>Ga0247841_10011389_pt1 | contig 11843 bp, 10 predicted proteins | sample LaCruzMarch2015__2_FD_192410 | JGI IMG/M metagenome (GOLD analysis project Ga0247841, IMG submission 192410) | Freshwater microbial communities from meromictic Lake La Cruz, Castile-La Mancha, Spain - LaCruzMarch2015_18m | ecosystem: Environmental > Aquatic > Freshwater > Lake | place: Spain...
CCTTATGAAGAGCTGATCGAAAAACCCTCCGGATTTCCCGAACGCCCTCTATCACGTGAGGCTCGTTAAGGGTGCCGCAATTTTGAACCGCCCCGGCTTATGCCGCGATTTTCATCCGGCGTTTACAGGTCATAGGGATCAGCGCTTAGGGTGGCGGTAACCAGCGCCATCTTCTTCTTCCCGGGCTTGTCGGGATCCTTGGGCTGATCCGGGTTCGGTTTGCACATGGGTATCCCCTTGCCGTCAAGGGTCTCGATCAGAATGGGACCTTCCTCTCTGGCTTCGGGTATCTCCAGCGAATCATTGAACTCATTCACCACAGCCGTCAGGTCACGGGCTACTCTCTGGATCGGTCGATGAGCAAGATCCAATCCCAGGAACTCCTCGAGCGTTTCCACGGCTCCCTCATACGTTGTCTTGACCGCCCAAAGGGTCATCCACTTCTGAAGAAGGTACGAATACATGCGCTTGGGGAGATTAAGCTGAGCCTCCAAAGGGAAGACACCCTTGCCGCCGTCTTTGAGGTAATAGGCCCGCATAATAACGACCTCCCCGAAAACCGAAAGATACTTCTTGGGAGACATCCGCCGGTAACGAAGAACCGAGCCGTTTTCCAGGGTCGCACTCTGGCCCACGTGTCCCGTACCGACGCTCCGAAGAAACAGCTCCAGAAGCATCCGACCCAATCCGAGCAGCATACGGAAAAGCTCTCCTTCAACCCTATGAAGCTCCAAGGTGAGGGCGTCTCTTGTCACAAAGTTTAAGAGTCTGTTGAATTCCCCCTGCACTTCCAGTATGTTCTCCTCCATCGGCCTGGGCGCTCTCCGAATTTGACCCTTTTGTGCTCTTCAAAATTGACCCTCTCGTCGCGCGATCATTTGTGAAGTACTCGCGGAATTTGGAAAGTTTTTTTCCAGAATGGCTATGGTTATCTGATTTCCGCGAGGCACTAACGCGCTATGGTACTCATTTCTATATCGCGTACGGGGGGATGAATGACCTCCTTGCTTCCCGATGACACTCCTATGGTATCATCCGGGTCACCCGTTCGGAGGATAGGGCTACGCTAGAGAGCGACCTGAGCGCCGTAGCGGGTGGCGTATGCTGGGCAGGGTCATCATGGCCCTGCCTTGTCCTATCCAGCAATCGCCCAGTAAGCGATAAACTCCAGGGGGTCTGGGGGGACAGAGTCCCCCAGGAATTGTCAGCGAGAAGCCAGATCCGAAATGGGGATCTGATGAAGATGCCGCCTCCAAAAATGAAGACTCGGACAAATGGAGGAATAGCCTTGTCTAGTTTCACAAATAAAGATAAAGCAATAGGTGTAACCCCCTGCTTTCTTAGCAGAAATCACGGCAAGTAAGAAAATATCTGAGGAATTATATCTGGTTAGGCTACGATTTACAGTAGTGTTGGCGCGCGCCAACAGTCCCAGGAACCCTCGATAAGCCTATCATTGTGCGTGAAAACCCCACGCCGTCGGACTATGCCTTCGGCTTCCCCATTTCACTACCACTCGGACCCCGGTGTCAAGTAATTTGATCGGGGCATTTTCTCCTGATGCCTGGGTCAATTCCGAGAGCACTCAAACAGGTGGGTCAAATTTCGCGAGCGAAGGTGGGTCAAATTCGGAGAGCGTCAAAGCATCCGGGGCCTCCTTGCTCAATGGATTCTTGCTCAAACCCATTAAGCACAAGATGGCCTCGGAGAACAGTCTTTCTCTCTCACACACTCAGAACTCAAAAGCGCGGCGCACTAGGGTAAACATGGTATCTATCAAAGAGATTGCACGAGACAGAGGAATCGATGAGGACCTAGTTCTGGAGTGCCTCCGGGAGTTCTACGACTACACGTTGAACCACGATCTTCCGGGACTCTTCCGGGCATTGGACGAAAACAATTTAGGGAGAGTAAGTGAGAGAGCACACTCGATCAAAGGAGCAGCTTTCAATCTGGCACTCAATGAGATCGGCAATTGCGCACAACAGATTGTGATTAAGAGTAGGGCTGGTGAGACCGACGGATTGCGACAACTGGCTAGTTCTCTTGAAATACAAGTTGCTGAAATTGCGACTTTTCTTGAGGGGCTGCCTTGACAATCATTTGCCCTGTATCCAAACCGTCCCTCCTCTGCACAAGACAGTATTCTTCTCCGATGAGCCGAGAGCGTCACAGCCTGCGACTGACAAGCAGCCCGCACCAAGACCTTGAATCAAGGCTCATGAGGATGTCCGCTTACCAAATGGTGGACAACTATTTCGGGAGGACAATTGAACCGTAAGGGCAACCCTGAACTACCAGTTCCATTAGACGTGTAGCCTTGCATTTCACGGTAGTTCCAGCGCCCTCTACAGTATTCCTTAGCGCAACTGGCATTCAGCCACAAAGCGATGCCGCCCGGAAGACAAATCTGCCCTCCGTGTGTGTGGCCGCACAAAACAAAGTCTGTGCAGAGACGGTAAGCGTCCTCTAGCGTCTCCGGCGAGTGAATCATGAGTATCTTGGTTCCTTGTTCGGGCACATTCTTGAATCCTTTGGCATAATCGTGCACGCCGTAGAAGTGTGCGTCGTCCAAGCCAATTATCCAGAGTTGTGCTCCATCCTTCTCCAGGGCCACAGATTCATTGAGTAGCATTCGAATGCCGTGAGCTTCGAGTTTTGGAACAAATTCCAAGAAGTCATGATTTCCCAGAATCCCGTAACATCCGTGCTCACAGTCCAAATATTTGGCTAGAGCCTCGATTTCCTCAAACACGGGATAGTAGTTGCCGTGAGTGTGGAATCTGAAGTCTCCCGTGATCAAGGCCAAGTCGAAGTTCAGACTCGAGCACATTCTACCGACATAGGAACCCATGCCTTGGAATGCATCCAAATGAAGGTCTGATAAATGCAGGATTCTAAGGCCGTCGAAGGCATTGGGCAGACGTTTGACTTCTACACGGTTGATGACAATTTTATGGGTCTTCATGTTGGAATAGCCGCGAGACCAACCACCGAAGAGCTTTATGAACCAACCAAAAAGACGTAGCGCTCTCTCCATATTCTCAAAATGAAACGAACCTACACCCGGACCTAGCACGCTGGCCGAGTGCTCCACCTGAACCTGGAGCCTGCTGGAAACGTATGATTCTCCACATCGATCAACAATGCGTACGAGATCGCGTTTTTCCATAATGCATCCCTCAAGAACGGCACTTCTTTGGGTTCCATTGTGTTTTCTGAGTCCAAGAAATCATGCGGCGTCACAATCTTTAGAGTAGAAGCTCTGCGATGCTGCACAAGACCTGTGGTCTTTTCAGCCGTCAGTCTGGTTCAGTTGCCATTTGAGCACCCTCTGGTGTCACCCCCCGTCAAAAGCATACGAATCTGCCCTGCAGACTTGTTCAAGAGCGCAATTCCTTCAATCAAGTTCGTCCACGGCTCTTTGAGCTTCAAGGAATGCCTTCGTGATACCGGTTTCAGAGAGCCGCGATCGTTCCCAAAGCTCGACATTGGTTATGAAGTCTGCTTCCAATAGCTTCTGAAATACTTTCTGGAGCTCACTCTCAGAAAGAGAGTATTTGAACATCAACCTTGGATCATCAAGGCCCGAACGGATATCTGCGACCAATTCCTTCACCTTTATCTTTTTCTTGGGCACCTGCCAGTCCTTTCATTTCTCGTTGCGGTCAGAACAAGTATGTTGCCTGATCGAGAGGATCATCCGCCTTGTGCTATTCTTGTGAAGGGTTGTGCTGATAGCTACTCTCCACTAATTGTGTCTCTTGCGAGCGGATTGCCCTAATCATTCTGGGTCTGGGTCACGGAATCCATTGCCCTGAGAAGTTCCTTGATCTGAACCGGCTTGGAAACGTAGTCATTCATGCCTGCTCGTATGCACTGCTCACGATCTCCTTTCAATGCATGAGCAGTCATGGCGATGATCGGTGTTTTCTGGCCGGCCCCCTTCTGAAACTCTCGAATCAGGGCGGTGGCCTCGAATCCGTCCATTTCCGGCATCTGGACATCCATCAGAATAAGATCGAACGATTGATTCTCGATTGCCTCCAGCGCATGTTTTCCGTTGGGGACCGTTGTAACGGTATGGCCCATTTTCTCCAAGATCCTCCGAATCAGCTTCTGATTCACTGGGTTGTCCTCTGCCACCAGGATCCGCAAGCCTCGATGTCCGCTGAGTGTCGGATAAGGTTTCGGCTTGGTTGCTTCAGGTACATCGATCCCTTTGTTTTCTAACACCCTAACCATTTCGTCGAACAATTGCAACTGCTTAATTGGCTTGGTTAAGTAGCCCGCTATCCCCAGGTCGGCGCACCTTTCTCTATCCTTCGACGAACTCGCTGACGTCATAATTATTATACTTCCTTCGAACATTTCGGTGTGTCGGTGAAGATGTTCAGCAAGCTGGAAGCCATCCATTTCTGGCATCTGCACGTCAAGAAGGAGGAGATCGATCCACCCTCTATCTTCTCTCGGCTTCTTCAAAACGTCTATGGCATCTGCTGCGCTCGTCGCCTCTATGGTCTCTATCTCCCATTGTGAGAGAATATCCAGCAGGATAACTCTATTGGTATGGTTGTCGTCAACAATGAGAACCCTCCGACCCCTAAGCACTCCCCTTTCGGCCGATGTCCTCCTGACCGACGCCGCCTCTGGAAACTTGAGTTTGGCGGTGAAATGGAACGACGTCCCTTTCTCCACTTCGCTCTCTACCCAGAGCTTTCCATCCATCAGTTCGACTAGACGCGATACTATGGTTAACCCCAGCCCCGTTCCGCCAAACTGTCGAGTAGTGGAAGCGTCAACCTGTTCAAAAGGCTGAAAAACAGTCTCCAATTTGTCGGCTGGGATTCCTATTCCGGAGTCTGTGACCCGGAAATGCAGTTCGATTGTTTCTTCCACGCGGGATCCAGGCTCCACGCTCACGTTAACGAATCCTTTTGGAGTAAACTTGATGGCGTTTCCCACCAAGTTCGTCACAATTTGCCGGAGTCTTCCGGGGTCTCCCACAACTGTCTCCGGAACGCCAGGCAAAACATGGCAACAGATTTCGAGATCCTTTTCCTGTTGAGCGCGAACCGCCAGGACACTGACAGCGTCCTCAATTTGCTCCCTGACGTTGAAATCAACTGGATTCAGCTCCAATTTCCCTGCTTCAATCTTTGAGAAATCCAGAACGTCGTTGACTATTCTCATCAAAGAGTCCGCCGATCCAAGAGCCGCTTCCAGGTACTCGCGCTGCTCGTCAGTCAGGGATGTCTGCAATGCAAGTTCTGTCATCCCTATAATGCCATTCATCGGCGTTCGGATCTCATGGCTCATATTTGCGAGGAATTCGCTCTTGGCAACATTGGCTGCCTCAGGGCGTTCTCTCGCGTCGCTGAGTTCGGTGACATTGATGAAAGACTCGATGCCCCCCGTAATTGTCCCGTCATCATCCCGGATGACGTCGGCGCTCTTGAGCACAGTCAGAAGTCTGCCGTCCTTAGATCGTATCTTGCACTGCTTTCGGAAGATAGGCTCGGTTCGATCATTGCTGTAGAGACCGCATCCGGACAGACAAGGCTCATCGCAAAAGACGGTGCACTCTTTTCCAACGACTTCCTCGGCCGTGAATACCGTTATGTGTGCGAATTCGTCATTCACGCTAACGATTCGCCGATTCTTGTCAACAGTGAAAATAGCGGTAGCAGCGGTCTTCAGAATCTGCTTTTGAAGCTCGTTTGCCCTTCTGAGATCCTCCATCGCCTGAACTCGGTCAGTGACGTCTCTCGCAATCGCCTGAAAACCTTCAGGTTTTTTGTCACCAATGAGCAATTGTACGTTTTGACCGAGCCAGAGCATGTTTCCGCTGGCAGTGAGTATTGGAATCTCATAGTATGTCGTGGGGACGCGATTTCTAGCCTGAGCCGCGTAGAAGTTTTTGACTTGGTCTCTAAACTCTGGGGAAATGAGCTGAAGATAATGCTTTCCGATTAGGTCCTGCTCTGAGTAACCCGTTACTCGCAACGCCACTACATTGACGAATGAAAACTCTCCGTCGGGATTCGTCTGATAAATGATATCCGACGCACTCTCCACAAATCCTCGGTAGCGATCTTCGCTCTGACGCAGGGCAGCTTCTATTAGGGTTCGCTCTGCTATCTCGTCACTTAACTCTCTGTTCTTTGCTGCGAGTTCCTGGGTTCGCTCTGCTATTCTTGACTCAAGTGTGATGTGGGCTTCTTTCAGTTTGTTGAAGATTCTTTGTCTTGAGCGAAATCCTTTGCAGAGAAGCACGACCATAAAGGCGAGGCTACCCATAAGGCTTACCGTCACTGTCACCCAAAGGAGAAAGGAATGGCCTCCGAGATAATGCGATTGCGGAGCTACCGTGATGAGATACAGATCACCAGTGGCAAGCCTCTTGATTGCGACCAGGAGTTCTTCCCCCCGGCCGGGACGCATCCTTAACGATTCGTACACCCCGTAATCGGGCAATGTTGTTGGGAGCTGTACCAGGTCCTTGACGTTTCTCCAGGCGAGCCCTCTCGGACCGACGGCGACACTTCCTGCCGAGTCAATGACTGCGCTGACATCGTTCCCTTGCGCGCTCCGGTTCAATTCCAAGTGGTTTTCAATTGGCTCTCTAGCCAATTGCATGACTACGTAGCCTCTCACAATTCCGCGATAGCGTACCGGGCCTGCTATCACGAGTTGTCGTTCAGCATCGTTGTTAGTAACCTCAGTGTAGACTGCAACACGGGAATCTCTATCGCTCCAATCGGATATCCATTCAGAGAATCCGGGGAATCGTACGTTTGGCTCGCTGCTCGCGATGGGGTTCTTTTCGCCCAAGTCGAAATAGGCTGCAGCTGAGAACCTGAGGCGACCGTTCTCTGTTGCACTATGTTGAATTCTCTTCAGTTCATCCCCTATGTCCTGACGAGAAACGTTCAAACCATATTCCTCTGACATCCCCAAGGCTTTGTTGTGGTAGTACGTCGCTATCGCGGGGCTGTCGATAATTGCGTGCAGGTATGCTTGCGCCTGTCGCAGGTATTCATCCACAAGAGCAGCTTTACTCCGGGACTCCTGGACGAAGGTGTCTTTTCTGGCCTGCACGAGAAGCTCTGAGGTTCGGTAGAGACGATACAGGATGTACGCATTTGCGCCGAAGAGTAGAACCAATACCACGCAGAATGCCGCGATATTTCGCGCCAAACCGACCTCTTTTGAAGAGTCTCCCAACGCGTCACCTCACGCCTTGACTCAGTGCTGAATCACCTCAGGGAAGTACTTCTCAATATTGGGATAGTACATCTGAATCAGTTGACTGAGCACTCCTTTGGCTTTGAGCTCTGCCAGAAACTCATTGAACGAAGCTAGTAGCTAGCGGTGATTCTTTTGAAATGCCAAACCCCATCGACTGTTTGCCGGTGATTGCTCCCAGGATTTTGATTTTGCCTGGGAATTTTCTTAATGCCACCAAAGCGTCCGGAACGTCCAAAATCGAGATTTCCGCATCGCCTTTGACCAACACCGCGGCCAAGTCGTTCAGCGTAATGCCTTCTTTGTAGATCGGTCATACGTCGGTCAAGTTGTAGAGGTTTACATCCACCCACGTATTCCTGATGCTCAGAACCTCTCTGCCGTTCAGCAGCGCCCTGGTGGCTGTCACATCTTTCTCGGGGTCCATGGTAGGCTGAATGGGCTGCAATTTTGAATCAGCTCTGGCAAGGACCCATATCGAGGACGGAAAGTATGGCGCTGAGTAATTGAACACCTCCATGCGCCATGGGATCATGGTGGTGAATCCATTGCCAATAATATCTCCTTTGACTGGAACACTTCCGCCAATTTCGAGACCCCCGCCTTGAAGTCCGATCTTTTTTCCGGAAAGGTCGCTGATCACGTTGTCCCAGTCCGTTATGACATAGCGATATTTGACACCTATGTACTGACAGTAGCGCTTGAGTATTTCTGTATCCAGGCCTTCTCCGTCACCTGTCACGAAGTTGGCGTATGGAACCCCCAAGTGTCTGAGTTCGCCAGCTGTTTTGATGTCAGCGAGGTCCGCCGACGAAATGGAAGCAAAAACCGCTAAAAGAATTACCGCAAAGAATGGCCCCATCCCCCGCCTCATGGCAAAAGCCCTCCCGCATGTTTCAGTCTTAAATAACTACTATAGCTTAGGTGACAATTCAGATCGTGTCAACCAGCCGGGATGTATGACCAGCACGGAAGGAAACCTTAGACCGCCTCGTTCTCTCCAGCCCCATTGCTGCGCTCAGAAGAATTCAAGGCTCCCAGTCGCCGAGGAAGACGGACTGTTAGACCTGTCAGAAAGCGATCCTCACGAAGCCACCCGCTTCAATGGTTCTGCGTGTAAACCTCATGTCAAAGGGTTGTTGAAGAGTGGTAAGCGATGACGCGTTTTCAGCATTGATCCCTATGGTCTTCTCCAGGGTGATTGCACTAAGCTTCGTGAACACTCCTACTTCTGCAAATCCTAGTCCATGCGAGCCCTGTATGAGGATTTCGCCGAAAGCCCCTTTCGTAATTGGTCCGGATGCGCTGTTTTCGATCGGGGAGGATGGCGAAGCCGGATCCTGAAAGGGCATGTTATAGTCCCAATGGCAATATACGCACGGAAAGCCGGCAACCTTGGCCACAAGGCTACAGGCGTAAGGCAGGCTTAGGGTATACTCGGCGCCACAGTACAGATTGAAGGCATGAAAAATGGCGTTGCCCTCATTGAAGGTGCCGGAAAGGCTGGATGCGGAAGCCGTGCTAACCAGGCGTATATTTAGAGATTCGTAGCGTAATCCTCCTACGAAGGCCAGTCCCCCCCAGAGCCTCACGACTCCTTCGCCACGGACTCCGTCCCAGTGAAAATGAGATATGAATTCACGCGCCACTGAGTTCCCGGTCTGCAAGGCTGTCACGATTTGCGAAGCTTCTGAAGATGGGACTAGGTCGAATGCTTCTATACGGCAACTTAGGTTGTCGGTGAGCGCACATCCTAATGACAACCCGACAAGGACACCACTCAGATCAACGTTGATTGTTTGTTCTGTTTGGTTGAAGAGAGGGGGCCCTGTGCTTTTCAGTGTGAGGGTCGCATCTCCGGGCGTAGCTGCTCCTCCAAGAAATGGTTGCACATTCCATCGAGGATACTGCAAAACAGAGACTGGTCCGGAACGGCAAGGCGAATCCCAGGGGAGTGCGGCGGATCCTCGATCAAAGGCAAGGTGCCGAATTGACTGAGAGTTTCGTTCGGCCAACGCCATTTCGTTGATGCAAACGATAACCACAGCCAGCAACAAGGCTCGGGCTCGCATGAATCTCTCCAGTTAGGAAAAGGCAAGAGCACTTTCCAACCTATAACATGATCTCTTATAGCAGATATACGACGATTATATCAAGTATTTTAGGAGACTGTTCAGATGACCGTGGGGTGGGCCTTGCTTCGCATGAGGGTGGGAGGCCTTTCTCTTCTGGAGCGGTATGACTGCCTCAAGGCCGAAGTCGAGGCTCTTGCGGGGAAGGTGGTGAAGTCTGGCAACCTCCATGGTCTCGTCCACAACCGTTAACAAAAGCGAGTTGAGCATTATTCTACTCGTGAAACAATGCGTGGCTAGAGATGCTGGTCGTGAGCTCAATCTTACACTGGGAAGTCCTCAAGGGGCTTGCAGGACTTCCACAATCCTAACCATTGCCATAGTGTCGAGCTTGCAGTAATCAAACAGCTTGTTCCTTAGGGCCTCCCGCCGAGCATCATCTGTTCCAGGAGCAATTATTTCCAGATAAGCTCTTTGCGCAGCCGTTCCGTCAGTCACCTCATCAAGATTCGCATGGCTCATCTCAGGAGCAATCCAGGCCGTGACGTCTTTTAGAGACCATGATCCCTTCATGTCCGGATGATAATAATGTTCCTTCACGATTGGTTTCAGGTCTACCAGCCGATCTCTGAGTGCTTTTAGTCTCAGAGCAAGATTCGGAACCAATGCTATCAAGCCGTTGATGACTCGTTTCTCGTAAGAGGTATACGTAACTATAGTTTCGCGATTCTTGCATGGTCGAGCTCGCGCGTAAGGCGCGTCTGGTTGATTTTTGGTAACGCATTGATTTCCCCAGCCTTCGGAGAAATTCCCACGGAGAAATGGCTCCTCCGGGCAGCGGCGAGCATGTCGGAGAATGTGAAGTTGCGCTTGTGTGTGTACCAAGGTGCCGGATCGGCAACGAGATTCTTAGCTGTGGAGAACTGACGTACGAACCAAAGGACTACTAAGGAGTAAGCCCAGTACGCGAACATGGGGGCACGAATCACTGAGCTCTCTTTGCGACACTGAGGATCAGCCGCACCAAGGAGTTGCTTGGTCTCCCGGTTGGTCACCTCAATACTCCAGCGAGCAGCATACCGTTGAACAATGTCCTGTGCCGAGGCCGTCACGTCTGTGTCGAAGAACACGGTATCAGAGTGCTTTCCCTCCGGATCTCGACAGAGAACAACAGAGATAGCCTCTTCTCCAGCACTGTGATACCAGACAGCCTTGAACTGATGAACCAAAAGCCTGATCTGCTTGCCGTAGCAAGAGACCTTGATCTCAGACCACGGGAGATTGGGGTCTTGAAACATCGTCGCCGGGGTGGGCAGCCGATTACCCTTTTTCCTGGGCCTGCCTCGACCCCGAACGGCTGGAGCTTCGAAAAGGCCAAACAAAGCGGAGCCGGGTTTCATCCTTCCCGTAACGTGGACACCTTTGGGGCGTCTTTTCAGCACCGTCTCGCAACAGTAGGCAAGATCCGTGACGACTCTGAGGCGTTCTCCCTCTTCGAGCCACGAATGGGTCAGGTTGATGAGGTCCAAAGCGAGCTCTGGCTTGGTCTTGTAAGAAAGGTTCTCGGGTTTCACCTTGGCTTTGGGCGGCCACCAAAGTCGTGCAGCGTACGGCAGGCAAAAGACCCGGTCGCTGATCTTAGGCAGACGGATCGCCAAGCCGATGATCACGAAGCATACTCCATAGCCCGTCTGTTTCGTCTTCTTGATTTGTTTCGGGGCCGACCCATCATGCTGCCAACCGGCTCCGCAGATGTGTTTCCCGCGGTGCTTGTTCAATGTGTCGTCCACCACCACGACGACCTCGCACCCCTCGGCCAGGAGGATTTCCACCATCATTCTGAACAGGCAATGCGACACCCAGTCGACGCTCCACTGGCCTTTTCGGATGAACCGGTAAATCGTGGCGAAGTGCCTGGACTCATGGAGCCTCATGGTAAGGATGACCTGGCTGACGGTGTGTTTCCCCACCGTGAGCACCCACCCGATCATCAGCGCCACGAAGATCCGGTAACTCGGTGCGCTGAAAATAATCCTGAAACGGACATCGTCAATCCCAAACGGATCTGGTATGTCGCCGTATAGAAACGGAGCGCTCTGATAGCCCGTTTTCCCCTGCGTTCTTTCTTGAGTCGCTTTTTCGGGTGAGCCCCAATTTATCACGAAAGCAGCGACCAACCGAAGACCATTTGGTCTCAAGATCGGGGGCAGCCTGACAGTGGAAGTCAGGCCCGTCAGTGCCCAGGAATCCGTCGCGTAACGCTGCTTTCTTCATGAGGACCTTACTGTACAGACTCCCCACTTCTGCCCTGTCGGCTCGTTTCCTCATCTTGAAAGAGGGCCTCTCTGAAGGTTTTCACACGTCCATAAATGACGATATGGTGAAACGTGGGAACAGTTGTGGACGCCGGTCGAAAATTGCGGAGGGTGTCGGTCGAAAAGTGCGGCACTCGTTGCATGATTAGCCTCTTGCCTCTTTGATTGTCAAGGTTTTCCTCCTTTCAGTTTTCTGGCTGTGTGTACT
>Ga0247841_10011392_pt1 | contig 11838 bp, 20 predicted proteins | sample LaCruzMarch2015__2_FD_192410 | JGI IMG/M metagenome (GOLD analysis project Ga0247841, IMG submission 192410) | Freshwater microbial communities from meromictic Lake La Cruz, Castile-La Mancha, Spain - LaCruzMarch2015_18m | ecosystem: Environmental > Aquatic > Freshwater > Lake | place: Spain...
ATTTTGCCACTCTATGGCACTACATTCGTCGTTAAGAAACCCTCATTCTGATATCACGAGACTTTTTGTTGCCATAACCCCCAAAAACAGGCTTGGCACACTTACTGCACGTCGAAGTTGGGCTAAATCATCCAATCGGCGCAGCCCACTTTTGTTCTTCCATTACATCATTTAAGCAGGTATAATTCCGATCAACAGGCGAGCATTTCATTGTGGCATGTCCGGGTGTCTTTCCGTAAGCCCCGGGCATGGTCGTTTTTTTGCGAAGCGAATTGATTAAGAATATGAAGGTCGGCTTGCGTCGAACCAGGCTGGTCTTGTCTTGGCGAATTCTCACATTTTATTGAGAGCTTTTTTCCCAATATCTCGACGGTAGTGCATCCCGTCCCACCGAATTTTCTCCGCGGCCTGGTACACTCTTTCAATTGCCGGTCCGATTCCCAAGGCTCCAGCAGTTACTCCCAGCACGCGGCCCCCGGAAGTGACATATCCGTCCGGTCCGAGCCCTGTGCCGGCATGAAACACTTTAACCCCTTCCATCGCATCGGCTGCTTCAATTCCTGTAATCCTCTTGCCTTTCTCATACGAACCGGGATAACCTCCGGATGCCATGACCACACAGACAGCATCTTCTGGCAACCATTCGATTTGTTTGCCTGCCAGAGACCCTTCGACGGCTGACATCATTAACGGGACGAGATCGCTTTTCATTCTAAAGAGGAGTGGTTGGGCCTCGGGGTCCCCCATGCGCACGTTGAATTCCAAAACCTGCGCCTTCCCGTCTCGAATCATGACACCCGCGTACAAGAAGCCAAGATACGTGGATCCCTCCATTTCAAGTGCTCTCACAACAGGGATCATAATCTGATTCATAATTTGGTCGTGAAGTTCAGGGGTGACCACGGGAGCTGGGGAATAGGCCCCCATTCCACCCGTATTGGGGCCCTGGTCTGCGTCAAAGATAGGTTTGTGGTCCTGAGAACTCGCAAGGGGTAAAACGGTTTTTCCGTCTGTTACGGCAATGAACGAAGCCTCTTCTCCCTCCAGGCATTCCTCTACGACCACCGTGTTTCCGGCGTCTCCGAAAGTCCTGTCCTTCATAATTATCTTGAGTGCGTCAAGGGATTGGTCTTGATTCCGGCAAACAAAGACACCTTTGCCTGCGGCCAGGCCGTCTGCCTTTACTACTATCGGTCCTGAAATTCCTTTCAAATAGTCGGCCGCGGATGTCATGTCATCAAATACTGCAAAAGAGGGAGACGGAATGTCGTATTTCTTAACAAGATTTTTTGCAAAAACCTTGCTTCCCTCGAGGAGAGCCGCCTTGCCAGATGGGCCGAACACCTTTAGCCCGGCAGCCTGAAACGCGTCGGAAAGGCCGGCCACGAGAGGGGCCTCCGGTCCGACAACGACAAGATCCACCTTCTCGGACAGAGCGAATTTTTGAAGTCCGGGAATGTCTTCGGAATGCAGGGGAGCAAGTCTGCATTTCGGTTCAGACGCTATTCCGACATTCCCAGGGGCAGCTATAATTTCGCTCACACGATCCGATTGGCCAAGCTTCCAAGCCAGCGTATGCTCACGTCCCCCTGAACCCACAATAAGGATCTTCATACTGTATTTCCCCAGAGAGTACTTAGCGCCAGAGTCCTTTCTTTTCTCTCTTGGCTTCCAGTTCCAGTTCTATGTACGGTCTAACATCAAAAGCAGCATCATCTCGATCGATCTCAGCCATCCCCAACCGTACCAATCTCGCGTTCATGTCTTCCCCCGCGAGGAACACAAAGCCCTCTTTCACTCCGTCCGGGTTCTCCCGCAGGGTTTTCATCCGCACCCATTTTGCATCGAGCGACTTGGCGAGGAATTCTTTCGCCGCTTCGTTCTGAGACGAAGGTATGCGCAAACCGGCCAGTTTGAACTGAATGATGTTTCCGGAGCCCTTGAGACTCAGATTCTGAGCGTCCACCACTTTCATGACTTTCCACAACTGTTCGCCGCCTTCCGTGGGTGGGCGACTAGCCATGTAAAGATATACCACAAGCAGGAGAAAGAAGGCGCCCAAGGACGCCCAAATTCGCCATTCTTTTTCGAGACGCACCTTTGCCATGAGTAATGCTCCTTAAGGTGGCGCAAATAAGTCAAAATATCCGTCAGAACTGATCAATTATGCGCGTCGGGCCATGTTTCCGGCCAACCAGCGATTGCTCAGCTTGGACCATCCAGTGCAAGGACTGAAAATGCAGGGATGGCCCGCATGGAACAGCCGGCCCAATCAGTTACCTTTATCGAAGGCCTCCAGCTTGGAAGCCTCCAAGTCGAAAACCTCCTCGGCCTTACTGTTATCCGGCCCAATATATCTGTGATGGAGTCTCCCATCCTCAGGGAGACGCACGATCACCGAGTAATCGTCCGAATCGAGATATACAAGCTTTACGAAGGCTCCTCGGCTGCCCTGTACATGTTTGACTGTTTGAAACATGGAATTAATATACCACAGGTTCACCCTGAACTGGGCAAAATCGTCTCCAGGCAAACAACAGCGTAGTCATTAGTTCCTCAATGAGTTATATTACTACCGATATTACATTTTGATTGCGGACAGGGAAATCTCGCATGGAAAACGAGCTTATTATAGAAACCCTTGACCTGACTAAAGATTACCAGGACGGCGGCACCGTGATTCACGCGTTGAAAGCGGCAACCATCAAGATTTACAAAGGCGAGATGGTAGCAATTATGGGGCCGTCCGGATCAGGGAAATCGACCCTCCTGTATGTCCTCGGATTGCTCCACCCCCCCACATCAGGAGTTTATTCTTTCAAGGGGCAGAATATTCTCAGTTTTTCCAGAGAGGAGCAGGCTTTGTTTCGTAACCGAGAGATGGGTTTTGTTTTTCAAAGCTGTGATCTCCTTGCAAATTCCACAGTGTTCGAAAATCTCGAGTTGCCGCTGATCTATGCAGAGGCCGACAGGGGCCAGAGGAGAAAGAAAATATTGGAAGCCCTGGGCCGTGTTGGTTTGTCCCACCGGGTGGATCACTGGTCGAACCGCCTGTCCGGAGGCGAGCGTCAGCGCGCTGCAATCGCAAGGGCCTTGGTTAACAATCCCTCTCTGATCCTTGGAGACGAACCCACCGGCCAGTTGGATCAGAAGAACACGGACATTGTCGTGGAGCAGTTGAGAGATCTCGTTAACCAGGGATTCACTGTAATTCTGGTCACCCATGAGGAAGATATCGGCGCTGCTTGCGACCGAGTCATTCGCATCCGTGACGGCGCCGTGGTTACTGATGGCTCCGAAGAGCCGAACAACACGATTGAACAGCCGTTCATGGGGCACCTGGCAACTCTTTCACGATAAAGCAAATACCGCAAGATTCAATGAAACAGGATGGAATCACAACTGTCCGGTTTACTCTCCAATGATAACGGGATGTTATTGAGCTGGAGAGCCAATTGCATTTGCATTCAAAATGGGCTGTCGTGTTATTTCAAGATGTTACCCTCCAAAGGCTAAGGTGAGTTGGTGCTCAATGTTGATGGTGTATGTATGGTGTGGTTTCTCATACAAAACCATCGCTAAACGGATTTTCGCCATTATATTGGTCCTTATCCTTATGAGAAGGTTCGTTAATGAAAACCGAGATTTGGATATGAATTTCAGGTATGCAAGCATCAAGTAAACACAAAGAGCAGACCATATCTGAATCCTCACAGCGTTTTCACTGGTACCGAAGAAGCTCTTGACCTTGAGGTTCTGCTTGATCCATTTAAAAAAGAGTTCTATGTCCCACCTCGCCTTGTAGATGTCTGCAATTTCTTTAGCACTAAGATGGAAAATATTGGTCAGGAACTCGTAAGCTTTCCCGGTTTTCGGGTCGACATACCTGACTCTTCTGAGTTCAATGGGAATGCTGTCCGCTTTAGCTCCAGTAATCCTGATCGTCCAGTCAGAGGTCACTCCAGAATTCCCCTCCACCTTATGCCGCTTAATTATCTGATAATTAATGTTCTTTTTCAGGCGTGTCACCCACCAGATGTCCTGGCAAGTAAGTTGGTGAAGCCAGCAGTAATCGATGTACCCCCTGTCCACTAGATGTGACAAACAAACAACTGCCAAGACAACTTGCGCACACGGTGATCTCCCCGATGCTCTTGGACAAACCTTTCGAACTCAGACTTGGGAAGATGCCGCAGCACCTGATTCAAAATTGTGCTACAATGAGCCATGACTTGGACCTCCTTGGTTCTTTTCATATAGGAACTGTGGGAAAGAAGGTCCAAGTCATACAGGAAACTACTGCAGGTTGCCAGTCATTATGACCATTTCTCAAAATCATGTCCCAAAATCCGATTCGACACCCAAGGCCTGTGATAGAGCCTGCTGGCCACCATCACTACAGACTCAACCGGACTTTTGTGGTACATGTTAGGATATTTTCTATGGTGTGGCTAAGATCCGCGACCGGCTAAGATGATACAAGGTTTCAAGAACAAGGAAACCGAAAGGCTTTTTCACCGGGAGCCTGCTTTCAGACTTCCTGCGGACATTCGAAGAGTAGCGTTTAGAAAGCTGAGAATGCTGCATCACGCTCGCGTTTTGAAGGATGTGGCTCTTCCGCCTGGTAACCGTCTTGAAGTGCTTATTGGAAAAAGACGAGGTCAGTACAGTATCCGCGTTAATGATCAGTGGAGAATTTGCTTTGTATGGGACAACGGCAATGCGTATGACGTGGAACTCGTTGATTATCACTAAGGGAGGCGCCGAAAATGACAGTCACCCAACTTGCCCCGCTTCATCCCGGTGAAGTTCTCCTGGAGGAATTCATTCGGCCTATGGCATTGACTCAAAAACAACTGGGCATAGATCTGGGCGTGAACCCTCGCAGGATTAACGAACTGGTTCGCGGGAAACGACGGGTTACTCCAGAAATGGCTTTGCGGCTTGCCCGATACTTTGGGACATCAGTACAATTTTGGGTCGGCCTCCAGGCGGATTACGATGTTGAGACGGCACAAGAGGAATGGGCTGACAAGATAGCGGTAGAAGTTAAAGAGAATCCTTTCGCTAGTGCCCTCGTAGGTTGAGATATCAGTTTGAAGCATCATCATTGCGAGCGTAGCTAAGAAATCTCAGTGGTGGAATCGGTAAGCGTCTGTTATTCCACATTGCGCTGCGCGACGGTCCGGGAGGTGTTCGCCACAACGTTGATCAGATCAGCCATCAAGGATTCGAGGCTGGTGACTCGGGATTCAAGCAGGGGGATATTCAATACGAGACCTCCTTGGGCCGGCAACTCGAGGTAGCCCTCCGACCAGGATCACTCTTCATGTCCCAATCATAACAGACCATTCGGGGTGGGACAGGTTCTTGGGTTTGTGATATTTCAAGACCTGGCCCTCGCTCCCACGCAATCGGCCGTACCTCAGTAAGGGAAGCACTAATTTCTTCCCACAGGAGAGGTATTTCCCTTGACAGAGGGCCTTTTAACGGGTGCCCCTACCTATTGCTCCATCCACTTGGGAAGCGGCGATCCAGTGGCGTCGGCGTAAAGCGTCTCAGGGGCAATATCAATGTCATCCGGCCATGTGAGTATTCCTAGTTCAGGATTGACGGAGAAACGACGAAACACATCCATGTCTTTGAGTCGCTCAAACACCCCGCCTCGATCTATGTATTTTGCGAAATCTACTACACCTGTGCAGCCATCCTCAAAAATAATCTCAACATGGTAGCCGCCTTTATAGGTCGCTGAAACAACATCCGGTGTCATCGAGAACCCCTTCTATGCCAATGGCGGGATTGCCCCCAATGGCTTAGTCTGGCCAGCATACTCCCAGTTTCTCAGCAATTCTTCTTGATGCTGAGAAGCCCATTCGACTACAAGGCCCAGCGCTCGGGGAGGAATTTGACCCTCTAGCACCCTGAGGGTCCGTATTTCAATTACAACTCCATCCTTGCCGTATCGAGCGTGAAAATGTGGAGGATTGTGGTCTTCGAAGTACATGGCGATGATAATCCCATAGAATCGGCTAATCTCCGGCATGTTTCATCCCCCACAAAATGCGATGGTTTCTCAGTGGCAACGGCCGTCCCTTGCCCCTTCCTTTAGCAGAAGGCACTCCCCGGTGGGCCATCATCCTACCACAATGGACACCGGGGTTCATCAGGGAGTTCGCATGGTCATGAAAAATCATGGTAGGCATGATGGGATTCGGAGTGAATCAGAACGAGTCTCAGACAGCGGCGGGAAAACTACGGCTGGCAGTATGAATCAGGTTGGTTGGAAGGACAGGTAGCACCAGGCAGCGTGCCGGAGTCATTGCGAGGAACCATTGGGGCACGAAGCAATCTCAGCATAGTCCCTGCGCCTGATCCCGTCATCCCGGACCCCGATTCGGGATCCAGGCTGGTCACATACGCTACCAGGAAGTCTCGAAACCCATCATTAGCCTCTGAAATTATCAGAGCCGGTCGCACCTTGGATCCCCTGAAATCCGTAAACGGAAAGCCCAGCAGGACATTCTGATCTGTAACGCCCCCATAATTCGAACCGGACATTAAGTTCATGTATGAACAGATTCTTTTTCTCATGTCACAATCATAACAGACCACTCGATTTTCTCAAAGTTCTTGGGATAAACTCATATTTCAAGACAACTCCCGGTATTACCCCAGATTCCTATGCGCCTACTTGTTCAGCAGTCGGAAGTAGTCTTGTCGGGAAATCCCGAGAGTTTCGATGATACCCTTTATAATTCAAATGTGAACTGCACTGCTGCTCCATGGAATCGTCTCTATTTGTGTCATCTTACCTTGGGCACCAGGAAAACGCACCTACAACCGAATATATAAATATTTGGCCCTTGCGGTCTACAGTTCTGCGTGACGTATAATCCTCGCTGGATTATAAAGAGTTATATCCAAATGCTTCTCGTAAAGGAAGAAATCTTTATCGGACGTGAAAATCGGTATCCCCATCCCTACGGCGACGGCGCAGATTAATAAATCGACCTGTGATCCCTGAATCCCGGATTTACGACAGGTGTTGTAGAACTCTGCCGCTCGTTCATAATCTTGTTGGGTAAGGGGCAGGTCTTCAAAGGCTTGCAGCTTTTCTTTCAGTGCGTCAAATTGGGCCTGATTGGAAATACCGGATAGCAACTCTTGTCGAATGGGTCCGATCAGCGATACTCGAACTTCACCAATCAGTTCATTCAGTTCGTGAACCAGGGATTGATCTCCCTTAGAAGTTGCACCTGATCTTCTCAACGCTAAGGACCAGATGGAAGTGTCAACGAGTACTTTCACGGGCGTGATCTGGTTTTCTTATAGTCGTAATCCATGTCGTAATCCACTTTTCCGAAGAGGGAAATAATTTGGACCTGCTTTCTTCTTTGAATGTACTCCTTAAGCGCTTCCGTAACGGCGGCTTTTTTTGTTCGGGCGCCTCCGATCTCTTGAGCCTCAATGATGAGTTTATCATCAATTGCAAGATTTGTGGCCATATTTCATCTCCACACAACAAGTAACACAGATGTTTGTGTAGCGTCAAGATATTTTAAAACAATCACAATTTATACTGCTTCTCAAAGTCTTTTCGGTTAAGCCGGGAGCGCAGGCATCTTGCCTGCAAAAAATTCTTCAGCCCCCACTGCAGGCTGGAAGCCTGCGCTCCCGGGGGACGGATGCTCAGAACCTGCCGCCAATCGGTAAAAACTTTGATAACTGCTATAATGCACGTGTTTATTTCCAGAGTGTGAAATATTGGGGCTATAATCAGAACGAGTCTCAGACAGTGGCGGGAAAACAACGGCTAGCAGAATGAAACAGGGTGGGTAGGACAAGTTCTTGGGTTTGTGATATTTCAAGACCCCCTGCTGCGTACTATGCAGCGAGATTGATACTCACACGCATACCGGCCCTCGTTGCAAGCGTGATAAGCATTTCGAGACTGAACTTTTCCCATTTGCCGTTCAGAAGATCCGAGACCCTCGACTGGCTGAGACCAAGAATGAGAGCAGCCTGTGCGTTGGGCAGACCTTTGCTCTTGACGAATTTTCCGAGGTCAATCATTAAATCAGAACGCATCTGCAGGATCACTGCTTCATCCTGGGGAAACCCGAGATCTACGAACACGTTTCCAGAAGAATTAACTGTTATTTTCTTCAATGGCCTGCCCTCCCAGTTGCTTGAATCTCTGACGAGCAAGATCAATATGTCTGTGAGCCGTTTTCCTTGCTTTTTTCTGGAAAGCATGGAGCACATATACGGCGTTTCTGATCTTGGCGACATAAATCACTCGCCACTCACCGAGAACATGAATACGAATTTCACTCACACCTTGCCCGACCGAGTTCATTGGTTTCTAATCTCTGGATAACAGGCCTCTCTGAAGAAGATGGAGTTCAAAGCCGGCTTGCACGTCTAGCCTCATCTGGAAAGTTCCGTAGATCGTCTAAGCTCGATCCCACGAAGCGCAGTGGTTTCAATTCGCTCGTCATGGAATGCTTCAGGGTTTCAATGATGTTGTCTTTTCGGACTTCGAATAACTTGATGGACTAATCTTGATTTCACCCGTGTCTACTGTGCCATTGGCCATCGTGAGCATCACCTCACGCGATCAGATCAGCCATCAGGGATTCGAGGCTGGTGACTCGGGATTCAAGCAGGGGGATATTCAATGCGAGACCTCCTTGGGCCGGCAACTCGAGGGAACCCTCCGACCAGGATCACTCTTCATGTCCCAATCATAACAGACCATTCGATTTTCTCCAAGTTCTTGAGAGAAACTGATATTCCAGGACCCTGCATCCCAGTACTATTTGCAGCCCCACTCATGCCTGTGATATACAAGGAACGTCGGCACTTGACGGGGGTGAAGGAAGAGTGTGTCCTGAGAGTTTTGTTTGGCCTTTTTATGCCTCGCCGAAACAAAGGAGTTCATCATGCGAACGTATACTGCGGTTGTAGAAAGGTGCCGTGACACCGGGTTATATGTGGGCTATGTTCCTGGATTTCCTGGGGCGCATTCCCAAGCAGCAAACTTGGAGGTGCTGAGGATGAATCTCGAGGAAGTAATTCAAATGTTGTTGGAGGATGGAGAGCCTGTCCTGGAGGCTGACTTCATTGGAACGCAAACGGTATCGGTAGCCTAGCTGTGGGGAAATATCCCATCTTGAAGGCTGGGGAAGTGGCTGGAATCCTGGAGAAGCTGGGCTTTGTCGAGGTGCGGCAAAAAGGTTCCCACAAACAATTCCGGCATCCGGATGGACGCTCCACGACGTTACCATTTCATCAGGGTACGGACATATCCCCGATTCTCTTGAGACAAATTGCCAAAGATATAGGATTGACCGTGGCTGATCTTCTAGACCAGTTGTGAAACCTCATATTTCAGGACCTGGCCCCTGCTTTTTCGGCCCAATGAGGCATGGGGATTTCAATGGTTGTCATTATGGTGTCCTCGTGGACCGCTCTAGATGCTCGACATGCAACCCGCTTGAAAGCAGAGAAGCGACAAACTGATTGAGACTCACATTGTTCTGTCTTGCCTTTATTGACAGTTCCCTATGCAAATACTTAGGGATGCGCAGCACAAATTTACCACTAAAATTTTCCTCTTTTTCAGGTTCTGGAATAGTTACACCAGCCTCTAAATAGGCTGCTAGACGGTCCCGTTTTATTTCCTCCAATTTTTCCAAAGCCTCTAGGACCGTTTCTCCGTCAGCATGGACGGCATATTGTCCGAGAGTCGGGATACATACCGAGAACCCACCACCTAGGTCTTGGGATATTTCTTCAAGTTCGATTCGATAAGGCAACGTCATGAAATAATCAAGATTCTTGGTGCTCATCGTTTCTAACTTCCTCTATGATGTAAACAGCCTGCGCTAATAGTTTGAGATAAAAGCCTTTTACTCGCTGACCTCTGTTTACACAAATTGTGAAGTCTCCAAGAGGCCCAAATCCTTCACAGCCAATTAGTCTGTTATGGTGCACCGTGACGTGTGACCCCGGTTTCTTCCTGTAGCCATCTGGCAAATACCTGACCAAAATCGCCTCCACTTGGTCAACAGGAGCATCCACTGGTGTATTATCACGCCAGGCCCGAAGTCGTTTATCGGTTTTGCCCATCAGGCACTAAGCTTAATGATACTACAGACAGTATCGTTTGACAACTTTTCTGGGAATTTGTTTCTTGAGGCCTTATGCCGAATCATAACAGACCATTTGGTTTTCTCAAAGTTCTTGCGTTTGTGATGTTTCAAGACCCCAATACCGTTTCGTTCAAAACTATTTGACTATTTTTTCAAGATCCTTGATTTTAAGAGCGAGGTCAATGACCGGAATATTCTTGTACGTATCTTTGCCTTTCGGCCTCACGGCAACAATCATTACAGCTCGAAGTTCGTCTAGGAGGCTATAAATAACTCTATATTTCTTCGCTGCATGAACCCGAAAGAGGCCTTTCTGGCCAATTACCGGTGAATAACCGGAAGGGCGCGGGGATGTGCCGGGAGTTTTCTGATCTCTGCAGCTATGACAACTCCCGATGATGGAGCACTCTTGGTTATGCTTTTTAGATCACGCTCGGCGTGGGCCAAGATGTGAAGAGTGTAGGGCAAAGGAATCAAATGCCCAATTCTTTAGCGAATTCTTCAAACGGTCGTATCTCACCGGTCTTCAGCGCCTCCTCTATAGCTTCAGCAGCGGCGCAATAGTCTAAATAATCTTCCAGTTCTTCTTCCTTGGAGGAGACCTCACTTGTCCCCGGCTTTTCCAGTGCGGAGCCTTGAGACATGTTTTTTTCCTTTCTTTGCATGCAGGCTATGTACTATTTCAGACAGATGAAGGTCAAGAAGGTTTTGATTCAGCAGGTGAAGGGTATCCCATGCTCATGTCAGCTCGCAACCGTAAGCTTAATAAAGTACGAGATAATCACTCTATTCATGCCTCAACTCTTCTTGTACCCGTTCCGCTACAAAAATCTTCAGGAGCGACTGATAATGGACATCGCGTTTGTTCGCCAGAAGCTTCAGATTCTCGATCAACGTTTCTGGAAGACGGATAGAGATAGTTCGAGTGGATGGTTTTAGATTGGGCACGTTGACTTGTATGGCCTTGTCCCAGTCCACATATTCCGATGAGTCGTTTTGAGCCCAAAAGGACCTTTCTTCATCCTCCGAGCTAAAATTAGGTACTCTCCTGATTACTTTCTTTCTTGGCATCGTAATATATGCTCCGTTCTTTCTTGCTCATGCCTCTCGCTGATATCACCCGAATAAGACTGCCCCGTAACGTGAAAACCATGAAAAATCCCCGACCCGCATCCGTCTGTCCAAGAACATAGTATCTGTGCTCACTAAGAGAGTGCTTCTTATCTTGGGCCATTATGAGCGGCTGGTTGAAAAAGACCTCTTCGCACTCGGTCCAGAAGACCCGGTGCGTGAACCAGTTCTTGTCTACGTTGGCGGCATCCCACTGGAAGCCTTTACATTCTCGTAGTTCTTCCACGTTTCGTTTGTTATGGAAACTTGTTATGTACGAGCGCTAAGAAAAATGACATTGCTCCTCTGTTAGCCGCCATCCTACCACAATGGACACCGGAGTTCATCAGGGAGTTCGCATGTTCATGAAAAATCATGGTAGGCATGATGGGATTCGGAGTGATTCAGAATGAGTCTCTGACAGCGGCGGGAAAACTACGGCTAGCCTGAAGTTATCCGCGTCTTTCCGTGTTTTAGTGAATGATTGTGGGGGCATGGGTGTTATTTTCGGCAATAGTGTAGCCACTAATATTGTCGTTTTTCCCTTGACATGGCCTTTGTGCTGTGA
>Ga0247841_10011393_pt1 | contig 11838 bp, 8 predicted proteins | sample LaCruzMarch2015__2_FD_192410 | JGI IMG/M metagenome (GOLD analysis project Ga0247841, IMG submission 192410) | Freshwater microbial communities from meromictic Lake La Cruz, Castile-La Mancha, Spain - LaCruzMarch2015_18m | ecosystem: Environmental > Aquatic > Freshwater > Lake | place: Spain...
AATTACTGTTGACTGGGTTGGCGCAGGTTCACAATCGGTTACTGTGATCTATACCAGTACAGAAGGATGCACAACCTTAGCGCCATCGCTTAAGGCTGTGACAGTAAATACATTGCCTGTTCCTTCCATCAGCAACGATCCCGCAATCTGTATCGATGGTACCACAACCTTCTTTACCGAGCCAGGTATGAATTCATATCAATGGACTGTAAGCTCCGGAGGAACCATCATCGAAGGCGCCGGTACAGACAGTATCCTGGTTAGCTGGTCGGCGCTGGGTGTTCAAACGGTCACGCTGAGTTATGTGGATGCTAATGGATGTTATCCGTTACAGCTCACAATAAAGTCTGTCGAGGTTATGGACCTGCCGTTGCCAACCATAAACGGGCCCGGACAGGCCTGCATTGGGGCGACCGGAAATGCTTACTACACCGAAGCCGGGATGTCGGATTACACTTGGACCGTAACCTCCGGCGGGGTAATTACTGCGGGAGCAGGAACCAACTCTGTTACTGTGACATGGAATACCCTGTTGCCGCAAATAATTACAGTTAACTATACCAATCCTGCCGGTTGCACGGCAGCGATCCCTGCGCAGTATGGAGTCACCATAAACCCCCTGCCGGTGCCCACCCTTACGGGGACTTCACAGGCCTGCGCCGGATCGGTGAACAATGTTTACAACACCGAACCCGGGATGACCAATTATCAGTGGAGCGTTTCGTCGGGAGGTACCATTCTTACGAATCCATCGACCAATGCAAGTACCATAACCGTTGCCTGGAACATTGCAGGTTCGCAAACAGTCAGTGTGAACTACACCAATGCCAATGGATGCATGGCTGCCGCTCCGGCAACAACATCTGTGGTGGTGCAGACTTCCCCGTCACCGGTTATTACAGGAAGCAACTCCGAATGTGCCGGAACCACAGGGATTATTTATAATACCGATCCGGCGAACTTTAACTATGTGTGGACCATTTCACCCGGCGGGGTTATAACCACGGGCAGCGGGACCAGCCAGGTCACAGTATCCTGGCTTGTAGCAGGTACGCAAACATTAACAGTAAATTATACCAATGCCAATGGATGTGCTGCCGGATCACCAGGTACTAAGGCTGTGACGGTTTATCCCCTGCCGGTGCCAATCATAACAGGAAGCAGCATGGCATGTATGAATGATACAACCAATTATGCAACTGAAGCGGGTATGACAGGTTACCAGTGGGCTGTTTCTGCCGGTGGTACCATAATCTCGGGAAGCGCTACTGATATCATTGAGGTGCAATGGACAACATCCGGTCCGAAAACCGTTTCGGTTACCTACACCGATCTCCTTGGCTGTACGGCGGCTTCTCCGGTTATAAAGCCAGTAACAGTGCAATCTTTCTCGGTTCCTTCCATTTCAGGGAATATACTGGTGTGTGCAGGAGCGACCGGCATTGTATATACAACAGAGCAGGGAATGACGGATTATACCTGGGTTGTTTCAGCCGGCGGAACGATTACAGCCGGTTTGGGGACCAGTATGATAACGGTTACCTGGAACACACCCGGAATTCAATCGGTTTCAGTGAATTATACAAACGCCTATGGTTGCACCGCTCCCAACCCAACAAGTTTACCTGTCACGGTTGATACAGCTCCCGTTCCAACCATTACAGGCGCCAACCAGGTGTGTGTGAATTCCGGAAATTATTCTTACAGCACAGAGCAGGGGATGCAGAATTATTTGTGGACCATCCCCAGTGGTGGAATTATTGTCAGTGGACAGGGAACAAGATTGATCCAGGTCAACTGGTCTGTTGCAGGAGTCCATGCGGTAAATGTGACCTATTCCAACACATCCGGATGTACCTCCTTCCCGGGTTCCATGGATGTCCTGGTAAAATCGATTCCCGATGCACATGGGCCGATATCAGGCGATACCCTTATCTGTAAACCGCAAACCGGGGTGGTTTATTCTATACCTCCCATCCCCAATGCTTTGGGATATGTATGGAATGTTCCGGTTTCAGCGACCATTGTCAGCGGTGCAAATACGAATATCATTACTGTTGACTTTGGGGCAGCCGCCCAATCAGGCAATGTTTCGGTATTTGGGACCAACTCTTGCGGAAACGGCCCCTTCACGCCGCTGCTGCCGGTTGGCGTATTTCCTTACCCGGAAACGCCGGTGATAACCCTCAACCCGCCTGATACGTTGCTTTCAAGCGCCACATCAGGCAATCAATGGTACCGGGAATTTGTTTTGATCCCGGGAGCAACCGGTCAGACCTACATTGCCGCCCATGGCGGAAGACATTTTGTGATAGCCAATCCAAATGGCTGTTTGTCTGATACATCCAATATAATAAATGTTGTGCTGGTGGGGGTTGAGGAGGGAGAAATACCATCAGTAAAGGTATATCCGAATCCCGCAAACGACAGGATAACACTTGCCTTGAGCACGACCGGCCGCGAAGAAACACTTTCAGTCAGGCTGGTCAACAATATCGGTCAGGAATCACTCATCCTTTCTGATTTTAAACTACAGGGAGCAATCACAAAGGTTGTTGAACTTGGAAATCCTCCTAACGGGATCTATCACCTGGTAATCCGGTTTGGCGATTACAATGTGATAAGAAAGCTGATCATCATCAATGAATAAAGCTAAAAAAGGGGACCCTGTCAGGGTGTTACACCCTGACAGGGTCCCCTTTTGCTTTTAACAATTACCTGTTATTTTTTCCCCAGCATCCTGGCGTTGAAAGCCTGTTCGCCGATTTTTTCAATACCGGAGATCATCTGGGTGGTTACGGAGACGATATAATCTTTTTGTTGCTGAAAATGAATGAACATGGCGGCGAGGTTCACTGCCGGTTCAATCCCCTTTGGATTACGGAAGATGATCGTAAAGAACATCTTCCAGTAAAACAATCCGGTTGCCTTCGAAAATCCAGCTTTTTTACAAACCCGCAGGAATGATCGCATGTACACCAGCCAGGTTTTAAAATCAGGTGTATGCTTATAGTTCGTTTTCACATGCAATCCGGTGTAAATAACCCGCTTGTAATAATTTGAAGGTTTGAAAATAGCCTCAATGATCCTGATATAATTCTTCAGGATTTCAACCCGTGATGTCAGTGTCAGGAAATTTAATCCGCTCGTCATCTGATCAATATCGCTATCAGTTACCGACTTGGAATGAGAATGAAACAAACGTTTTTCTATTTCAAGCCTGCGGGTAAGCTGGGTGTTTGGCAAGGCATAAAGCAATCCGATCATGGCCATGCAAATACCGGAATCCTGGATGGAATTGATCATCTGGTCGGCAATCTGAGGCCTGTCGCTGTCAAATCCCAGGATATAACCACCATTGCTGACCATCCCGTACGACATGATCTTCATTACGGCATCTTCAATGGATTTATTTACGTTTTGGTTTTTATTGTTAAGGGCAAGGGTTTCGCTGTCGGGAGTCTCAATTCCGAGGAAAACATAGCGGAAATCGGCGTCCTTCATGAGCTGAAGCAACTCATCATCATCGGCAAGATTCACTGAAGCCTCAGTTGTGAAATAAAAGGGATATTTTCGTGCCTTGGCCCAGGTGATTAATTCACGCAGAAGCGCCTTTACCTTTGGTTTATTCCCGATAAAGTTATCGTCAACCATGTCGATATGTCCGCGATATCCTAAATCGTAAAGCGCCTGCAACTCTTTCAAAACCTGTTCGTTGGTCTTGAAACGCGGCGTACGGCCGTATAGCTCGATCACATCACAAAATTCACAGTTGAAGGGACATCCCCTTATAAATTGCAACCCGATCATGATATAATCGTCAAAACTGATAAGATCATAGCGTGGAACAACTGCCTGGAGCATATTTGCCCGGTCGGGAGAAATGTATTTGCCGCTTGTGGCTCCCTGCTTAAGGTCGTTCAGGAACATGGGAATTGTAATCTCACCTTCACCCAGAACCAGGAAGTCGGCCTCTTTGTAAAGGTCGGGCTGAGAAGTGGGATCAGGGCCTCCCACCACCACGACACAGTTCAGGTTGTGTGCCCGGGTGATGAGATCGAGCATGCTGTTCTGCTGGGGTAACATGCCTCCGATGCAAATCAGGTCGGCAGTACGCAGGTGTTCATCAAGCAAGGGCTCAACGTTTTCGTCAATCAGCCTGAAATGCCAGTGCTGAGGCAGCAAGGCAGCTACCGTGAGCAACCCGAGCGGGGCGGCCGGATATTTTTTCCCAACCATTTTGCAAACCTCCTGGTAATTCCAGAAGCTGAATGCTGAAAATTTTGTCTGAACTAACAAACACTCGGTCACGCCCCCTAATAAATCCTTCATATCACTCCTATAAAGCAAAAAACGTGCAAAGATACGGAAAAAACCGTGACGGGTGACGCGGGACACGTGACAGGGCAACTGTCGCAGGTTCCAACAAATTTCCAGACACAAACAATCTTTCCGTGTCCCGAACTTCGTCCCGCGTCCCGTGTCCCGCGTCCCGGTTGTCGTCCCGTGTCCCGCGTCACGTGTCACGTGTCACGTGTCACGATTTTCGTCCCGCGTCCCGCCCATGAAACCTTTTTCACTATCTTGCGTCCAAGTTGCAGGAACAATTTTTATGAAGTCACTCAAAGGTCCATATTGCGTATTCTTTTTTATTTTTCTGACATCATGTTTTTTCATAACAGTGTCGGCTTTTTCCAGGTCTGCCCCGGTCAACATGAAGGTTGCCACGCTTGAAAGCATTTCTATTTCTGGCAGTGCGATCGATGATATTATGGGGAATGTTGTGGGGGTCACCATCCCGCTCAGACGTGCAGGGAGACTTTTTCTGCTGGAAGGCTCCATCGGCAATGTTTCCGGTAATTTCATCCTCGATACCGGCGCATCGGGACTGGTGCTCAATAAAACCTATTTTCGCAACTCCAGGGCAATCGATGATGAGGAGGGGGGCGGAGTGACTGGCACAATAGCTGCAGTTGAACGTATTTTTGTGAAACAATTGCTGATCAGCGAGCTTAGTTATGCAAATATTTCGGCCGATGTTACGCCACTGGGACATTTAGAGAACCGAAGGGGGGTTAAAATTCTTGGGCTGTTCGGGATGAGCCTGTTGAAAAACCTCGAAATTGTGGTTGATCTTCGCCACAATGAACTTCAAATCTATAAACTGGATAAAGACGGCAATCGTCAGGGCGCATCGTCATCGTCGTCGGTGAAATACGATATTATCCAGAAAATTGTGGAGTATCACAACGTCATGTTTGTGAAGGCATCCATTGGGGGAAAGATTCTCGATTTTTGCCTTGATACGGGAGCTGAATCAAACGTGTTGAGTACCGATGCTCCCAAAAATGCATTAAATAAGGTTACCATCACGCGCAGGTCAAATCTCAATGGAGTCGGGCAAGACAAAGGAGAGGTGTTATTCGGAACCCTGAATGAATTTATTATGGGAAGCAGGCAGATGCATCCAATGGAGACCATCATTTGCAGCCTGGCCGCCATGTCGCAGAAATACGGATATCCGATCGACGGCATGCTGGGATATGATTTCTTTGCGAAAGGGAAAATATATATTAATTTAGTAAAAAATCAAATGGGAATTTGTCTGCTACAGGAGGTTAAGCCATGAAAACCCGCGCTGCCTTTGTGTTTGTGTTAATGGTAATGGGAGCGGCTTTAGCCGGTTATGCACAGTTTGATCCTGAAAATGTTTGCAGGATGGACGATGGTCGCCTGATTTTTACCCTTGATCAGCGTTGGACCACCTCACAGAAGAAAGAGATCGCACAGGCCTATGACCTCGACAGCGTGTTGATGGCATGGGCTATGGAGGGGCGACCCGTCATCACCCAGAACGGAATACGCTGGACCACGCGCAAACTCGATGCCCACCGCATTGAATTATCAAAAGAACAAGGCAAATCATCGGGGAAAGATGCCAGTAATGACAAAATTATCCTGGTTGATGATCAATGGATAAAACTTTCATCGGCTGTTGAAAGGGAATCAGTTCCGTATGGCGTAAACCGTCTTACCCGCAATACAGTGGTTAACCTTTCCGACGGGAAAGTACGGTTTTTCCTTCCGGGATACAGGGATGCCAGAAGGGTCTTTGTTTCCGGATCATTCAACGACTGGAGCACCCTGCAAACGCCCTTGCATGCATGCGATTCGGGTTGGACCGTTACCCTCGGCCTCGACCCGGGCAAATATTCCTATAAATTTATTATCGATGGAAAATGGACCAACGATCCTTATAACAAGCTTCGCGAGGATGATACGTACGATGGCTATAATAATATTTTTTTCTGCTATAACTACAAATTTGTTTTAAATGGATTTCAAAATGCCAGGAAAGTATTACTGGCAGCCAGTTTCAACAATTGGAATAAAACTCAGCTCAGGATGGTTCGGATCCGGGGAAGCTGGATGTTGCCGCTCTATCTCAGAGAAGGAACCCATGCCTACAAATTTCTTGTCGATGACCAATGGATGACCGATCCTGCCAACAAAATCAAACGGCCCGATGGGATGGGTCATGAAAATTCATTCATGGGACTTGGAGATACGCTCTATTTTCACCTGGATGGATTTACCTCCGCCAAAAAAGTTGCAGTCGCCGGAAATTTCAATGCATGGAATACAGGAGAATTGTTTATGGATAGAACCAGGAACGGATGGCAACTTCCTTATGTTCTGGCTCCCGGAAATTATGAGTACAAGTTTCTGGTCGATGGAAAATGGATGCCCGATCCGGGTAATCCATGTTCAACGGGCAGCGGGGATATCACCAATTCATGTCTCGTTGTGAAACCAAATTATACCTTCAGGCTTGAACAATTTTCAGGCGCCACTACCGTCATGCTTACCGGCAGTTTTAACGGATGGAGTCCCGATGGCTACCGGATGATCAAAAAGGCAGGAGCCTGGATATTCCCGATATATCTGAAACCCGGGAAATACACCTACAAATTTATTGTTGATCAGAAATGGATTCTCGACCCCGCCAACGATCTCTGGGAAGATAATGAATATGGAACGGGGAACTCAGTACTTTGGATAGAACCTTAGTTTGCCGGTTGTATTCACGACATTTTAAACCTTTATCCTATAAATCAATCGCTTTCAGGAACATTTGTTTATCCCCATCAAAGCAATATTAACAGCGCATATGTTGGCTGCATTGCTATCATTTCTTGCATTCTCTATTTCGGGGTTATCTCGTTTGTCCCGCCTTTCACCGACCGCAGGATAAAAGAAAAATAGAGAAGAAGAGCTCCGAATAATGCTGCGCAGAAACCGATGATTTTACCCATGAATACGGCCCAATCGAATGGGTTGAACAACAGGAGAATGCCCAGTCCTATGGTCAGTAACCCGTTGAGAAGATGCACGTTCTTATTGGAAATGACCCCTTTGCTGTTCACGATGATCACTAACTGGATAATCCCGATGATGATGGCCCATATTCCGATCAACATTAAAAACAGCGCCACCGTCGCCTGCGGGAATATGAGAAGGGCCAGTCCGATCGCACCGCCTGCAATGGCTTCTAAAAGTGTAAATGCAGCAGCTTTATCCTTCCTGATATTGTTGATCCCGAAAAACAACAGAATAACACTGCCGGCAAGCAATAATATGCCAAAATATTTTATCAGTGTCAGGATAGTCTCCTGCGTGAAAAACAGGAATAAAATTCCGAAAATGATAAAAATAAACCCGTTGATGGCCAGAAACCACCAGTTTTTTGAACGATTTGTTTTCATATTGAAAGTGTTTAGGTGTCAACTATATTTCATTCGTAATTCGTAATTTGTGTCCCGTGTCCCGTGTCCCGCCTTTCGTCCCTGCAAATTTATATTCAAACTCGATTCCCGGATTGGGATTTTTAGTGAGGAAATAGGATATGTTGGCCGAAACAAGTTCACGGTTCTTCCTTTTAGCACGTTCCAGGTAACGCGATTCATAATTGCGCATCAGATCGGCCCTGGCTCTTTCAAATTCAGGGTTCGTGAACCCGTAGCGGTTTATCCGCTCCATTTCCGTAAGCAGGGCAGTAGGTGCTTCAATCGACTTGTTGTTTGCAGCCTGGGCCATACCGGAGATGGAAAATTTCATATTGGTTATTGGTTCAAATGATTAATTACTGATAAAGAAAACGTTTGATGCTTCGTTTAGGAGTTTTTTCAAACTCTGAGGGAACGATTTCAAAATCGGCAATCCGTATATATTTTGGCATGTGATGATTCAGGTCATGAATATACCCCTTGAATATTTCAGGAAGCTGTTCGCGGGTGGCTCCGGCTTTTTCCAGGGCATCAAAGTCGGGATAGATCAAGGCAACGAGTTTGTTATCACGTTCAATAATCAATGACTCCATTACCATGAAACGGTTGTTGAGCACGGCTTCAATCTCTTCGGGATATATGTTTTTACCGGAGGGCCCGAGAATCATACTCTTGCTGCGTCCTTTGATATAAATGTTCCCCTGCCGGTCGACAACGCCCAGGTCGCCTGAATGGAGCCACCCCGATTCGTCAAGGACCGCTTTTGTCGCCTCTTCATTCTTGTAATATCCTAACATGACATGGTTCCCCCTGATCAGGATTTCGCCCGATTTATGGCAGGGTTCGTCGGAATCGATACGGATCTCGAGTTCATCAACCACCCGCCCTGATCCCCCCAACTGGGTGGTTTTCCAGGAAGCATAGGAAATCAAAGGTCCGCATTCGGTCATGCCATAGCCCACGGTAAAAGGGAAGTTCATTTTTTTGAAAAACCGCTCAGCCTGGGCATTGAAAGGGGCTCCTCCGATGACAAGTTCCCTGAAGTTCCCACCAAACACATCAACCATTTTCGCTCTGATCTTTTTATAAATCAGTTTGTTGAGAAACGGAATGCCGATCAGGATACTTACGGGTGGTTTACGAAGAGCCGGCAGAATTTGCGATTTGAAAATCTTTTCGATCACCAGGGGAACAGAAAGGATAAGCGCAGGGCGGATCTCCTGGAAGGCCTGCATGATGATTTTGGGCGATGGGGTTTTGGTGAGAAAGGTTATGTCGCATCCAAGACTGAACGGAAACAGAAACTCAAAGGCGCAGCCATAGGTATGGGCCAGTGGCAGAAAAGAAAGAATTTTATCCCTTGGATTCAATGGCATGTTTCGGTGAGCATACAGAATATTTCCCAACAAACTTTTATGCTGAAGCACAACCCCCTTTGAAAATCCGGTTGTTCCCGATGTATAGCTGATAACAGCAATATCCCCGCCTTCGGAGGAAGGGAAGCGGAGCGTTTCGGGTGTAATATCTGACACGGAGGGAGGAGGCAGTAACAGCGCCGATTCATCCCGGGTGTAAAGAACTGAATCGTCCTGGATCTTAAGGATGTGTTTCAGCTGGGGCATTGATCCGGTGATGAGATCTTTAAAAAGGGTATCCTCAACAAATAAAATAACCGAATCGGAATGGGTAACTATGTAGTGAACATCGGCTGGTTTAAAATCAGGGAGAATGGGAACTATAACAGCGCCATAGGTTACTGTTGCAAGGTAAATCATGCACCAATGGGCTGAGTTCTTGCCTAACAGCGCCACATGGTCTCCCTTACGGATGCCTGCAGCCTTATACATCGAATGAATTTTAACAATTCTCCCGCCAATCGCTTTATAAGCAAAGGACTCACCACCGTAGTCAGATAACGCGGTAAGATCCCAGTTATTCCTTATAGACGCTTCGAACAGCGCAATCAGATTTGTAGATTTGGAACTCATAAAGGTGTTGTTTGAAGTGCACTAAGTTCTGAAAAATTCCTGTCAATGAGCGGTTTTTATAAAAAAATGTTAGGGAACGAACACAACCGCTTGGTTTTTCCCAAAGTTCGTTTAAGTTTGTAGTACAATTTAAACCATAAATTATGAAGAAGTTTTTAATATGGAGCATTGTCGTTCTGGTCATCGCCCTGGGGGTTTTTACCTACTGGAAATACTTCTATACCTATGGAGAGGGTTACCGCGCCGGGTTACTTCAGAAATTTTCATACAAGGGAACCATCTTTAAAACATACGAAGGCGAGCTGATCCTGAGCAGCATCAAAAGCAACCAGGATGTTTCACTTGCCTCTGAGAAATTCTTTTTTTCTGTAGAGGACAAGGATGTAGCCAAAAAGATACTTCAACTGGAAGGATTCCTGGTTGTGGTCCATTACAGGGAAAAGAACGGGGTGCTCTTCTGGCAGGGAGATACAAAATATATTGTCGACAGTGTCAAAGTCCAGAAATAGATCATCATTAAATTGCCAGATATATTTTGAATCCAATTTGCTAATAATTTTTTAACAGACGATAAGAGATTATCTGAATTTTTATAATATTCAGCTATTTGGAAATAATACAATAGTATCGCTATAAGTTTTTAAACCCGCAAATTTTCAACTTCTAACAAACTCTGAGTTTAACAAATTTGAATATATGCATGAACAATCCGACTATCTGATCATAGGTGCGGGAATCATCGGCCTGGCCATTGCCCGGGAATTGAGATCACGGTATCCCAAAGCCTACATAACAATTATTGATAAAGAACCTGATGTGGCATACCACTCCAGCGGCCGCAACAGCGGGGTGCTCCATGCCGGTTTCTATTATTCAGCCGACTCACTGAAGGCAAAATTCACCCGTGACGGGAATTTCGCCATGAAGGAATTCTGCCGGCAAAAAGGTCTGAAGCTGAACGAATGTGAAAAAGTAGTGGTCGCAAAAGATGAATCGGAGCTGGAGCCCCTTTACGAGCTTGATCGCCGGGGGAAACGTAACGGCGTTGATGTTAAGATCATCACCGAGGCCGAAATGAAAGAGATCGATCCCAATGCCAAAACCTTCAAATTTGCCCTCTATTCGCCCAGTACGGCCACGGTTGATCCCACCGAACTGAACAAGGCTGTGCGCGACGAATTGCTTGGTCAGGGCGTGAAATTTATGTTCGGAGAAGGCTACAAACGGAAAGTCGATGGGAATACAATTGAGACGACAGGCGGGAAGCGGCTGTCGGCCAACAAGTTGATCAATACCGCGGGCCTTTATGCTGATAAAATTGCACGTGACTTTGGGTTTTCACAGCAATACACCATTATTCCTTTCAAGGGAATCTACCTGAAATATACGAAAAAGGATAAACCCATTAAAACCAATATTTACCCTGTTCCCAACCTCAAGAATCCTTTCCTGGGCGTGCATTACACCATCACGGTTGATGGAACCATCAAAATCGGCCCAACCTCGATACCGGCCTTCTGGCGTGAAAATTACAAGGGGATGGATAATTTCAAGGCTGGAGAAATGGGCAATGTGCTGGGATGGGAAAGCAGGCTGTTTCTTTCAAATGCCTTCGGATTCAGGGGATTGGCTTTTGATGAAATGAAGAAGTACAACAAATCCTACTTTGTCAACCTGGCAACCAGCATGGTCCATCACATTGACAGATCCGGATTTACCGAATGGAGTAAACCGGGGATCCGCGCCCAGTTGCTGAATACCAAAACCCTTGAGCTGGTAATGGATTTCGTGGTTGAGGGCGACAGCACCACCATCCATGTGCTGAATGCCGTTTCGCCTGCATTTACCTGTAGTTTCCCATTTGCAAAATGGGTGGTGGAGAACTATATTGACAAGTGACAAATGACAAGTGACAAATGACAAGTGACAAATGACAAGTGACAAGTGACAAATGACAAATAACAAGTGACAAATGACAAGTGACAAATGACAAGTGACGAATGTCAAAACTTCGACATTCAATATTGAGTCCACTCCGAAAAGTCAATTTAACGGAAAACCGG
>Ga0247841_10011394_pt1 | contig 11838 bp, 13 predicted proteins | sample LaCruzMarch2015__2_FD_192410 | JGI IMG/M metagenome (GOLD analysis project Ga0247841, IMG submission 192410) | Freshwater microbial communities from meromictic Lake La Cruz, Castile-La Mancha, Spain - LaCruzMarch2015_18m | ecosystem: Environmental > Aquatic > Freshwater > Lake | place: Spain...
GGCATATTGGCGAAAAGCGTAAAGCTTAAAGCGTAAAATGCAAAACCAAAGTTAAAAATTAAAAACGCTTTACGTTTTGAGTTTTAGTTTTAAGTTTTTCGCTTTGCACTTTACGCTTGAAGTGTTTTCATATTTTAACCGTAAGTTAGATATTAAAAATGACAGACGAAAAGAAAATAAAAGATCTTGAAGCAAGGGCTAAAGTGATACGCAGATTGATAATTCAGATGCTGGCTAAGGCAAAATCCGGGCATCCTGGAGGAAGCCTGTCTTCAACGGATTTAATTACTGCTTTATTCTTTTCGGTATTAAAGCATAAGCCTAAGGATCCTAATTGGCCTGATCGCGATAGATTTCATATGTCTAAAGGTCATTGTTGCCCTCTCTGGTATGCGGTTTTAGCAGAATCCGGATATTTCCCAAAAGAAAAACTTATGACTTTAAGGCAGATTGGTTCTATGTTGCAGGGGCATCCTGACAGGCGAGCTACAGGTGTTGAGGTTTCTTCAGGTTCCCTAGGCCAGGGATTATCCGTTGGCTTAGGTATGAGTTTAGCCGCTAAAATAGATAAAAAAGATTATCGTGTATATGTTCTTATGGGAGACGGGGAAATCCAGGAAGGAAATATTTGGGAAGCAGCTATGGCCAGCGCTCATTATAAATGCGATAATCTTTGCGCAATACTCGACTATAATGGTTTTCAGATAGATGGCGCAACTAAAGATATAATGAATTTAGAGCCAATTGCCAAAAAATGGCAGGCATTCGGCTGGCATACAATAGAAATTGATGGGCATAACATGGGCGAAATTCTTAAAGCCTATGCCGAGGCCAGTACAATTAAGGATAAGCCCTCGATAATTATCGCACGTACAATAAAAGGCAAGGGTGTATCTTTTATGGAGAATGTTGTAGATTTTCATGGACGCGCTCCTACAGAAGAAGAGGCTATTAAAGCCTTAAAGGAATTAGAATGAGTGGAGAACAATTATACCAGAGGGATGTTTACGGCAAGACTTTGGTTGAGCTCGGTAAGACTAATAAAAATATTATTGTTTTAGATGCGGATTTATCTAGTTCAACGCGAACTAGTATGTTCAGGAAAGAGTTCCCTGATAGATTCTTTAATTTTGGGGTGGCAGAGCAGAATATGATGGGTGCAGCAGCAGGGTTAGCTTCTTGCGGTAAGACAGTATTTTTATCTACATTTGCAATATTTGCTTCTGGCCGGGCCTGGGATCAGGTGCGTAATTCTATATGTTACAATAATTTTAATGTTAAAATTGTTGCCTCTCACGCCGGGATTTCGGTTGGTCCGGATGGCGCAAGTCACCAGGCATTAGAGGATTTGGCTCTTATGCGGGTAATCCCAAATATGAATATAATCGTACCTTGCGATGGTCCACAGACAGCCGAAGCAATTACTGTTGCGGCAAATACAAAAGGTCCTTTTTATATCCGATTAGGAAGACCAAAGATCCCCACTTTAGAAAATAAGGGTAAATTCGAATTAGGTAAGGCCCAGATACTTACCGAAGGCAATGATGTTGCAATTATTGCCTGTGGGATTATGGTTGCTGAAGCTTTAGTCGCGGTTAACAATCTAGCTAAAAAAGGTATTAAAGTTCGACTTATAAATATGCATACTCTAAGACCATTAGATAGCCAAACTATTTTAAAGGCAGCTAACCAGATGCGTCTGGGTTTAGTTGTTTGTGAAGAGCATACTGTTTCTGGCGGTTTGGCCTCAAGCGTTGATGAGGTAGTTTCAGAAAATCATCCTGTTAAGGTCTTGTGCCTGGGAATAAAAAACCGATTTGGCCAATCAGGAGAACCTGCCGAGCTTTTAAAAGAATATAATCTTACAAGTGCTGATATTGAAAAAGCAGTCTTAAGTTTATAACGCTTTTTTAAAAAACCGTGATTCTTTATTCCTACGCTAAATTAAACCTATACCTAGAAGTACTCAATAAACGAACAGATAATTTCCACAACCTTAAAACACTTTTTGAAAGAATTAGCTTATCCGATAAGATTATTCTTAAATCTCGTCCAGATAACCGTATAAAAATAACCTGTAACGACAAATCAGTTCCCTGTGATGATTCTAATCTTATTTTTATAGTAGCAAAATTATTGCAAAATAAGTTCTCCATTAATAAGGGGCTAGAAGTTAAGATTATTAAACGTATACCTGTAGGTGCTGGCTTGGGCGGCGGTTCAAGTAATGCCGCTTGGGCTTTGTTAGGCTTAAATGATCTTTGGAAGCTTAATCTTTCCAGAAAAAAGCTTGTAAAGTTAGCAGGAGAAATAGGTAGCGATGTAGCTTTTTTTATTTACAATACCCCTTTTGCTATCGGTCGGTCAAGAGGAGAGAAAATTTTACCTTTAAATAAACTTAAAACAAGAAAACTCTGGCATGTGCTCATCGTGCCTAAAATCCATGTTTCAACACCGGCAATATTTACTAAATTTGATTCCTTTTCTGGGTTGACAAAGCCTATACAAGATGTTAATATATTGACTTCAGAGTTGGTTAAAAAGGGCCCTCCTTTTTCGCCTGGACTTTTATTTAATAGCTTAGAATTCGTTACTTTACGGCTTTATCCTGAAGTAAAACGAATCAAAGAGACATTTAAAGATCTGGGTTTAAAGAATGTTCTTATGTCCGGAAGCGGTCCGGCAGTCTTTGCGATTGTTTCTTCAAGAGTTCAAGCTTTAGATCTAGCAAAAAGGGTTAAGAAAATAAATAAGTCTTGGCGTGTATTTGTCGTTAGTACAATTTAAGCAAGATAAGAGCTTGTCTTAAAGCGGGTAGACAGAGGGAGATGGCCATGGAAATCACTGAAGTAAGAGTAGCCTTAAAGGATTCTCCAGATAAGAAATTAAAAGGTTACGCTACAGTAACTTTCGATAATGTTTTTGTAGTCAGAAACATTAAAGTAATTGAAGGTACAAGTGGATTATTTATTGCTATGCCTTCGCGTAAGGTTAAGCAGCCGTGCCCAAAGTGCGGGTTTAAGAATGAATTACGCAGTAAGTATTGTAACCAATGTGCAGTAATGTTGCCTCAAAGCGTTAAGCCTCTGGATCACCAAGACGCTAATACAGGGCAGTTAGAACATAAAGATATTGCCCATCCGATAACGCAGGTATTCAGGGAGTATCTTCAAAAAAGGGTTTTAGAAGCTTACGAGCAGGAAAAATTAAGGGGACAAACGGGTTCTGCCTTAGATCAATAAAGAGCAATCTTTTTGGGACGTCGTCCAATGGTAGGACACGAGAATTTGGGTCTCGCTATTATGGTTCGAATCCATACGTCCCAACTAAATAGATATTCAAAGAGTAATTTTAAGAAATATTAACAGTAAAGAAGTAGTAGTCCAGGGTAAGATTTATTATTATGGTTTGAATCCCTGCCTGCCGGCAGGCAGGCATACGTCCCAACCAAAAAAATGAATAAAAATATTGCAGTAATTATCTTAGCGGCTGGAAAAGGAGAGAGGATGAAATCTCAAACTCCTAAAGTGCTACATGAAATTTGCGGCCGGCCTATGCTGCGTTTTGTTTTAGATTTAGTCCAGGTTTTAAAAGTTAAAAGAACTATAGCTGTTTTAGGCTTTAAGCATGAATTGGTCAAAAAAGAATTACCTAAAGAGATAAAGATTACCCTGCAGAAGAAAATGTTAGGCACAGCAGATGCGGTTAAACATGCGCTTTCTGGACTAAAAGGTTTTAAAGGTACCGTGCTTGTACTTTACGGCGACACGCCTTTATTAACAAAAGAAACAGTCAATAAGTTACTAAAGTATCACATAAATAATAATCTAGATGCTACCCTTTTAACTGCGAATCTTGATAAGCCTAAAGGATACGGAAGGGTTGTCAGGGATAAATATTCAAGCATATCCCAGATTATAGAGGAAAAAGATGCGGATGATTTCGACAAGGATATCAAAGAAATAAATACCGGCATCATCTGTTTTAATAAAAAAAGCCTAGAAGACTGCATAAGGGAAATTAAGCCTAATAATCGTAAGAAAGAGTTTTATCTTACTGATATTATAAATATTCTTTATAAAAAGAACAAATTGGTGGATGCGGTAAAGCTCGATGATGTTAATGAGGCTATGGGAATTAATTCGCGCCTGGAGCTTGCTAAGGCCAATAGAATTATGCAAAAGAGGATTAATGAGAAATTGATGTTAGCCGGAGTAACTATTGTTGATCCGGATTCGACATTCATAAGCTATAATGTTTTAATCGGCGTTGATTCGGTGATTTACCCCTTTACAGTTATAGATAGAGATGTTACAATTGGAAAACGTTGTTTTATCGGTCCGTTCGCACATTTGCGTAGTGGCAGCCGCCTTTCTGATGAAGTAACCGCAGGCAATTTCCTAGAAGTTGTCCGAACAAAAATAGGCGCAAATACCTTTGTAAAACATTTTTCTTATCTTGGTGATAGTTCAGTCGGCTCCGGAGTAAATATCGGTGCCGGTACGATTACCGCTAATTTTGACGGCGTTAATAAAGGTGAAACTATCATTAAGGATAAAGCTCTGATTGGCTCAGATACAATTTTAGTAGCACCGGTAAAAGTTGGTAAACAGGCAGTAACCGGAGCAGGTTCAGTAGTGATAAATAATGTTCCGGATAAAATGGTAGTTGTTGGCGTGCCGGCAAGGATTTTAAAAAAAGGAAAATAATATGGATAAATTAGCAATATTTAGCGGAAATGCCCATCTAGATTTAGCCAAAAATATCTGCAAGTATTTAAAAGTAAAGCCTGCAGATGCTTTTGTTTCACGTTTTAGCGAAGGCGAAATTCGGGTTAAGATTAACGATAATATCCGAGGCAAAGATGTTTTTATCGTACAGCCGACTTGTCCGCCTACCAATGAAAATCTAATGGAGCTTTTAATAATGATCGATGCGCTTAAGCGTGCGTCTGCCCAGCGTATCACTGCAGTTATTCCTTATTTTGGTTATGCCCGTCAGGATCGTAAGGATCAGCCTCGGGTTCCAATTACTGCAAAATTAGTCGCTAATGTTTTAACTGTAGCCGGGGCAAATAGAATTCTTACTATGGATTTACATGCCGGACAAATTCAGGGCTTTTTTGATATTCCGGTTGATCATCTTTTTTCAGTAGGCGTTTTCATTGATTATTTTAATAAGTTAGATATTAAGGATTTGGTGGTTGTTTCTCCGGACGTCGGTGGAATTAAAATGGCTAGGGCCTATGCCAAGAGGTTAGGAGTACCGCTAGCGATAATTGATAAGAGGCGTGAATCTCCGGAAAAAACCGAAGCCATGCATATTTTAGGTTCAGTTGAAAATAAGAATGCGATTATTGTTGATGATTTAATTGCTACTGGTAGCTCTTTATTTGAAGCTGTAGACGCCTTAAGGAAGGCCGGGGCTAAGAGTATCTATGCTGCAATTGCACATGGTGTATTATCCGGACCAGCTATTGAGCGCCTGGAAGCACATAAAGATTTAAAAGAATTAATTATTTCAGACAGTATTCCCTTGGCTGAGAAGAATAAGCATCCAAGAATTAAGGTTTTATCTATAGCCGAACTTTTAGGTGAAGCAATAAAGCGGATACATAACGAAGAATCAGTGAGTTGTTTGTTTGATTAATGAACGCTTAACTTACGAATATGAAATATGAGTAAGTTAATGCGTGAATTTATCCCGACGAATGCCTAAAATTTATTTTAAATTTTAGGCAAGATATGAGTCGGGAAAAGAAAATATTAGGAGATATTTACAAATGGAAGAGCTATTTTTAGATGCAGAAATAAGAGAAGAGATTGGGAGAGGCAAAGTCAAAGATTTAAAAGACAAGGGTTTTATTCCGGCTGTAGTTTATGCTGACGGAAAAGATGCCATGTCTTTAAAGTTATCTCATCGGCAGTTGGTGCAATTAGTTCACCAGCACAGAATCGAAGGCGTTATTATCAATCTGAATATCAAAGATGATAAGCCAGAGGGTGATGGTTTGGCTTCCGGTAGCCAAAGCCATAAAAAGCATAAGCCTAGACCCTGTTTGATTAAAGAAATCCAGTATGATCCGGTGCATGGCGAAATAATTCATGTGGATTTTAACCAAATTTCTTTAACTAAAGCAATTAAAGTTAATATCCCTGTTGTGGCTAAGGGAGAGGCTGTTGGTGTTAAGCAAGAAGGCGGATCGCTAGAACATATTCTCTGGGAAGTTGAAATTGAATGTCTGCCCACAAGCATACCTAAGGAAATAGAGGTTGATATTACGAACTTAAAAATGGGTGAATCGGTGCATATCAAGGATATTGTTCCTCCGCAGGGCGTTAAGATTCTTAATGATCCCGGATCAATTATTCTAACCGTTGCTGCTCCAATGAAAGAGGAAGTCCCAGTTGAGGGCGTTGAAGGTGAAGTAAAGCAGGAGCCTGAAGTAATTAAGGAAAAGAAAGAAGTTCCAGCTGAAGGTGAAGCTGAAGAATCTAAAGAAACCAAGGAAAAGAAATAATAATTACAAATGACAAAATTCCTGTCTGCCGACAGGCAGGCAAATTTCAATATAAATCCAAAATTCCAATGTCAAACTTCAAAAACAATAGTTTTGTCATTTGGTATTTGTAATTTGTAATTCAATTGTCATTTGTGCTTTGTTATTTGAAATTAAACATTAATTATTAGATGAAATTAATTGTTGGCCTGGGTAATCCAGGATTATTTTACGCAAGCTCAAGACACAATATCGGCTTTCAAGTGGTTAAGGGCTTGGCAAAATCAGAGAAAATCGTTCTTAAAAAAGAGAAGGGTATATCTGCATTAAGCGGCAAAGGTAAAATTTGCAATGAAGATATTTTGTTAGTTTTACCTCTTACGTTTATGAATCTTTCTGGTAATGCAGTTAAGCCGATTCTTAAGAAATATAAAATAGATTTGGATAATGTTTTAGTTATCTGCGATGATTTAGATCTAGGGTTTGGCAGAGTTAAGATTCGTTCTCTAGGTTCATCTGCAGGCCACCGCGGCATCCAATCATTGATAGATTCTTTAGGTACAAATAAATTCGCGCGTCTACGTATCGGAATAGGCAGGCCGGGTGAAAAGCAAGACACAGCGAAATTTGTATTATCGCGTTTTAATAGTATAGAAAAGAAAAAGTTTTTAGAGATAACTAGTAAAGCAGAAGATTGCGTCAGAATTTGGGTGGAAAAAGGAATAGATAGCAGTATGAATATTTTTAACCGAAAGGATAAAGAATGAACAAGTATGAAGCTATGGTTATAGTTAAACCGGATTTATCAGAAGAAGAGAGAAAAACTCTTTTTAAACAGATCGATGATGCAGTGACAAAAAACGGCGGTTCGATTAATTCAAGCGGATTATGGCAGGAAAAGAGAAAGTTATTTTTTCCTATTAAGAAACAATTAGAAGGCGTATATTATCTGGCTAATTTTTCCTGTCCTCCATTAGCCATAAAAGAAATAAGGCGCACTTATACCTTAAATGAAAATATATTAAGAGTATTGTTTACAAAGCTAGAAGAATAACTAAGAGGAGAAGTTTATGGCAAGTTATAATAAGGTTCTGTTAATGGGAAATTTGACTAAAGATCCAGAATTGCGCTATACTCCGCAGGGATCGGCTGTAGTTAATCTGCGTATGGCGGTTAACCGAAAGTACAAAGATAAAAACCAGGAATTAAAAGAAGAGGTTTGTTTTATTACTGCTGTTGTCTGGAATAAACAGGCAGAAACTTGCAATCAGTATCTGCACAAGGGTAGCGCGATTTTTGTCGAAGGAAGATTACAGTCGCGCTCCTGGGAAGATAATGCCGGTCAAAAGCGTAATGTTATAGAGGTCAGGGCTGAAAGGGTGCAATTCTTAGGATCCCCTCAAGCTAAGGCTCAGGCACCAATTGAACCATCAGATGTAATACCGGGAGAATCAACTACACAAGAGGCATGGCTAGGCGAAAGCGAGGAAGAAGCAAATGAAAGTTAAAACTAAAGTAAAGACTAAAGTTAAAATGAGAGTGGATGCATTTGGTAAGAAAGTTCCGATTAAGAAAAGGGAAGGGCATTTAATTTTAAGAAAAAGATTTTGCCGTTTCTGCGCGGATAAGGTTACATCTATAGATTATAAGGACACCAGAAGATTAGAGGCCTTTGTTACCGAAAGAGGCAAAATTCTTGCCAGCCGGCTATCAGGTAATTGCGCTAAGCATCAGAGGCGCATAGCCGAGGCAATTACCAAGGCAAGATTTGTTTCACTTTTGCCTTATACCCGATAAAAAAAGGAAAATAAAATGGAAGTTATACTGATTAAAGATGTTTTAAAGGTTGGTCGAGCAGGAAGCGTGGTAAAAGTTAAGGATGGCTTTGCCCGGAATTTACTTTTTCCTCATGGCTTGGCCATTAAAGTAACCCCTGGCAATCTTAAAAAGATCGAACTAGAAAAGCAGAAAATTAACGAAGATTCAGAGAAAAGAAAGCAAGAGGCGTTAAAAATTAAAGAACGCTTAAGTGCGTTGTCTTTGACTATTCCTGCTTTAGCCCAAGATGAAAAGACTTTATATGGAAGCGTCAATTCCCATGAGATAAGAGAGGCATTAAAAGCTGAAGGCGTGGAGATAGACAAAGACTCTATTTTGCTGGATGAACCTATAAAATCCCTAGGTATTTATGAAATTACAGTTAAATTGCATCATGAGGTTGAAGCAAAAATAAAGGTTTGGATCGTAAAAAAGTAATTCATGGCTAACCAGTTAAGTATAGAAAAAATCCCGCCGCAAAACATTGATGCAGAGATGGCTGTTTTAGGCTCTATGCTTCTTGATGAAGAGGCTATTGCCGCCAGCATCGAAACCCTGGATAAAACATTTTTTTATAAAGATTCACACCGGAAAATATTTCAGGCTATATCCGACCTTTATGCCGCAAGCAAAGCAGTCGATCTTATTACTTTAACCGATGGATTAAAGAAGGACGGGATCCTTGATGAAGTAGGAGGGGTGAGTTTCTTAACTGCTCTTGCCAATACCGTTCCCAGCGCAGCAAACATCAATCATTATGTTTCTATTGTGCGCGAGAAAAGTATTTTAAGAACATTGATTAATAATGCTACTAAGATTATATCCCTTTGCTATGAAAGCGAAGGTAATATTGATGATGTTGTAGATAATGCCGAAAGATTTATTTTTGAAGTAAGCGAACGAAAGGCCGGAAGCGGAACTTGCCTGCAATTAAAAGAAATAGTTAAGGATAGTATCGAAACTATCGATAAGCTTTATCAGAAAAAAGCGCACGTTACCGGTATTCCAACAGGTTATATTGACTTTGATATAAAAACAGCAGGCTTGCAGCCTTCAGATCTAATTATAGTAGCAGGAAGGCCTTCGATGGGTAAAAGTGCCCTAGCTTTAGGTATGGCTGAATATGCGGGTGTAATTGAGAAAATCCCTACGGCAATGTTTAGCTTAGAAATGTCTAAAGAACAGCTTGTGCAAAGGATGCTTTGTTCACATGCCAGGGTGGACGCCCATAAAGTTAGAACCGGATATCTGGCTACTTCTGACTGGCCAAAACTAACTGCCGCTGCAGGTAAGCTTTCGGAAGCGCCAATATTTATAGATGATACTCCTGCTATAAGCGTGATGGAATTGCGCGCTAAGGCCCGCAGGCTTAAGGCTCAACAGGATATTAAATTAATTATTTTAGACTATATGCAGTTAATGCGCGGTTCAGGTCCGACAGAGAGCCGCCAGCAGGAAATCTCGGAGATTTCCCGGTCTTTAAAGGCACTGGCCAGAGAATTGCATGTCCCGATTGTAGCTATAAGCCAGTTGTCGCGCGCCGTAGAATCGCGGACAGATCATCGTCCGCAACTTTCTGATTTAAGAGAATCCGGAGCAATTGAGCAGGATGCCGATGTGGTGGTGCTCTTATTAAGAGAAGAATATTATACTGCTACTTCAGAAAATCAAGGCATTGCTGAAGTAATCATAGCTAAGCAGCGTAATGGTCCTGTTGGTTCGGTAAAGCTGGCTTTTATTAAAGAATATACCCGGTTTGAAAATATTGCCCGGATGGAATAATTTATTGCTTAAAAAGAGTAATTCCTATATAATAAATCAAATGCGTAAAATAATTTTATCAATTTTTGTTTTTTTCTGCTTATTAAGCCTTCCCGTATTTTCTTTTGCTGAAAATAATCTACAGGTTCCTCTAGCTGGCCCTGATCAAGCCTTAACCGAACAGTTAAAATCAATTACTGCAATTGAAATCAAGGGTAATAAAGCTATATCTACGAATACCATTGTCTCCAAGATGAAGACACGCATCGGAAACCCTTTTCAGGAGAATGTTATTAATGATGATTTAAAGCGGCTGTATCTGTTAAATTTCTTTAGCGATATAAAAATAAATTATGAAGATTATAAAGGCGGGGTTAAGGTTATCGTTACAGTAGTCGAACGCCCAATTATAGATAAGATTTCATTTTTTGGTATAGGTCGCATTACTATGAAAGATGAAAAGTTAAAAGCACAGTTAAAATCACGCGAAGGACAGTACCTTGATTATCCGAATCTTGATCAGGATGTGCGTATACTAAAGAAAATGTATGAGAAGATTGGTTTTAGCGAGGCAAAGGTTGAATATAAGATTGAAACAGATGCTAAGATTAATAAGGTAAAGGTAAGCTTTATTGTTACAGAAGGCGGTAAGATCAGAATTAAAGATATACTGATTAAAGGAAATAAAGAATTTAAATCTGGCCGAATCTTAAAGTTATTAAAAACTAAAAGAGCCTGGTTCTTTAACGCAGGAGTTTTAAAGGATGAGGTGTTAAAAGAAGATATCGAACGTATAAAGTCATTCTACCGTAAAAATGGATTTATTGATGTTGCGGCTACCTATGAAGTTAAGCCCGACCTTAAGAAAAATCATTTGCTTTATATAAATATTTCTATTTCTGAAGGCAAGAAGTATCTTGTTGGAAACGTGAATATCCAGGGTAATAAGGATATCCAGGAAAAAGAAATAATTATGCGACTTAAGGAATGTCTGCCAAGCAAGGTTTTTAGCGACGAGGCATTAAAAACCGATGTAGCAAATATCCAGGGACTTTATTTTGATCGTGGATATATATCTTGCCAGGTTCAGGATACGACAGTATTAAATACTGCCACCAGCCGCGTAGATATAACCTACAAAATTACCGAAAACGAGGTAACTTATGTTGATAAGGTAAAGATCCGCGGAAATATTAAAACTAAAGATGTAGTTATCCGTAGAGAAATGCGAATTCTACCCGGAGATAGATTTGATGGTGAGAAATTAAGGCGCAGTAAAGAGAGGCTTCAAAATACAGGGTTCTTCGAAGAGATTAGTTATGATACTGAAGAGACCGAAGTGCCGGATAAAAAAGATCTGGTCGTTGAAGTAAAAGAATCTAAAACCGGAGCCTTTAGTTTCGGTGGCGGATATAGCACGGTTGATGATTTTATAGGTTTTGTAGAAGTTGAGCAAAAGAATTTTGATTGGAGGAATTGGCCCTATTTTACGGGTGGCGGGCAAAATTTAAAATTACGCGCCTCTATCGGAACAGTTAGCAATGGTTTTGATTTGAGTTTTACCGAACCCTGGTTATTTGATTATCCTGTTTCTTTTGGTTTTGACGGTTACAGGCGAACGCATAAAAGAGATTCCGATATTGGTTATGGTTATGATGAAGAAGTTACTGGTGGAGATTTACGTTTAGGCAAGGAACTTACTGAATATATCCGAGGTGATATTGTTTATCGACTTGATCAGATTGATATATCTAATATAA
>Ga0247841_10011395_pt1 | contig 11838 bp, 14 predicted proteins | sample LaCruzMarch2015__2_FD_192410 | JGI IMG/M metagenome (GOLD analysis project Ga0247841, IMG submission 192410) | Freshwater microbial communities from meromictic Lake La Cruz, Castile-La Mancha, Spain - LaCruzMarch2015_18m | ecosystem: Environmental > Aquatic > Freshwater > Lake | place: Spain...
TGTTTATTACAGGGCAGTGGCGGATTTTTCAATTTTATATAAGATAAAATAGGAATTTATTACATTTTTCTTGTGCAGAGTGTGTTGTTTTGGAACAAAATCGAAATGTATAAAAAGATTTAAAAGGAGTTTATTTGTAATAGAATAAGCCTAAGGGAAGAAGAGTTCTTGTGATAGAGTTAATAAAATGATACAATATGTAAGATCAAGAGAACAAAATTCTCCTAACATCAGGAGCAGACTAAATGTACCTGAACTAAGTATTCCGGGTAGAATTTATTATCATAATTCAGGCATTCAGGCTTTTAGGGGGCATTTGAATAGTGATGATGAAATTGAGAAAAATGGTTTAAGTCTATTAAATAAAATATTTGGTCGAGGCGTTGATTATAGATGTTACTCAAATCTTGATCCTAAAGTTTTTGAAAATTCAAAATATTTTATTGCTTTATTATGGGGAAGAACACTTGGACCAGAACCCACACTTTATGAAATGGTTGATCTATTTACGTTTACTGATATTGAAAATTCCCAAGATCCAAAAAATTGGCCAAGCAATCCTGAAGTTTCTGCATATATTTTTCAAGGAGGAATATACCTTCCTGATGAAAAACAAGTAACTTGTGGAGATGGGACAATTATTCTTGGTATAGAAGAAATACATAGAAGAACAAGAAAAAATTTAAGAGATTTTTTAGTTAATCCTCCTGAAATACCTGGAACAACTTTTTCTGAATAAATATTTTGTTCCTTAACTGCATTACTTTTAACACTCGTTGGGCAGCGACGGATTTTTCTCATCAATCTATGGGTTTATATACTCCTATTTATGTAAATAAACATGGGAAACTTTAGAAGTGGAGGATTTGGCGGAAGATCTCGGGATAGAGATGATGATGGAGACAGGAGTAGAAGTAGAGGGGGATTTGGAAGATCTGGAGGAAGAGATAGGGATAGAGGCAGAGGAGGAGATAGATTTGGCGGTAGAGATTCTAGAAGAGCTGAAATGCATGATGTTACTTGTGATAAATGTGGTGTAAGATGTCAAGTTCCATTTAGACCAACAGGAGATAAACCTGTTCTTTGTAGTGATTGTTTTAGAAAAAATGATGGTTCAAGCTCAAGAGATAGTGGTTCTCAATCAAGTGCATCATCTGAGCAATTAAATCAAATTAATAAAAAATTAGATAAGATACTTTTAGTTCTACAGGATTTAGAACTTGAAATCGATGAAGAAGACTCAGATGAAGATTCTGAGGATGAAGAAGAGGAAGAAGACGGTTTAGATGAATCTGAAGAAGCGGAAGATGAAGAGAATTTAGAAAAAGATTCTAAGAAGAAAAAATAGAAAAATATTTAAAGTATCTATTATAACATATATAATGCGATATGGTATATTAAATACTATTATTGTACTTGTTTCTTTGATTTGTTTAGTCATAATTATCTTATTCAATTCCAGTGCTACTTTTGCTCAAACTGGCTCAAATGGAACCATGAAAGTTAGAGTTGATTTAATTGGATTTAACACAACAACCTCTGATGAAATATCAATTGATGTTCCGAATTTTATTGATTTGGGAAATTTAACAAAAGACAGCCTTGCTTCTAAGGAAGAGGATTTTATAATAGGAAATACTGGAACCAAAAATATCACTGTTACACCCCAATTAAAAGATCCTGATGAAGAAATATTAAACTGGGCTTATTTCAGGAATTATAAAACTTCAACTGTGCATCCTGATGAAGCTATTCAAAGAAGAATTGGAAATTATTCTGTTAATATAAATAAACCTGCTACTGGAAAAACAAGGCAAAATAAGACGGTTTACATTCAAATTAATCTCGCTGATTTTACAGGCACAATCAATGAAGATGTTCAAAACTATGAAGCAGACATCGTATTCATAGCTGTTGAGAGATTATGAAAGAAATAATATTACTCTTTATTATTTTATTTGTTCCTTTTGTTAGCAGTGCAAATCTTGGTGCAACACCTTCAAAACTTTACTTGGAAGGTTATGCTAATGAAGAAATTTGTGAAAAAATAATTCTTCATTCTGAAAAATATGATGTTTTGAAAGGAGAATTAAAATTTGGGGAGAATTTTGTTTCTGGAAATAATCTTAAGGATTATAGATTTGAGGCAGATTATTTTGATATCTGGGCTGATTATGAAAACAAAATTGATTTTCAAAGTCAGATTGAAAAAGCAGCAAAAATATGCATTAAAGCAAAAAATCCTGGAAAATATAAGGCTATTTTGCTGTATTTATCTGAAAAGACCTATGCAGGATTAGGGGTATGGGTTTTTATTAATATTAAAGAAAAACCTGTTGATAAAATAAAATTAGGAATTTACTGTACTCCTACTATATTTTTATTTGCGTTGTTTATATTGTTAGTAATTAATAATAAACGAGAAGTAATTAATGTAAAACACAACCCGAGTTAATTTTCAAATCATCAAGCGTTTATTTATATAGATTAATAATAAATTTCTTAATAAAGATATCATCCAAAAAGCCTTCTCCATAATCTTTTGAAAAATCCAGGTTTTTCAATTTCAGGTATTGTCCTATAAGTTATCTGGGGCTTTTCTTTTATTAATGGGGCTTTGGCTGCTAGTTGGATATTAGCAAGTTCAATTGCGTTTTCAACAGATACTCTTGAATAACCCTGATTCATTAAAGAGAATTTCAAAGACTCTGTTGTGTAACCTTTTGAAATATTCTTTTTTAGGTAATCTGCAAGCTGTTGGACATAATTTTTTGTCTCTGGCATAATTTAGAATAGTTATTAGAGATAAAAGCTTTTCTATACTGGAATATTATTTTAATTAGCTTTCTTGACATCCTTATTAATAATCAGAATTATAAGTAGTAAAAGTATTTAGGGTTGAATAATATTCACACATAAGTTGAACAATCCCCTTGCAGTAATTATTAACATTAATAATATAAAGTATTTATCCCAAAATCTAAGCTATTCTATTATTTCGCAATGTTTTTATACTTAAATTGGGTTTAATAATAAAAATGGTGATGTTAAATTTTCTACAGGCAGCATTCTCAGGAATACATTCAGACCTGCTGGTTATATTTGAAATAGGCATTATTATAATACTCGCGACTATTCTTGCGTTTATAGTAAAATTAGCAAGACAGCCATTGATTCCTGCATATATTATAACCGGAATATTGATTGGACCTTTGGTTTTTGGTATAATTCAAGATCAGAGCCTTATAATTGCACTTTCTGAAATTGGTGTTGCTTTTCTTATATTCACTGCAGGGCTTGAAATTAAATTCAAAAAACTTGGAGAGGTTGGAAAAACTGTGATAATTGCAGGAATACTGCAAATATTTTTTCTTTTTATACTAACCTACCTTATTTCAAGCGGACTTGGATTTTCAAATCAATCTCTTTTTTACATAGGACTAGTTGTTGCATTTAGTAGCACAATGATTGTTGTGAAAGTATTGAATGATAAAAGAGAAATAGATAGTTTACATGGCAGAATAATAATAGGAATACTTCTTATACAAGATATTGCTGCAATAATTGCACTTACAGTTATTTCCAGTGATTTGAGTGTTGCAAATATCTCGCTTTTTATTACCAAGGCAGGAATTTTTGCTATTGCGGCTTTTATGCTCTCTAAAATATCTAGCCCTATTTTTAAGGCAAGTGCAGAGGATTCTGATATGCTATTGCTTTGTGCGATTTCATTTTTATTTATTTTTGTTTTAGGTTCATATGCAGCAGGTTTATCTTTAATTGTTGGAGCTTTTTTTGCAGGAGTGAGTCTTGCTAATTCAGAATACAAAACCGAAATACAGGGCAGAATAGGTCCTTTAAGAGAGTTTTTTTCAGTAATATTCTTTGTTTCTCTTGGAATGCAGTTAAGATTAATAACAAAAGAATTTGTTTTATTATTCTTTGTTCTCTTTTTTTTAGTTATTATAATAAAACCAATCATTACTATGTTTATAATCCGATTGTTAGGATATAAGAAAAGCACTTCTTTTTTAACTGGAAATGCGCTTGCACAGACAAGTGAATTTTCTTTAATAATAGCTACCTTAGGATTTAATCTTGGTTATATAAATGAGGGACTTTTCAGCACATTGATATTACTAACAATTGCAACCATGTCCATGACAATTTATTTAATCAGACATGAGAAAGCACTTACAAAATGGCTTGACTGGCCTTTAAATTTATTGAATAATTTTCATACGAAAAATGAAAGTCTGGAATATCATGAAATAGATGGAAAGAAAATAATTATTTTTGGATGCCATAGAATGGGGAGTTTGTTTGTAAAAGAATTTAATAAAAATAAAAAGGGGATTTTTGTTGTTGATTATAATCCAGAAATAATAAAATATCTTATTGAAAAGAAAGTTCCTTGCATGTATGGGGATTTTGCAAATGAAGAAGTCTTCAATAAAGCAGAAATAAAAAAAGCAGAAATAATAATAAGCACTATTCCTGACATGGATGACAATGTTATGCTTGTTAAAAAAGTAAGAAGATTAAATAAAGAAGCTTTGATTTTTATTGTTGCAGAGAGAATAAGTGAAGCTCTTAAATTGTACAAAATCGGAGTTGATTATGTCATATTGCCTCAAGTAATTGGCGGACAAAAAGTTTCAGAGTTAATTCCAAGATTAAGAGATAAGGATGATGTTAAGATACTGAAAAAAGAACACATGGAATATCTTGATTCTATACATAATATATTGTATTAAAGAAATTAACTAAACTCAATAACCCTTTTCTTCTGTTTGTTGTATAGATTTTTAGCTTGTTTTAATTTTTCATGAGATTCTGCATATACTGTGAAAAGCTTTTCTGATTTTTTTGCTAATTCATGCTTTTTCTTGAAAAGATAAATTCCTGCTGAATGGTCTTCTGGACATCCTGCAAATCTCGCCATTTTATTTATCAGCTTGTTATCAATGTGTTTTATTTTAAGATTTCTTTCTGCTCTTATTGTAAATGAAAATTCAGGCTCTTTAAAATGATTTAAATTACCTCCCTGGACTTTTATTATTTCCTGAAATTTTTTAAATGCCTTTCCTGATTCTAATATTTCTCTTGCAAGAGCCTCACCTTTTCCATGTTCTGCTTTTTCTGTCATTTCCAGAATCTTTCCTGCAAGCATTATGGATTTTTCTTCCAAATCCTTTGGACCTTGTTCTCTTTTAAGTACTTTGATAATATCTTTCATTTCAAGAACCGGACCTATCCCATTTCCAATTGGTTCACTTCCGTCTGTAAGCATAACTACTATTTTTAATCCAAATATTTTTCCAAGTTTGATGAATTTTTCTTTTAATTGTTCTGCTTTTTTTGTGCTTACCTTTGCAGACTTTCCACAGGGAATATCAATAAGAACATATTTGCTTCCTACGGATATTTTTTTTGAAAGAATGCTGGCTAAAAGTTGGGGTGTTGAATCAATGTTGATTGTTCTTTCAATCTTTATTATTTTATCATCTACTGGAGCAAGGCCTAGAGCTCCTCCCCAGACAAGGCAGGCATTTGTTTTTTTGATTATTTTTTTTATTTCTTCAATTGAAAATTCAACTCTTGCAACTGTTTCAATCACATCTGCGGTTCCTGCTGCACTTGTTATTGCCCTTGAACTTGTTTTGGGCATTATCAAACCCGTTGAAGCACATATGGATACAACAATAGGAGTTGTACGATTTCCTGCAATTCCACCTATGCAATGCTTGTCTACAATTTTTCCTTTTAATTTCATTCTATTTCCACTTTTTACCATGGATTCAATTAAGTGTTCTGTCTCTTCCATTGTCATCCCATTGCTATAGACTGCTGAAATAAAAAAAGCAACTTCAACTTCTGTAAGAGCATTATCTGCAATGTCTCTTATTATTTCATCAATCTCCTGTCTTGTTAATTTTGATTTGTTCAGTTTCTTTTTTATTAAAGACACACTATAGGGATGTTCTGTTAATTCAACATCAACATACTCTTGGTCTTTCAAAGAAAGCATTTCAAGGATTTCTTCAGAAACAGCAATCTCATGGGGCTGAATTATTCCAGAAACTGTATCAACAATAGATATTATTTTTTTGTGTTTTTGTGTTTTTATAACTACTCTGTTTCCAACATGTAGGCTCATTTTTTTTGCTGTTTTTTCATGAATCATACATACAGGTTTCCCTGTCCAAAATATTATTTTTTTAATTTGAAGTTTCATCTCTTTTTCTCTCTTATTAATTACTAAAATTTTCTAACTTAAAAAGGTTGCTAAAATCAAAAGAATTAACCCTATTCTGGCTTTTTAAAAATAAGATCATCGCTTATATTGCTTTTTCTGTATAATTCTAAAACTAAAAGAACATAGGCAATTATCAGAGGGCCTATGATTAACCCTAAAAATCCAAATACAAATAATCCCCCTAACATTCCAATCAATACAATTCCTATGTTTATTTGAGTTTTTCTTGAGACCAACCAGGTTCTTATTATATTATCTATCCAGCTTACAACTAGAATACCATACATAAGAAGTCCTACTGCAGTTCCAGTATTTCCCTGTATAAACATATATATCACAACTGGAACCCAGACAACAACAGCACCAAAAATAGGAATTATTGAAAATACTACGGTTACTAAAGTTAACAATAAGGCATTATTAACTCCAAATATGTAATAACCTATTCCTGCAACCAATCCCTGTATTACACCTACTAAAATTTGTCCTAGCAAAACCGAACTAGTTATATCTTTGAAATGCTTGAAAAATTTTTCTTCTGTTTCTTTCTTTAAAGGCGAAAGGGATTTGAAATATTCAATTGCTTTTTCTCCATCTTTTAATGCATAGAAAAATGTAAAAAAGAAAACTGCAAATTTTATTATAAGTTCTGGGATATTTGATAGAACGTTAGTAAAAGTGTGAAGAAGATCTGCAACAAGATTTGTCATATAAGTATTAAGAGAACTTATTATATTTTCGGATATTCCTGAAGAAGCTATAAAACCAGGAAGTATTTTTCTTATTACCTCAACAAAATCTACTTTTTGCAAGAATAAATAAAAATCAACTGCCTGGCTGAAAATTGAACCAAATATAAGTATGAGCAATGCTACTATTAATATGAGTATTAATACGCATACAAAAGTTGCTGATAAAAATTCGTTTTTAACTCTTTTTAAAATAAATTTATATATTGGAAAAACAACATAGGCAAGCAAGATTCCATAAATTATTGCATATATCACTGGATAAATAATTATTGCAGCAAGTATGAAAAGTCCTGCGACAAGAACATAATTTATTATATCTTTAAAAGCATTTTTATCTACCATTGTTATATCTTGTAATATACCTTTGTATATACTAATAATACATAATATAGGTTATTTATAAAATTTTGCAAAATTTTATATTATAACAATTACCTATTTTTGCCTATAAAACAACATTGATAAGGTTTATAAATAAATTTTTCCAAAGTAGTTCATGGATTGCTTTATAAAAAAAATATTTGATGGAAATGCAAAAGGAGATGAATTTGTTCATTTGCAGTTTCAGAAATTTTCAAGAGGAGAATTTAAGGGAAGAGCAATGCTTAAAATGAAAGAATCAGCAGGAAGATACACAATAGATACTACTTCTGAATATGCAAGAGAAATGGTAAGAGCACTTGCTGAAAAACTTGGGCATAACAAGACCCAGGTTACAGGAGCTATAATCTCTGCTTTAGACTTAGATGTGAAGCATGAAGAGAAGAAAATGGCTATGGGTGTTAGAAAGTATATGATAAATAGAGAAATGACTGGAAAAGAGATTGTTGATTTATGTGACAATCAAATAAAGGCGTTTATTGCATTGTCTTTTAGTGTTGGAGATGATGAATTAAAAATTAAGGATAAATCTCCAAAGTCTGCAAAAGGTGCTTCAAGCTCAAAAAGTGAAGATGATGATGTTAAGATTGATTTTTGCAAATTAAAAACAAATGACAGAAGACTTGTTGATGGGCTTGTATTTGATAATGAAGCACGTGGAGTGAAGAGAATTGAAATCAGGCATGATTTTATTATAAATGACATAATAATTCCTCCTGAGCTTAAGAATGAGAAAGATTTTGCAAAAGTTCGCGAGGGTGCTTTAAGAAAAGGCAAGATAATCAGAGCTCTTAACTTTGAGGATAAAAAAATAAAAAAAGAAACTGAATTTGAGGCGTAACCTTTATAAAGCCTTCCCGTGTCATATTTTTATACTAGTATTAGTAAAAATTTAGAACTTTACTGATAACACTTGGTTTTAACCAAGAGGTTCAGAATACTTATTTCTGAGTCTGATTAATGATTTGATATCATTAATGTAAAATGCTGAACAAGCTTGAGCTTCAATGCTTAACTAACTTGTCTTGCATAAAACTAACAATATCAGTAGAGATAATAACAAAATGACAAAACACGGAACAACAAGACATGGAAGCCTGCAATTTTGGCCTAGAAGTAGAGCTCATAAAATACTTCCAGGAGTTAGTTGGCAACCAATTTCAAATAATTTAAAAGAAGTAGGATTAATGGGTTTTATCTGCTATAAGGTTGGAATGAAAAGTGCCTATGTGAAAAACAATACACCTAATTCTTTGACAAAGGGTAAGAGAGTGATTATTCCGGTTACGATTCTTGAGTGTCCGACATTACGAATTCTTTCTGTTAAATTTTATAAAAATAAAAATGTGATTGGTGAGGTTCTTGCAAGCAATCTTGACAAGGAATTAAAAAGAAAAATCAAGTTGCCAAAAAAAGCAGGTAAAAAAATTGAAGATTTTAAATCAGGTGATTACGACGATATAAGGGTTGTTGTTTATTCTCAGGTTAAAAAAACAGGAATTAAAAAAACTCCTGACATAAAAGAAATTGCTATTTCTGGAAGTTTGGGAGATAAATTAAAATTTGTCCATGACAATCTTCATAAGGAAATATCAATAAAAGAGGTTTTCAAAGATCAGATTGTTGATATAAGGGGAGTTACAAAAGGAAAAGGTTTGCAGGGAACTATTAAAAGATTTGGAACAACATTAAAATCACATAAATCTGAAAAAGGACAGAGAACTCTTGGAAGTGGAGGACCTTGGCATCCTTCAAGAGTTGATTACACACAACCAAGAGCAGGACAAATGGGATTTTTTACAAGAGTTGTTTATAACAGCAAGATAGTTTATATTGGAAACACAAGTGAAAAAGATATAAATCCTGCTGGAGGATTTCAGCATTTTGGAACTATAAGGGGCGATTACATTGTTTTAGAAGGAAGTATTCAAGGGCCTCAAAAAAGACAGGTATTGATAACTCATGCACTTAGACCTGTTAAAACACACTCAAAAAAATCATATGAATTTGTGGAGTTGAGATAAAATGAAAATAAATGTATTAGATACTCAGGGAAAGAAAGTAAAAGAAATTACAACTGACTTGTTTGAAGAACCAATAAGACAGGATATTATATTCAAAGTTGTTGAAGCTGAAAAAACAAGACAGCCATATAAACCAAAACAATATGCAGGAATGGCAAATTCAGCTAGCGGAAGTGTTATGCACACAAGACATGACTGGAAATCAGACAGAGGAAAAGGAATGTCAAGATTTCCAAAGAAAAAAATGTGGAGAAGAGGAACTCAGTTCTCATGGGTTGGTGCAATAATTCCTAGTGTTAGAGGCGGAAGAAGAGCACATCCTCCTCATGGAAATATTCCTGAACATAAAATAAATAAAAAAGAACTAGTAAAAGCATTGCTTTCTTCTTTAACCTATGTTTCAAATCTTGAAGAGATAAAGAAAAAGTATACTTCTCTTTCTGAAAAAAGAATTGATCTTAAACTTCCTTTAGTTGTCGAAGATAAAGTATTAAAATTAAAGACAAAAGAATTATTGCAATTGTTAAGAACTATTCTTGGAGAAGCCTATAATATTGCTATACAGAAAAAAACAACTCGTGCTGGAATTGGAAAATTAAGAGGAAGAAGGCACAAGAGAAATGCAGGATTACTTTTTGTAATTTCAAATGAAGAGTCTTTTAAAATAACTGGAATTGATACTATAAAAGTAAATGAATTGCAAGTTGGAGATTTGGCTAGTGGTGGTGCAAGACTTGTAATGTTCACTGAAAAAGCAATTAAAGAATTAGAAAAATTAATCGGAGGAAAAAAGTAAAATGTTAAAACCAATAACAACAGAAAAGGCAGTAAGAATGATTGAATTGAACAATACAATAACAATAGAGGCTGATAGAAGAAAAACAAGAACTGAAATAAAAAAAGAATTTGAAGATACTTTCAAAGTAAAAATAGAAAGAGTTAATATCGTTATAAAAGACAATAGAAAAATATGTTATATTAAACTAAATGCAAAAAACCCTGCAATTGACATTGCAACAAAGTTGGGAATGATATAATGGGAAAAAGAACAACATCAAGAGCAAAGGGAAAAGGAAGCTTTACATTCCAGGTAAGAAAGCAAGCTTATGTATATAGAATTTCATATCCAAAATTAAGCACAGAAGGAAAAGCAAAAATTACAAAATTAATCAATTCATCTGCTCACACTGCGCCTCTTGCTGAAATAACTATTGGAAAAGAAAAATTTTATTCTCCTGCAAGTGATGGAACCTATGAAGGGCAGGAAATTGACATTATCAAAAAGCATGAGAATAAAAAGCCGGAAAATGGAGACATATTAAAATTAAAGGATATTAGTCAGGGAACAAATGTTTTTAATATAGAAGTGTTTCCTGGAAGCGGTGGAAAAATATTAAGAAGTTCAGGCGGAAGTGGAATTATAGGTGTAAAAGAAGGAAATACTGTTGAAGTTATAATCAAGAGAAGAAGACTAAGATTAAATCCTGAAAACAGGGCAACAATAGGTAGTGTTGCTGGTCAGGGAAGGGTAATGAAACCTCTTGTTAAAGCTGGAAATAAATTCCATTTAATAACTTCAAGAGGTAAAAAATGGCCAAGAACATCTGCAATAAAAACAAATGCAGTTGATCATCCGTTTGGAAGTGGAAGAGGAAAGAGAATTAAATCAAAGATTGCACAAAGAAATGCATCACCTGGACAGAAAGCAGGTCACATAAGACCAAGAAGAACAGGGCATATCAAATAAAAATTTAAACATGGCAAAAGAACAAATTCAAGAACAAGATTCAGATGAGATGTTGAAGAAAAAAGAACTTATGTATAGAGGTAAATATATTGCAGAATTAAAACAAATGGACATAAGAGAATTTGCAAAACTTTTGAAATCAAATGAAAAAAGAACTGCTTTAAGACAGCATGATGCTTTGCAGAATTTTATTTTGAATTGCAATGAAAAAGTAGCAGGTGGAAAACAAATAAGAACTCATCACAGAGATTTTGTTATTGTTCCAAAAATGGTTGGATTAAAAATACATATTCACAATGGAAAAGAATTTGTTCCAATTGATATAACTATAGAAATGTTGGGGCATAGGTTGGGAGAATTTTCAGTTACAAGATCTAAAGTTAAACATGGAGCAGCAGGTATTGGGGCAACTAAATCAAGTGCTTCTGCATCTGTGAAATAAAAATTTAAATATGGCAGAACAAAAAACACAATTGATTGAAAAAGAAATTAAGACAGCAGTTGTAAACGGAAGAAACCTTCCTGTTGGACTAAAACATGCTATTGCTCTATCTGAATTTATAAAATATAAAGATATTGATGTTGCAATAAAAGAACTAGAACAGGTTGCAAGAATGAAACTAGCAATTCCAATGAAAGGTGAGATTCCTCATAGAAGAAATATGAGTCAAGCAA
>Ga0247841_10011396_pt1 | contig 11837 bp, 9 predicted proteins | sample LaCruzMarch2015__2_FD_192410 | JGI IMG/M metagenome (GOLD analysis project Ga0247841, IMG submission 192410) | Freshwater microbial communities from meromictic Lake La Cruz, Castile-La Mancha, Spain - LaCruzMarch2015_18m | ecosystem: Environmental > Aquatic > Freshwater > Lake | place: Spain...
GCTAGTTACCGTCAGTGTACCGGGTTTTCTTACCCCCCGCATAGACATACATAAGTGCTCCGCCTCAATCACCACCATTACTCCTAAAGGCTTTAGCTTATTCATCACGATCTCGGCAATCTGTGTAGTTAATCTTTCCTGAACTTGCGGCCGGTGAGCCAGAATATCCACTACCCGGGCCAGTTTACTCAACCCAGTTACCCGGCCATTCTTGGGAATATAGGCAATATTTACCTTGCCTAAAAAAGGCAGAAGATGATGTTCACAAACAGAGTACAAGGGGATCCCGCGCAATAAAACGATCTCATGATGTTTCTGCTCTAAAATAACCTCTAGCTCTTTCTCCGGGTCTTGTTTAATTCCTGAGAATATCTCTTCGCACATTTGAGCAAAGCGACGGGGTGTCTCCAGGAGATCTTTTCTCTGGGGATCTTCTCCAATTGCCTCTAAAATCTGGCGTACCGCTTTTTCAATCTTAACTTTATTCATTTAGGAGTTCCTTAAATTAAATAATAAAATGTATAGAGTATTATCTAATGAAAACCACCTTTGCGCAATAGGTTTTTTTTAAGCACACTCCTAGAGTTGACGCTAGGCAACTCCATTTAACGAAATCCTACGAGCCGAAGGCAAAGTAGGATAAACGCAGCTTGCCTGTTTATTTCCCGATACAGAAATTCGCGAAGATTCTATCTAAAAGGTCGGCGGAAAAATTTTTCCCCAGGATCTTATCCAAATAAACACAGGCGTCTTTTAGGTCTTGGGTGATTAATTCTATGGGCAGCTGTTCGGTCAAAAGGCCCCGGGCTTGGACGATAAACTTCTGGGCCTCTCGGAGAGCATGGATATGTCTGAGGTTGCTTACCAACATAAACTCCGGATTTGGCAATTGCCCCTGATAAACAAAATCGCTCAAGGCATCCTCCAGAAGATTCAAATTTTTCCCGGACTTAGCCGCCAAAGACACTACCTTAGAAAAACCCCGAGCGATTTCATCTTTTTCTATCCGCGGCTTTAAATCAATCTTATTAATTACCGCGATAACTTTTTTATTCTTTATTTCCTTAATTAATCTTTGGTCCTCCTGATCCAGTTTATGGCTGGCGTCAAATAAAATAATTACCAAATCCGCCAGGTTAATTTGCCTGCGGGCCAATTTAACTGCTTTTTTCTCAATCAGATCATGTGGCTTAAAGATTCCGGCAGTATCCACAATCCTTACCGGAATACCTTTTACATCAATCAGCTCTTCAATCGTATCACGCGTAGTTCCGGCAATCGGGGTAACAATGGAGCGTTCTTTTTTAAGTAAAGCATTCAGTAGCGAAGATTTCCCGACATTGGGTTTGCCGCAAATAACTACATGCAAGCCTTCGCGCAGGATCCTGGCCCCGGAAGCGCTATTTAATAACGCGTTTAACTGTGTATCGATAGTCCTAAGCCCCAATGAAATCTTAGTTAAGCCTTGAGCCGGGATATCTTCATCGGGAAAATCAATATCTGCCTCCAGGATGACCAGGGTATCTAGCAATCCCTGGCGGATTTTAAGGATTTTTTGGGAAAGCGTACCGCTTAATTGTTCCAAACTTATTTTAAGTGCCGACTCTGTTTTGGCACGAATAATATCAATTACCGCTTCGGCCTGGGCCAGATCAATCCGGCCGTTTAGAAACGCCCGCTTAGTAAACTCACCCGGAGAGGCTAAACGGCAACCGTGTTTAAGGGCCAACCCCAGAATTTTATTTAAAGACACTAGGCCACCGTGACAGTTTATTTCCACCACATCCTGGCGGGTATAAGACTTAGGCCCCCGCATAACGCTCAGGATAACTTCGTCGATAATTCTATGCTTATCTACGATCTTACCGTAATGCATCGTATAACTCTTAAAACTCGTCGGCTTGGCTTTATTATGGCCAACAAATATTTTATTAGCAATCGCTAAAGATTCCCCGCCACTAAGGCGGACAATACCTATACCACCCTCGCCAAGGGCAGTAGAAATTGCAACAATTGTATCCTGCAGGCTATCTTTCCACATCTCTAAATTCTCCGACTACAAATAATGAACCCGTGACTAAAATTAAATCTTTCTTGCCGGCTAGGCTTTTGGCTAAAAGCTTGGCTTCTTTTACGCCCGGCGTCAAATAGAGTTTTCTTTTAAAATAACCGGCTAAGATATTCGGATCAGCTGCCCGGGGAGTTTTCGCACGGGTAAGGATAATCTCGTCGGCTAAAGAATCCATTTCTTTGCAAATCCCCGAAATATCTTTGTCCGAGGAAACTCCCAAAACTAAAATAAGATTTCGATATTTAAAATTATCCCGGATGGCTCTTTTTAAAATCTGTGCGGAAGCTAAATTCTGCGCGCCATCTAAAATAATTAGCGGGTTTCTAGCGGCCACCTCGCATCTTCCCGGCCAGACGGCATTATAAACTCCTTGCCGTATGGCCCCGGAAGAAAGATTAACTCCGCAGAAACTCAAAGCCTCAACCAAACCAATCGCCAATGCCGCATTAGCCGCCTGATGCTCTCCCAGAAGGCTTAAGCGTAAGTTTTGGTAATTATTTTTCAAACCTTTAACTCTCAGACCTGTTTTGGACTGAGAATATTTTATCTGCCTGCCCACTTCATAAAACCTAGCTTGAAATTTCTTGCATCGATTATAAATTACTTTCCGGACTACCTTAGCTTGTAAAGCCGAAATCAAAATTGCGCCGTTATTTTTAATAATTCCCGCTTTCTCGGCAGAAATCTTGGCTAAGGTATTGCCTAATTTTTGTACATGTTCAAAACTAATCGGGGTAATCCCGCAAACTAAAGAATCCGCGGCATTAGTCGCATCCAGCCGACCTCCCATTCCGGTTTCTAAAACAACAAAGTCAACTTGCTTGCGTTGAAAATATAGAAAAGCTAAAGCGGTATAAACCTCAAAAAACGAAAGCTGGCCAGATTTTGAATAACGGTTATATTTATTAATCACCGGCCTTAATTCTTTCACTAGACTAATTAACTTGTCTTTAGTAATCATGCCTTCAAAATCCCTATTCTTCCTTCTGTGATTATAAACAAACGGCCGAAGAATCCTGATCCTTTCTCTAAAATCATGTAGGTGGGGCGAGGTATAGAGTCCGACGCTAAAACCGGCCGCCCTAAGGATATAAGCCACCAGGGCGCAAGTTGAGCCTTTCCCTTTCGTACCAGCGATATGAATAACTCGTAATGATTTTTGGGGATTACCGATAATCGCAAGGAAATCCTGAATCCGCCTAAGCTTTAGCGTTTCTGGATAGGAATAGTTTATATTTTTTTCGTAGTCGGCGAGGGAATTTAGGTATTGCTTAACTTCCGGGTAGGTCATACATTAATGTTTAAAGTGCCTGATACCTGTAGTCACCATAGCAATTTTATATTTATCACAGGCCGCAATAATATCTTGATCCGCAATCGAGCCTCCTGGTTGAATGATCGCTTTGGCCCCGGCTTTATGCGCCCAGGATATCGCATCCGCCTTGGGGAAAAAAGCATCCGAGGCCAAACAGCAGCCCTGGCTAAGCTTAGAAGATTTGCTTTGAGCAATCATTACCGAATCCACGCGGGACATTTGCCCGGCGCCAATACCCACAGTCTTGGTCCCAGCGGCTAAAACAATCGCGTTGGATTTTACGTGTTTAGCTACCTTCCAAGCAAAAATTAAACTTTGCATTTGAGCCTGGCTGGGTTTTTTCTTAGTCACCACCTTAAGCTTATTGCTATCCAGAGTGAGTGAATCGCAACTCTCTAAAAGCATGCCGCCGCTAACCCGCTTCATCTGAAGATCAAAGACCTTACTCCAATCAAGCAGTTGAAGCAGGCGTAAATTTTTCTTTTCTTTAAATAAGGCCTGGGCTTCTTGATCAAAACCCGGGGCAATAATACATTCCAGGAATCCGCTTTTAATTATAAGTTTAGCCGTCTGTCGATCCATTTTCCTGTTCAAGGCTACAATGCCGCCAAAAGCCGAAAGCCTGTCTGCCTTCCAGGCGCCCAGATAAGCTTTGGCTAACTCTTTAGCTTCAGCCACTCCGCAAGGATTATTATGTTTAACAATTACTGCTGCCGGATTTCCAAACTCCTTAACCAACTCCACGGCAGAATCAAGGTCGAGAATATTATTAAAAGAAAGCTCCTTACCTTGTAACTGCTTAAAATTAATTATGCCTTTCGATTTTCCTTTTTCTTTATAGAGAGCCCCCTCCTGATGCGGGTTCTCCCCATAACGCAGCTCCTGGATTTTTTCAAAAGCTAAAACCAGCTTCTGGGGAAAATTCTCAGCTGTTTGATTAATTTTAAAATAATTGCTCAAATAATTATAAATTGCCGCATCATATTCGCTGGTCTGGCCATAAACTTCAATACCTAATTGGCGCATTAAGTCTTCGCTCAAGCAACCATTGTTTTTCTTTAACTGGGCAATTACTTGGGGATAACGCTGCGGGTTACAGATTACCGCTACCGACTGACAATTCTTAGCCGCCGAACGCAGCATCGCCGGGCCGCCGATATCAATATTTTCAATGACTTCGGCGATATCTACCCTTGGCTTGCAGATTACTTCCTGGAAAGGATACAAATTAACGACGAGCATATCAATCAGCCCGATGTTATGCTCAATTAATTTTTGCAGATGTTCAGGGTTATTGCGTAGGGCCAGCAGCCCGGCGTGAATCTTAGGATGCAGGGTTTTTACCCGGCCATCGAGCATTTCGGGGAAATCCGTATAGACGGAAACTTCAGTTACCGCGATGTTATTTTCCCGCAGGAGCCTGGCCGTACCTCCCGTAGAAATAATCTCTACTCCAAAATTCCTTAATTCCCGGGCAAATTCCACAATACCGGTCTTCTCGGACAGGCTGATCAGTGCCCGCTTAATCTTAAGCATCGCTTATCTTTCTGTGCTTTAAAAATCATTTATTGAACCGGAAGTTAACTAAATCCGCATCTTGCATAATATAATCTTTTAACTCCAGGCGCATTTTTCCAGCCTGCTTAGCCTGGGTCTCTCCACCGCAGGCAATAAAATCAGCAAAACTTATAATTTCGGCACGAATAAAACCCTGCTGGATATCGGAGTGAATTACCCCCGCCGCCTCCCAAGCAGTGGTACCTTTCTTAATCAACCAGGCGCGATTCTCCTTATCCCCTACCGTTAGAAAACAAATAAACCCGCTTTGAGCCAAGACTTTAACCAACAGGCTACCCAAATCCTCCAGATCTTCTTTGTTAATCACCACCACCGGCTTGAGCGTAAACAAACCATATCCGGCAATAAGTTCTTTTTCCGGATCCATGAGCCCAAGCGTAGAGATAAAATTCTCTTTTTCTAAAGCCCCTTTCATCTTATTTAAGATTACTTTTTCGTTTTCCGCCGGAGCCTTGGCTAAACGGCCTTCCACAAAATCCAGGTCCTGAAGAATTAAATCCATCTTGGCATCTGCGGGAATAATAATTGCATCTGCCTCCAGAGCCGCATCCTGGCCAACCAAATCTATCTGGGGATAAGTTTTTTTCTTGGCTTTGACTAATTTATCTGCCTGATCCAAGCGGGTTTCTTTTACATTCTGCTTACCCAAAGCAATCTCACTAATTCCAAATGCGCTTATTTTCATAAATACATTCAGCCAAAAAACCGACTCCCCCGTAGTTTTTTAATAAAAACTAAATATTGGTTAAAAATTACTCCAGGTAGGTATAAATCTTTCCCTTGTAATTACGTAACACGTATTTGCCCTTAGCCTGAGAAAGAATATAATTTGGTCCCACAGGGATTTTGCCTCCGCCACCCGGGCCGTCAATGACATAGGTCGGGACGGCATAACCGGAGGTATGACCGCGTAATTTTTCGATGATATTTATTCCGGTGGCTACCGGTGTACGAAAATGCTGGGTGCCCCTGACCGGGTCGCACTGATAAATATAATACGGCCTCACCCTAATCTGCAAAAGATCATGCACCAGACGTTTCATGATAAACGGGCGATCGTTAATTCCTTTAAGCAGCACGGATTGGCTGCCTAAAGGTATCCCGCTTTCTGCAAGCATATCACAAGCGTTTTGACAGCGCTTAGTGATTTCTTTAGGATGATTAAAATGAATACTCATCCAGATCGGTGCATATTTTTTAAGCATCTGCACCAGGCCTTCAGTGATCCGTTGTGGTAAAGTTACCGGAATGCGGGTACCGATCCTTAATAACTCCACATGCGATATCGCGCGAATCTTCGAAATCAAAGACTCCAGGACCTCATCCTCTAGGGTAAGCGGGTCACCTCCGGAAATCAATACATCCCGGATCTTACGGTTAGCTTTAATATAATCAATCGCTGCATCAAATTTAGTCTCGGGATTCAGATCTTTTTCCTCATGATCCCCCACTAAACGCCGGCGGGTACAATGCCGGCAATACATTGCACAATGGTCCGTAGCCAACAATAAAACCCTATCCGGATACCGATGCACTAAATGCGGCGCAGGAGAATCACGGTCTTCAGCGCAAGGATCAGCCATTTCGTGGGGAGAAACGGAAAATTCATCATTTACCGGAACAGATTGCCTCCTGATAGGACAATTTGGATCTTCGGCATCAATCTGACTTGCCCAATAGGGAGTAATCGCCATAGCTAACCTGCCCTTGGCTTTATCGATTCCCTTTTCCTCTTCCGGAGTAAGTTTAATAATTTGGGCTAATTCTTCTTTAGTCCGGATCCTGTGCTTGAGCTGCCAATGCCAATCCTCCCAATCCAAAGGATTAACATCTTTGTAGAGAGAAATCTGTTGATAGTCACGAGCACGTTTCGCAGTCCGGGAGATAACCGGAGTTTCTATCTGTACTTTTTGACTCTCTAAGCTTGGAGGGTTATTCAATTTAAGCCTTAGTCCTTTCCGAGGCGCTTAAGAGTATGGCCTCAATAAGATCTTCATATTTCATCCCGGCAGCATAAGCCATAATCGGGAAATTAGATTCTTTAGGATCCAGCCCCGGCAGGGGATTAATCTCCAAGACATAAGGCACGTTAAATCTATCCAGGCGGATATCCGTACGCGAAATATCCAGACATCCTACCGCCCGATGTGTACGCAAAGCAACATCCTTAACTTTCTCCTCTGTCTCCTTATCTAGCCTAGCCGGGCAATGGAATTCAGGGACCAACCCCAGTTCTCTATTCCCCTGAAATTCTTTCATCTTCCAGGAATAAAAATATTCTCCGCTTTTCTTACAATTCGAAAAATCAATTTCTAAAATCGGCAATACACGCGTTTTACCGTTTTCCAGAATGCCTACCGTCAATTCTTTACCTTCAATAAACTCCTCCACCAGGGCTTCCTGCCGATAGACATTAATACATTCCTTGACCTTAAGATTAAGGTCAAACGCATTATTCACGACATTTGTTTTGTTAATCCCTTTGGCTGACCCTTCACAATTAGGTTTAACAATCAGCGGAAATTTTAACTCCGGGTCCAACGCCTCATCGCCATTTATAAAAAGCTGGAAATTAGGAGTAGGGATATTTTCTGCCTTAAGTATCTTTTTAGTCAAAGTCTTATTTAAAGCCAGGGCTAAAGAAAAAGTATTACTACCAGTATAGGGTATATTTAAATAATCCAATACCGCCGGAACCTCGCTTTCGCGGAAACGACCGTGCTTTCCTTCGGCAATATTAAATACCATATCCACGCGATTGCTTTTAAAATATGAAAATAAAGCCGGATACTCCACATCAATGGCATCTACCGAATGTCCCTTGTTTTTAAGCGCCAGGACCACGGAATTGATCGTCTCTGCGGAATCACATTCAGAAAAATAATCTGCCGGTTTCAGCGGATCTTTCTTTTTTAGATTATAGGTCAAGGCAACGCGCATTTAATTTAATCCATTCCTGGCGATGGCGCTGTTTAGAATTTTACCCACTATCTGTTCATAGGTAATTCCGATATTTTTAGCCACCAGCATAAAAACATCTTCCGTAGATAAAGAAGGCAGCGGATTTATCTCTAAAACATAGGGATTGCCGTTATTATCAACCCGGAAATCGACGCGGCCAAAATCCCGGCATTCAACAGCCCGATACACCTGCAAAGCCAGCTCATCTAGTTTTTTCTTTAAGTCGCTGGTAATTTTAGCCGGACAGATATATTCCAAGCGATCAGAAGTAATCCGGGCAAAAGTATAGAATTTATCATTTAATTTTAATTTTCCGTCTATTTTTATCTGCACCACCGGCATTACTTCGGGATTTTCATTGCCCACTATCGCCACGGTAAACTCTTGTCCAGAAATAAATTCTTCCACCAAAGCAGGTTGCTTATAGGTTTTAACGATAAAATCCACCTGTTTCTTAAGTTCATCGACATTTGCTACACGCGAACTTTCGCTTAAGCCCTTGGATGAACCTTCAAAGCGCGGCTTAACAATTAATGGAAAACTACAGTGATCCTGGTCGATTAAACCTTCCACAGAATTAACTTCAAAAAATTTAGGAGTCGGTATTTTCTCGGCAATAAAAATTTTCTTGGCCATTACCTTATCCAGCGTAAGCCCTAAAGTCAAAGCATCTGCTCCAACAAAAGGTACCCCGGCCATTTCCAGCAAAATAGGCACCTGAGATTCACGGTTCCTACCGCTTAGGCCCTCAGAGATATTAAAAACAATATCTACCCCTAAACAATCAATCTTTTCCAGCAAATTAGCTGCATTGCCGATCTTCTTAACCTTAAATCCGTTAGCGGAAATAGCCTTGGCGATCACATCAACGGTCGATAAAGAATCAAATTCCGCGTTAGCATCCAGCGGATCTCCTTCTTTAAATTTATAATCAGTTTTTAAATCGTAGGTTAATCCAACTATTTTCATAATTATCTCTTATTTTATCCTGCCTTTACGGCAGATACCCGGCACTTACTTGATTTCCCTCAGGCGCTACTGCTTACACCCGGCGCTAATAGGTATTGCGCCAGTGTCCGCCTGGTGCGGGAAAAAAATAAGGGCCCACTTTCAATTACTTTATATGAGCCCTAAAGAATCTATCCAATTTTTTCCAACTTTGTTGTAAACCTCCAAAAGTTTATGTAAAATGCGGTAGCTATGTTATTTTTTTACCACAATATCTTGTCATTGTCAAGTATTTTTTGCTTTAAATGAAGCCGGGGTGATTTAATTTTATCGTCGGAAAATATGATTTTTATGGTTAGAGTGTTATATCCCTTAAAATTATTACGGGTTGGTTTTGGGAGGTGGCAAAAAAATTATTCCGGCTGCCCTAAGATCATTGATTAGCTGGGCAAAATTGGTAAAAACACAGCCTCTTAGCCCTAAAGATTTTGCACTTTCCACTAGCTCCGGACGGTCATCGGTATAAAATATTTCTTGTGGACTAACCCCCAAATCCCGGATAACTAAATTATAGATTTCCTTATCCGGCTTGATTAAACCCATCTGAAAAGAAAGGAAAATCCTGTCAAAAGCACCAAATACGGGATAATTTTCTTTAAGGTACTCATAGTGCAGAATATTAATATTCGAAAGCATCGCTGTTTTATAATTGGCGCGCAAGGCATTGACCAATCCGAAAACCGCCCGATTCTTAGCGCTTAAGAAAAATATATCATTCCAAATCGGTTCAAAAGAATCATAGCTAAGCTTCAGATCCAACATTTGTTTGACCTGGAGATAAAAGTCCTGCGGGGTTATTTTCCCGGCCTCAAAAGCAATCGTTGCTCCGGATTCGAAAAAAAGATCGTAGATCTGGCGCGGAGTCTTGGAACAAAAATCCGATATCCTCTGGGCCGACCGTAAATGATCAAAATCAACCATAACTTTACCCAAATCGAAAAGTAAGACCTTAATCTCCTGAGCCATCGGGCTAATTCCCTTTATCTTTATTTTTCCTGAAAAGATCCAGAAACTTGTCTTCGTATTCCTTGTAAACATTCCACTTATCCAGCTGGACTTTTAATTCCTTAGCCTTGGTGATATCCTGGCGGCTTTCTTCAAAAAGCTTTTCAATTTTTTCTTTGACCGAAACAGGCAGATTAGTAAGCTGACTTAAAGTTTTTTTAATCAACTCCACCTCTTCCTCCCCGATCGGAGAGGAAATGCCGGGGTTACCTAATTTTAAATACTCCAGTAATTTATTAATTTCATTTTCCATCGCCTGGGCCTGTTCTTTTAACGGCGCTACATTAATTGAAATATTCAATATTTTCCCTAAGGCCGTAAGCACTGCTGCTGAAGCCTTGGGATTTTCTATCTGGATAGTATAAAGAGGAATCTCCCCTAATAAGCAGAATCCTCTTAATCCCGCCTTCTTGGCGACACCTAGGAATAAACCATTCATTCCGCTAATCTGTCCTTCCATTAAGGCCGTAAAATTATATTTTTTTAAGTTTTCTTTTATTTTTTGGTCGGTCGCTGCAAACCAAACTCCGGAATCTTGAGTATGATCGGCAGCCTGAGGCATGGAAGCAAAACTCACGATTGATTCTACGCCTAGATCCTTAGCCAAACCAAGAATAACCTTAGCATAGCGGTCTGCCTGAGACAGGTCTGGCTGGGCATTACTTATAAAAATAACCAGGTCATTTTTACCACCGCTAGAGCCTCTGACAGCGGGACTTTTCCAATAATAAAATTTACCTTGAGGCAAATGCGGTACCTCTAAGATCCCGGCAGAAATAACGCTGCTGGTTAAATAAAAAAATTCGTCCGGAATAATCCGCGCAAATTCTTGGGCTTTTAGCTCCTGAACCAAATATTCTGCGGCTTTAAACGCCACCTCTCCCATCCCCGGCCAAGCGACAATAAGATAAGGTTTTTTTAACTTGGGTTTTTTGGTAATAATTAAACTCTCCATAATTTTCTCCTTGCCCGCGAGGGCATACTAGCGCAATACCGCTTAACGCCAAGCATAATCAATCATTGTTAAAAATACCAACCTAATTTTAACTAAATTTATAATTTCTTAAAAATTCTACTAAAACCTGCGCCCCCATATACAAATTATTCAAACTGGCATACTCATTAGCGATATGCGCACAACCCTCTGTGCCAAAACCCGTGGCTATGGCCGGAATATTCTTCGCTTTAAAAAAAGTTATCACCGTCGCCCCCTCCGATCCACTAATCCGCGGTTTGATCTTTAACCTTCGCATCGCAGAGACTAAACTACTAACTAAAGGGTGGCCCGGATCAATGCAATAAGGATTTTGAATCCCTTGAATTTGAATTTTATAATTTTTAGTATACTTGGTAATTGTTTCTCTCAAATAGCGCAAGATTTCCTTTGCGGATGAACCGGGGAGGAATCTAAAGTCCAGCTCAAATTCACACCAGTCACTGACGACATTAACCTTATCTCCTCCTTTAATCGTCCCCACATTAATCGTAGGTTCACGCAGATATTTGTTTTTAATATAATGTTTGTGTCTACTCTTAAGATCAATGATTATTTTGGCTGCTAGATCTATGGCATTAACTCCTAACCAGGGATAAGCGCCGTGAGCTTTAAAACCAGCCACTCTGACCGATAAATGCATCAGCCCTTTTTGCGTAATCACAATTTCAAAATCATCAGCATCTAAAACCACTGCCACATCAGCTTTTAAAAACTTACGCTCAAGCAAAGGGATCAAACCCAGGGCCGAGCCACTTTCTTCGTCAGCGGTTGCGGCAAAAATTAAATCATAATCCAGCTTAATGCCATCTTCAACTATTGCATTGATTGCTTCCAGTGCACTGGCCAAATTCCCTTTACAATCAGTAGCCCCTAAACCGTAAATTCGATTACCAATGATCTTG
>Ga0247841_10011400_pt1 | contig 11834 bp, 17 predicted proteins | sample LaCruzMarch2015__2_FD_192410 | JGI IMG/M metagenome (GOLD analysis project Ga0247841, IMG submission 192410) | Freshwater microbial communities from meromictic Lake La Cruz, Castile-La Mancha, Spain - LaCruzMarch2015_18m | ecosystem: Environmental > Aquatic > Freshwater > Lake | place: Spain...
TGCTCACTCTATCCGCGGTGCCATGAACGAAGGCGCAATCCCTGGCGGCTGTCAGGTATTCTACGACTACGCCATGCAGGAAACTGATCCAGGTATACTCCGCTCCCTTCTGGGTGCCTTCCGGACACCGTTCTTGCAGGTCATAGTGAGAAGGTTGGCAGAGCATCCGCTGGTTGACCTAGTGTCTAAGGATATACTGGCGGGGTACTCACATGCGGATGATGGCATAAAGCCTATGCTGGAGAGCGGCGTGGTGGACTCTGTTAAGGTTCTACGCATAGCTTCGCAAACTGCCGCATCTATGGCACGCACTATTCTATCGGCTGGCGCTATAGTAAGGGAGCAATAACATGGAACGACAATACACTTGCATACCGGATTTCAATTATTCGGACACGTCCAGATTCGATCTTGCCTCGTACCACACTGGCGGGGCCACTGATGCACCCAGCGAATATTGCATTGATACCAAGCCATGGAGAGTGCACGACCAGGAAGGAGAGAAATCGTGTGTGGGTTACGCTACTTCCTCGGTCAGGGAGCATTACGCTCGCATCAAGAGATTAAACGTAGAGCTGTCACCCTTATTTATTTATTGGTTCGCAAGGTCAATGGACGCTATGACTTTCCAGGACGGAGGTTGCAGGATTATAAATGCGCTAACCAGCTTAGGCACGTACGGCGTATGCGAGGAGCAGTACCATAAAAGTGTATGGGGGACTAACGACGATGTGTTTGTTGCCCCTAATACGGCAGCCATGGTGTCAGCCAGATCATTTTTAGTGGCAGGATTTACATGCGTGCCCAACATAATTAGCATAAAAGAATGCCTCTCGCACGACAACCCAGTGGTAGCAGGCATCCCGGTTTACGAAAGTCTGGAGACCAAGGATGTAAATTGGTCAGGCATCGTACCAGTGCCGGGTCCAGGCGAGAAGCTGCTTGGCGGCCATGCCATAGCATTAGTCGGCTACGATGATAAGACTCAGCGTGTTAAATTTCAGAATAGCTGGGGTACTGGCTGGGGCGATAAAGGCTACGGATATATCCCTTATGAGTTTCTGAGAACGCAGCACTTTGACGCATGGGAGATACGATGCTAATAGCTTTTTCAGGTAAAGCTTTCTCTGGTAAAACAACGGCTGCCCGCTACCTAAGAGACAGCAAGGGCTTCGTCATAGTTAGCTTTGCAGACGCTCTTAAGGATAAAGTTCGGGATGATTTTGCATTTACCGATTCGCAAGTTCGGGGAGACGAGAAGGACGCGGTAGACTTACGCTATGGCGTAACCCCTCGCGCAATTTTAATAGCTGTAGGGAATTTGTACAGGAGTTTCGATAAAGATTTTTGGGTAAAAAGGGCGCTAGCACGTATAACTTTGCATGGGCAGCTGGTCCCCGGCGATTACGTCATTGACGACTGCCGGTTTATAAACGAAGCCAAGCACGTGGAGGCTATTGGCGGACACGTAGTGCGCCTATGGCGATCGGGTGTAGAAGCTCCGGAGGGTGATGTGAACCAGGACCAGAGTGAAACGGATCTGGATAATTATAATTTCGCGCGGGTAATTGCAACGTCCACGATTCATGAGATGCACGATGCCGTAGACTCGACCTTGACTTGGCTGCGGAGTAATGCTACCATGTACGTCACAGACGATAAAAGCAAAGGATTGAATGTCATCTAAACAGGTTAAGAAAAAGAAACTTCCATCCTTGAGTAAGCTGACTAAGGCCGCCCATGCGCTCTGGTCTCAATTAGTGCGATTTAGGGATAAGGTGTGCCAGGTATGTGGAACTGCAGAGAAGTTACAGGCACACCACTGCATAGTGCCTAAGGGCAGGGGCGGCTCTATAAGGTTCATGCTGGATAACGGGATATGTCTCTGTGACAAATGTCACCTGTGGACGTACCATGAAGGTAGAGGTGGAGTTGCCTTTGATCGTAAGCTTCTAGCCGCTATCGATGCGCATGTGACCCTGCAGCGGCAGGAAGAGCTGACCTCCCTGGCGCAGAAGCACAGATTTAAGAGAGACGAACTGAATTACCTGATATTCGCTTTGACAGCACAATTGAATAAACTAAAGGAGCTACCATGAATGTGAATGACAAACCCGACATGAACCCGCCAAACCAGACAAGTGAATGTGTTTTCATGAAGTTACCCAAGTGCAAGCTGCAGGACATTACCAGACGCCTAGACATGTCCATATGCCTGGCCTGCATCTCCGGCCGCACTGAACGCCATCTCTACGACATAAAAGAGATTCTGGCATCGTCTACACAAAGAAACACGAGAGGCTAACCCGTGGTCGATACCAGAGGGGCCAAGCTAGATAACGTAGAATATCTAGCGCAGGAGAAATCTGCGCTGATAGACTCTTGCACCAAATGCGCCGGGATAGACTTGGCGTGTGAGTGCTACCAACGCTACGACTTAGAGGTACGAAAGGTCAGGGCTAACATACCGCTTAAGTACCGGAAAGCCAGCATGGCTGTACTTAGGTCTAAGGACGTAGCGAAGCCTAAAGAAATAATAAAGATGTATACAGATAAAATCACAGCTTACCGAAAGAAAGGGACAGGGCTGTACCTATGGGGCCCTCCCGGGACTGCAAAGACATACAGCGGGTGCTGCGTCCTGCTTACGGCGTTAGAGGCTGGGTACTCCGCATACTTCACTACGCTGGACAACTGCATCGATAGGATACTTGGCGACAAATCAGGCTCCTCCAGCTTTGTTACGATACTCCAGTCAGTCACCTTCTTACTGTTAGACGACATCGGGTATGCGTACAGGCCGGTGCGGGATCAGGTAGCGTTTGTGGATTCCCTGATTGACAGGATCATGAGGCAGCGCTGCAACGACTTACTGCCCACGCTAGTCACGTCGCACAAAAGCATAGGGGATGTAGAGGAAGCAAACTGTTCCGGATCCAGGATCGCCTCCATAGTAAAAGAGCACATGAAGCGGGTGCAGTTCAGCGGACCAGATTACAGAAACACGATAAGTGCAGGGGCATAATATGGGTAAGCGAAAAACAGGATTCTGGGGAAAAGCGGTCCGGCTGTTTAAGAAAGCGGTAAAGAAGCCGAAGCCTAAGGTAGAAGCGCCAGCTCCGGACCTGAGCAAGACGCCTGACGGAGTAATGGAACGTATGAGAGCACTGTACCCCGTTATAGCCACGTCGGATTCAGCCAGGCAGCAGTCATGGAAGCTGTTTGCACGAAAAGTCAGTCAGGCATATGAGCAGAATACTACGGTGTTCTGCGTCACTGTTAATCCAGATATTCTGGAGAACAGGGACTCGTTAGCGGAAAAGTTCCCCTGTCAGGTATGCAGCCCCACAGAGGCTTTAAACTCCGGTGGGTTCGACAGCATCATGATGCAATGAGGATGACCCTATGAGTGTAGAACGCGAGATACTGAAAAATCTCTTCACGGACATCACAAACTTCAAGCTTGTGCAGGAGAAGAATTTAAAGCCGTCCATCTTTGTAGAGGAGGATGGCGGCGAGCTTAATAGGCTGCGCATTCTCTTTGAACTGGCAACAGACTACTACAGGAATTACGGGGCTGCGTTATCCCGGGATGGTCTGGATAAGTTGCTCACCATGAGCAAGATCCGCCCCGACACGGCGTCCTCCATAACCTCGGCCTACGACGAGGTAACCCTTACAACAGCAACTTCCCCTTTTGCAGTGCTGGTGGACTCGGCAAAGGCTACGTTCAAGCGCGCCAGACTAAAGAGCTCTCTGCTTCAGTCTTCTGAATATTTTAGGGAAAATAACATAGACGCCATTATACCCTACATGCAGAGTGAGTTTTATACCGTCAGCTACGATACGGACGAGTTAAGTTCAGAAGCGACAGTGTCGGATTCAGCGGATGCCAGGCTGCTTTCCTACAGCCAGGCCAAGAAGGCTCCTGGGGTATACCTGGGATTCCCTTCGCTGGATAAGGCTACCAATGGGTTGTATCCTGGCCAATTGGCTATTATAGCAGCCGCCACCAGCGCAGGCAAGTCAGTGATGCTGCTGAACATGGCTCACCATGCCTGGAAGTATGCAGGTAAGAACGTGCTGTACATTACCATCGAGAACTACCGTGATGATTTGCTTCGGCGCTTCGACAGCCTTGACGCACGCGTAGCCTACGACCACCTCAAGAACGGAAACATGACAGACGACGAGAAGATAAGGATTAAGCATGCAATAGCTGAGCAGAAGTCTCGACCGGGGATAATGCACGTGGTGGATAGGCCGACAGACTGTACCCCGGAGTTTATAGAGGCAAAGATAAACGACCTGCAGCCGGTCAGATTCGATATTGTTTTCGTAGACTATTTAGGCATAATGGAGCTGAACCTGAAGCACAAGATCGAGCGAGACCAGTATTTCGGTAACATAGCCTCAGGGTTACGCCGCATAGCACGAGTCAAGAAAGTTCCAGTAGTTACTGCGGTGCAGGTTAACAGGGAAGGCATTAATGATAAGGGCAGCTCGTATGGGGTGCAGCACATTGCCATGTCGCAGCTGATCGCCAACCATACGGACATACTTTTATCGCTCCGCGCCATAGACGAGGCCCAGGCCCTCGCATCAGGAGTTGTAGACCTGGAAGCAGTGCTCATAAAGCACAGAGACGGCCCCAAAGCCAGGTTCTCGGTTAAGGCCAATTTCGAGAGAATGACAATCCAGGAGCATGAGGTTCGCTGCGAGGCATCCCCGGTTACGGACGCTGCGCCTTTGGTGGTATCGACTTCACAGGATGTAGCATAATATGGATAAAAGTGAAATCCTGAAATACAAGGCTATGTCTACCCTGGAGATCGGGAGCCGGCATGGCTTTGAGTTTCAACGCTTAGGGGACAAGTGGAGGGGCCTGTGCCTGTTTCACAACGACCAAGGAACGCCGAATCTGTTCGTATACCCCGATGATAGCTTCTTCTGCTACGCGTGCAGACTTGGCGGACCCAAGTCTATGTTTGTGGCCAAAGTGCTTAGAGTCAGTAAGAAACTTATAGATAAGATTTGGGCAGACTCTGAACCTATAGAGGAGGTCATGGCACTTAATCTCTCTGGTAAGCAGGTCAACTTCAAGCCGCACATGCAGTTGTTTCTGGCTAAGTTCTCCCGCGCGATGCTGGAGCGGTCCAAGGAGTTCTCCTGGACCGAACTTAAAACGTACGATGACATGCTGCACAGCAACAAGGTTGTAACGCCGGATCAGTATTCCGGTGTAGTAGAAGAGTTAACGAAGAAATTCGGAGGAATAAATGGATAGCTTAATGACGATGGATCAGTACAAAACTAACCTGCAGGCGCTCAAGCAGTACTACGTGGACCTGAATTACATGGACATAACCCCGGATGCAGTCAACGTCCGCACATGCCAGATACTTCAGAACTACAGCAAAGTGACGGAGTACATGATAGGCGCGGCCATAAATCTTAATCTGGCGAAGAAGACTGTTAAAGGAACGGAGTTCACCAAGGACAATGAGTACAACACCAGTATGTTCAATCCGGCCGTAGCGGAACTTAAGTCCAAGGAATTACGTGAAGCTAAAGCGGAGTCACTCACATCGGCTTCCGCTAAGCTGCTGCTGGACTGCAACCTGGCCCAGCTGGACGCGCAGGCGTACTACGACAGCGTAAAGTTCGTTTATGAGAACCTGCAGACAGCACTGGGCGCCATGAAAGAGCAGGTAAAGCTGTTCCAGAATATGCTCTACATGGATCCGTCGAAGAGGTAAGGGAGGACTTATGGGTGGAGCCTATCATAGAAAAGAAGACCTGGTATCTTTACAGGAGTTCAACCGAGTAGCAATGCTGTCCTATAGAGAGGAGGTTAGGGATAGGCCAAACGGGATAGCTTGCCCCACATGCGGGAAAGAACTGGTAGATGGTAATCCGGCCCTGGTCACTCTAGGGAGTCCACCTACGACGCAGGTGAGGTGCAAGTTCTGCTGGTTCACGGGAAGTCGAGTAGTCGTATAATGATCGAGGAGGATGATATGGCGAATGCTATTGCGATTGGTTGGAGAACGGGCAAGATAGTGGATTTCCGGGACTTTGTAACAGCGGCCGGCGCCCGGTTCATAAAGGTGTTTGTAGAGGTGGACGACAGAGGTTCGACGCTGCGCGCTTCATGCCTGTGTAAGCCGGTGATACTCCCAGGCGGGGACCTGTATAAGTGGATACGGGTGTGCAACATACCCCTCGCCGCGATCGACAACACCGTTAAACCTGCACTGTTTATCGGTAAACCTGTTAAGGTGCACGTGGCGCAGAACGGAGACTATTTTAATATCACAGATGTGAAAACTATAGAGATAGGAGTTTAACATGGCATATACCTACCAAGACAAGAAAGGAAGAACATGGTTCTTTCACAGAACCAAAACAGTGAGAGGAGGCCTGATACAGTACTTCAGCCTTAAGCTTAACACAGATAAAGCCGCCGAGATGGAGCCAGGTTACACGATCGTTGAAGGGCCCACAGGCATGCCAATAGCGAAGAGAACCAGCATAACGGGAGGAATATAATGTCAAACTTAGACGACTCTATTAGCGAACTAGCCAAACAAGGCATTGATGTGGCCGCCATGGACGCAACGCGGAAAGACCTGAAGCTGGAGAAATTCTCGACAGGGCTGCTATCACTGGACCTGATATTAGGCGGTGGCTACCCCAAGGGGCGCCTGATAGAGATATATGGCCAGGAGAGCTCAGGGAAGAGCCTCATGACCTTGGTTGCCATGGCCGCGGTGCAGAAGCAGGGCGGAACTGTGTGCCTAGTTGACGCGGAGATGGCGTTTGACCCGGCCTGGGCTACCACGATGGGCGTAGACACAACCAAGCTGCTGCTGGTGCAGCCCGACTCCGGAGAAGCTGGCCTGACAGCCGTAGACAAGCTCTGCGCCTCAAATGCAGTGCAGCTCATAGTCGTGGATTCCATTGCGGCCCTAGTTCCGCAGAAAGAGATAGACGGAGAGATGATAGATCAGCATATGGGCCTACAGGCGCGCATGATGTCTCAGGCGCTTAGAAAACTAACGCATACAGCGGCGAAGTCCAAGACGACCATCATATTTATCAATCAGATCCGGAATAAGATAGGCGTGATGTATGGAAACCCGGAGACCACCCCGGGCGGTCTGGCCATGAAGTTCTATGCCTCCATCAGATTCAAGGTGGCCAAGAAGGACAAGATCAATGAGACAGAGGCCAAATCCTCTCCGGTGATAGGCCATAACGTAAAGGTCGATATTATTAAAACTAAGGTGAGTCAGCCGTATCTCAGCACCACATTCAACCTTATGTACGCATACGGTATAGACCTGGCGTACGATACCCTTAATTCCGGCATAGAGTCCGGAGTGATCAGGCAGGAAGGAAACAATTACTTCCATGGCGCTACCAAGCTCGCACTTGGGCGAGATGCGGCCCTCGAGTACCTCAAGACTGACCCAGTAACCCACGATGCGATACGGGATGAGGTACTGGGTAAGATCGGCGGTATGAGTGGGTCGATTATAAAGTCTATCACCGCAGAAGCGGAAACATCGAAGAAGAAAAAAGCAAAATGAAAATACTGCTAACAGCTGACTGGCACCTGGATAAAAGCAATAGGCTGGAGGATTTCAGTAAGTCTATCAGCCACATAGTTGATTACGCTATTGCATGCGACATAAAGAAATTCTTTATACTGGGAGACCTGTACCGTGACTGGCAGTCCTCCCCTGTAGAAAAGGACCTGCTGCATAAGGTGCTGGTCAAGCTGTCCAAGCACAAGATCGAAACCTGCATAATACTAGGTAACCACGACGTAGACGAAAAGAACTTTAAGAATGCTCTTACGGCCACACAGGAGATAGAGACGTTAAAGGTGCCAGGAGTAAAGGTCGTAGCTACGCCGCAGATTGTTCCCGTAGGTGCTTACACCATTCTGGCGCTGCCCCACTTACCTAAGCGCGTTCTAGCCGCCGGCAAGGGGAAGGATGATGCAGTTACATACGTAGACCTGATACAGCAACACACGGCCCACTCCCCCTCCCTGGTGCTGGGCCATATGTATATCCCGGAAGCGGTGCTGGGCTCCTCAAATATTGGGATGGAGTCAGACAGGGCCGTTACATTGGCTAGCCTGCTGAAGGTCATAAAGGTTCCCATGGTATTCGGAGATATACACAAGCCGCAGTCGCTGCACGCTGACCCCTTGGTGATGTACGTGGGTTCCCCAGATAAGATCACTTTCGGGGAAGCAGCAGATGAGAAGCGCTTCATAGTGTACGATCTTTCTGATGGGACGTATGAGAGCGTACCAATACCGACCAGGAACTTTGTGGATATAAAGGTAGATTTAGAGCTCCGCAGCGTGGAGCTGTCCGGATCGGTTAATGGGGAGATGCCTCTAGGGGACGGGGAGTACATGGTATGCCTCCGTGCGTTTCTGAAAGTTATGGCGGCATCCATTACGGATTCCGTTATTAAGTTCTCAGCCTCTGGTCATAAGAATTCGCTTGATCAGATACTGAGGCATGAGATCGCCGATACCCTGCGAGAGTTTAACCCGCACAAGATAAAGGCCATTACGTTTACGGTTACGGACAATACCGCGATACGAGATACGGTGTACTCTACAGCCCTAACCGATTACGATGCATTTAAGTATTGGCTAAGCAAGCAGGCTTACGGAGCAGCCATGTTTGAGCGAGTAAGGGCAGAGGGCATAAAGCTACTGGAGAGAAAATGAAACGCTGTAAGGATTGTGCACAGGTAGAAATGATAGCTCCCGGGCTGCGCCCCGTGGCTTGTATCGGCAGCCTACTTAAGGCTAATGCCGATACCTGCAGGATGTATACACGAAAGTGGTACCTATTCTGGAGGCCTAAATGAAACGATGTCAAGACTGTACCCATTATTCTGCGGCGGAGTACGAGTATTGCTTCGCCATGGCCGGGTTTAATATCCATCTCTGCCGAGCTAGCGCAGAGGACAAGGCCTGCGGACTAGACGCTAAGCTGTACAAAAGGAAGTGGTACCTATTCTGGAGGCCTAAATGAAGCTACTGCACCTGACATTGAGTTCGTTCATGGGCTGGTCCAAGCTAGACCTAGACCTGTCGCAGCATACAGGCGTTACGGCCATCCTTGGCGTGATAGACGGTGACTGCAGCCACTCCAACGGCGCCGGCAAGTCCAGCGTGGTTATGGCCATACTGTTTTCTCTTTATGGCAAGCAAGTCACCAAGACGATGGATGAGTTAATAATGCAGGGCAAAGAGGCTGAAGGCTTCCGCGTCGCGCTCACTTTCGAGTACGAAGGGCACACCTACGAGGTAGTGCGACGTAAGAAAGGGAATACACAGCAGAAGGTTCAATTTAAGAATTTAACTACCGGGGAGATTCTATCAGGGGAACCAGAGTCCCTGATCAAGATGCCCCTAGCTATATGGAACAACACCGTATTCTCCGCTCAGAACAAGCTAGCGGGCTTCGTAGACCAATCCCCAAGCGCGCGTAAAGACACGCTCACAGAGCTCTTTGGCATGGCCACCTACCTTGAGATGGAGGCGGCAGCCAGGACTAAGAATACGTCCGTAGCTGGCAGCCTATCATACGCTCTAGGCGAAAGAGACCGGCTGAAGGCCGAGTTAGAGGGGCTATCGCTGCCTATGGGGGAGCCTGAAGTATCCAAGTCTGCCATAGGTCGCAGTACCGAGCAGATGGATATATTGGCGGTAAAGTTATCCGGGATACAAACGGATGTGGCGAAGTGTGATGCGACCCTATCCAGGGCCGCAGAGATATCCACAAGCGTTGACGAACTACGCTCGGAGTACAGCCGGCATTCCGCAAAAGAAGTAGAGATAAGCCGGGATACCGCAGCCAAGCGGGCCCGGCTGACTTCTGCCTCGGCTACTGAGCGCGCTAAGCTGGATACACCCAAGCCTGATCTAGCGGCAATATCTGAGCAGCATATAAAGGCGCTGGATGCAAGAGAGCAGTGTGACATGCTCCGGTTAGCCAGGGAGGACATGACTGCGGATACCTCGCGGCTAACTTCAGCTAAATCTCTAAAGGAGTACGCGCTAGCAAGATTGCAGAAAAAGCTAGACGCGTTCTCTAGCCTGGGGGCAACATGCCCCACATGCGGAACCACCATCGACGAGGATCACAAAAAGTCTCACTCGGAGCAGTTCACTGCGGAGAAGATAACATTGGAATCTGAGCTTATATCATTGGATGATTCCCTTAAAATTAATTGTATAAAGCTGCATGATATAGAGGTAAATATCGCCAAATTTAAAGAATTGGCCGATAGGATACCATCACTTGAGCAGCAGCTTTTAGTCGCCAAGAATTCAGAGGTAGATAGGTTGTACTCTGAAAAAGTTATTGCAGATGTGCAAGCACAGCTGCTAGAACTAGAGCAACGACATATGCGTGACCTGGCAAGTTTAGCAGAGTATAAGTCAGCGATCTCAGATAAAATAACAAGCCTGGAAACAGAGCTGTCCAGCTTCGATGCCATAGTCCATAGACGGGATACTCTCCTCAAAGATAAAGAATCGGCAAGTAAAGAATACAATTCACAGCTTACGATAAAAGAGCAACTTGTGCATCATTTGCACAAGTTGGAAGCAAGCCAACGAGACCTGCTTAAGGTCCAAGGCCTGCTGGCTACTGCATCCGACAATGTTAAGAAATGGGAAGAGGAGCGCACGGTATACGGAGAGCTTATAAAAGCCTTTGGTCCCACAGGTATACCGACGTTGATGCTGGAGAACTGTCTGGCAGATCTTCAGACTTACCTGGACGATTACATGTCGCTCATGTCAGATGGCAGGATTAAGGTGACATTTAAAACGACCAAGACATCTGCATCTACTGGGAAAGTATCTGAGACACTGGCCATCATGGTATCGGACATTAACGGGGAGCGCGACATAGCCCTGTATTCCGGCGGTGAGAAGGTAAGAATTTATTTAGCGATACGCCTGGCTTTGGCCAAGCTGATGGCCAGGAAGTCAGGAAACTCCGTGAAGATGCTTCTTATCGACGAGATAGCTGATTTGGACGACGCAGGCCTCAGTGCATTTGTACAGCTGCTTAAATCTGTGGATAAGGAGTTTAGCCAAATCTGGCTGGTAAGCCACCTCCCAGAACTTAAGAACGCATGCAGCGGTGCCCTGGTGTTAGCCCGGGATATACACGGGAATTATGTAGGGTAACAAGGAGATTTTAAAATGATCGTAAGAGACTATGACTTTAGTGTCGCCCGTCAAGGTAATGTAATGAACCTCTATTGTATAGGGGATCTGCATATAGGCTCTGAAGCTTTTTTAGAAAGTGCCTTCGATAAGATATGCGAAATTTCTGCCAAGGATAAGAACGCGTATTTCATATTGTCTGGCGACCTTATAGACGATGATAGGCCCACCACCAGGATAATGCGTCGCGCGATGTTCAACGATAGGCCAGACGCACTCAAGCAGGAAGACAGGCAGCATCTCACCTGGTTAGATAACTTTGTGGCCCCAAAGCTATTGAAGCTTATTCGAAAGGATAGATGTTTAGGAATTTTGGAGGGAGACCACTGGAGACAGTACAGCAACGGCATGACCAGCGGACAGTACCTCTGTTCCCGTCATAAGTTCCCTTACCTCGGCACGGGGCAGGCTATACTACGTCTTCACTTCGCCTATAAGTCAGGGTCAGTGTATACCGTAAAGCTACATACTCATCACGGTAAAGGCGGCGGCATAACGGAAGCTGCCGACATACAGGCCTTGGAAAAGATGTCTAGGCAGTATGAGGGTATGC
>Ga0247841_10011402_pt1 | contig 11831 bp, 5 predicted proteins | sample LaCruzMarch2015__2_FD_192410 | JGI IMG/M metagenome (GOLD analysis project Ga0247841, IMG submission 192410) | Freshwater microbial communities from meromictic Lake La Cruz, Castile-La Mancha, Spain - LaCruzMarch2015_18m | ecosystem: Environmental > Aquatic > Freshwater > Lake | place: Spain...
AGATAAAATTTGGGTTGATTGGTTTACACGAGTTTGTCAATATGGCCAAGAGCGTGATTCTCACACACTAACAGTTACAAGTGTTTCGAACTCCAAAATTAGTTTTAATCTTACCGATTTGATGGTTGATTCGTTATTCGATTACCCACTGACAGTGAAAATAAGGGTAAATAATGATTGGACGAGTGCAACTGCAACTCAGGCGGGCAATCCAGTTGTTTCAAAAATGTTGACCTATAATGGTAATCAATTTGTATTGGTAAATGCAATTCCCGATCGTGGTTTAGTGGAGGTTTCAGGCGAATCGCAAAACACAGCCTTATTTGACAATGAAAATAGGTCAATACAATTCATTAAACAAAAAGATAAATTGTTAGTTATTGGAGTACCGATAGGGGAAATTATCAGTGTTTTTAATCTTAAAGGCGAGAAGTTGTACTCAATAAAAACAAATAGTAATGAGCCCGTTCTTTCTCTCCAAAAAAATCAAATTTCTATTATCCACGTAAATAAAAGGTCGTTCAAAATTAAAATGTAATTCAAATATACTCAATAAACGTCTTAATATTTTCCACTAAATAAGTAGTTGAAATTTTTATTGATATATTATTTAATTCATAAGACGTTCATTTACTAGGTCTTAGTAAATTGTGAATTTTGCATTATTAATTATGAATTACTTAATTCTTGGTATCATTTAGTGTAAAGAAAATATCATTTAGTGTATTTTGAGTATCCTAGAAATTGATTATGTTTGTAAAATCAAAAATAGTGCAATACAGTCAAGAATATAATTTCAATATTGATGTATAGAAAAATATTTATGTGTTGGTTTCTGATTACAAAGTGCACTTAATATTGTTTATCGAAAATTACAAATCTACTATAATACTTATTTTAAAATTTACTATCATGAAAAAAACTACTTTATTATCACTGTTTTTTGCAATTGTTACATTTGCAAGCATTTACGCAACTACAATCCCTGTAGAACCTACCGAAGATTTGAAAGCAATACTCAGGGCTGCTAAAGATGGTGATGTAATAATTCTTACATCAGCCGATGTATATGTGATGGATTCAATTAAAAATATTAATTCTGTCACCATTCAGGCTGCTCCCGGTTTGGACGCAAAACCTGTAATTCGCTGTTTACAAGATCAAGGAGTTAATGGTAAAACACAATTCTATCCCAAAGGTGGTGGTTCATTAACTCTTGATGGTATTGCTTTCGATGGGAACAACAGTATATATTTTTGGTGTACCTCTCAGTACGAAGGGTTGGCAAATGTTACGGTAAATAATTGTGATTTTTTCAATATGAAAAGTCCGGCAGGAACTGGTGGTGTTATTTTTGTCTCAAAAAAATTTGATACTGCTTCAGGGATGGCAACTGTAGCTGGTAGTCTGAGGGTAACAAATTGTTCTTTCGAGAGAATAAATCAGGGAATCATGAGCTCAACTTCAGCTTCTTTTTCTGCGGTAAGTTTCAAAAACTGTAGTGTGAAAGGACCGTTAAAGGCTGAAGCTTTTGGAAATACAACTACAAAACCAGAAACTTATGAATTTGACCATGTAACTTTTAATGGTTGTAATTTTAGAGAGTTTTCTATAACTTCATCCACATCAATCACTGTAAAAAACGTAATATTAGCCAACAATAATTTGGCAAATAACACTACCGGAACAAAAGGAACACTATTATTAGGCTCGGGCAATTTAGTGAATAAATGTGGTGTTTTTAATTATTCACCAACATGTACAAGTTACACCAATGCGAACACAATAACTGTTGATCCAAAATTCGACGCAAATGGCATTGCAACAGCAACTGAATATGTGGCTAAAGGTACCGATAATCTGACTATAGGTTATTACGATAATGGGCAAATTCGTCCGGCAGCAACAGCAATTAGTTCAATATATAAAGTTGATTTTAAAATTCTACAATCAGAACATTATATCACAATTCAAGGAATAGAGAACTCATCAAAATATCAATTATTTTCTGTTGCCGGCAAACAACTCGAGAACGGGATAATCAATACCAATGGCAAAATCGACACTAATACTCTCCAAAGTGGGATTTATTTTTTAAGGATAAATAATCAAACAGCGAAATTTGCTGTTAAATGAGTTTTAAATCCTCAATTCACTGAGTGAGTTGAGGATATAACACAAAATTCATCAGATAAACCACACAAAATTAACTGATTATATTATTACTTACAAATCTCGCTAACGAATGAAAAGAAACAATTATTTATTATTGAGTTTAGTTTGCTCATTACAATTCATATCTATTAATATTTTCTGCCAATGGACAAGTCTACCAATCCGGTCACAAACTGAATTTAATTCGGGAGCCGCTGGTGGAGAGGGTGAACAGTATTTACATGGTTTTTCACGATGTTTTACCAAGCCCGATTATATTTATGCTGGTCAGGATGTTTGTGGGTCATGGCGAAGTATTGATGGTGGCACAACATGGAAAAAAAATCTGGATAAAGGGTTATATCTTCATTATAGCCAATCCATAGAAGTAGATCCTATTAATCCGGACATCGTATTTATAGCGGTTGATCAGGGGTCAATTTGGACTGGAAAAGTAAATAATTATCAAGGTATATATAAATCCACAGACGGAGGGAGAAGTTGGGAGCTAGTGTTAAATTCAGAGCCGAACGGAGTTCGAAAAATGCGTCATTTGATTGCCTATTCTTTACCTTCGAAACCAAACGCCACAAGTTCGCCAACTCGTTGGTATGCTGCTGATGTTAATGGTTTATGGCGTTCGGATAATTCTGGTGAAAATGGCACTTGGACTAAAATTGCAATTACACCTGTAGTTCCTGGTATAATCGATGTTGTTACACATCCTACTTCGATTGATACTGTTTATGTTGCTACAGAAACAGGACTTTACAGAAGTACTAATGGTGGAGCAAATTTAGCAAAAATAACTCAGTTTGGTTCTAAAGTTGTAACGTCAGTATTAATGAATGCTGCTTTGCCTAATAAAGTTTACGTTACAGTTTCGGGAGAAGGAATGTATTTATCTGTTGATAATGGTGCCACCTTCACTAAAAAATCAACGATGACAGGTTTGAAGGATATAAGTGCCTTCATTTATCGTGCTGTAATAAATCCGGGGTTTCCGGAACAAATTTATTTGATAGGTTTAGAATCATCGAAAACTACATGGATTAGCAACGATAGCGGCTTAACATTTACAGTATTACCTGTTGCAACAACTTTCCCCGGTTTTGGACGGGAAACAGGTTGGCGTAGATGGTTGGACGGTAATTTTGCAGGTATCTGCCCCAATCCTTTAGATAAAACCAATGCAATAGGAACTTCAAGAGCTACTTTTCATAAAGTAACAAACAGTGGTGCAATAGTTTCTGAAAGTGCAACAGGATTCACAGGAAACGCTGCAATGCAAACCGATCGTTCTATAGCTTTTCACCCTTTCGATCCAAATGTTTTTGGTATTTTTTGTTTCGATGTAGGACCACGCATAACAAGTACAGCAGGCAGCTGGTTCTACAATACTGACCCTATTATAAGCACTTGGCGGACTAATGCTACAATTAAATGGTCTGGGTCGTATTCGGCTGCATATCAACCTGTTCAAGGTTCAAAAGTTGTTGTGGCAAGTATAGGAATGTATATTTCGACCAACCAACTGATGAGAAGTACTGATAATGGTTTAACATGGGGATCGACACCGGTGACGCCAAATACAACCGCACGACTCGAAGCCTTTCATTTTATTGCGTTTGACCAGGAAATACCAACTATTGTTTATGCCGGTGATCAGATTTCAACGGATGCAGGATTGACTTTTAATACAATATCTTTTCCTGCTGTATATACTGTTGGTGGAGTTATTCCCATTACTTGTGGCGTTTCGCAAGATCCTGAATCAAAGAAATCGTACGTTTTTGCGATTGATGCAAATCGGAAGATCATTTTACGTTCCGATGTTCATGGTACAAGCTGGTTTAAGTTCTTTGATTTGAATACAGTTTCCGGTTCAGCAAAATTTCTCGATTCAACACCAACTTTTGCCGCACACCCTACAAATCCCAATGTTGTTTTTGCACTTGATGCAAACTCTGATTTATTAAAAATTACTTATAATCCAATTACTTCTTTAGTAACGACTCAAAGTCTCAATGTTTTTGCAGCCTTGCCTTCGTGGATGCCGGCCGATGTAAAAACCTTTAATCAAATCAGACGTATAGGCATTGATCCTGTAGATCCGAATGTAATGTATGTGTCCATGTTGGTTTCCGGTATTCCTTCAGTTTACCGATCTATTGATGGGGGTACAAGTTGGGCTTCAATTTCCGATGATTTGAATTATCAAGGTGGTTGTTTAGTTGTGAATCCTCACACACGCGAACTTTATAAAGGGTCAATGTCAGGCACGTACAAATATCCGGCACCTCCAATTTCAGGCTTATCAAAAGCCAGCCTGCCGAAATTCAATGTTTATTATTCAGCAGAAAATCAACAGCTTAATGTAGTTGGGGCTTCGGATAATGAGAGTTTTCGGATTTGCGATATTATGGGAAAAATGTTATTGCAGTTTCGAGGTACAAATTTTTCTGTTTCAGAACTTACAAAAGGCGTATATGTGTTAACCAATACATCAGGTGTAAGTCAGAAATTTATAAAGTACTAGTGTCATGTTAATTTGAAAATGTGCTGATTTGAAAATGTAGTTTAGTAATGATTTACATGAAATGAAAGTAGGTATTAATAATGCCAAAGCATTTTATTCTATATTAACTCTAATGAAAAATGTCTTTTTCTTTTTGTTTCTTAGTTTTACTTTTCAGCAGACAACAGCTCAGAAATACCCTGCTGAAAAAAACCATAATCCACTTTTTGGTGGGGAATGGTATGCCGATCCTGAAATTGCAATTGTGGGAAAAGAATACTGGATTTTTCCAACTGTTTCTACAATTTTCGATAAAGGGATTTATTTAGATGCTTTTTCTTCAAAGGATTTGATTAACTGGGAGAAGCATCCGCACATTGTTGATACAACCACCGTAAAATGGCTTCGGAAAGCACTGTGGGCACCGGCTTTTGTTCAACATAACGGCAAATGTTTTCTTTTTTTCGGAGCAAATAATATTCAGACTCCGGAAAGTCCGTGGTGGCGATCGCAATATGCCAATCAATTGCAATACGGCGGAATTGGTATTTGTGTTGCCGACCGACCAGAAGGACCTTATAAGGATTATTTAGGTAAACCGCTGATTGATAAAGTTTTTAATGGAGCACAACCCATTGATCAGTATGTGTTTAAAGATAAAAACGGTCAGTTTTATATAATTTACGGAGGTTGGCAACATTGCAATATTGCTAAATTAGCGAATGATTTTAAAAGCTTAATTCCATTTGAGAATGGAGAATTAGTAAAGGAAATAACTCCACAAGGATATGTGGAAGGACCGGTAATGTTCATCCGCAACAACCGATATTACTTAATGTGGTCGGAAGGAGATTGGGCAAAAAGTAATTATCAGGTGGCATATTCATGGTCGGATACCCCGTTTGGGCCATTTAAACGAATGGGAACTGTTTTGGAACAAGATTCAGCTATTGCTACCGGAGCTGGACATCATTCCATGTTGCAAATTCCGGGAACCAACGAATGGTACATAGTTTATCACCGTCGGCCCATTCCAAATAAAGGAACCAATCATCGGGTAGTTTGTATAGATAGAATTTATTTCGATACTGATGGGAAAATTCGTCCTGTGAAAATGACATTTAAAGGTGTTAAACCAAGAAAATTTCAATTCAAATTGTAAATAACTAATCTTATGATTAAAATTAATCTAATTTATTTAAACTCTCATGCATAGATTCAATATAAAATCAATTTCAATACAACTCTTATTACTTGCTATCCTTTTTGTACTACCACTTAAAGCACAATCGGCAAATCCAGTTTATTTAGATAATAATCAGCCTATTGAAAGTAGAGTCGAATCGGCATTGTCGCTCATGACACTTGAGGAAAAAGTGGCTATTTGTCACGCTCAATCCAAATTCAGTTCAAAAGGAGTTGCTCGTTTGGGAATTCCCGAAGTGTGGACTGACGATGGCCCACACGGAATAAGAGAAGAGGTTTTTTGGGATGAATGGAATGGTGCAAAGTGGACAAACGATTCGTGTACTGCGTTTCCGGCTTTGACGTGTTTGGCAGCCTCATTTAATCCTGAATTATCTTATAATTATGGAAATTCTATTGGTGAAGAAGCACGTTACCGCAACAAAACTGTTTTATTGGCACCGGGTGTTAATATCTATCGAACCCCTCTGAACGGCAGGAATTTTGAATATATGGGTGAAGATCCGTACCTTGCTTCCCGTATGGTTGTGCCTTACATTCACGGAGTTCAACAAAACGGAGTAGCAGCTTGTGTAAAACATTTTGCGTTGAATAATCAAGAAGAAAAACGAAGAGAAATAAACGTCTTAGTAAGCAATCGTGCTCTTAACGAAATTTATTTGCCTGCATTCAAAGCCGCAGTTCTGGAAGGGAAAGTTTGGTCGGTTATGGCTGCTTTTAACAAGTTTAGAGGTGAGTATTGTGCACATAACAATTTGTTGTTGAATCAGATTTTAAAAGGTGAATGGAAATTTGATGGCGTAGTTTACAGTGACTGGGGTGGTGTTTACAATAGTGATCAGGCTGTAAATAATGGTCTTGATATAGAAATGGGAACTTCGACAGATGGTCTGGTAACTAAGGGAAAATTAAAATATTCAGAATATTTTTTAGCAAATCCATTTTTGAAAGGTTTGAAATCGGGAAAATACGATGAAAAAATGTTGGATGATAAAGTTCGAAGGATATTACGAATGATTTTTCGCACCACGATGAGTCATGACAGACCTTATGGAAAATTTGTGAGCCCTGAACATTCAGAAACAGCCCGACAAATAGCTGAACAAGGAATTGTATTGCTGAAAAACAATAATATTCTTCCAGTTTCGGTTGGAAAGTATAGCAAAATTGCTGTGATTGGTGAAAATGCCACTCGAAGTCTTGTTATTGGTGGCGGTTCTTCTTCATTAAAAGTGGCTTACGAAGTGTCGCCTTTGGAAGGATTAACGAAAAAATACGGAAAGGAAAATATAGTTTATAGTAGAGGTTACGCTTCAGGAATTCCGGTTTATGGAACTGAAATTAAATCAAAATTAAATTCAGATTCATTGATTTTGGAAGCTGTTAAAGTAGCAAAAAATGCTGAAGTTGTATTTTATGTCGGCGGGTTGAATAAAAATTATCTACAGGATTGTGAAGGTGGCGACCGTAAAACAATGTGTTTGCCTTTTGAGCAAGATAAGTTGATAAACGCATTGTTAGCAGCAAATAAGAATATTATCGTTGTATTATGTAGCGGTAATGCGGTAGAAATGCCGTGGTTAAATCAGGTTCAAGCTGTGTTGCAAAGCTGGTATTTGGGTTCTGAGGCCGGAAATGCCATCGCAAATATACTCGCTGGAGACGTAAATCCATCCGGTAAATTACCGTTCTCTTTCCCTAAGAAGCTGGAAGACAATGCAGCACATTCGTTTGGATTAATTTCATACCCCGGCGATGGTGTTACCCAAGAATACAAAGAAGATATTCTGGTAGGATATCGTTGGTTCGATACAAAAAAAATTACGCCATTATTTCCTTTCGGGTTTGGTTTATCGTACACGAACTTTGAGTTTGGGAAAGTTGTTATTGATAAGAAAAACTATCAATTAACGGATACAATTAACGTTACATTTACACTAAAAAATTCCGGCAAAGTGGCTGGGAGTGAAGTGGCTCAGTTGTATATTTCTCAGCCAAAAGCGTCTGTTCAACGACCCGTGAAAGAATTAAAAGCATTTCAAAAAACATTCTTGAAACAGAATGAAACTCAAACAGTGAAGATGGCTGTAAAAGTACAAGATATGGCTTTTTACAATGACAAAACAAACTCTTGGACTATAGAACCCGGAGAATTTGTAATTCATATTGCGGCATCGTCTGCCGACATTAAAAGCAGCATAGCTGTGAAAGTAATTAATTAAAATTGTACCCATGAAAAAAATAATATTTTTAATAGCATTCTTTGGAATAAGCATTCTTTCAAATTTTACATCTGCAAGTAATGTAATCACCATTACATCAGGTGATGTTTGGGCATCAATAAATAACTCCGGTTTCGTCTCGGGTGATATCCTCGAACTAAATGGGACTACCTTTACCTGGTCGGCAAAAACAGCAACACTTGCTAAGTCATTTACTGTGAGAGCAGCTGCGGGTCTTTCCAGTCGACCAATAATTACATTACCAACGGGAGTATTACTTTCTAATACCGGTGCAGGAAGTTCAAATAATGTATCGGTGGCATTCGATGGTATAGATATTAATGGTGGCGGCGTTGCAACAGGTCTTGTTTCGGCCAAGTGTACCACTGGTGGCGATTTTGGCATTACAATAAACAATTGTTATATTCATAATTTTACATCAACATCCATTTTATTTGCTTACAGCAATGTGGGAACGAGCTGGAGTGCCGATTCGAATTATTATTCCGAATTAAAAGTTACCAATTCGGAATTTGATGGCATGGCAAGTGTATTTGTATGTATAGGTGCTTTTGCAACTCCCAATAAATTGACTTTTTCAAATTGCTATTTTGCCAATATGGGCGGCAGCGTGATTGGTACGGCACTTTATAATCTTCCCGGTGGGTTGGAAATGAATCATTGTACGTTTAATAATTGTGCTTCTACATCTGCAAAATATGAATTAAATATCGGTTTCAAAGCCGGAGTAACTACGCCAGCCACTATCAAAAACACACTTTTTGCTAACCGTGCAGCCACTTCCACTACTGTAAATGTGTTTGGCACTGCCGTTAGCGGTTTGCCAAATGCAAATAATGCAGTGTATTATACCAATGGTACATCTGCTACCATTTATCCTGCAACGCTCAATTATTCCATTACTTCAGATCCTGTAATTGTAAATAAAGTCGCTACTTCAAATGATTATTTGCATGCTGCCACCGATGGTTTAGTCATTGGGTACAAAGGTATTCAGAAAGTCGCTCCAACACTTATGGCTGATATTGTTGACAATGATGTAGATCACAACATTGATATTACCTTCACAGCCAATTCAGCGTGGGAATCAGCAATACATACCATTAAAATTGGAACTTCAACGCTGACGGCTTCAACTGATTATGAAATTTCTGCAGGAACTATCCGATTGAAACCTTCAGGAGGAAATTCGATCCTTCGCACACCGGGTACTAAAGACGTCAAAGTGCTGGCAACGGATTTTGCCGATGCCGGAATAAGTCAGGTGATAAACACAGGCGCACCAGCAAAATTAGCCCTAAACATACAACCCACTGCTCCCGAAACTAACGGAAGTTTGTTGGTGGTACAACCCTCTGTATTTATTCAGGATCAATATGGAAATGCTACATCAAGCACTGAAAGTGTAGTTGCAAGCACAGCTTCAGGAATCTGGACATTGGGAGGTACAGTAAGTGTTCCGGCAGTTGCAGGAACAGTCATTTTTACTGATTTAACAGCAACTTGTGCGGCTGCCGTTACAGGTGCTGCCATTAATTTTAGCTGTGGAAGTCTCACTGGAATAACTTCCAATTCGTTTGATATACCATTTAGCTCTAATCCAACCATCACCGTTTCTGCATCTACGTTGAGCGACTTTAACTATATTTATGGCAACGGTGCTTCTGCTTCGCAATCATTTACAGTAAACGGTTTGTATATGAATGCTGGTATAACTATTACACCATCAACAAATTACGAAGTATCAACTGACAATACTACTTTTGTCAAAACACCTTTATTGATTGGTGCTGCAGGAACAATAGCTAACACTACAGTTTATGTGCGGTTGTCAGCTGGTTTGCCTGCCGCTTCTTACAACAATGAAATTATAACAATCTCGTCATCAGGCGCAAATAATAAAACATTGACTTGTAGTGGTACTGTTGTTCCGTCAATAATTAATACAACAGTTACATTCTTATCGGGGATGGATTATGTGCTGAATCTTGGACCATCACCAGAACGATCGTTCTCGGTGACCAGTACCAATTTATTGGAAGATATAACCGTAACAGCTCCGGCAAATTTCGAAGTTTCATTAACTTCGGGTGCAACTTTTACCCCGTCACTGACAATTCCAAAAAACACAACGGACATTGATGTGTATGTGCGCTTAGTAGCAGATTTAGCATTGGGAAATTATACAGGAGTTAACATTACACTAACTTCCCAAAACGCATCGACACAAAATGTAGCTTTAACCGGTTCGGTAACTAAAGCCATTGCATCAAACGAATTACATAACCTACCTGATCCACAAGCCGATATAGCTAAAGTTCCACGCATAAAACGATCGGAATATACAGCATGGCCTGTAAATCATGGCGATGCTCATGTAACACTTTGGGACGACGATAAAGTGGCGGCACTAACAATTACGATTGATGATAATTGGGAAACCGAGCATCCGCTTTGGCTGGATATGCAACAAAAATATGGCTTAGTATTTACCTGGTGTATTATGACGCAACGTTCGGGCAAACCCGTAAAATGGGATAGTTTTCAAAATTTGCTGGCTTTTGGTCATGATGTGGGAAGTCATACCACCAATCATTTGGATTTGAAACTTCCTGAATCACAGCATCCCGGCATTTTTGATGAGCAATATGCTCCATCGGTAGTTGACATTAACACAAATCTGGTTGGTGGTGATTGTCAGATTATTGGTTATCCTTATGGATTTGGAGATAGAACGGTAGCTAAGAAATACTTTATCGGTGGTAGAGGTACTGGTGCAAATGTAAACTGGGCTGACAATATCAATTATATTTATAGTTACAGTGGAGGTGCCAACGACACAACTTATATAAAAACATTGGTTGACCCATCGGTTTTGATTTTCGGAAAGACACATTATGGCGACTGGACTTGCACCCATTTCCACGATATTGGCAAAGTACTACCAGCAACAAATGCTTATCTTTCCTGTCTTTCGAAATATACAGATAAAATTTGGGTGCCCACGTTTAAAAACCTCTGTAAATTCGGACAAGAAAGGGATTCGCACACACTCACCGTTACAAGTGTGACCAATTCGAAGATTATGTTTAATATGACTGACTTGATGGTAGATTCAATATTTAACTATCCGTTAACAGTAAAAATACGGGTAAATAATGATTGGGCTAATGTGACGGCAACACAAGATGGCAAAACGCTATCCACAAGAATGCTCACCTATAATGGCAATCAATATATATTGGTAAAAGCAATTCCCGACCGTGGTGCAGTGGAAGTGGCAAATGATATTACTCAGGTATTAACCTCAAATCCGAATGAAAATAAAATCAACTTCTCCAATTATCGCAACGAATTGATTATAAAAGGAGTGGGAGAATTCGAAACCATTACTGTTTATTCGGCCTTAGGAGTTAAACTTCAAGAAACAAAAGCAGGTGCATATATAACTACCCTGAAACTGCAACAAGGACGGGTTTATATTATCCGGATTGAAGATAAAAGCTATAAAGTTGTATTGTAAATTGTTACAATGATATAATAGATTGCTTCGTAATTTTACTCAAAAAGCCCCAAAGTGGGGCTTTTTTTGTCTTAGATTATGACCATTTTTTCATTTTTAGTACTTAGTTCTGTTCGAATTCATTCATAACTATTTGATATTTCGTATGTTAACTCCAGTGTCATTTTGTGTATCAAAAAGCGCATTT
>Ga0247841_10011403_pt1 | contig 11831 bp, 16 predicted proteins | sample LaCruzMarch2015__2_FD_192410 | JGI IMG/M metagenome (GOLD analysis project Ga0247841, IMG submission 192410) | Freshwater microbial communities from meromictic Lake La Cruz, Castile-La Mancha, Spain - LaCruzMarch2015_18m | ecosystem: Environmental > Aquatic > Freshwater > Lake | place: Spain...
TTAGCCAATATTGCTCCTGATTTCATTTTTTTCATATGCTCAGGCCTTATGACATGAATATCTCCTGTCAATGTTATGAATATATCTCCGATTTCAGCAGCATCTTCCATTTTCATTACCCTGAAACCATCATAAGCTGCCTGCAGCGCGCAAAAATTATCAACTTCTGCAACAATCACATTAGCGCCTAAACCTTTGCTTCTCAATGCAGCGCCTTTTCCGCAGTCACCATAGCCAACAATCACTACGTTTTTACCGGCAAAGAGAATGTTTGTTGCTCTTATTATTCCGTCCAGAGTGCTTTGTCCTGTTCCGTAATAATTATCCAGGAGATGTTTTGTCTTGTTATCATTGACTGCGATTATAGGATATTTCAATGCCCTGTCTTTTTCCATTGCTTTTAATCTGATTATTCCTGTTGTTGTTTCCTCGCATCCTCCGATAATTGTTTTTATCAGTTCCGGATGTTTTGTGTGAATCTCTGAAACCAAATCACAGCCGTCATCAATTGTAATGTCCGGCCTGAATTCAATTATCTTGTTTATGTATTTGTAATAATCTTTATTTGATTCTCCTTTGTAGCCGTAAACAATTACTCCTTCTTTTGCCAGTGCAGCTGCAACATCATCCTGTGTAGATAAAGGATTGCAGCCAGTGATGGCAACTTCTGCTCCTCCAGCAATAAATGCTCTTACTAAAACAGCTGTTTCTTTTGTTATGTGCAATGCCATTCCGATTTTAATGCCTTTCAATGTTTTTTCTTTTTCAAATCTTTTTCTTATCTGCATCAATGCTCCCATGTGGGACTCTGCAAATTCAACATTCATCTTTCCCTGTTCCCAGAGATTTAAATCCTTGATTTCATAATTTTTTCCAGTGTCCATTTTATCCTCCATGATTTACTTTTTTTCACCCAGCTTTTTTATTTTCTGAAGATTAATCTGATGATACCCATCAATCAGAAGATCTGCTTTTTTCAAATCTTTTCTTGAATAAGTATTTACTATGCCAACACATTTCATTCCGGCGGATTTTGCTGCCTGAACTCCAATAACTGAATCTTCAAAAACAACACACTCTTCCGGATTTACTTTCAAAAGTTCAGCAGCTTTCAGATAAATTTCAGGGTCTGGTTTTTCATTCTTTATGTGGTCTTTTGCAAGCTTTAGCTGGAAATATTTATGGAAACCCAGTTTGCTGAATATTATTTCAACTTCTCTCAATCTGCTGTTGGTTGCCAGAGCAACTTTGAAGTTTTTGCTTACTACTTCAAGCAATTCATGAACTCCAGGTATTGCCTGAACATCTCTTCTCATATTTCTGACATACCTTTCTTTCAGAGTGTTTTTTATGCTTTGCTTGTATTTTTTTCCGTGGTTTTCAAGAACCTTTTTTACAAACTCTTTCCAGGTAAGGGCAAAGATTATTGTCTCTTCTTTTTTTGACAATATTATTCCTCTGTCCTTGAAGAAATCTATCGATACTTTTCTTACTATTTTTTCGCTGTCTGCGATTGTTCCGTCCATATCAAATATAACTGCTTTTATCATTTTTTCTCACCATAACTTAGTTTCCGGGATTATTTATATATTTTTTTCATAAAAGTATGAGTTTTGTTTTATATTTTTTATTATTATTGGACAAAATCAATAAATTTTATATAATAGTTGGACATAATTATCTTTATGGATGACAAAGACATAAAAATTATCAACATATTGAAGGAAGACTCCAGGTTAAGCGTCAGAGATATAGCTGCTTCGTCAAAATTAAGGCCCAGCACTGTCCACAGCAGAATTCAGAAACTAAAGCAGGAAGGCGTTATAGAAAAATTTACAGTAAAATTAAACAATGAGAAAGTTGATGAGGGTTTTATTGTTTTTATCCTGATAAGAACAAATGAAATGATTGACAGCAAAGTCTTCAAGAACAAAGCAGTCAAGGAAGCATTCGGAGTAACAGGAGAATATGATGTTCTTTTGAAATGCAAATTCAGGGATTTGAAGGAATTCAACGAGTTTATCATGAAACTAAGGAGAGAGAATAATATAAGAAGAACAATGACAATGATTTCCACTACTTTAATAAAGGAAGAGATGTAGAATAAAAATATAAAAACTGATTTAATATTATTTATTTTTTACTTGCTCTTTCTCACTTGCTCGTCATTATCTCTACAACATCCCTGTGCTTCAGCTGATAGTCTCTTGCAACTGCAATTCTTCTCTTGACATCCATTGCCCTGACAAAATTATTTCCAATGTCTGTATGCAGTCTAAATGCAAAATCCAGTGCAGTTGTTCCGGGCGGCATCAGGAAACAATCCGGAATAATATTTCCGTCTTTGTCAGCCAGCTTGTTTATTCCTCCAGGGAATATTGCAATATACTTTAATAAATCAAATACCGCTATGTTCAGAACTTCCTGCACTCCTGTGCTTCCGAACCTGTCAAGAATATTTTTCTGTATAAACTCAAGAGCATTCTTTTGCTTATCGCTTAAATTTCCAACAACATGAAAATGATTCTCTCCGGAAATATATTCTATTAATTTATGTTTTGCAGCCTCTTTCAATGCAAGTTCTGATTCAGAAGAGCATCCAATTATTATATAATCAGGAAATTCTTTTTTCAATCTTTCAAGATTTTCCTGGGCAACAGGAATATCTATTTTGTTTGCTGCAATAATCATTGGCTTTGTTTCTTTTCTCAGCTCTTTGGCAAAATCCATCAGTTGTTTTTCAGTCCATTTTACTATATGAATTTCTTCAAGGTCTAGTTTTTTCAGTTTTTCTTTTACCATGTCTTCTGTTACCCTTAACCCTGAAAACTGCTTTGCTATTGCTTTTATGATATTGGCTTTCTCCTGCTCAACCTGCCTTGAAAATTTTTCCCAGACTTTCTTGAATATCTGGAAATACCACATGTCCAATTCAAACTCAAGAAATTTGATGTCATTTGCAGGGTCATATTTTCCGGGAGTTATCGGTTCTCCTTTTTCATTAGTTCCTCCTGCGCAATCTATGACATGAATCAGGACATCTGCCTGCCTTAAATCATCAAGAAACTGGTTTCCCATTCCCTTTCCTTCATAAGCGCCAGGAACCAAGCCGGCAACATCAATCAGTTCAACAGGAACAAACCTTTTATGTTCTATGCAGAAACCTTCCCTTGGATTGCACTGAACATTGAAGTCTTTGTCAGCACAGTCTATTTTTACAAAACCAACCCCATGATTTGGCTTTATTGTTGCAAAAGGATAATTTGCTATTTCTACTTCTGCCAAAGTCAAAGCCTTAAAAAAAGTAGATTTTCCTACATTTGCCTTTCCAACTACCCCGACTAACATTTGGAGGATAAAATAATAAGAATATAAAAAACTTACTAAAGAAATCTATTTTAGCATCAAATAATTAAGCAAAGAGGCAAAACTTACCCACAACAGATAAGGAATTAAACAATATGAGGCCTTTCTGTCAACTTTCCATGTAAATAGTATAAGGCTTAATATAGAAATCCACATAATTATTATCTCGACAAAGGCAAAAAGAATATTTTTAAATGCAAAAAAAAGAAGGCTCCAGCAAATGTTAAGGACAAGATTAACGCCATAAAGGAAAAGTATGCTGCTTTTTTCATTTTTATCAGAGCTTAGCCATGCAAAATACATTGAAACTGCAATTAAAAAGAAGAGAATGCTCCATGCAATCGGAAAAACAAAATTTGGAGGAGTAATGCTCGGCTTTATTGATTCATACCATGCGCTTTTTGTATTTTCTTCTGTAAAAAGACTCCCTATAAAAGCAACAGAGAAAACTATTAGCAAGCATACAATAAAAATTCTTATTTTCCTGGAACTTATCTTCATACAGGATATCAATGCGTTCAAATATAAAAATCTTTTTCAAAACCGCTTAAAATTATATTTAGAAACATTTAAATATCATAAAAGATAGTATAGTGAATATGCCAAGCCCACCAGCAAATCCTTTTCCAGCGCATGAATTTATGATACATAATGAACAGGTTTTTCATTTTAAGAATACTTATATGTATATTTGGGAATGGCTCAGGGAAGAAGGGTTTCAGGGATTGTATGATGATATGAATGGAGAAAGAATTGAGTTTTCATATGATGAAAAAAGGCCTGATAAAGGATTAAGAGAGATAAGAGTATGGTGGAGAACAGCATATGTTCCAAATGACAGCCAATATTACAGATACAGGATGGATTTGAATTTTGAAGTTTTGCATATGAAGAAGACAGATATAATCTTTGAGGGAAGAAAGGCAACTGCTGATGACGGCGAGCTTCTTCTGACAGTAAAATCATATATAGAAGTAGACTATATGAACCGATGGAAAAATCATTCTTTCCTTAAATTATGGGATCAGTTTTTCAGAAGAAGGATATACCTTGAAAATCTCTACCAGCACAAGAATGAAATGATAAGAAAGGCAACAAGATTGCAGGAAGAGATAAAAAGGATACTTGAACTTCAGAATTACGAGAAAGTTCCAGAGAGATTCCATGTCCAGAGAGGACTTTAAGGAAAACTTTTTATATAGTCTTTTTTTCTTATTTTTCAACGATACTTATTATTATGCCCCCGTAGGATAGGGTAGCAAATCTTTACGAAAGATTTGATAGAAAGTATTTAAATGCTACATAACTTCGTTAGTAGCATGAAATGCCCCCGTAGCATAGTAGCTATTGCGGCAGACTTGTAATCTGCAGGTCGAGGGTGCAATTCCCTCTGGGGGCTTTCTTATTTTTTCAGCAATCTCAGCAATATTTAAATAGTTGGGTTTAATAAGTTTTTATTATATATGTCGCTTATAAGTGAGGTGAAAAAATGATGAAAAAAGTGAAAGCGGATAAAATAAAGTGCGAACATAAGTTCCACCACCATGGTTGCGCTGGAGCAGTATACGGACTTGGTTTTATTGGCGCAGCAGTATATTATATATCCACTGCAACAGGATTCTGGATGGGAGTCTTGGGAGTATTAAAAGCAATTGTCTGGCCTGCTTTTGTTGTATTTGACCTGCTGAAGTTTTTGGCAGTTTAGAAATATAAGTTATCAGAAGTGAAATGTAGGTATGAGAGTAAAAGAGTAAATAACTCTTCGAGGCTTTTGGAGCCGGGAAATAGATATTAGTCCACTTTTTCTTTTTTTAATTGTCTTTTCTTTTTGTTTTATTTATTTATTTTATTTATAAATATAAAATCCTTTTATAAATCATCATTTTTTCACAACAACAATATTTAAATATAGCTTGATTATTTGTGCAATTGGGTGGTTTGATGTATAAAGTGATGCTAAATAGAAAAAAGAGTTTGATGCATGCTGAAGAGATTGATGATGGGGAATATGGTCTTGCAGAATTCGAGGCTTGATTTTTTAAAAAAGAGGGAAAATGAAATTTATTCTTCTAGGGCCGCAGGGTTCAGGTAAAGGCACACAGGCAACTTTATTGGGAACCAAATATAAAATACCCAATATATCTACTGGCGAGATTTTCAGGGAAAACATAAAGAAGGGAACAGAGCTGGGCAAATTAGCTGCTTCTTTGATAAATGACGGGAAACTGGTTCCGGACAATGTTACAAACAAGCTTGTGCAGGACAGAATAAAAGAAAAAGACTGCAAAAATGGCTTTATTCTCGACGGTTATCCAAGAAATTTAGAGCAGGCAAAGTTCTTCGATGAAATAACGAATATTGATTATGTTATAGACATAGAATTACCTGACAAAGAGACAGTGAACAGGCTGTCAAGCAGGAGGCAATGCTCAAAATGTTCAGCAATTTACGGAGCAGTAAACCTGAAAAAAGGACAGAACAAATGCGAGAAATGCCAGGGTTCTTTGATTCAGAGAAAGGATGACCAGCCCGATGCAATAAAGAAAAGGCTGGATATATACCATAAAGAAACAGAGCCGTTAATAGCTTATTACATGAAAAAAGGAAATCTCCTGCAGATTAACGGAGAACAGTCAATTGAAAAAGTTTTCGGAGATATTGTGAAAGCAATAGAGAGAAAACTAATTAAATAACTAATTGAACATTTCTTTAATTACATTTGTTGCATAAGCGCCTTTGCCGAGGAAAAAACTAATTTTTGTTTTGTATTCTCCTTGATTTAATTCATCCTTTTCCAATTCTCCAATTTTCAAATCTTCAACTTTGACAAACAAATCTCTTTCAGAGCCTTCCTGGCTTAGCTCCTGAAGCTGCTTTATTATAAAATCTCTGTAAGTAATTCCTTCTTCTTTCATTATTTTTTCAATTATTTCTTTCAGAACATTATTTTCTATTTCTGTTCCAAATCCAATGATAGGAATCTTCTCCTCTTTATCATACTTACATTGTAAGTATTCATCAGCTGTTTTGTTCCAGATATAACTTTGATATGCATGAATATACAAAAGCAGTATTTTTTTTGGGAGCTTTCTCAAGGTATCATTGTAGTTTCTTGCATTTTTGTCAGAATACTCTTTTAGCTCAGGATACTGGGAAAGCAGTTTTTCCACAGCTTCCCTGAAATTTCCTTTTATTATGTCCCTGCCAATCAATTGATTGTTTTGATTTATCCCAAACCGCTGCTCATCGAAATAATTCGGAACAAAATCTATTTTTTTTGGAACTTTATTTTTTGCTATATTCCTGACAATAATCTCGAATCTGTTTCCTTTTAAATTGCCCAGAGAAAGAGGCTCATCACCATAGCCAATTATCTTTACTTCAATATCCTTGATTTTTATGTCTTTTATCCTTCCTTTTACAGAGCAATATTGCTCGGTTACAGCTGTTTTGTCCTTGTTTCCCGCATATCCAAACCATTTCCTCTGAATCCTGAAATAATCACTCAATTCATAAATTGCTTTCTCTGTGTTGTAATTTGTTTTTTTAAGAGTGAAATAAGTATATTCTCTATTTTTCTTGATTTTTTTTATAAATTCATCTGCAGCTATTTCTTTTACAATGAAATCTTCCGGAACCTGCTTTATTCTGTACATTATATCTGTAAATTAATGACTATATTTAAATATAAGTATAACTTTCTTTAGTAGTGGTTTTGGGGTGGAAAAATGGCTTTAGATGATAAATTAAAACTTGATAAAGGAGATATAGAACTTTTAAAGAAAATAGTTGAGCAAGGCAAGATTTACTTAACCTATGCCAAGAAAAATAAGTTATATGAAAGCGTTGAAAAACTTAAAAATGCAGGTTTTGTGGAACCAAAAGTCAGTATAAGCTTATTTGGTATGGAATTTAAAATTCATTATCTTCCAAATGAGACTGCCGCTCAATATCTTAAGACTCTGGAATAATTCGGATGAGTTGATGCGGAAAAGTTAAAAAACTAACTAATTTATTTAATGAACCCAAATGACATATAACACTCTTGTTCAGACAATTAATGAGTTAAAAGGTTTTTGTGACCTTAGAGAAAAAATATATGAGGACAGAAGTTTTGCTTCTGATCCAAAAAAACATGAAGAGCTTAGAAAAAGATATTTTGATATAAACTATACTTCTGGTTTTGTTTCTTTCATGGCAAGAGATATACTAAATATTGGTATGCTTTCTATTCAGGGTTTTTATGATAAATTAGAACAAAAATATCCTGATATTGAACAGGTAAAAAAAGGCAAAGAATTAATCATAGATAATTTAACCTTCTTAGCTACACATTAAATAAATAACATTTATTAACTGTTTCTTTTTCTTTCTATTTATGAGCCTGTAGCGCAGTCTGGATAGCGCGAAGCACTCCTACTGAACTTGATTAGAAAAAAAGGTTCAAAAGAAATGCTTAGGCCGGGAGTTCGAATATCCCAGAGCAAAAAAGCTCAGGATTTGAAAGTCTCCCCAGGCTCGTTCCATAATCTATTTAAACCCTCTGACTTTCTAAACTGCTATGATTTCATTTGACGGTATCTTTAGTCTTAAAGCAGAAGATTTGAAAATTCACAAGCCAAGCGAGCATTTAACATTAGTTAGCCACGGCCATTCTGACCATTTGCCAGGAAGATATAAAAATAATTCCATTGTCTGCTCAGAGATAACAAAAAAGATGATTGAGCTGAGAAAAAATAAAAATAATATTGAGATTCATAATGACAAAAAAATAGAGCTTCTTAATTCAGGCCATACTTTGGGAAGCAACATGTTTTTCATAAACAATGAAATGCTTTATACAGGGGATTTTAATACAGAGCCAAGATACTGCGGTTCTGCTGTTCCTAAAAAATGCAAAACACTTCTGATAGAAACAACATACGGAAAGCCAAAATATATTTTTCCGAAAACAAAGCATGTAATAGAAGAGTTTAGGGATTATCTGAAAGAAAACGAAAAGACCACAATAAAAGCATATTCTTTTGGAAAAGCGCAGGAAATATGCTATCTTCTAGACAAGCTGAAGATGCCTTTCAGCGTGAATTATAAAATTGAAAGAATCAACGAGCATTTAGGCTTGAAATTCAAGCATTTTGACAGAAAAGCTTCAATCATATTAACAGATGAGAAACAACCAGGATACAAGAACATTTCCCTGAGCGGATGGGCATTTGAGCCTTATTTTGAAAGAATGATGAAACTCGACAGAAGTTTTGTTCTTTCAGACCACTGCGACTATCCTTCTTTGGTGGAATTTGTAAGAAAATGCAGTCCTGAGAAAATCTACACTTATCACGGCTTTAATGTTGAGTTTGCCCATGACTTAAGAAAAGCAGGATTTGATGCACAGCCAATATTAAAAGGGCAGAAATTATTGACTGATTTCAAATGAAAGAAAAAATTAAACTCCTGAAGAAACAGCATACTGAGAAGAGAAATGATATAAGAAGAAGGCTTGATGATTTTAAAAAGCTAAATAAAGCAAAAAAAGAGCAAAAATTTCTTGAATTGTGCTACTGCATCTGCACTCCGATGAGCAATGCGAAGAAAGTTTACAAAATAATCAATGATAAAAACAAAAGAATTCTGCTTTTCGGAAAAGAGCAGGAAGTTAAAAATTTATTAAGGACTAACTGCAGGTTTCACAACAATAAAGCAGGATATATAGTAAAAGCAAGGGATTTTTTGAATAACCTTGATAAACTTCCGGCAGATGGTTTTGAAGCAAGGGAGTTATTAATAAAAAATGTCAAAGGCATAAGCTACAAAGAAGCAAGCCATTTTCTGAGAAATATCGGTTACAGGGATTTAGCAATTCTTGATGGGCATATTATTAATTCTTTGTATGAGATAGGTTTTTTTAAGACCAATGAAAGGCCAAAATCAGCAAAACACTATTTGGAGATGGAAAAAGAAATGAAAAGATTTGCAAAGGAAAACAGGATTGATTTGGATGAGCTTGATTTGCTGCTTTGGTCAAATAAAACAGGAGAGATACTGAAATAAAAACATTGAAATATTCTTTTGATTTCTATATTTCTGCACGGCTGTGATCTAGCGGTATGATACGACCCTCCCAACCTTGCAAAAAGGTTTTAGAAAAAGAGGTTGAAGGGGTGAAGAAAGGTCGATACCCGGGTCCGATTATCCCAGAGGGAGACCACAAATCCCTCAGGATTTGGGAGTCCCGGCAGCCGTATTTATTCCAGAATAATTAAACATAAATATACTGCAGATATTCCTCTTCTATGACAAGCAGGAATATTCTTGACAGCATAGCTTACAATATAATAGTCGGAGGCATGTATTTCTTTCCTAAGATAAAATATAATCTTATTTTCAACGGCCTGGAGAATTTTAAAAAGAATTCCGGAACTTTAATTCTGTCCAATCATAAAAGGGAACCTGACCCAATGCTTATTTTTCCTGCAATTTATTACAAAAAGGGACTTCCTGAAATTGACTTTGTTGTAAGGATGGATTATTTTCTGCCCGGCTTTCCGGGAATTCAGAAGGACCTGCCTGACATGTTCGGAAAAATGATATTCAATGTGCATTTAAAAAAACAAATGGAATTGCTGAACTGCCATCCGATTAGAAAGTTTGAAACAACTTCTGTCAGAGAGATACTGACCGACATAAAAGAACACTTTGGAGATTTTTATATTGATGAATTACTGACTGAAAAATGGAGTTCTCTTTTTTATTCGCTTGCCCCTGAAAAAAACAAGAAACTTAAGATTTCTGATGTCATAAAAAGAAGATATAATAAATATCTCAAGGAAGAATATGGCTATTTTGGTGGATTTATCAAGGATGATGTTCTGAGAGAGAAAACCAAAAATATGGAAAGGCACATAATCGAAGAACAGGAAAAGGTTTTCATTGATATATTGAACAATGGAGGCATTGTTGCGATGTTTCCTGAAGGAAAATTAAGTCCTGACGGCAAGCTAAGAAAAATAAAAGCAGGGCTTTATGGCATAGTTAGCCAAACAGATAATCTAAAATTTCTTCATTCCAATATCACTTATGATTTTATGCATATGGCCAGAAAAATAAATACGCACATTAATATAGGAGAGGAAAAATCAATAAATGAAAAAGACAATAGTTCCATTGACTCTTTTGTCCAGAATGAGATTAATAATTTAACTACAATAACTCCAAGCAACTTATTCAGTTATTATTTTGTTGGTCTTGCAGCTAAAAACAAAAAAATGCCTTATGTCGGGGTAAAAACAGAGGAACTTGAAAGCAGATTATTCAGTGCGTTCAGCTATTTACAGGATAACACCTATTTCATTGACAGAAAGATGCTGAAAAATGAGTTTTTTAAAGAAAGCCTTAATAGTTATTTGGCATATTGCTCTTCTTCCATAATGTTTAAACCTTATACTGGTAGAATTGGAGACACAATTGTGTTGGATACAAAAAGAGTTTTGGAGACAGAAGCAAGCCCAAGACAAAATCCAATGCTTTACTGCGCAAATGAAATTTCTCATTTTCAAATTCTGAAAGAGTTGTTTGATTAGAAATATTTAATAAATGCTGAACTTTCCTTTTAGCTGTAAAATGAAAACCCAAAAGCAAATAGAGAAGATAATAAAAATCCTGGCAAAAACAAACAAAGTAAGCATGCTGGGTTCTTTTTCAAAGGAAACTCCTTTTTATGTTTTAATCTCGACTGTTTTGAGCCAGAGAAACAGGGATGAGATGACGATAAAAGTTGTAAAGAAATTGTTTGAAAAATATAAAACACCACAACAGCTGGCAAATGCTCCGATAAAAGATATTGAGCAGAGAATAAAGCAGTCAGGATTCTACCATACAAAAGCAAAAAGAATCAAGGAAATATCGAAAATTCTGCTGGAGAAATACAAAGGAAAAGTTCCGGATAATGAAGAAGAATTGTTAAAATTGCCGGGTGTTGGGAGAAAAACTGCAGGATGCGTTTTAGTTTATGCATATAGAAAGCAGGCAATACCTGTAGACACTCATGTCCACAGGATTTCAAACAGATTGGGACTGGTGAAAACAAAAACACCTGAAAAAACAGAAATTGAACTGATGAAGATTGTTCCAAAAAAACTCTGGAAATATGTCAATGAAGTTTTGGTTATTCACGGGCAGACAATATGCAGGCCTATAAATCCAAAATGCAGTGAATGTTCTATAACAAGGTATTGTGACTATTATAGAAAAAAACTTTGAGTTGTTTATTTCCATATCGAATTCTTTATATATAATAAAATATTCTCTCCTCTATGAATACAGGGAAATCAGAGAAATTAAATCTTGAACAGAGAATAATTAAATTTCTGAGAAATACGAAAGTTAGCAGAAACAATCCGAGATTTGATAAGTTTCTGGCTGATTTGGCAACATATCCTGTTTTAGGAATGACTCCCGGAAGAATTCAG
>Ga0247841_10011404_pt1 | contig 11829 bp, 10 predicted proteins | sample LaCruzMarch2015__2_FD_192410 | JGI IMG/M metagenome (GOLD analysis project Ga0247841, IMG submission 192410) | Freshwater microbial communities from meromictic Lake La Cruz, Castile-La Mancha, Spain - LaCruzMarch2015_18m | ecosystem: Environmental > Aquatic > Freshwater > Lake | place: Spain...
GATATACCGAATTTAAGGCTTTCGAAAGATTACCCCATCTATTATAAACTTAATTCAAGCGCCGTCTATCTGAATCATGCTTTTGCAGATACTGCCTACATAAATAAGACTCTCACAAATATTACGCCGCAACCCGTTGATGTCAGCAGAGTGAGATTTGACGTGTATAATCAGATTTCATATGCTGCACGCGTATTTAAATCCCTGAACCTGACTCCTTATGCCGGAGTGCAGGAGACATATTACTCCAAGAACTTATTTGGCGATCCGAATGTGGTAAGGGGGATATTCAAAGCCGGGCTGGACGCGTCCATTAAATTCTATAAGATATACGATGTTAACACAAACTTTATGGGGCTGAACATAAATAAACTTCGGCATGTTATAACCCCGACGGCAAGCTACTATTACGCGCACCAGCCGACGATCTCTAAAGATAACTTAGACCAGTTTGATACGATAGATTCTCTCACTTCCCAGAATGGAGTATCGCTTGGGCTTGTTAATAGACTGCAGACGAAGCGCCTTGACGGAGGCCAGATGAAGTCGGTGGACCTGGCGACGCTGTATATAAATAGCAACTGGGCCTTTACGGAAGATAATGGTAAGACCTCATTTAAAAGCGGTAAATTCACGAACCTTGATTTTGAACTTGACCTCATACCATATTCCTGGGCATATCTAGTGGCTAAGATGTCTATAGATACCACAAACTACGCATTGCAGACCAATAGCATCGACCTGGTATCGTCGGGCGGGGATAAGTGGAACGTATCTGCCGGCTACAGGTACGAGAAAGTAACAACGGGCCTTACGAACCTCTTTACCATGGAAGGTATGTACAAGATAAATGAAAAATGGAGGATCCGGGCCTACGAAAGATTCAATGCAAGGAACGGATTTTTTGAGGAGCAGGAATATACCGTATCCAGGGATCTGCATTGCTGGATAGGGGAGTTCACTTACAATTATAAGAATAACGGCGACCAGTCCCTCTGGTTCGTGTTGAAGCTGAAGGCCTTCCCCGATTATCCGGTGGGCCTAAAACGCACCTATTCAAGGCCCAGGTTCGGATCTACGAACATGGGCAATATACAGTAATAATCCCCCGGATTTTTTCTTGTTCAATATTAATATCATGATATAATATGCATATATAGGGGGGCGCTAAATGAAGATATCTGTTATAGGCGCAGGCTATGTAGGGCTTGTTACCGGCAGCTGTTTTGCCGATCTTGGCAATGATGTTATCTGTATAGACAACGATTCATCCAAGATCAAGAAGTTAAAAAGCGGAAAAGTCCCTATATATGAACCTGGCCTTGAGGAGCTGATAAAGCTTAATGTAAAAGAGAAGCGCCTCTCGTTCTCTTCCGATATAAAGGACGCTGTAACCAAGTCCGATATCATATTCATATGCGTAGGCACTCCGCCCAAGGATAACGGTGAGGCGGATTTAAGTTTTGTTGAAGGAGTTTCACGAGAGATAGCCCGCCAGATGTCTTCTTATAAACTTATCGTAGATAAGTCGACCGTTCCGGTCAATACCGGAGAGTGGGTTGAGCGCACCATAAAAGCCCATAATACCCGCAATGTGGAATTCGACGTCGCTTCCAATCCGGAATTTTTACGGGAAGGTTCCGCGATAAAAGATTTTATGAACCCCGACAGGGTCGTCATAGGGGTCAAATCCGAAAAGGCCAAAAAGATGCTCACGGAACTCTATAAACCGCTTAAAACGGAATTAGTCATTACCGACATAAAGTCCGCAGAGCTAATAAAGCACGCGGCGAATTCATATCTGGCCATGAAGATATCCTTCATAAACTCGATAGCGAATGTCTGTGATAAACTCGGGGCCGATGTTAATGAGGTATCGCGCGGCATAGGCTTGGACAAGCGGATAGGCAAGTCTTTTCTGAACGCCGGGATAGGCTTCGGAGGGTTCTGTTTTCCTAAGGACTTGGGGGCATTCATACGAATATCGGAAAAGTGCGGATATGACTTCGGCATATTGAAAGAGGTCCAACGCGTAAACGATATGCAGAAGACCGTATTGATTAAAAAAATCGAAGAGATAATATGGAACCTGCAGGATAAGACGGTGGGCGTACTGGGGTTATCATTCAAGCCGAATACCGACGACATAAGATATTCTCCGGCGATAGACATAATATCTGTACTCATGAAAGAGGGCGTTAGTGTAAAGGCTTATGATCCGGCCGCTATGACCAAGGCAAAAGAAACCCTGGGCACGAAGGTAAAATTCTGTAAAGACGCTTACGAAGCCGCCAAAGATTGCGACTGTATTGTTATAGCTACGGAATGGAATGAATTTAAGGAACTCGACCTTAAGAAGATAAAAGGGCTTATGCGCCAGCCGGTGATAGTAGACGGTCGTAATATTTACGATCCGAAGGTTGTCAAATCGCTTGGATTCAAGTATTCCGGGATGGGCAGAAGATAGTTATGATAAATGGAGTAAATGTAAAGAGACTCAAGGTCATACCGGATGACCGGGGAAGACTTATGGAGATATTGCGCTCCGACGATAAGTTCTTCAAAAAATTCGGGCAGGTGTACATCACGACCGCGAAGCCCGGCGTGGTAAAGGCCTGGCATTATCACAAGAAACAGGAAGATAATTTTACGTGTGTCCACGGGAAGATGCGGCTTGCGCTGTATGATGCTAGAAAGTCATCTCCCACATATGGCGAAGTTAATGATTTTGTAATAAGCCTGGATGAGCCGATACTTGTAACGATCCCGAAGGAAGTATATCACGGGTTTAAATGCATTAGCGATTGTGAAGCGGTGGTTATAAACACTCCTACGGAAACCTACAATAGCAAGGAACCTGACGAATACAGACTGGATGAATACAAGAATGATATACCTTACGATTGGAGAAAATAATTCATGGGCATGAAGGGTGTTATACTGGCCGGAGGGCTTGGTACGAGGCTTTATCCCCTGACTAAAATTACTAATAAACACTTACTGCCGGTATACGGAAAGCCGATGATATATTATCCGATACAGACGCTTGTTGACGCCGGCATCACAGAGATCCTTATAGTTACCGGAGGCATGCACGCCGGAGAGTTCTTACGGCTCTTAGGGGATGGTGCGGAGTTCGGGTTGAAGCACATAAATTATACTTATCAGGAAGGTGAAAGAGGAATAGCGGAGGCGCTGCGATTAGCGCGCCATTTTGCCGACAACGACAGGATAGTAGTTATCTTAGGCGATAATATAATCGAGAAGAACATAAAAGATGCCGTGAAAGAATTCAAGAAACAGTCCGGGGGCGCGCGGATACTTCTTAAAAAAGTCGACGATCCCGGGAGATTCGGGGTGGCGCAGTTCAAGGGTAAAAAGATAGTATCGATAGAGGAGAAGCCCAAATCGCCGAAATCCGATTATGCAGTTACGGGAATATATATGTACGACGAGCGGGTCTTTGACATAATAAAGACGCTCAAGCCCTCCAGACGGGGCGAGCTCGAGATAACGGACGTGAATAATGCCTACATACGCAGAGGTGAGCTGGAGTACAGCGTGCTTGACGGCTGGTGGACCGATTCAGGGACCTTTGATTCATTACTACGCGCAAATAACCTCGTGGCAAAGAGAGATAAGAAGTAGATGAAGAGGCTCTTAGTTACCGGCGGTGCGGGTTTTATAGGCTCAAACTTCATACGCCATATTCTGGCCAAATATCCCGATTATCTGGTTACTAATCTCGACAAGCTCACATATTGCGGGAATCTAGAGAATTTAAAAGATATATCCGGCAATAAAAATTATAAGTTCGTAAAGGGCGACATCTCCGATGCTAAGGTTGCGGACAAGCTTGTAAGGGATGCGGATATCGTGTTGAATTTCGCCGCGGAGACGCACGTAGACAGGTCGATCAAGGATCCTGATCAGTTTCTGCGCACGAATGTCTTCGGGACTTATACGCTTCTTGAGGCAGCCAAGGCGCATGGTACCAAACTATTTATACAGATATCAACTGACGAGGTATATGGGAGCATATCGAAAGGCGCTTTTACCGAATTAAGCCCCCTGCTTCCGAACAGTCCTTATTCGGCCGCAAAGGCAGGAGGCGATCTCCTGGCACGATCCTATTTTATAACGCATGGCCTGCCCGTAATAATAACGAGAAGCTCAAATAATTTCGGCCCATATCAGTATCCGGAGAAGGTGATACCTCTATTTGTGACGAACCTTCTGGAAGACAAGAAGGTGCCTCTCTACGCGGACGGTTCAAACGTCCGGGATTGGCTCTTCGTCATAGATAATTGCGAAGCGATCGATACCGTTATGCATAAAGGCCAGGCCGGTGAGGTATACAATATTGGCGGAGGTAATGAGATAACGAACATGGAGCTTACCAAGACCCTCCTGGAGCTGTTGGATAAGGGCGAAGAGTATATAGAATTCGTAAAATATCGCCCGGGCCATGACAAGCGTTATGCGTTGGATATATCCAAGATAAGGGCTTTAGGCTGGAGGCCCAGGCACGATTTTAAAGGCGCGCTCGAGCTGACGGTCAATTGGTACTCCGGGAATAAAGTGTGGTGGAAACGGTTGATCAAATGCCGCAAAAATATAAAGTACTAATAACCGGCTCAAGCGGGATGCTGGGTATAGATTTAGCCAATGAGCTGCGGCGCGGATACAGATTGACCGGAACGGATACTGCGGATAGCTCTGAATCCCGGCTTCGCAGATTCTATAAGCTGGATATAACAGACTTTAAAAGTACCGCTGATGTTTTTAAAAAGGTCAAGCCGGATATAGTGGTGCATACCGCAGCATGGACGGACGTGGACGGATGCGAGCTTAACAAGGATAAGGCATACGCTATTAACTCCGACGGCACACGGAATGTTGCGCTGGCGTGTAAGAGGATCGGCGCAGTGCTTGTGTATATAAGTACGGACTTTGTCTTCGACGGTAAAAAGAAGAGGCCCTACAGAGAGGACGATAAGACCGGTCCATTGTCCGTATATGCGGATTCGAAGCTTGAAGGTGAGACTGCGGTAAAAAAAACTCTGAAAAAATATTTCATACTGCGGACCAGCTGGCTCTATGGAAAACACGGCAAGAATTTCGTCGATACTATCACGGCAAAGTCTAAGAAAGGCGGGCTCCTTAAGGTTGTGGATGATCAGATAGGTTCGCCTACGTACACGAAAGACCTTGCAAAGGCGATCCGGATATTGATCGGCAAAAATATAAAAGATTTTGGGGTTTATCACGTGTCAAATTCGGGAAGCGTTTCATGGTATGAATATGCCAGAGCCATATTGAAGATATCCGGGGTAAAGGCAAAGGTTGTACCGATATCTTCAAAGGAGCTTGCAAGGCCGGCCCGAAGGCCGGCGATGTCGGTGTTGGATAGCTCGAAATTCGAAAAAGTGACCGGACATAAAATGCGCAATTGGAAGATCGCTCTGCAGGAGTACCTGAATTAAAGATAGGAGACGTGATGTTACGAAGACTTAGCGATAAAATATTATCCAAGAAAGCAAAGATAGCGATAATAGGTTTGGGCTATGTGGGGCTGCCGCTTGCTCTGGCTTTTGTAAAGAAAGGTTTTAATGTATACGGCATAGACGTGGATAAAAATAGGATTGATAATTTGAAAGCGAGCAAATCCTATATACTTGACGTGCCTTCCGCAGACATAAAAAAAGCCATCTTGGAAAAAAGCCTTATACCGACGACCGATTTCGGCAATATAAGCAAAGCCGATGCGGTAATAATATGCGTGCCTACTCCGCTATATAAGACCAGAGAGCCGGATGTATCCTACATAGTATCGGCCGTAAAGCATATTAAGGAGTATATAAGGCGCGAACAGATAATCGTTCTTGAGTCCACGACTTATCCCGGCACTACAGAGGAGGTCATGCTTCCGGTGCTGGAGTCCGGCGGCCTTAAAGAAGGAAGGGATTTTTATCTTGCCTTCTCACCTGAAAGGATGGACCCGGGCAACAAACGGTACAATACCAAAAATACCCCGAAGATCATAGGCGGTATATCGAAGGATTCCACAGAGATAGCTAAACTGCTTTATGAGCAGGCTATAGATACGATGATACCAGTATCCTCTGCCAAAGTCGCCGAGATGGTGAAGCTTTTGGAAAATACTTTCAGGATAGTCAATATCGGTATGGTAAATGAGCTCATGCTCATGTGTGACAAGATGGGTATAAACATCTGGGAAGTCATAGACGCCGCGAAGACGAAGCCCTATGGTTTTATGTCATTCTATCCGGGGCCCGGCGTAGGCGGACATTGTATTCCCGTAGATCCTATATATCTGTCCTGGAAGGCGAGGATGCAGGGGTTCGAAGCGCGTTTCATAGATCTCGCTTCTCAGGTAAATTCCGAAATGCCCCATTATGTTATGGACAAAGTGACCGAAGCCCTAAATAACAGGAAAAAATCAGTTCGCGGTTCAAAGATATTGATACTTGGGGTTGCGTACAAGAAGGATGTAAATGATTTACGCGAGTCTCCGGCGCTCGAGATAATCGATATTCTTAAGAAGAGGGGCGCGCTCGTATCCTATTATGATCCGCACTTGCCATATCTTAAGATCGGCGGGATAGACCTGAAAGGCCAGAAATTTAATAAAAATACGTTTCGCAATTCCGATTGTGCCGTAATAGTTACCGATCATTCCGGTGTAGATTACAAATTTGTTGTGAAAAATTCAGATATAGTAGTTGATACGAGGAACATCCTAAAAGGGATGAAATCAAAACAGAATATAGTGAGGATCTGATGGCTAAATATCTCGTAACCGGCGGTGCAGGGTTCATAGGCTCGAATATAGTGGAGGAACTGGTAAGGCGAAAGGCCGCCGTAAGGGTAATCGACAGCCTTATTACCGGTAATCTGGATAATATAAGCCCATTCCGTAAAAATATTGATTTTATCAAAGGCGACATCAGGGACAGAAAAACTCTTAAACGCGCTCTCAAGGGAGTAGATTATGTAATACATCAAGCTGCGCTCCGCTCCGTTCCGAAATCCGTCGACGATCCGTTTACTACCAATGACATAAATATTTCCGGGACGCTTAATCTTTTAATGGAATCTAAAAGGGCGGGAGTAAAAAGGGTGGTCTATGCATCGTCAAGCGCCGCTTACGGTGATTCGAAAAAATTTCCGCAGAAAGAAACGGATCTGCCCAAACCGATATCTCCATACGGAGTATCGAAATTAGCGGCCGAAAATTATTGCATTACATTTGCCAAGACATTCGGGCTCGAAACGGTCAGCCTGAGATATTTCAATGTATTCGGCCCGCGTCAAAATCCCGAATCGAAATATTCCGCAGTCGTTCCTATATTTATATCCAATATGCTGAGCGGGAAGTCTCCTGTGGTAGAATGGGACGGTAAACAGGCAAGAGACTTTGTATATGTCGGTGATGTGGTGAAAGCAAATTTAAAGGCCTGTCTTATTCCGGGCATATCCGGAGAGGTTTTTAATATTGCCTGCGGCAGTGCTATTTCGGTCATGGATATCGTTAATTGCATGAATAAAATACTGGGGACACACTTAAAGCCTGCTTTTGCGCCAAAGAGATCCGGCGACGTGAGGACAACATACGCCGATATATCGAAGATGAAGAAGTCTTTAGGGATAAAGAAGCTCGTCCGGTTCGAAGAGGGTATGGAACTTACAATAGATTGGTTCAGGAATATATGAAAAAGCGCATACTTATAATGGGCGGAGCAGGGTTCATAGGATCGCATCTATGCGATCTCTTTATAGACAGGGGTTATAAGGTCATCTGTATGGACAACCTGATAACCGGTGACATGGGTAACATACGCCATCTTCTGAAAGATAAGAATTTTGAATTCATAAAGCAAGATATCACCAGGCATATAGACATCAAGGGCCGGATAGACTACATCCTCAATTTTGCGTCTCCCGCAAGCCCGGTAGACTACCTTAAGTATCCTATACAGACTTTGAAGGTTGGTTCTCTCGGTACGCATAATGCCCTCGGGTTGGCCATGGCAAAAAAAGCGAGATTTCTACTGGCATCGACAAGCGAAATTTACGGAGATCCGCTCGTGAATCCGCAGCCGGAAACTTACTGGGGTAATGTCAATCCCATAGGCCCCAGAGGCGTCTATGATGAAGCCAAACGTTTTGCCGAAGCGATAACCATGGCGTATCACCGGGTTCATAAAGTGGACACCGGGATAGTCCGCATATTCAATACGTACGGTGAGAGGATGAGGGCCGCGGACGGCAGGGCAATACCTAATTTTATAAGCCAGGCCCTGAATAATAAACCGATAACGATGTATGGTTCAGGAAAACAGACCCGAAGCTTCTGTTATGTTTCGGATCTTGTCCGCGGGATTTATAAACTTTTGCTATCCCGGGAAAATCTTCCGATGAACATCGGCAATCCGAATGAGATGTCTCTTCTTCGCCTTGCGAAGACTATCGTAAGGCTTACAGGATCAAGAAGCAAAATAGTATATGAGCCGCTTCCTGTGGACGATCCCAAGGTCAGGCGCCCCAATATAACCAAGGCCCGGCGGATTTTAAAATGGACGCCGCAGGTTAAACTGGAAGAGGGGCTTTTAAAAACAATAAGATATTTCAAAGAGAGCGATCATTAAAAAGGAGTTAGACGTGAAAGTGCCGCTTTTAGATTTAAAGATGCAATATGCCGCTATACGGAAAGAAGTTGAGGCCTCTCTGAGTAAGGTCATCGAGAACCAGGATTTTATTCTTGGAGCCGAGGTCCTTAATCTGGAAAAAGAAGTTGCGGCATATTGCGGCGTAAAATACGGTGTAGGTGTAGCATCTGGTACCGATGCGCTCATACTTTCGCTAAGGGCGCTCGATATAGGTCCGGGCGACGAGGTTATAACGACCCCATTCACTTTCTTTGCCACCGCTGAATCGATTTCCATCGTCGGCGCGAAACCGGTCTTTGCCGATATCGATCCCAAGACATATAATATCGATCCTTTGCTGATAGAAGCAAAGATCACGAAGAAGACGAAAGCTATCATGCCCGTTCATCTTTATGGACAATGCGCCGACATGGATCCAATAATGGACATTGCCAAAAAACATGGTCTAAAGGTGATCGAAGATAATGCTCAAGCTATAGGGGCTGAATATAAAGGCAAGAGATCCGGTTCGATGGGCGATATGGGTGCGCTGAGTTTCTTCCCGAGTAAAAACCTAGGTGCCTTCGGCGATGCAGGAATGGTAGTTACGAATGATGAAAAACTGGCCCAGAGAGTTAAAGTTTTAAGAGTACACGGGAGCTCCGCAAGATATATACATTCAGAAATAGGCCTGAATTCGCGTATCGACAATCTTCAGGCAGCGGTGCTCCGGATAAAACTTAAATATCTCGATAGATGGCTTGAAGCCAGGAGTGAGAATGCTGATTTCTATAATGGACGATTGAAGGGTTTGCCGGTCGTTACGCCGCATGTCCCGGCCTGCAATTCCCATACCTATCATCAGTATACTCTGAGAGTCAAGTCAGACCGGGATAAATTGATGAAGCATCTCTTGGATAACGGTATTGAGACGCGAACCTACTATCCGATACCGCTTCATCAGCAGGAGTGCTATAAGTCTCTGGCGTATAAGCCGGGAGATATGGGAGAGTCTGTTAATGCGGCCAAAGAAGTCTTTTCAATACCGGCCTTCCCCGAAATGACTCTGGAACAGAAGAGATACGTAGCGGATACTATATCCGGCTTCTTCCGTTAAAATCTTTATAGAATATCTGCAGTATAAAACCGCTTAAATGAGTTAAAGGAGACGGGCAATGAAAAATCTTATAACGGGCGGCGCCGGTTTTATAGGTTCACATCTCGCGGAAGAACTGCTCGATCGCGGCGAGGAAGTGGCTGTAATCGATGACCTGTCGACGGGCAGTATGAGCAATATCGCGCATCTGAAATCACATCCGAAATTTTCCTGGCATATAAATACCATACTGAATAAGCGCTTGATGAGGACTCTGATCGGACAAAGCGATACGGTGTATCATTTGGCTGCAGCGGTTGGCGTTAAATATATAATAGACAATCCTCTCAAATCAATACAGACTAATGTCAACGGTACGGAAATAGTTCTGGATCTGGCGCATTCTTTAGGTACAAAAAAGGTTGTGCTGGCCTCAACTTCCGAAATCTACGGCAAGGATAGGCCCGGTAAATCCATATTCAGGGAGGATGACGACAGGGTGCTGGGGCCAACGACAACTTCGAGGTGGAGTTATTCATGCACCAAAGCACTGGATGAATTTCTGGCTCTTGCTTACCGGCATGAAAAGAAAATGCCGATCGTGATAGTGAGATTTTTTAATACCTGCGGACCGCGCCAGACGGGCAGATACGGTATGGTCGTTCCGCGATTTGTCAAACAAGCTATTTCGGGAGAACCGATAACTATCTATGATGACGGAAAGCAGTCCAGATGCTTTACGGATATCTCAGATGCGGTTAATGCCGCCATATTGTTATCGCGCAGTCCTAAAGCTGTAGGAGGCATATTCAATGTAGGAAATCCGAAAAACAAGATAACCATCAATGCCCTCGCAAAGAAGATAAAGAGCATGACCTGTTCTAAATCGCCCATAAAACATATTCCCTACACCCAAGCCTATGCCGAAGGATTTGAGGATATACGGCACAGGGAGCCGGATATATCCAAATTGAAGCGCATAACGGGTTTTAAGCCCGCTATAGGCACGGACGATATGTTAAAGGGTGTGATCGGTTATTTAAAGGATAATAGCAGAAAGAGATGAAGAAGATACTCATTATAAACCCTCTCGGTATAGGAGATGTGATATTTTCGACTCCTCTTGTAGCGGAGATAAAAAGGGCCTTTCCGAAAAGTTATATAGGTTATGTGTGCAACAAAAGGGTGTCCGAGCTTTTATCCGCAAACCCCGATATCGACAAAGTATTCATATATGAAAAAGACGAATATCGCGATATGTGGAAGCGCTCTAAGCCGGAATGTCTAAAGAACATATTGAAGTTCTTGGGTACGATAAAGAAGGAGAGATTTGACATATCGATAGACTTTTCACTGGGCTACCAATACAGTATGCTCTGTATGTTTATCGGAATAAAGAAACGCATAGGGTTCAACTACCGGAATCGCGGTAAATTTCTTACTTCCAAGGTTGATCTGACCAGTTTCGATGACAAACACGTCATGGAATACTATCTTGACATGTTAAAGCTTCTGGGTATAAAAGCCGGCGGGGTCATTACGCCTAAGGTATACATATCCGGCCCGGATTCGGAATGGGCCGATAAGACGTTGGCCGGGTACGGTCTTACCGCAAAAGACGTAGTTGTGGGTATAATATGCGGCGGAGGGGCCAGCTGGGGCGTTGACGCCCGGTACAAGCGTTGGGATAAGAATAAGTTTGCAGCACTGGCAGATAAACTCATAGGTACCCACGGTGTAAAAGTGGTGTTCCTGGGGGATAAGTTAGAGTCGGTGCTGACAGATGATGCTCGAAGATCTATGAAAAATCAGTCGGTGGATCTATCCGGCAGGACTACGGTCGGGCAGATGGCAGCCATAATAAAGAAGTGCAGAGCGCTGATTACTAATGACGGAGGGCCTCTGCATGTAGCGGCGGGGCTCGGTGTGAATACCGTTTCCATATTCGGCCCGGTGGATGAAAAGACGTACGGACCGTATCCTAAAAGCGATAAGCATATCGTGATATCTAAAGACGAAGTCAAATGCCGGCCCTGTTATAAGAAGTTCAAGTACAATAAA
>Ga0247841_10011406_pt1 | contig 11829 bp, 8 predicted proteins | sample LaCruzMarch2015__2_FD_192410 | JGI IMG/M metagenome (GOLD analysis project Ga0247841, IMG submission 192410) | Freshwater microbial communities from meromictic Lake La Cruz, Castile-La Mancha, Spain - LaCruzMarch2015_18m | ecosystem: Environmental > Aquatic > Freshwater > Lake | place: Spain...
ATTTTGGCAATTTCCTTAAAAAACAAAATCCAAGCTGTTTGTAAAAATACCTGTAAAATTGAGCCACCAAGCAAGATGACTGAAAGAAAAACGAGTCCCGCCAGACAAGCCGTGAAGATAACTCCGGCTGTTTTGAAAAGCAAAAACAATAATCCGCCAATAATCAAAAACGGAATAGCCAAAAAAATAAGGACTGTTAAAAATAAAATGCATGGGATAATACTGACGAGTAGCAAAACAAGTGTCATCAAGATACTCGCCCAAACATTTTTCAAAACGAGGTAATATCCCTTCTCCAAAGAATCCCAAATAGAAAGATCCGCCATCACAGCATAGAGTGATCCGAATTTTTGCGAAAAAGAAATCAAGAATAAAGCGGGAATCAAAACCACAATGGCCAAAAACGTCATCACTCCTCCCAAAATAAAAGATTTGCCGGTAAAAAGAAAGACGATTGGAATAATAAAAATGAACATGACAGCCATAGCGAAAATCATTGTCAAAAGTCCGATTAAAATCAGTTTCCAAAAATATTTTTTTCCATCCTTGAACCCTGCCTTGAAATTTGATTGTTTGCCTTCCAAATTTTTCTGCACAGATTTTATCAACGCTCCTCTTCCGATGATACTTACTGCCAAAAGGGCAAGACAAATCAGGAAAATTAAAATCCCAACAAAAATAACGACTTGCGGATGCAAAGAAATGTAATCAGCTATTTGTTGGTAGCTTTTTTCTTCATGAGAATCTCTTGTGGAAAAAAATCCATTTCCGCCTGAAAGCAGAATGAAAAAACCAAACCACCAGAGATAACGATTTTTCCAGGTTGTCTTCCACGCCTCTTTCAAAATTTGGATGTAATTTATTTTTTTCATTTTATTGAAATTAATTATTGATTGAACGCGCATAGCGCAAAACTATCCAAGCGATCATTCCTCCCATAACAGCCGTTGCAAATTGAGTCCAAGTCATCATTTGCCCAATCTTGACCGCCACCGTTTCGCTGGTAAATATTTTGATGATAAAACCGGAACTCAAAAAAAGAAAAACGAATTTCAAGGAAGAACCGAGAAGAATTCCTTGCCAATATCCTTTTTCTTTATTGGAAAAATTAGCGCAGATATAATTTATGGACAAAATATAAATTATATTGCTTATCATAATAAAAGGAACAGCCGGTGCCAAAACGGCCGGCAAAGTGCCACTGGAAAGGGCAATCAGACTTGGAACAATTGCAATGGCCAAAGCTCTTCTGACGCCTAGCAAAAACAAAGTAACCACAAAAATGGCGTTGACCATTGGTCCGGCAAACCATTGAACATGAATAAAAATCGGAATTAAAATCGCCAAACTGGCCAAAGTCAAAAACCAAGCTAATTCTTTCTTGTTTATATTTGCTAAGACTTTTTCTTGTGAAAAATTCATTTTTTATTTTGATATTTAAAAATTACAATGTCTAGCTAAAAAAATTCTTTTTTGGCGCTATGAAAGTGCCTCAGGCGGACACAATAATAATGAGCGGGCAAGTCTTGTGCAAAGTTTAAATGTCGACTCGAAAGCCAGTTAAAGAATTTTTTTAGCTAGACATTGGACATATAGTCTTTTTTGGAAACTCATGCCTTGATTATCTCATTGAATTCCGCTTGTTCAATCGTTTCTTTTTCCAAAAGAACTCCGGCCAATTTATCCAAAACATTTCTCTTCTCATTCAAAAGTTTTTCCGCCACCGTGTAGGCATCGCCAATAAATTTTGTCACTTGCTTATCAATTTCTTCGGCTGTTTTTTCCGAATAGTTTTTTTCTTCATGCATTTCCTTGCCCAAAAAAACCAACTCTTCCTTATGCCCGAAAGTTCTCGGACCCAATTCGCTCATACCATAACGCGTAACCAAATTTCTGGCCATAGCTGTCGCTCTTTCCAAATCATTGGAGGCACCGGTTGTCACATCTCCAAAAACAATTTTCTCGCTCACATAACCTCCAAGATATACTGACAATTCATCAATAAAATAATTGCGTGAATAGAGTCTCACATCTTTGGTAGGAGCGCTGAGAGTGTATCCGCCGGCTTGTCCGCGAGATATGATGGATATTTTTTGTACCGGATCGGTATTTTCAAGACTAGCGCCAATCAAAGCATGTCCGGCCTCATGATAAGCAATCAATTTTTTCTCTTTATCGTCAATTCTGCGACTTCTTCTTTCCGGGCCCAAAATAACTTTTTCAATCGATTCGGTAATTTCATTGATGGAAATTACTTTTTTTCCACGTCTGGCAGCCAAAATTGCCGCTTCATTCAAGAGATTCGCCAAATCCGCTCCAGAAAAACCGACTGTCCGATTAGCCACGGTTCGTAGCTCAATATTTTCTTCCAAAGGTTTTGTTTTGGAATGAATTTTCAAAATTTCCAATCTTTCTTCAATATCCGGCAAATCCATCACGACTCGACGATCAAATCTCCCCGGCCGGAGCAAGGCCGGATCCAAAACATCCGGGCGATTCGTCGCCGCAATAACAATAACATTTGTATTTGTATCAAATCCGTCCATTTCCACCAAAATTTGGTTCAAGGTTTGTTCTCTTTCATCATGTCCACCGCCGAGTCCCGCTCCACGGTGTCTTCCGACGGCATCAATTTCATCAATAAAAACAATGGCCGGTGCGCTTTTTTTGGCTTGCTTAAAAAGATCTCGCACGCGCGATGCTCCGACTCCCACAAACATTTCCACAAATTCTGAACCGGAAATATTGAAAAATGGGACATTAGCTTCTCCAGCCACGGCCTTGGCAATTAAAGTTTTACCGGTTCCGGGAGATCCAAGTAGCAGAACGCCCTTAGGAATCTTGGCGCCTAATTTCAGAAATTTACCCGGACTCTTCAAAAATTCCACAATTTCCTCCAATTCTTCTTTGGCTTCCTTAGCTCCGGCTACGTCTGTAAATGTAACTCTGTTTTTTTTGTCTTTCGGATCAGTCATTCTGGCCCTTGAAGTTCCGAAAGAAAGAGCTTGATTATTGCCCCTTTGAGCCTGACGCAACATGAACCAAATAAAAGCTCCGATTAAAATAAAGGGCAAAAGAAAGGGCAAAATAGAGCCCATCCAGAAGTTCAAGGAAGATTCACCCTTAATATCAATATTAACTGCCTGCAATTTAGCCTGATCTACACCATAATTTTTCAGCGACTCGGTTATACCGGCCTCTCTTTCTTTGATAGATTTTTCTATTGTTCCGTCTGTCAGTTCAATTTGCAAATTGTCAGTTTCAACCGTTATTTTTTTCACCCTATCCTGATTGATTTGTTCAACCACCGTGCTTAGTGGCACCTCTTGAGACTTGGTCTTGGGAGAATTATATAAAATTACAATACTTATCAGCACAAAAATAAAAATAAAGAAGACACCGGCATTTTTAGCTAAATTTTTCATAGTTTATTGTAAATCTTAATCATTATTAACATTGGACGCTCTTATTTTAACAGAGCTCCTGTCTTGTCATTCCCGCGAAAGCGGGAATCTAGTCTCGCATCTGTCAGTTTATTTACTGGATCCCCGCTGGAGTTTATCCTCGTGAAGACGGGGGCGAGGATGACAGAGAAAGAAGTAACTTAAACGAGCTCAGATATGGTTATTTTATCACCATTTCGAACTATTTTCAACCCTTTAAAAAATACTTTTTGACTTTTGCTCTTGGAGCTTTTAAGCGCCTTTAAAATTTCTTCAACATGTGCCGCATCAATATCTCGCAAATTATCTTTTTTTTCACCAATTACTTCCCGCAAAACCATTTTCTGCAATGACTCCGGCAATTCCAAAATTTTTCTGACACTTCCGACTCCTTCTTTAAAAAAAATTTTAGCGCATTCGGTCTCCGCCATACTTGAAAGCAAAGAATAATCATCCAGGATTGAAAGTGAGCTTTTGAAAATTGTTTCTTTAATATTAGGGTTGAAATCTTTTTCCAATATCGGAATTAACTTATTTCTAATTTTATTTCTAAAAAATTTATTCGTCTTATTTGTCCTATCCGTTCTATAAACTATTTTTTGTGTTTTCAAAAATTCCAAAATATCTTTCTTGGAAACATTCAGCAGCGGCCGAATGATTTTCCCGCCTTGCGTCGACGTAGCGTTTCCGCAAGTCGAGGCAGGTCCGTTCTTAAATTTCATTCCAGAAAGTCCTGAAAGGCCAGCTCCTCGCAAAAGACGCATTAAAAAAGTTTCCACTTGATCATCTAATGTGTGAGCAACCGCAATATGATCGCACCCACTTTCTCTTCTGATTTTTTCAAAAAAATCATAACGAATGTTACGTAAACTTTCTTCGGAAGGAAACTTTGACCCCCTCGCCCTTTTAAGGGAGAGGGTTGGGGTGAGGGCTTTATTTGGCTTTAGAATAAAAAGTTCCAAACCATATTTCTGCGCTATATCTTCAACTAATTTTTGATCACCATCGCTTTCTTTTCCGCGTAGCTCATAATTTACATGCGCTAAAATTAATTTTAAATTATATTTTTTTTGCAACTTGGCAAAAATTTCAAGAAGGCAAACGCTGTCCGGTCCGCCGGAAATTCCCAAAACCAAACCATCGCCTCTGACAAAAAGGCTTTGCTGAAAAATATTATTCTGAATTTTTTTAATTAGATTTGACACCTCTTTTTTTAATTATAGTCACTACTTTTTTTATGGTTTCATCAAGCTTACCCTCTTTATTTTCAATAATATAATCATAAATATCCAGATGTTTCATCCATATCTTTACATCATGGATTCGTTGTTTAAAAATTTTTTCATCTATATTTTTCTCTCTTCTCCTCATTCTTCTGATTAAAATTTCCAGGGGCGAATTTACAAAAATAGCGATTATCTCAGGCAGCTTCTTCTTGGCAGCTACAACACCGTGATATTCCGTTTGCCAAAAACAAATTTTTTTGTTTATCTTCGCTTTATTAACTTCTTCCCAGGTTAATCCGTAATAATTATCATAATGTTTATTATGTTCGAAAAATTCATTTTGTTTAATTTTTTTAAGAAATTCTTTTTTTGTAATAAAATAATACGGTTTACCCTGTCGCTCACCCGTGCGCATAGACCTTGAAACAGTTGTGATAAGTTGCTTAATTGGAATAATTTTTTTTAAGCCAGTAATAATCGAGTCTTTTCCAACTCCGGAAGGACCAGAAATAATAAAGATATTTGTTTTCTGCATAAATTTATTTAATTAATTATACCCCACATACATTAAACACAAAACCCTCTTTACAAGAGGGTTTTGGGCACACTGAGATTACTTTTTTTCCTTGGCCGCTTCGGCTTTTTTAACCTTGACTTCTTTTTTCGCTTTCTTTGGCTTTTCCTCGATTGCCTCGCTAGGCCCGCCCGAAGTTGCAACATCGTTGCGGACGGGCGCATCATCCTGGACAGGCTCTTCAACTTCTTTAATTTCTTTTTCCGGTTTTTCACTTTTCTTTTTCTTCTCGTCCTGAGAAAGCATCAGTCCCATTCTGTGTTCGCGCGGTTCCATGGAAATAACTTTCCAAGAATATTTTTCTCCAACTTTAATTATTTCATCGATGTTTTTTCCCGGATAAAGTTGCGACATTTCACTGATATGCGCCAAGCCGTGAATATTTTTGTCCAAATAGACAAAAGCTCCGAAATGATTAATCTTATGAACCGTTCCCTGAACAACCCCGCCAATCGGATATTTCTTGCTCACTTCGCTCCAAGGATCTTCTTGCAAAGCCCTGATGGACAAAGAAATCTTGTTATCATCAATCCCGATAATTTTAGCCGTCACCCTGCTGCCGACTTTGACAATATCTCTTGGGTCTTCAATCAGTTGCCAAGCCAGTTCGGAAATATGCACCAAACCTTCCAATTTATCTTCATCATTCGCACTTTCAACCCCAACCGGAAGAAATTTAACAAAAGCTCCGAAGTCAACAACTCCGCTGATTTCTCCTTCGATAACATCCCCTTCCCTAAGGCCGGAAATAACTTCCATATCCTTTTCCTTTTGAGCGGCCTTTTCGCTCACAATAAGCTTTTCAGACTCTTGATCAATGTCCAAAATGCGAACTTCCATTTCTTGTCCAATCAGCTTTTTCAGTAAGTTATAGATTTTATTCTTATCTCCATCTTCCACTCGAGGATAATTTTTACTGGAAAGTTGAGAAACAGGTAAAAATCCGGAAATTCCGTTAATTTCAATCAGAAGTCCCCCCTTGTTGGCACTGACTACCTTGGCATCCACTTTTTCTTGAGAATCTCGCTTGTTTTCGAGGCTTTCCCAAGCCTTTTCGTGTGAAGCTTCTCGAATAGAGAGTTCGATATAGCCATCTTCATTTTCCAATTCAATAATAGTGGCTGAAACCGTATCATCTGCCTTTAATTTAACTGAAGTTGTACCATCTTTCATCTCTCTGCCAAGAACAATTCCGGTCCCAAAAGGCTCAATATCCAGATAAATGGCATTGGAAGTCACTTCTACCACCTTTCCCTCCACCACATCTCCGACTTGAGGAAAGCGGATGGCATTTTCGGACAAAAGATTAGCCATGGCCTCCGATCCATTATCCAAAGAAATGACTTTTTCTTCGGTTTTTTGGCTTTTCTTAGCCTTTTTTTCTTCAACCACAACATCCTCAGATGAATCTTTATCTGAAATATTATCTATTTTTTTCGCTAATTCGTCTAAAATATTAGTCATTTTATTATTTTTATATATATTTCGCGACGCATCGGACCGCTTTAATTATTAAATGATGCTCGAGTTCTGTCATCCTGAACTTGTTTCAGGATCTAATTGGATTAGATTCCGAAATAAATTCGGAATGACAATACCACTAATAAACAAAAAATTTCCCTAAGAAGAGAAATTATCAAGAAGTCCAATTAAAGTGAAATTAAACCATTTCACTATTCAGTTTTCTTAATAATTAACCTACATTAAATATATACTAGTTATTTATAATCTGTCAACCCCTCACCAAATTGACACCTCTGGTGATTAATTTCCTGGCTAGTAGGCTTATAATTTTTTGATAGAATAAAACAAGCAGATAAACGTATTTTTTACGCCATTGGCATCGTGTCAACTTGGTGAGGGGTCAAGTGGCTATGCATTTATCATCTCGACAACCCCAAAACAAAATGCTAAACTATATATGTTAATTAAGATTTATTCCCCCTCCTTAAGGGGGATTATTAAAGATAACGTATATGAATATACAATATTACGGCCACTCTTGTTTCAAGTTAACTACCAAACCGGCCGGTCGCGGACAAGAAGACGTAACAGTTTTTATGGATCCTTTTGGCAAAGTAGTCGGACTGCGTCCGCCGCAAGGACAGGCCAATATTGTTCTGGTTAGTCACGATCATCCTGATCATAATAATGTAGCCGCGCTCAAAGGCGATCCGAGTGTTATTGATATCCCCGGGGAATATTCTTTGAAAGGCATCAATATTGTCGGCATTGATTCGCTGCACAGCGATGCTGAAGATAAAACTCAGTCGCACAACACGATTTTTATTCTTGAAACAGAAGATTTGAAAATTTGTCATCTGGGAGATTTAGGATCTGATCTCGATCAAAAACAACTCAGTGAAATTGACGGGGTGGACATTTTGATGATTCCTATTGGAGGCAAATATACCATTGACGCCAAGAAGGCCGCAGAAATTATTAAAAAAATAGAACCGGCCATTATCATTCCAATGCATTACAAAATGCCCGGCGGAGCTATCACCGATATCGACGATGAAAAAAAATTCTGCTCAGAAATGGGAAATTGTCCGCGCGAAAAAGTTTCCAAATTAAATATCAAGAAAAAGGATTTGGAAGGCAAAGTAATGGAGATTGTTTTAATGGGAACGGAATAGGTAATTTTAAATTATGGGTCTTATTGAAAAAATTGAAGAAATAAGAAAAAAACCCGACCACATCAAGCTGCGTTATGTTTGGTTCTTTGTTTTTCTTTGTATGATTTTAATTATCGCAATCTGGTTTTTTTCTTTACAAGCTGATTTAAGCGAACTGTCTCGAAAAGAAAATTCAACCAATCAAAATACAAATGAAATTCAGCAATTCGGTTCCGATCTTATCAAAGAAATCGAGAAACAAAAAGATACGGTAAAAAACACAACTCCAGTCACCAATCAAAGCAACTAACTTACTTAAAAATACTTAAAAAGATGAGCAATATAGGTCAAATAAATCCTCGGGAAATAACTGAAGAAGTTCAGCAATCATATCTGGATTACGCTATGAGCGTCATTGTGGCGCGCGCTCTGCCGGATGTTCGCGATGGCATGAAACCCGTGCATCGCAGAATTCTTTATTCCATGTGGAACACAGGTCTTCGACCAAATACAAAATTCAGAAAATCCGCTACGGTAGTTGGAGAGGTGCTCGGAAAATTTCATCCTCATGGGGATGTGGCTGTTTATTACTCCATGGTGCGTATGGCTCAAGATTTTTCTCTGCGTTATCCTTTAATCTGGGGACAAGGAAACTTTGGTTCTATAGATGGAGACAATCCTGCCGCCTATCGTTATACCGAAGCTAAGCTTTCTCCAATTTCCGAAGAGATGCTTTTGGATATTGAAAAAAACACGGTTGATTTCGTACCTAATTTTGACGGACAGCACAAAGAGCCAACCGTTCTGCCGTCCAACCTTCCCCAACTGCTTCTTAATGGCAGTATGGGTATCGCCGTCGGTATGGCTACCAATATCCCCCCGCATAATTTGAACGAACTGGTGGATGGAATTTGTCATCTGGCCGATAACCCGGAAGCTACTATCGAAGATTTGACCCAATTTATCACCGGCCCTGATTTTCCAACCGGCGGAATGATCTATAACAAAAAAGATATTTTAGAGGCTTACAAAACCGGCCGTGGAAAAATTTTGACTCGCGCTAAAGCTGAAATAGTTGAAAACAAAGCCGGCGCTTTTCAAATCATTATTACTGAAATGACCTACGCCACCAATAAAGCAACTATGATTGAAAAAATGGCCGACCTCGTTCACGAGGGCAAAATTCTTGGCATTAAAGATATTCGCGATGAATCTGATAAGGATGGAGTTCGCTTGGTCATTGATCTTAAGAAGGATGCTTACCCGCAAAAAGTTCTTAATAAACTTTACACGCTTACCGATCTCCAGAAAAATTTCGGAGTCAATATGTTGGCCTTGGTTGACGGCATTGAGCCGACAGTTTTGAATTTGAAATCAATGTTGGAATATTATTTGGCTCACCGCAAAATTGTCATCACTCGCAAAACCAAATTTGAACTCGACAAAGCCAAAGACCGAGCTCACATTTTGGAAGGACTCAAAAAAGCGCTTGATCATATTGATCAGATTATTACGCTTATCAGAAAATCTCCGACCAAAGAAGATGCTCACAAAAATTTAATACAGAAATTTAAATTTTCCGACAAACAAACAACAGCTATTTTGGAAATGAGATTACAAACCTTAGCCGGCCTTGAAAGAAAAAAGATTGAAGATGAACTCAAAGAAAAACTGGCGCTCATTAAAGAGTTGGAAGATATCTTAAAAAGCGTAAAAAGAATTTTGGCCATTGTGAAAGAAGAACTCATTCGAGTCAAAGAAAAATTCGGCGATGAAAGAAAAACCAAAATCATCAAATCAGCTCTTGGCGAATTTAAACAAGAAGATTTGATCCCCAATGAAGAGGCCATCATCACTATCACTGAACAGGGCTATATTAAACGTATGGATCCGACAGTCTACAAAGTACAAAAAAGAGGTGGCAAAGGCGTGATTGGCGCAGTCACAAAAGAAGAAGACGCCATAAAGAAAGTTATCGGTATTATGTCGCATGACGATCTTTTGTTTTTTACCAACTCCGGTAAAGTATTTCAAACCAAGGCCTACGAAATTCCCGCCTCATCCCGCACTGCCAAGGGACAATCTATCGTAAACTTTTTACAACTTTCGCAGGAAGAGTCTGTCACTGCCATCATTCCATTCAATAAGGATGACGGATATAAATTTCTATTTATGACTACTGAGATGGGAACGGTTAAAAAAACCGATCTTTCTGATTTTGACAATGTCAGACGTTCCGGACTATTGGCTATCAAGTTAGCCAAGGACGACAATCTGCGTTGGGTTGAACCAACTACCGGACAAGACGAAATGATCATCACCACTTCCAAAGGTCAGGCCATCCACTTTAAGGAAAAAGATGTGCGTTCCATGGGCAGAACAGCGGCCGGAGTCAGAGGCATCAAGCTTAAAAAAGAAGATAAAGTTGTTGGTATGAATGTTGTCCTTAAAAATCAAAAAGGTAATCAACTTTTGATTATTACCGAAAATGGCTACGGCAAAAGAAGTGATTTGAAGTATTATAAAGTTCAAAATCGCGGAGGCAGCGGAATAAAAACCGCCAATGTTACTCCTAAGACCGGGAAAATAGTCGGAGCCGATGTGATTAATGTGGATGATATTGAAAATGATTTGATCCTCAGCTCAGAAAAAGGACAAATCATCCGCATCCCACTTAAAAGCGTTTCCTCTCTCGGCCGCGCCACTCAAGGTGTCAGAGTTATGCGCCCGCAAACAGATGACAGAGTGAGCGCGATAACTATTCTATAATCAATAAACTAGCTTTATAAAATCGCATTACTAAGGAAGTCCGCCTTTGGCGGAAAGCCGCAAACTGGAGATAAAGTAAGCGCCATAACGATTCTGTAAAATATTCTGCCTTACAAAAAATCGTTCCAATTAACTGGAACGATTTTTTTATTTAAAAAGATGTTTATAATTTCTTTGATATTTTTATATTATAATATATTTTATATTATTTGTCAATAGTATTATCGGTAGCCACAATCAGGCCCAAAACTATCCATAACATTATTTGCCCCTGCTGAATATCCCACAAATAATGATCAAATAACATAATAAACAAAAACCCAACAAATATTGCTTTGAAATAGGCGCCAATTGAAATTGTTCCACGTGGAACAATTTTGCTCCATAATATTTTATATAAAAAATATATAAATAATAATAAACCAACAAGCCCCAGTTCTGACCAAATAAGCAAAAATACATTATGCACCGGTTGAAACTGCCAAAATTCCAAGACTTGTCCACAATAATTCTGCATATTCAAGACAAATTGTCCGGCACCAACTCCCATAATGGGATTATCTGAAATGTTCCACGTGGAACATTTCAGATACAAACCCCTCTCATCCAAACTTCTAAAAAGAAAAGTTCGTGAATCAAATTTAGTTAATAGTAGCAATAAGACCGTGATTGAAGCAATTAAAATAATCTTTTTCAGATATTTTCCTATTCTCAGTAAGAATGTTCCACGTGGAACATTCTTATAATATAAATAAGCCAACCCGAGAAAAAGTCCGGCTATGGCTGATTTAGAAAATGTTAGCAATAAGGCCAATATTTGAATTAAAATAATGGAATTGTTCCACGCCTGCCCCGTAAAGTGTTCCACGCCTGCCCCGTAGCAAGAAATTGTTCCACGCGTGCCCCGTAAAATGTTCCACGTGGAACATCTGTACTGGGATGGAACAATTTCTTTGCTTCTGGGGTGGAACATTCGTTGATATAAAATTGTAATAATTATCGAAAATAGGAAAAATCCACCTAAAATATTAGGATGTGGAAACAGACCATATGATCTAATAAATTTCTCTCCTCCTATAATTACCTTGGCTACTCCAAGTATTTCTGGCGAAATAAGGCTTTCTTTCAGCCAAAAAAGTCCGATTGAATACTGAAGAATAAATTGAAAAATGGCCACAACAGACTGAATGACCGCTATA
>Ga0247841_10011407_pt1 | contig 11829 bp, 8 predicted proteins | sample LaCruzMarch2015__2_FD_192410 | JGI IMG/M metagenome (GOLD analysis project Ga0247841, IMG submission 192410) | Freshwater microbial communities from meromictic Lake La Cruz, Castile-La Mancha, Spain - LaCruzMarch2015_18m | ecosystem: Environmental > Aquatic > Freshwater > Lake | place: Spain...
CGGCTCCGGCAAAAACCCCGGATGTTATAACGCCAGCCGTTCCTGTTAAGCCCGTGGTTGAGCGTCCCGTGGTTATCACTCCGGCGCCTGTCCGGACTCCGAAGGTCTCTGTTTCGGAAGCGACCTCAAAGCCCGTGCCTTTGACGGCTGGGGCCTATGTGATCCAAGTCGTGACTTATCCTTCTGCCCAGGATGCCGAGTCGATCGTGAATACCTTGAAGAACTCGGGATTTCGAGCCTTCGTGAAAGAAAGTGCCAGGCCAAACGGCGGAGTTTTCTACATAGTTCTTATCGGGGGATTTCGCACCGTGGCTGAAGCCCAGTCCCAGCTTTTGAAATTCCGCAAGCAGGAGGTTGCCCGTCCTTTTCAGGATGCTTTTGTCAGGACAAACCGGTCATGAACTCTCTCTGGGATGGTTTTAATAAACGAAAATTTCCAAGACTCCATTTGACCTGTGAGGTGGCGATTCAGCCGGCGGGCACGCAGAAAGCCTTTACTGCAAGCACCGAAGATGTCGGGATGGGGGGTGTTTCTGTCATGCTTCCGGAACCTTTGGAGCGGTTTGACCGTTGTAAAATCAGTCTGGAACTTAAGGACGGCGAACCTCCTGTCCAGTGTACCGGGCGCAGTGTATGGGTGATCCCGAGTCAGGACAGGAAGTCTTCAAAAAAGAATTTTGACACAGGCTTTGAGTTTCTGGACCTGGACGAGTTCTCCCGTAAGCGTTTGAGAGCTTTCATCACTCCACCCACAAAAAAATCTTAACTGGTTTTCCGATCGATGGCCCAACTATCCTCTTTTGATATTGTTTCCCAGATCGATCTTCAGGAAGTCGACAACGCTGTCAATCAGGCGAAAAAAGAACTCCAGACTCGTTTCGATTTCAAAGGAAGCAAGAGTTCCGTGGAATTTCTCAAGGATGAAAAAGAGAAAAAGATCCGCCTTATTGCGGATGATGATATGAAGTTACGGAATCTTCAGGATATCCTCAAAACGAGAATGGCCAGCCGGAAGATTTCTCCTAAGGCTCTCGATTTTAAGACTCCGGAGAAGGCCTTTGACGGTTGTCTCCGGCAGGAAGTGATTCTTGCCCAGGGAATCTCCCAAGAGAAGGCCAAGGAAATCGTCAAGATCATCAAGGACCTTCCTGTGAAGGTTCAGGCTTCCATTCAGGGGGACGAGATCCGAGTTTCCTCCAAGAGCAAAGATGACCTTCAGGCTGTGATTCAGCACCTAAGGGCCGCGCCACTGACCCTCCCTGTTCAGTTCGTCAATTTTCGATAACCCTTTTATTTATAATGGGTTATGATATATTTTGTCCTTCCGTTTCAAGGTCTAGACTTTAGGATCCATGGAGGTGCTTTTTTTACAAAAAAGATTGCCTCGTCCCCTTGTAAAATTCAAACTCATGTGTTATTTTTTCCCTAGATGACAGTGTTTTTAATTTAATTAAACGCATGAAGAAGTCGATATATAACCAACGGAAAGTTAGACTTTTTCCGGTAAGTGCGATTGATAAAAAAAGTAAAGGAGGAAGCGATGGAAAGAGATAAGCGCAGGTTCAAGCGCTTTGACGCGTATATGAGCGTGAAGTTCTCCGGAACCGAATCGACGTCCGTTAAAGGGATCGGTTTGAGCAGAGACCTTTGTCGTGAAGGTCTGAAGATCAATTCGGATAAATCGCTTCAGGAAGGGACTCCGTTGGATTTGGAGATCACGATCCCGGATGACCCGAAACCTATTTTTAGCTCCGGTTTGGTCATGTGGTCCAGGCCTTCCGAAGGAACGGATCAGGGCTATGATCAGGGAGTTCGGTTGCTGAACATGGATCCGGTCGATAAATTTCGTGTGCTGGATTATGCGTACAACCACTGGCTTGAAACGAAGGTCAATGACTACGCGGATCCGGAAAGCGTTCAGGAGTGGTAGGGCAGGATTCCTGAGGGTGTTTGGCCCTGGGTTTCTTCCTGCGCCTTAGTCTGAGACCGTTTTTTTATTATCTCTGGATATCCTACGATTTAAAAATTCTTCAGCCCTGATTTTTTTCTTTTCTCTGAATGGTAGTCAAGACAGCCCCAATCTCCGCAGCAACGCTTCGACTGATAGGCATTGGACTGTAATGTGAATAGTATTTCCTGCCGATAATCCACGCATGATGAATTTTTTCTCTTTTGGGAAAAAGGTCAAGCCTGAGGTAAAAGAGGGGTATTTAACGGAGCCGATCTCTCTTTTTTCGTCCTTGTCGCCGGAAGAACAAACCCTGATTGAGCAGCATTCTCGTTTGGTAGGGTTTAAGCGCGGCGACATTGTTTACGAGGAAGGAACGGTGCCGGATGCTTTTTACATCATCATCTCAGGTCGTTTCCGTCTTTTCACCCGCGCTCGCGGTCCGGAAAAGGAATCCACGCTTCTGTTCTTCTATCGCGGTGAACATTTTGGAGAGACCTCTCTTTTGACCGGTAACGTGCATAGTGCGTCGGTGGAGGCCAAAACCGATGCCGTGGCGCTCAAAATCAACGCCGAAAGTTTTCAAAAACTCCTTCATGAGATTCCGGCTCTGGCGCTTCATCTAAGTCGCTCCCTTGGGCGGCATCTGACTCGTGAAGATCTGAGATATAGTCATCACAGGCGTGAGGTTCGTATCGCAGCTTTTTATTTTGCGGCTCCTACCGGCGGAATGGCATGTTTCCTCGTGGATTTCATCAAGACCCTGCGACATGAGACCCAAAGCAAGGTGTTGCTTTTGGACCTCTCGGGAAAATTAAAGGATCTCCTTCCAGCCGAGTTCCGTCGACCCGATGCTTCGGGGTTCGATCTCAAAACGATGGATCCCTCCATTGAATCATCGATTCAAAAGTCTATTCTGGCACATGAGACCAGTTTTGATCTCCTGCCTTTTACGATCAATGCGGCCTTGGATGAGGATGAAAAAAAATTTACGGTACTTTTGACCTATTTAACCTATCGCTATGACTATCTCGTGCTTTGTCTCCCGGATCGTAACACCCCGGTAGCCGTCAAAGCCCTTAATTACTCGGATCGTGTTTATCTCTGGGCGGAAAAGAGAACAGATGTCTTCACATTTGCTTCAAAAAAAGTGGGAGAACTTTGTCAGGATTTCGGATTTAGCAAGAATGAGATCAAGATCATCATGCCCTCCCAGGAGGGGAAAGCTTTTTCCGCGTCCGGTCCGGGTGCGGCTGCAGAGATACAGCTTTTTTCCACACTGCCATCACTCCAATACCAGCGTTATCAGTACGAAAAGACCATGACCTTTCTAGCCAAAGAATGGTCAGAACGTTTGGTCGGGCTGGTGCTGGGTAGCGGTGCCGCATACGGTCTTTCTCACATCGGGGTGCTTCGGGTGCTGGAGCAGGAGAAGATCCCCGTGGATGTTCTCGCGGGTTCCAGTATCGGCGCTCTTATCGGTGCGCTTTGGGCTGCAGGTTATGATTCCTATGAGATAGAGAAGATCGCCAAATCCCTGGACAAGAAGAGCGTGTTTTTTAAATTGCTGGGTTTCCGGGATATTTCGGCGATCCATCGCGGATTTTTCAAGGGAAATCAGATCACGCAATTTCTGTCCGCGTATTTAAAAAATATGACATTCTTGGACCTCAAAATTCCCGTCAAAATAGTGGCGACAGACCTTTTAACCTCGGAAGAAGTGGTGCTGGACTCCGGGAGTGTGCTGAATGCGGTCCGCGCGTCGGTCTCGATCCCGGGTTTTCTGCGTCCTTATCCTTACAAGGGAAGTTATCTGATCGATGGCGGGATCGTGGATCCGTTGCCGGTGAAGATCCTTTCCAATATGGGCGTTCGCAAGATTATTGCGGCCAATGTCCTGCCGGCGCCTAAAGATCTGATTGAGCGTAATGAGCTACGGCGCAAGGCGTTTCACCAGGGGTTTCAGCAGCGGGGCTATTGGCAGCGGATCGCGATGAAGGCTCTGGACCGTATTCAGCGGCGCTACACGTCCAATATCTTTAACGTCATGATGAACTCCATCATGTTTACTGAATATGAAATTGCGCGTATGGAAGGAAGCGAAGCGGATATTTTTATCCACGCCGCTGTCTCTGATGCTCACTGGATCGAATTTTTTTCCGCGCACAAATTCATCGATGAAGGTGTAAAAAAGACACGCGAACAACTGGCGGACATACGCCAGCTTCTGCTAGAATGAAACCTCAAGGACTTAAGTAATCTCAACGGAGAACTTCCGAATGAAAGAGATCGTTATCGCCGGGGCGGTCCGGACTGCTCAGGCAAAATTGGGCGGCGCCCTCAAGGATCTTACCAATCAGAAACTTGGAGAGGTCATCCTTCGGGGGCTTTTGGAGCGTACGCACTTGGATCCTAAAGCCGTGGATGAAGTTATCTTCGGCTGTGTGGGGCAGCAATCCGATGCCCATAACGTGGCTCGTGTTATTGCTTTGATGGCAGGTATTCCGCAGTCAGTCCCGGCTTTTACCGTTAACAGGAATTGTGCTTCCGGAATGCAGGCCATTGTGAGCGCAGCTCAAATGGTTTTGGCGGATGAAGCCGATCTGGTGGTGGCGGGCGGGGTCGAGGTCATGTCCTCCGCGCCTTTCGTAAACCGCGATCTTCGATTCGGGAAAAAGCTTCGTGATTCCAAGATGATCGACTCCCTTTGGGAAGGCCTCCGGGATCCTGTGTCCGGGATGATGATGGGGGAGACCGCCGAGGTTCTGGCCGAAGAGTTCAAGATCAGCAGGTCCGAACAAGATGAATTTGCGCTCGAATCCCATAAAAAAGCTGCTCAGGCAATGCAATCCGGAAGATTCAAAGCTGAGATTCTTCCAGTGATCTTTTCACCAAAGTCGAAGAGGGATAAAACCCCGGAAGTTTTTGTCGATGACGAAAGTCCTAATCCGGCTTTGACCTTTCAAGAGCTTCAAGGTTATCTGCCTGCTTTTAAGGACGGGGGGACTGTGACGGCCAGAAACTCATGCTCTATTTCAGATGGTGCTGCCGCGGTACTTGTGACTCATCGAGACAAGGCCGAAGAACTTGGCTTGCCGGTTCTTGCGACGCTTCGCAGCTGGGCCTTTAGCGGGGTGGACCCGCGTCGCATGGGGATCGGACCGGTGGATTCAACCCGGAAGGCGCTTCAAAAAGCGAAACTTTCCATGAAGGATATCAGGCTTGCGGAACTTAATGAAGCTTTTGCGGCACAGTGTATCGCTGTGGCAAGGTCGCTTGCGATCGATAAGGAAGTTTTAAATGTGAATGGAGGCGCGATTGCGTTGGGGCATCCGGTCGGAGCGACGGGGGTGCGAATTGTTGTGACTCTTCTTCACGAAATGAAAAGGAGAGGTGTCTTGTTGGGGTTCGCGGGATTGTGCGTGGGAGGTGGTCAGGGGGGTACGCTGATCTTTGAACAGAAATAAGCTTTAAATGATCCTCAAGAAAAAACTGATTTTTTCGATGGTGTTTTAAGCTATAATAGCGCCCTCATAACAGTAACAAATGGATTTGAAGGTTTTATTTTTTATAATTTTTTTATAAAGAGAAAGGGCATTATGCGTAGGCTGAATTTAGGGTTTGTATTACTCTTTCTTCTTCAACTCGGGATTTCCGCTCCCCAAAATCCGGTGGATTCCAAACAATCCTCTTCGACTTCCAAAGGACCCAAGACGAAAGCATCGTTGTCCTCGATAGCGACTCCCCAAGCTCTTGGAGATCAGATTGTTAAATTTTTTGGGCACAAAACCGGCAAAGAGCTAATGATGGAAAAAGCTGGAAATATGGCCAGTGCGGGAGCCGCTGCCACGCGAGTTTTGGCCGGGAAACAGTCTGCCTCCGCCTTAAAATCCGTGCCCGTGAAACCAGGATATGTTCCACCGCCGCCAACGCCGCGTGTCTCTGTTCCCCAGATCCGTCAGGAGATCCAGAAGATATTTGAACTGAATACGAAGATCAAGAATGTGCAAAGCGGGCGTTCTGTGCAGCTACAACGTGTTCAGGAACAAGCACGCATCCATCAAAAGATTCTGGATCAACTGGAGGCTTCTCAGAAACAGACGAACGGTCAGAAAGCTTCTGCGAAAAATGCCCTTTTGGCGCAGGAAAAATTACGCATTATTCATGAAGAAACCCAGCGTAATGCCCAAGTGATGGGCGATCTTAAGGAAGTGTCGGCCAAAGCGGTCTCCAAACCTGCCGAAAAAGTAAAACCCATCGCTTCCTGAGAAAAGGCCTATGGCCCTGAAGCGTTCCGGATTCCCGCCTGATTGCGTTGAGGAAAATGGTAATCTGATCCAGGTCTTTCGGCACCGTGCCCGTTTTTTTGGATCCAAAAAAGCCCTCTTTTATAAAGTTCAAGGCGAGTATTCCGGTTCATACAGTTGGCAGGATTGGATGAGGATCGTCCGAGAAACCGCGATGGCGCTTCATTCGCTGGGTATCCGTAAAGGCGATCATGTCGGGATCCTCGCGGAGAATAATCCCGAATGGACATTCGCCGATCTCGGGATCTTGAGTCTTGGCGCCGTGAGCGTGCCGATCTATCCCACCGCGTCTCTGGAGGATATCCACTATATCATTGCTCACGCCGATCTCAAGGCGCTCTTTGTTTCCACGGAAGAACAATATCGCAAGATCGAAGGATTCAGATCAAAGCTTCTCCCGGCAGGTATCATCCTTTTTTCCTCGGGGGAAGTGAAGGATGTTCCGTCCTTGGGCATGTTCCGGGAAAAAGGGCGTTGCCATGATCTGGCTCACCGCGAACTCTACGAGCAATGCGTTAAAAGCGTCGGGCCGGACGATCTCGCGACCATTATTTATACTTCCGGGACGACGGGTGCGCCTAAGGGTGTGATGCTGACGCACCGGAATTTCATCGCGAATTATCAAGGCTCCTTCCAGCGCATCCAGATCGATGACCGGGATTCCGTCCTGTCGTTTCTTCCACTCAGTCATGTCTTTGAACGTTTGGCGGGCTATTACTATCAAGCTGCTTACGGGGTCTCGATCGCATATGCCGAAAGTTTTATGACCGTTGCGGAGGATATCTGCAAAGTTCGTCCGACCATTGTGGTTGCGGTGCCAAGGTTCTATGAGAAGACGTACGCGCGGATCCTGGAAGAGGTCCAAAAAGCGCCGGCTTGGAAGAAGCGGCTTTTTAACTGGGCGGTTCGCATCGGGACAAGGACCGCACAGATGAAAATATGCGAGCACCCGGTTCCGATCTGGCTTAGTTTTTATAACTGGATCGCCAAACGAGTTGTTTTTAACAAGATCAAACAAGCTATGGGCGGCCGGATCCGTTTTTTTATCTCAGGTGGTGCGCCGCTTTCCAAGGACCTGGCACAGTTCTTTTATGCCGCGGATATTATGATCCTGGAAGGCTACGGCCTGACCGAGACATCACCTGTTATTGCCGTTAATGCCCTCGATGATTTCAGGTTCGGGACCGTGGGAAAACCTATCACCGGGATCCGCGTGAAGATCGCAGAAGATGGCGAAATTCTGACCCAGGGACCGTGTGTGATGAGAGGTTATTACAATAGCCCTCACGCTACGGCGGAGTGTATCAAGGATGGCTGGTTTCACACCGGGGATATCGGCCATTTTGATGATGAGGGCTTTCTTCACATCACAGATCGCAAGAAAGACATCATCGTAACTGCGGGTGGAAAAAACGTCTCACCGCAGAATATCGAAGGCCGCATTCTTGCGGACAATCTTTTTTCCCAGGCTATTGTGCTAGGGGACAAACGGCCCTATCTTTGCGCCCTCCTGGTTCCCAACAAGCAGGAGATCCTCCATTACGCCGAACAACATCGCCTGAGCGACCTCTCCTATGAGAAACTTCTGGAGCATCCCGGGGTTGAGTCCTGGGTTCGTGAGCGGCTTGAAAAACGGATGGAAGGTTTGGCGGGTTTTGAGACCGTAAAGGCTTTTATTCTCCTGCCGCATGAATTCACTTCGGTCGCGGGGGAAGTGACGCCGACTCTGAAAATCAAGCGACGTGTTGTGATGAAAGAATACCAAAAGAGGATCGACGAACTTTATCGCAAGACCGACCATGAATGGGGAAAACGGCAATCCTCATCGGTTCGATCGTCCTGAGTGCGTGTCTGCCATGGCCTCTGTTTGGATCCAAGATCATTTCAAAAGTTGGGACGGGACGAAGATATTTTACCGTTTTTATCCGATGCCGAAGGCGCGGCATACGGTGATCATGCTTCATGGCTACGGAGAGCACTCCGGACGTTATGAAAAATTCCCCGGTAAAATGGGAGGGCTTTCCGCGCAGTTTGCCGTGATGGATCTTCGAGGGATGGGGCGCTCAGACGGCAAGCGCGGTGATATCGGCTCCTTTGACGATTATCTCGGGGATGTAACGGCTTTTGTCGAGTACCTCCGAAAGAAACATTCGCTTTCCTCAAAGTTTATCCTGTTCGGGCATAGTCTCGGAGGTCTTGTGGCCACGCATTGGGCTATGAAAAATCCCGGACCTGTCAAGATGTTGATCCTTTCCGCTCCGTTCATGGGTCTCAGATTTTCACGATGCGTTGGCCTTCTGAACCGTTTGATGCGGATTTTTGCTCCGGGTTTTATCTACCGGAATCCCGTGCGTTCGAGGGTTCTTAGCCATGATCGGGTCGAGATCGCGACCTATCGGAAAGATCCGTTGATCCTTCGGTATATCTCCGTCCGTTTGATCGCGGAGATTGCCCGGTATACGAAGATCTTGCGAAAGCAGTATATTCTTTCCCTCCCGTTCCCGGTCCATATGCTTGTGCCCGGGGAAGAGCGAATAGTCGATCCGACGGCATCACGCCGTTTCTTTGACCGGCTTGTGGCTTCGCGTAAAGACCGCACCTGTTTCGACGGTTTTTATCATGAGATCTTCAACGAACGGGATCAGCAGAAAGCCTTTAATGTTTTGAAGACAATTATCGAAGACTGTGTATAATGCAAATTCTTCGCATGGGTCAGTCCTGAGGGACTTGGTCACAGGATCATGAAAAATCAAGGGCCTGTAGCTCAGCTGGTAGAGCGCTGCATTCGCATTGCAGAGGCCAGGAGTTCGACTCTCCTCAGGTCCAGATTTTTCATGATTACTGTCTCGCCTGCTCAATTCTCTATGGAAAATTAAGGGTTAATTGGACTGGTCCTCGTCACCCTTATAGTAAAAAAATACGAGACGAGGGCCTGTAGCTCGCACTTGTTTTCCAATTTAAATTTAATGTAAACAAGTGTTGTCCTGACTGCCATTCAATAAAAGAAAATAAAAGTCAGGGCAGCTGGTAGAGCGCTGCATTCGCATTGCAGAGGCCAGGAGTTCGACTCTCCTCAGGTCCATTTCTCTTTCAAGAAATTAAGGTTAAATGGGCCAGTCCTTGCCATCGTTCAGAAAATGAATCGGGAGGCAAGGGCAGGTCCAAAATTACCCGGTGGTTTTTGCCGCCGGGTAATTTTTTTAACGGGTGGAGAGTCGAAGGGAGTCCTGGTTTGAAACATGACTTAGTGTCATGTTTCAAGGGCAGGTGGCCGTCCCAATTCTAGGTTTGAAATTAACGGTGAATTGGGACTGCACTGATTTCCAATTGAAATGAATGGAAAATCAGGCGACCTGTAGCGCAGCGTAAGGCGCCGACTCTCCTCAGGTCCATTTTTCTTTCAAGGAATATAAGGTTAAATGAGCCAGTCCTGCCAACCATTTGGAAACAAATGTAAGGCGGGGAAGGTCCAGCCTTCCTTAAGAAAACCCTCGGGATTTTTTCAAGAGGTTTTAAATTTTTAGTCTGCTGCGCCAGTCCTCGCCTCATGTTCTATTTCACAAATAATGAACAAAAATCGTCCCGCCGTGCAAGAAAAAATCGAAACTTTTATTTTTTATAAAAGCTTTTCAGCCTCAGTTCACGCAATCGCCCATTTTTTAAAACTGGTTTTATGTACCGTTGTTCGATTAAAAGAAACTCATTTTCAAAAACTTTTTATTAACACGATAAATTCATTTATCGATTGAGATATTTTTTGTCAAAAAAAAGACTACCTTGTGTGTTTGCTAATGCTATAAGAAATTCTAAGGACTCTTAAATAGGCACATTTTTTTTTAAGGAGCTTCATAACCATTTGATTGGTATAAGGTTACATCATTAAAAATATTTTAGCTTTGCTTGACTGGGAAGCTCCTATTGTGTATATTTCTATTGAGGTTAATAAGGCTTTAAAATAAGTTTTATATCATAGTGACTTAGATTCTTGCGAGTAGAAAGTAACTCGAATCAGCTTAAAGGGAGGACGGCAATCCGATGATCAGCTGGCAAACACACAGCTTCAAGCCTTGGCTCAGGACCGTAGCGCTATTGACGGTCTGTGTGTTTACGCTCACATCGGTTGTTTGGGATGGTGGTGTCAAGGCCTATGCTGCCGCGCCCAAGCCCGAAAACCTCACGCCGGTTGAAACCTTCAAAGCTAATGCCGCATTGTCCTTGATCGATCGTCCCGACCTTCCTGACAGCTATGGAACGATCAAGAGCTCCTTCAAGGGGAATCGCGAACAAATCGTTCTTCATATCCAGGACGCGCACGTCAACGAAGAAGCTCAGCGGAACATTGCCAATATTCTGCGTTACTTCTCGGAAAAATATCAACTCGGTCTTGTAAGTCTCGAAGGTGCTTCCGGTGAGCTTTACCCCGAACTTTTTTCGTTTTTTCCAAACAAACAGGCCCGCCAGAACGTTGCAGATTACTTCCTGAAAGAAGGCCGTCTTACCGGTCCGGAATACCTCGCCATTGTTGAAAAACCGGCGATGATGCTTTATGGCGTGGAAGACAAAGCGCTTTACGAAGAGAACCGTAAGGCCTATGTGGACGCGCTTGAGTTCAAGGGTCGTGATGAAAAGATCCTGGCGGAACTGGATAAGGTCCTTCAAGGCATCAGCCGTTTTGTGTTCCCCGAAGAGATGCGAGAACTCACCCGTCGCCGTGCCGCGTTCCAGGAAGGCGGACCGGAGCTGGTTGCTTATGTCCGTTATCTTGTGGAACTTGCCCGCAAACACAATATCTCCCTTGATGAATATCCGGGTATGCATTCCCTGATCGAACTTGTTGACCTTGAAAAAAAGATCGATTTCGAGAAGGCCGAAAAAGAAACAGACGGGATGATCAGCGACATGAAACAGCTTCTGTCGCGCGAGAAACTTTCCCGCTTTCTCACTAACACTGTTCATTTCCGCATGAAAAAAATGAAACGTGCCGCCTATTACGGCTATCTGCAGGATGAGATCGAGGGAATGAGCGTGGCCCAGACCGGCGGGGAAGACCTGAACACGAAATACGCGAACGTGATCGCCTATATCAAATACATGAAGCTCTATGATGCGATCGACGTTTCGATCTTTGACGAGATCGAATTCCTTGAGAAGACCGTTAAGAACAAGCTTTTTACTTCAGCGGAGGAAGTCCAGCTCGACCACATTCTCCGTATCTATGACATCTACACAAAGATGTTCGATTTTACACTGACCAAGCAGGATGCCGAATTCTATTACACGTATCAGGATGAGTTCCGCTCTGAAACTTTCGTAAAATTTCTCACACCGCTCATGTCGAAGTACCACTTCACCTACGGATTGCCGTCCCAAGTGAAGACACTCGATCAGGATCTGCCGCGTGTGGAGCGCTTTTATAAAGCTGCTCTGGAACGCGATCAGGTGCTGATCGAGCGAGCGGTTGAGAAAACCTTTGCTACCGGCCAGAAGATATCTGCCATTGTTACAGGCGGTTTCCATACGCCCGGGATCGAAAAGTACCTTCGTGAAAAAGATATGTCCTATATTGTCGTCGCT
>Ga0247841_10011410_pt1 | contig 11828 bp, 8 predicted proteins | sample LaCruzMarch2015__2_FD_192410 | JGI IMG/M metagenome (GOLD analysis project Ga0247841, IMG submission 192410) | Freshwater microbial communities from meromictic Lake La Cruz, Castile-La Mancha, Spain - LaCruzMarch2015_18m | ecosystem: Environmental > Aquatic > Freshwater > Lake | place: Spain...
TGTTTAAAAATTTGTATATTTGGTTTAAATCCTAATTTTTTAATCATTTCCATTACGTCATTGGCTAGGGTTGGTATTATGGTAACAAAATTGGCCATTTTATATTCTCTGTCCATATAAACCGAACCGTCAGTTTCAAATAAACCTCTAAGACAATTTTTAGTATACTTTTTATTTTTCTTTATCCATCTCGGAACAGAAACTTTTTGTTTTTCTTTTGAACCTAAGCCAACTTTCCATCCAAGAAAACTCTCTAATTTATTTGAGAAGCAACTTATATCAATACAATTACATTTTCTTCTAACTATGGAAACCTTATTGCTTGGAAGAGCTTTTTGGATACATGAAATAATATTTTTAATTAAATTTTGATATTTAATATCGCAGGTTACCCTGAGACGAGTGGCCCTTCCATTTGGATTAGAGAGATTGCCATCTCCCAATGCAACCCCAATCATATATGCAAGATTATTTTTATCCATCTTATAGTTAATGGAATTATTTGTGGGCGTGGTGGGAGTTGAACCCACAAGCCTTGCGGCACACGATTTTGAGTCGTGCATGTTTGCCAGTTTCATCACACGCCCATTGAAATGCAATCCTATTTAGGATAGAAAATTGTAAGCCTCTTGTCAATGTAGTATAATTAAAAGAAGTTAACGGGTTAAAGGATTGACGGGTTAACGAGTTTATAATTAAGAAATTTGAAAATCTAATTTGTGGCGAAAATAATATCCCTTATCAATCAGAAAGGCGGAGTCGGCAAGACCACCTCGGCTATTAATTTGGCAACTTACCTGGCTTCAGCCGGTAAATTTGTTCTGCTTGTCGATCTTGATCCGCAAGGCAATGCCTCGTCAGGTCTTGGCATAAACATTCGCGAAGTTGGAAAAAGTCTTTATCATTCCATGATTTTGGGCGAACATCCAAGTAAAATTATATTGAAAACCGAAACAATGGGTCATGACATTATTCCGGCCTCACAAGATCTGGCCGGAGCGGGAATAGAAATGGTGCATATGGATAATCGCGAATTCAGGCTTTACAACGTGCTCAGGGAAATTCGTACGAATTATGATTATATTATCATTGATTCTCCGCCCAGCCTGGGTCTTTTGACTATCAATGGGTTGGTAGCGAGCGATGAAGTCATTATTCCCGTTCAAACAGAATATTTTGCTCTCGAAGGTTTGAGCCAGCTTTTAAATACGATTAATTTGGTCAAAGAAAATTTACAACCGAACTTGAAAGTTATGGGAGCGCTACTTACAATGTATGACAAGCGCAATCGTTTGGCCAGGCAAGTTGTAAAAGAAATTCAAGATCATTTTCCCGGACACGTTTTTGACAGTATTATTCCCAGAAGCATTCGGTTAGCCGAAGCTCCGGGATTCGGAAAAACAATTTTGAGTTTCGATTCTCTTTCTAAGGGAGCCAGGGCTTACAAAAATCTGGCACGGGAAATAATTGAAATGGACAAGCAATCCAGTCGAAAGAATTTTACCGTCTAAATAAATTGCTAGATTGTTATATTGCTAAATTGTTTATTTTTTAATTTTTAGCCATTTAACAATTTAACAATGTAACAATTTAAGTTATGTCAAAAAACTACGGCCTAGGAAGAGGGCTTTCATCTCTCATTCCTCCCAAAAAAATAAACGAACCGGATAAAAATTTCAATTATTTCGGAAATGTTTCTTCTTCGAACAATTTATCGGAACCGGAAAAAAACGAAAAAAACAATATTCAGGAAGTGGATATTATTAAAATTGTTCCCAATCCGCATCAGCCCAGGACTAATTTTGACAAGGAAAAATTGGAAGACTTGGCGGCTTCTATCAAAGAGCATGGCATAATTCAGCCAATCATAGCTTCATTTAAGGATGGTCAATTTGAAATAATTGCCGGAGAAAGGCGATTTGAAGCAGCTAAATTGGCCGGACTGAAATCTGCCCCGGTAATTGTCAGGGAAGTCACGGAACAACAAAAATTGGAACTGGCTATTATTGAGAATATTCAAAGACATGACCTGAATCTGATAGAAGAGGCGCAGTCATATTTAAAATTAGCTCAGGAGTTTGATCTGAGCCAGGAAGAAATTGCTACAAAAGTCGGAAAAAGTCGCAGCGCCGTAGCCAATAAAATAAGACTTCTAAAGCTTCCGGTGGAAATTCAAAAAGCTTTAATGGAAGGCAAAATCAACGAAGGCCATGCCAAGGCAATTCTGGCGCTTGAAAATCCGGAAAAGCAAAGAGCGCTTTTCGATTTGATATTAAGTAGTGGCATGAATGTTCGTCAAACCGAAGAAAAAACCAAAGAAATTTCAGTCAGAACCCACAAAAGAATTATCAACGTAGACCCCGAGGTAAAAGAAATTGAAGACCGACTAAGCGGCTTTCTGGGAACAAAAGTTAAAGTATCAAAATCAAAAGAGGGTGGAAGAATTATGATTGATTATTATTCCAAAGAAGAATTAAACGGTTTATTGCAAAAAATGTCGGGAAGTTAAGATACTTCGTCTTTTTTGAGCGTTCTGCGAATGTGATTTCTGGCCTCAGAAGTTACTACGAATCTCATCCAATCGCGGTTGGGATTTTTTCTTTCCTTGGATGTCAAAATTTCGATAACCTCCCCATTTTTTATTTTATAATCCAGGGGGACCATTTTACCGTTAGCCTTGGATCCGATAGTCCTGTTGCCAATTTCACTGTGAATTCTATAAGCGAAATCGATGGGGGTTGCATCTTCCGGAAGATCAATAACATCTCCCATCGGAGTAAAGGCAAAAATATGATTTTTGAAAAAATCAAATTTCAGAGTTTCAATAAATTCATTGTTGTTTTTACCCAGTTCGGACTGCCAATCTTTCAACTGTTCTATCCAAGTGAATGTTTCTTTCGAGACAGTCGGTCCTTTTTTGGTGAAAAAGATTTTCCAGTCTTTTTTGTTTTCACTATAAATCCAATGAGATGCAATTCCAAATTCAACTTCGTCATGCATTTTTTTCGATCGTATTTGTATTTCCAAAAATTTTCCTTCCGGAGCAAAAATAGTCGTATGAATTGATTGATATCCATTGGGCTTGGGGAGAGAAATGTAATCTTTTATTCGTCCAATCATGGGGCGATATTTCCGATGAACTATGCCCAAAGCTTCATAACAGGAGGCAATATTGGAAACAATGATTCGGATGCCGGCCAAATCGTATATTTTGCTCATGTCCATTTCATGAGTTTTGAGTTTTTGATAGAGGCGAAAAACAGTTTTATTTCTGCCGTAAATTTCCAATACTTCAATATTTTCTTCTTCCAGTTCTTTTTTGAGAGTGGAAATAACTTTTTCTATGTTCTTTTTTCGCAGACCGTATTCTTTTTCTTCTAACTCTTTGATTTCTTTGTAATTTTCCGGATCAAGATGCCTGAAAGCCAAATCTTCCAATCTGGATTTTATTTCTCCGATTCCCAGTCGATTGGCAATAGGCACAAAAACTTCCATCGTTTCCATGGCAATGGATTTTTGTTTTTGAGGCGAAAGGGCTCCCAACGTTTCCATATTATGCAAACGGTCGGCCAGTTTAATGATGACCACTCGAATATCCGAAGCCATGGCCAAAAACATGCGACGCAAATTTTCAACATAGAGTTCTTCCTTGGTTTCTTTTAATCGGATTTTGCCCAGCTTTGTAATCCCGCTAACGACAAAAGCAATTTCATCTCCAAAAGTACTCCCTATTTCTTTCAGGGTAACTTCAGTATCTTCCGGCACATCATGCAGAAGCGCTGCGGCGATGGTTTTTGATCTCATCCCGAGTTTAGCCACATTTAGGGCGGTATGCAGAGAATGTTGGATATATTCTTCACCGGATTTCCTTTTTTGACCCAGATGAGCTTTTTGGGCAAATTCAAAAGCATCCCGGATACGCTTTTCTCTTTCGGGCGTCTTTTCAACTCGTAAATTTTTTAACACATCTTCAATTGTAATTGTATTCATATGCTTTTTCTTTCACTCTCAGTATAATTTAGGAAATGCCAAAAAACAAGTAGAGACGCCTCAGTGGGGCGTCTCTACTTTAATATATTCGAATTTATTTTTCTACTTTCTGACTAAGTTTCATATTTGCATTCTTTATTGGAGCATTTTTCCTTGCCCTTGGCGGCGAAGGCCATCAGGGAATTACACTTGGGACATTTGTTGCCCGTAGGCTTATTCCACATGGCAAAATCACAAGCAGGATAGGTGTTGCAGCCAAAAAACAATCTGCCTCTTTTGGATTTTCTTTCAACAATTTCTCCCTTACCGCATTTAGGGCATTGGATTCCGGTTTTCTTTTCAATCTTTTTAATGTTTTTGCATTCCGGATATTTTGAGCATCCCAAAAAAGTTCCAAATTTTCCTCTTTTTACAACCATGGGCGCTCCGCATTTTTCGCAAACCTCGCCAGAATTTTCAGAGTCTTCCTTTTTTTCCGCTTCGGTTTTTTCAGTGTAGTGGCAATTGGGATAATTGGAACAAGCGATGAATTTTCCAAAGCGTCCGAATTTAACAATCAAATCTCCGCCGCATTCCGGACAACTTTTTTCCAATTTTTCTTGAAAATCTTCCTTTTTGATCGTTTTGGTTTTTGCCAATAAATTTTTGTGAAAAGGCTCATAAAATTCTCTGATGATTGGGACCCATTCTTTTTTACCTTCGGCAATTTCATCCAAATCCTCTTCCATTTTGGCGGTAAATTTGTAGTCAACAATATTAGCAAAATGTTCCACCAGAAGATCGGAAACTAAAAATCCGATTTCTTCAGGGAAAAGTCTTTTGTTTTCATCTTTGGAAACATATTTTCTTTCAATGATAGTGGAAATAGTCGGAGCGTAAGTCGAAGGTCGTCCAATGCCATATTCCTCCAGGACTTTGACCAAAGTAGCTTCGCTGTAACGGGCCGGAGGCTGAGTAAATTTTTGTTCCGAAAGAATTTGCAATAAATCCAAAGGATCTTTTTCTTTCATCTCCGGCAATAAATTTTCCGTAACGGGCAACTTGTCCCCATAAATTTTCAGATATCCGTCAAACTTGATGGTTGAACCAATGGCGCGCAAAGTATAATTTTCCTTGGCTGTTTTTTGGGAGACTACGATATCGCAAGTTACAGAATTCATCAAAGCCGGAGTCATTTGAGAAGCTACCATTCTTTGCCAGATTAATTTGTAGAGTCGGTATTGCTTGGGATCTAGATATTCTTTGACTTCTTCCGGTTCCTTTCTCGGATTGCTGGGCCGGATAGCTTCATGCGCTTCCTGGGCGCCTTTGGATTTGATTTTGAAAAATCTGGGACTTTCCAAAGAATAATCTTTACCGAATTTTTGATCGATAATTTTTTTGGCGGAAACCAAAGATTCAATGGAAAGATTAACACTATCAGTTCGCATATAGGTAATGAGGCCGACAGAGCCTTCTTTGCCTAAAGTTATTCCTTCGTAAAGTTGTTGGGCAATCATCATCGTTTGCTTGGCGGAATATCCCAATTTACTGATAGCATCTTGTTGCAAGGTGGAAGTGGTGTAGGGAGGCAAAGGGTTTTTTTGAACCTCTTTTTTAACGATAACTCCAATTTCATAGGTGGCTTTTTCCAAAAAATTGACAATTTTTTCGGCTTGTTCTTTGTTTTTTATTCCGAGCTTGCCAATAGCTTTGCCATTTTCTTTGGAAAGCTTGGCTTCAAATTCTTCCGCCTTTTGCGACTTAAGTTTGGTCCCGAGAGCCCAATATTCATCCGGTTTGAAGTTTTGAATCTCTCTTTCTTTTTCCGCTATCAAACGCAAAGCGACCGACTGAACACGTCCGGCGCTTAAGCCTCGTCTAATTTTTTTCCAAAGAAAAGGCGAGAGCTCATAGCCCACCAAACGATCCAGAACACGTCTGGCTTGTTGCGCATCGACTAAATTCAAATCAATGCTTCTGGGATTTTCCAGAGCTTTTTCAATAGCTTTTTGGGTTATTTCGTGAAAAACAATTCTTTTGGAGACGTCTTTTTTATTGAGACCCAGGGCCTCAGCCAAATGCCAGGCAATCGCTTCTCCTTCGCGGTCTTCGTCAGTAGCCAGAATTACTTCTTCTGCTTTCTGGGCGATTTTTTTGAGTTCACTGACCCTCGCCCGAGCCTTTAAAGGTATTTCATATTCAGGCGCAAAGTTATTTTCAATATCAATTCCCATTTTTTTGGTCGGCAAATCACGCATATGTCCATAGCTGGATTTTACGCTATATTTTTTACCCAAAAATTTGGAAATAGTTTTGGCCTTAGTGGGAGATTCGACGATAACAAGTTTCATAAAAATAAGTTAAAGAGTTTATAATGTTTTTAAAGTCTATAAAGTATTTTTTCTTTACGAACTTTATAGCTTAATATAATTTTGTCCTCCAATATTTTTTGCCCAACCCTTAAGTTCCATCATAGAAAGAGTGGAAAGAGTGCTGACTGTTCCTAGTTTAGATATTTTTGCGATATTGTCAATGTGAAGCGGATCGGTAGATAAAATTTTCAGCAAGATTTCTTCTTCTTTGTTTTCCGGAATTTTCAAAAAACTCTGATTATTTTTTTCTATTTTTCCCAAATTCAATTCTTCCAAGATATCTTTCACAGAGGTCACGACTTTGGCTCCTTTTTTAATGAGATCATTGGTGCCGAATGATTGCGGAGAGAAAATCGAACCGGGAACGGCAAAAATCTCGCGATTGAAATCCAACGCCAAAGTAGCGGTGATGAGCGAACCGCTTTTTTCTCCGGCTTCAACAATCAAAGTTCCAAGGGAAAGTCCGGCGACAATTCTGTTGCGGGCCGGAAAAAGAACGGGGAGCGATTCCGTCGGAATGGGATATTCGCTGACAAGCAATCCATTTTCCATAATCTCCCGCGACATATTGAAATTTATGCGCGGATGAAGGTGTTGGTCATCCAAGCTATCAGCCAAAACAGCCACAGTTTTTCCGCCGGCATCCAGGGCTCCGCGATGGGCGAAGGAATCAATGCCAATAGCCATGCCACTAGCGACAATTATTCCGGCAGCAGCCAATTCGTGAGAAAAAGCCTGGGCAACTTGTGATCCATAGGCGGTGTATTTTCTGGATCCGACGATGGAAATAATGGGTGCGCTGTTCAGATCCAAATTACCTTTCACATAAAGCAAGTAGGGAGGATTATTGATTTCACGCAGCAATACCGGATATTCGGAACTTTCCCAATCAATCAAACGAATATTTTCCTTTTTCATTTTTTCCCACTCAGCATCCGGATCAATATTTTTTCTTTGCTCAGCGATTTTTGTGGCGACTGAATTTCCAATGCCGCTTTGCTGCAAGGCTGATGGTTCAGCTTTCCAGGCTGCTTCGGCTGTGCCAAAAAATGTCATCAAAAACCGCAGCTTTTGAGCCCCAACACTCTCTATTCTGTTCAAAGCGTTAAGATATTTCACTTTTTAAATGGGTAAATTGTTAAATGGCTGAATTGTTTTTTCTTTAGAGGTTCGACCTCTTCCGGATGTTTAGGTCGAGAGAGGTCGAACCTCTTTGCACACATATGACAATTTAGCAATTTAATTTAAAAATTATTATAACTATATCAATATTTCAAGCTATTGACAAAAAACACATATTTTGCTATACTCTCACGTTGCATTGAAAATCGCATATTTTGGCTTTCAAAGTCTCGTTCGTAAGTTCGAAAAACAAAAGACCCTCCTTACTTTTGTCAGTAGAGGTGAGCGTATTCAAATGTGATAATTCACACGCGGATATCACTTACGAACGGGACCTTGAAAATCAAGGATTTTAAAAAAGCGGGAATACCTTCATGGCTATTCTCGCTTTTTGAATTCTTAGGCAATATATTAAAAAGTATTTTTTACTTCTTCCAAAACTTTATCCAAAACTTTTTCAATTTTTTCTTTTTCTTCATCTGAAAATTTTTGCAAAACAAAAACTTCCGCCTTCGCTAAAGCTTCGGCGGACAAGTCTGAAGGGAAACCCGATTTAATACCAATTCCTATTCTAATTCTTTTGAATTTTTGAGTGCCGATTTGATCAATAATATTTTGCACACCGTTATGTCCGGCAGATGTTGAGTCGGTAGCCATACGATATTCTCCGAGAGGAATATCTTTGTCGTCATGAATAACCAAAATATCATCCGGTGATAATTTATAGAAACTCATAATATCTTGTACGGCGGATCCGGAAAGATTCATGAAGGTTTGCGGTTTGACTAAGATTGTTTTTCCGAAGGTTGAGCCTTCGGAAACCGAAGGCTCAACCTTTCTTATGTCTTCGGAAATATCGGCATTGAACTTATTGGAAAATTCAAAATTTGGGAAATTCCATTCCTTTTTCAATTTGTCCAGAAATTCAAACCCGACATTATGGCGAGTACCAACATATTTTTCACCCGGATTACCCAAGCCTATTATTAATCGCATATTTTTCAAAAATTAATTAAATCAATAAATTCCCAAGATACAAGAAACAAGATACAAACAATATTCAAATCTCAATATTCAAACAATTATTTTTTTTGTGGTTTGGTAATTGGTTATTGAAATTTGCTTGGTTATTGTTTCTTGGTTATTGGTAATTAAGGTTCAAGCTTTCCTCATTATCTCTCGCGCTTTCCAAATCCTCAACTGTTCCTTCTTCTATATTATATATTTCAACTAGATCTTTTCCAAGCACGACGACAATTGGCAAATCGGCAGATCCCTCATTTTCAAGAGATGTTTCGGCGGATTTTTTGGCCGGACTTGCCAATCTTCTGATATTTTCCGGAACATCCTCGTCAACTGAAGCCGGCCCGCCTGCAACGCTTTGCCAGTCCGCATCGCTATGCGAAGCATCGTTGGCGGGCGTAGCAAGTCGGGCAGGCAATTTTTTGACCAATTCATCTAAGGTGAATAATTTTGTTCCACCCGTCAGATCATAGACAAGTGTTTTGTCCGCAATTGTTTTGTCGGTTGTATTTTTGACTTTGATATTTTTGTAATCGAAGTTAACGCTCAAAAGTTTTTTGATTTTTTCAGTCAAAGAATAATCGCCGCTTTGATTAACAATTATAACGGAGGCATTCTCTTTGGAAATTTCTTCTCTCTTCCTTTTAATTTTATTCAAATCAAAAATATCTTGCGCGAGTTCCTGTATTTCATTGTAATTTCCAATTCTCGGAACCAAAGCCGAAGCGCCAACTGCCTCTCTGGCGCTGCGTGAAATTTTTAGCAAACTGTCTTTATTCCAGGCATCCAATACCATATTATTAATATTTTGCGTATCCAATTTTTTGGAAAGCTCCAAAAAACTGCCCATTTCATCAGTGCTCACATTAGTTTTCAAATTATCACCCAGGGCATTCAGAAAACTGTTGAGCGCAAAAACATTCAGGAATGTTCCAATGGAAAAGAATTTATTTTTGAAAGATTGCATAACCTGCTGTTGCCTTTTGGCTCGGCCAAAATCTCCTTCGGGATCGCCGTGACGAACACGGGCATATTTGAGAGCGGTTTCTCCATCCATTTGGTGAAGTCCTTTTTCAAGTTCAAAAGTTTCATAGCTGTAATTCGGTCCGGGATAGCGAGAATCATAAAGATCTTTTTCACTGACAACATTTATTCCGCCAATCGAATCAATCATTTTTTTGAAACCGTCAAAGTTCAGCACGGCATAATAATTCATTTCCAAACTTGTCAGATCTTTTACAACTTCAGGGAGAGGATTAATTTGAGCGGATTCATCTTTTGGCGAAGAATTGATGCCATATTGATAGACTGAATTTATTTTTGTCCAAAAATGACCTTCGGGAACTTCCACATAGAGATCGCGAGGGATTGAGAGTAGGGCAACCTGGTTGGTCTTAGTATTGATGCTGAGAATGATAATGGTGTCGGTTAAGTTTTGCCCGGGCTTACCTTTGCCGGCAATTCCCAAAAGAAGCACGTTTATTCGTCCGGTTTCCGCGCCTTTCAGATTGGAAATTGAAGTTGGCTTTGCAAATGATTTTATAGTACCCAAAAAAGAAACGCTTTCATCCGACAGGCTCACTTTTTTGCTTGTGAGATATACCTTGGAAATTATGAAAATTCCATAAGAAATTCCCAAAAACGCAATAATCAAAAAAATGCCCCAAATGATTTTTTCTGCGGGCATTGGTTTCTTTTTTATGGACTCATTAAAAATGGCTCGTTCATTGGAGGCGGGCAAGAAGGATTGAACTTGACTATTTTGAGGTTTTATTCTCTTTATGTCCATCATATGATGTCCTCATATTACCAATTTAAACGTCCTGAGTCAAAATTTGGCTTAAAATAAAGTCAAATCGCCCTTGCCAAAAGGCCAATTGTCTGGTAATCTGGAGGAAGAATTTAATATTTTTTATATTGACAGATGGCAGAAATAGGCAATGATTACGAAAAAGAGAGCTATTATGGCGTAGGCAGCTTCATTTTGGAGCTTTTAAAGATATTTTTTTTGGCCTTTATCATCATTGTTCCCGTCAGGGTTTTTTTATTCCAACCGTTTTTTGTTCAAGGCGCTTCAATGGAACCGAACTTTGAAGATAACCAATACTTGATTGTTAATGAGTTTGGATATAAAGAAACTAAAATCGGAGTGGCCAATAAAGATCTGTTTACCATAGGTTCATTTAAGAGTCTTTCCCGGGAAGATGTAGTGGTTTTCAGATATCCCAAAAATCGCAGTCAATTTTTTATTAAAAGAGTAATCGGTTTGCCGGGAGAAAAAATTGAAGTCAAAAGAATCAGGTTAAAATTTTTAACGATGCGAATCCGGACGGATTAATTTTGGATGAAAGCCAGTATCTTCCTTCGGCGGAAAAAACTTTTGGAGATCTGGCACTCACGCTCAAAAAAAATGAATATTTTGTAATGGGGGATAATCGAATGTTCAGTTCTGATTCGCGATTTTGGGGGCCGGTGGGCAAATCCGATATTGTGGGAAAGGTAACGCTCCGCGCTTGGCCGCTGAATAATATAAAAGCCTTTTAATTGTAATTTATATTTTATAATTTGTAATTCAATTGTATGGCCAAATCTAAACTTTTGAAAAACAAAAAAAAGTTGGCTAAGGTGGCAGCAAATAAATCCGCTAAGAAAGGAACAGTTATGCAGAAAAAAAATAAAGTAAAAGCCAAGGAAACAAAAGAGGTTGAACAGCTCTTGCTTCAGACTCTTCGAGGGATGAAAGATATTCTACCGGAAGATCAGCCGTTTTGGGAGCAGTCGCGTAGAGCTTCGGAAAAACTGGCCAGGGATTACGGCTACGTCAGAATTGACACGCCGATTGTTGAGTATTCAAATTTATTCGTGCGTGGAATCGGGGATGGAACAGATATTGTGGAAAAGGAAATGTATAATTTTGCTACTCGTGGCGGAGACAAAGTGGCGCTTCGACCGGAAATGACGGCTGGAATTGCCAGAGCCTTTATTCAACACGGAATGAATGTCTGGACCAAGCCGGTCAAGCTTTTTTCAACCGGTCCGGTTTATCGCTATGATCGTCCGCAAGAAGGGCGATATCGCGAACATCATCAAATCAACTATGATGCTTTTGGAGAACAAGATGCGATTTTGGATGCGCAAATGATTCAAATGGCTTTTCGCGTGATTCAAAATTTGGGCATCAAGATGGCCCAAGTTCAAGTAAATTCCATCGGCTGTCCAACTTGTCGCAAAGAATACCGAGAACTTTTGGTCAGCTATTTTGAATCCAGAAGAAACAAGCTTTGCCAGGATTGCAAAAGAAGATTGGAAATAAACCCGCTCAGAATTTTGGACTGCAAG
>Ga0247841_10011411_pt1 | contig 11828 bp, 9 predicted proteins | sample LaCruzMarch2015__2_FD_192410 | JGI IMG/M metagenome (GOLD analysis project Ga0247841, IMG submission 192410) | Freshwater microbial communities from meromictic Lake La Cruz, Castile-La Mancha, Spain - LaCruzMarch2015_18m | ecosystem: Environmental > Aquatic > Freshwater > Lake | place: Spain...
CTTCGTGAGCTTCATCTACAACCAGGGCGGGATCCTGCTGAAATGGTGCCGGGACACCTTTGCCGCCGCCGAATGCCGGCAGGCCAGGACGGAAGGCCGGGATGTGTACGCAACCCTGATGCAGGAATTGCCGCCGGAACCGGGCCGGATCATGGTTCTGCCCCATTTCACGGCGACCGGGCCGCCGGACTTCGTCACCCGGACTTCCGGCGTGATCGCCGGCCTGCACCTTGACAGCTCGCGCGGCGCCGTGATCAAGGGCGTCATCGAGGGCATGACCTACTACCTGCGCGAGTGTCTCGATGCTCTGCCCGCGGCCGGCATCCACATCCGCGATTTCCGGGCCGTCGGCGGCGGCAGCAAATCGGACGCCTGGCTGCAGCTCTCAGCCGATATCATGGGCCGTCCGTTCGTGCGACCGAAGGTGACCGAGGCCGGCGCGCTCGGCGCGGCGATTCTGGCAGGAACGGGCTGCGGCGTCTATCCGTCCGTTCCCGAAGCTGCGGCCAGACTGGTGGTTCAGGACCGCGTGTTTGAGCCCAACCCGGAACGCCACGCGCTCTACAGCCGGCGTTTCGAGCAGTACCGCAAGCTCTTCCCCCTCCTGCGTGATTACCTGGCAGAGCTTGATGCCGCGGAATGAAAGCGCCCCCGACCGAACACCACGGCGTCAGCCGGGTGATGCCGGGTTCTCTGTCACCGCGCTGACGCGCTAGCAGGCTGTCGGACTTACCCGTTGTGGCATGCCTGGACCGTTTGCTGACAGCCTGCTAATGGCAAAACCGCGTCTGTTTTGAGGTGTTTCAGGCCAAGTCTTTCGGTTTCGAGCAGAATTCAGTGCGGTTTTGCTGGAGCAGCCTGTCGAAATACAGATATCTTGACTCGCGGAGGTCTAAGTCCGACAGGCTGCTAGTGCTCGGATGATCAGCACTCCATAGCCTTGATGTATTCACGCGCCTGAGCCGGCGTCTCGGCACGGCAGTTCAGCAGGAAACCCTTCGCCTGCACGCCGAATTCCCGCTTGAGCGCCAGGAGATGCTCGAAGGTGTCGACCCCGACCAGGAGTTTCTTGCCGGCATCCAGCGTCTTGTGGTACATCGGCCACCAACGCCGGTGCCACTCCGGTTCGGCGCCAGCGCCGGCGGTCCACTGGATCATGTCCAGATCCGGGAGCGCCAGCAGGTGGTCATGGTGCGGGATGGCGCCCGGTCCGTCCCAATGGTACATGCAGTAGGAGACGCGCCGGGTCATTTCACGCAGGACCGGCACCATGAACTCGCCGAACATCGCCGGCGAGATCATGGCCGAGAAATCGCACTGGAATTTGGCCATGCGCCCCGGCGCCCAGGCCCAGAAGACACTGCCGCCGACTTCGTCGCGGAGCAGGTCGTACAGCGTATCGTAATAATGGAAATAACGGTCCGTGATCTGGCGCAGGCAGCTTTGCACCCACTCCGGGCGTTCACTCAGATCGACGAGCAGTTCCTGCGTGCCGCGCATGGCGGCCAGGGTGTCGAGCCCTTCGATCAGGTCCGGGAACTGCTGGAGCAGCTTGCCCTTTCCCTTCGCGGCCACTTCGCGGAACGCCGCGAGCGAGAATTTCCAGTAGAAGTTCTCCGGATCGTGCTCGAAGCGCGCCGTCTCCGGCGAACTCATGCACGGCTTGCACCAGACGGTGCCGGGCATCTCGACGCCCTGGCAGCCGAGATAGAGGGCCAGGCAGTTTGGCGCCAGATCGCCGGGCGAGACACTGGGTACGGCTTCCGCGAAGTAGTCGGCGTAAAGGCACGCACGCAGGGCGGCGTTGACGCGATAGGCCACGCTCTTGGTTGTGTAGTGGCAGCCGTTCATCCCCACGGGTTCCGGCACCACCGGGATGTTCTCGAGGGGCTGCGCACGCGGCACCCAAAGCTGCATGGCCGGCCGCCCGATGTCGCCGCCGTTCCACCACGTCGTCAGCCGCTGGCGCGCCGCTTCCCAATCCGGACGATAAAGCAGTGAACTCATGGCATTCCCTTATCTTCGTTACGCCCTTGTCTTCCAAGCTCCCGGCAACATAGCACGCCGGGCCGCGCGAGCCAGGCGGCATGGCTTGCCCGTCCCCGTCGCCTAGCAGGCTGTCGGACTTAGCCGTTGTGGCATGCCTGGGCCGGTTGACGACAGCCTGCTAATGGCAAAACCGCATCTGTTTTGAGATGGTTCAAGCAAAGTTTTTCGGCTTGGAGCAGAATTCAGTGCGGTTTTGCATGAGGAGCCTGTCGAAACACAGGTGTCTTGACTCATGGTGGCCTAAGTCCGACAGGCTCCTAGGGTGCTTCAGTCGCGCATGGCAGTCGTCGGACCGGAAATCCGTTGGCATCGCCTTGACTTACACAGAGACAGAAGTAAGATTATAGGTATGAAATCCGCAAACACGGCAGAGACGATCACCTTCTCCTCCCGCGGCCAGGTCGTCATTCCGCGCCGGTTCCGGCGTGAGTTCGGCATTGAGGCGGGCACGCGCGCCATGATCCAGACCGAGGGCGACCACCTGGTGCTCAAGCCCATCACCGGCCGGTTCATCCGCAGCCTGCGCGGCTCGCTCAAGCACACGAAAGTCTGGGAGATCTTCCTCGAAGAGCGGAAGCGGGAGCGAGGCTGATCATGACGGTGAAGGTGCTGGACAGTTGGGCGCTGATGGCCCTGTTCAACGATGAGCCGGCCGCCGACGCCGTCCAGGAACTCCTGGTGCGCGCCGCCGAACATCACGAGCATCTGCTCCTGTGCGTGATCAACTGGGCGGAGATCTACTACTCGGTCAGCCGCGGCCAGTCGCCGGAGGCGGCCGAGGAGAAGGCGCGCCAGGTCGGTGAACTGCCGATCGAACTGGTGCCGGTGGACACGGACTTGGCTCTGGCCCGGCAGGCGGCGATCCTCAAGGCTACGTATCGGCTCTCGCTCGCCGACGCCTTTGCCGCGGCCCTGGCCAAACTCCGCAAGGCCGAACTGGTCACCGGCGACCCCGAATTCAAACCGCTGGCGCGCGAGATCAAGATCCGCTGGCTGCCGGCAGGCGAGTAGACCCCGGCAGTCGCGCCAATGGTAAGCGTCAAGGCCTCGGCCTATAAGGGGAGAAGGGACATGGTTCGGACAGCCGGATCGCGGCAGCTTCCGACAGATGTGAGGGAGAGACCGTTCTTTTGTTTTGACGGTCACGCCCTGTACTTTCACGGGCGACAAAAATTCTGGTCGTATGAGAGAAAGGAGATGGCATGACTGCGCGGCTGGTGAGCGCGATTGACACGAGGAATTTTGGAGGAGATACGGTCCGCCTCGGAGACCTCAACCGTGACGGCATGCAGGAACTGCTGTTTGTGCAAAGCGACCCGTGCACACGGGCCGTCACCTGTCTTACCGCCACCGACCTCTTCGGAAAGGTTCTCTGGCAGGCCGGCACACCGTCGCCGGATAATGGCTGTACCTATTCTGATCTCGCCGTCCAAATTTACGACTGGGACAACGACGGGGCCAACGAAGTGCTCTGGGTCGAGCAGGCAATCTACGCTGAATCAATCGTCTGGGACTATGCGGCAGGGAAACATATCATCATTCCGACGACCCGGCGCGGGGAATTGAACGGCCGGAAAGGCTGGGCGCAGGAAGGCGCCAAACGGTACGAAGAGACCGCGATCATGCACGTGCTGGACGGCGCAACCGGAAACGAGAAAACAAAGTTTCAAATCCCTGCACCCGCGGACGACTGCTTCGCATTTGCCAATCTGACTGGAGGCCCGCGCCGGAGTGACCTGATCGTCAAGGACCGGTACTGGAACATGTGGGGCGTGTCTCACGAAGGGCAAGTGCTATGGAACTACACAAAAAGCAATCCAGGCCATTACCCGGTGGTCGCCGACGTGGACGGCGACGGACGTGACGAGGTGTTCATCGGCTGGAATCTGATCGACCATGACGGCGCTATCCTGTGGACGCTCCCCGGCGCGCAATCACATCAGGACAGCGTTCATGTTGTGCGGATGGACGGAAAACTCCGACTGATCTTCAGTCACGGAGAAGGTGAAGGCCTGAACGGTGGCGTCCATTGCCTGACGGCCGACGGGAACGAACTGTGGACAAGAGAGTTCGGCCACGCGCAGATCGTCGTGCCTGGCCAGTTCCAGCCGGACCTTGGCCCCATTCAATTCGCGGTGGCGGATCTCGGGTGGGTCCAGAGTGCCGGGGTAAGGAAACAACCGGCCATCGTCATTCTGGACCAGGATGGCCGCGAAATATCCCGGAAGCCGTACCCCGACGGCGCGTCCATCTTCATGGTTCGGATTGACTGGCTTGGAGACGGAGCGCCTCACTGCCTGGCAGTTGCAGAAGGCGGGCCATTTGACCCAGCCATTAGGAGGTCCCGCATGGTGCCGCCGGTGATTCAAAGCGCGGAAGGCAAGGTTGTGGAGCGGCTTCCCCCAACATGGCCTGACGGGCACGAAACGGAAAACTACACCTATGTGGCGGCCGCCGACGTATGGGGGGACAGCCGAGAGGAAACGCTTGTCACCGGCCGGGAGTGTTTCAACATCTACACAAATGCCGACTTGCTGCCGCGGGAGACCCTTTATAACGCCACATTCTATCATGGCAGATAAGTGACAAACCAAGAAGAGCACGCGAATCAGCGCATGGAACGCCACGGCGCGTAACCGCGCCAAGGCTCGCGTGACGTTGGCAGACAGAAGCGGCACCGATCGGTGTATCCGCCCAGTCACGCCCGAAGCCGGCCCGCAGCAGGCCACTCCGCGACCGGATCACAGGAGCCGTAGAGCGGTGGCGCAGACGCCCGCTCCGTGCTAAGGTCCGGTGCTGCTGACAGATTCCCATCGGCCCGCGCAAACATAGAAAGCAACGTGACCATGGATACCGACCCTGACAAACCGCATGAGGTTACGAAACCGCCGCCTGTTCAGGGCATGCTTCTTGACCCGAAAGCCGTGCCGACGCCGCCGGGTCCGGCTGACCCCCAAGCGGGGGGCGCGACGGCGGGCGAAGCGGCGGGTGAAGCGGCGACCCCGCCAGCCGCTGCGGAGTCCGCGCCCACGCCGGAGCAGGCGCCCGGAGCCTACGGTTTCATCGCCCTCACCCCGGCGGAAGCGCGCGTCCTGGGCTGCCTGATCGAGAAACAGTTGACGACGCCCGAGTATTACCCGCTGACGCTGAACGCGCTGCTCGCGGCCTGTAATCAGAAGAGCAATCGCGCACCGGCAGTCGAGTACGATGAGCAGACCGTAGTTCGCGCCGTGGACAACCTGCGCACCAAGAAACTGGCCTGGATGGTGAGTACTTCCGGCGGACGCGTGCCGAAGTATGAACATCGCGCCGCCGAGCGGCTGTTGCTCGACCGGCAGGAGCAGATGGCGGTGCTGTGCGAGCTGCTGCTGCGCGGACCGCAGACCGCCGGCGAACTGCGTTCCCATGCGGAGCGGATGCATCCGTTCGCCGGTCTCGATGCCGTGCAGGCGGCCATCGAGGCCCTCGCCTCACGCCCGGTGCCGCTGGTTCTCAAACTGCCGCGCCTGCCGGGGCACAAGGAGTCGCGCTGGACACATCTGCTCTCGGGGCAACCGGAGACGGCGCCCGTGCAGGCCGAACCGCTCCCGGAGCCGGCACGCGCCGCCGTGCAGGCGGACGACATGCGGCTGGCAAAGCTGGAGCACGATTTCGCGGCACTGCAACAGGAAGTCGCCGAGTTGAAAGCCGCACTCGAGGCTTTCCGGTCGCAGTTCCGTTGAGCCGCAGGCGGCGGCATGAGCTTACCCCGGCTCAGCAGAGCTTCGCCCTCTAAACACACCAAACCATGTGCGGTTTTGCCGTTAGCAGGCTGTCTTCAACCGGCCCAAGCATGCCACAACGGGTAAGCCCGACAGCCTGCTAGGTGCTCTTGCCCCTGATGGACGTGAAAGACAAATCAGAGTTTTGCCGTGGTGGCACTTCGAGCCGGACCAGGGCCGTGCGGCAAACTTCCGGTTAGCCGCAGCACCGGGTAGAGCAGAACCAGGAAGGTTGCCCAGCCGAGGGCCAGGGCAAAACCGACGCCGAGCCGGGCCTGGGTCAGGCGGATAACGGTCATCATCGGCACCAGGAGCAGCACCAGGATGGGCCCTTGGCGGCTGATGGTGCGCAGCGAGTGCCGGGCTTCGTACAGCGCGAACACCGTCACCATCGGGAAAACCGTGAGGAAGCCTTTGAGCAGACCCTTGATCAGAATCAGGATCAGCACCAGCCCCGCGATGCCCGGCAGCTTGATGTAAGGCGGCAGCGGCGTGCGGTGTCCCGGATCGTCGGGCACCGGCGTGGTGAGCAAGAGCACCACGGCCAGCACGAGGCAGCCGGCGGCACCCAGGAAGAACAGCAGGTTGCCGGCTGAGATGAACGGCGCCACCGCGGACGCCACGCACGCGCACCCCAGGGCCGGGATGACGATGGCGGCCACCACCGGCATTTTCAGGCTGCAGTGGCACCAGCGCACGGCGTACATGAACAGCACCAGCAGCGGCAGCCCGAAGACATTGGTCGCATCCACCGGCCGCCCCACTGCCAGGACCGCCACCGTGAACGGGATCGGCAGGGTGAGAATGAACGCTTTCCAGCGCGGGTGGTGCAGGTACGCGATCAACCCGGACTGCAGGGTGACGACCACCAGTAACAGCAGATCCCAGACACCGAACTTCATGCAGACTCCATGGCCCCGCCCGCGCCTGCGGCCCGAGGGCGGCACGTGAAGCCAGCGAATGTAGCCCGCAAGAGGGACAGTGGAAAGTCGGAAGCAGGAAGTGAACAGTGGACAGTGAACGGTGAACTGACAGTGCATGCCGAAGAGCAAAGCACTACGGCGTGAGCCACGAAACTGCCACCGCGCTGACGCGCTGGTGCTCTGCAGGCGCTGCCTACGAAGAAGCGGGCCTTTCGGGAATGGCTCGCCGGGTCATCCGCGTCTGTACTTGGCGGTCTCCTGGGCATCGTGCACTGGCTGTGGGCGGCGTGTATACTATGCGGACCTCATCAAACCGCTGCGAAGGTTGACCCCATGCCATTCAAGATCAGTGCTCTGCTCGTGGCGGCCCTGTTTGGGCTGCCCGCCTTCGCCGGACCCAACCTGGTGAAGAACGGCGAATTCACCAAGCAGCTCGAGCATTGGAAGGTTGACTTTCCGCAGCCGAACGAGACGAAGTACCTCGAGAATCCCAAGTGGGTGGCAGTGGTGGACAATCCGCAAGGTTCCGGCACGGCGCTGAAGTTCACGCTCAACGGCAATGTCGCGGCCAGCCAGGGCGTAAAGGCCTGCACGGAGATGATGGAGGTCAATCCGGACGCCAACTACGAGTTTGGCGCGGAGCTGTTCACCAAGGGGCCGACGCTCAAGGTGTTCCTCGAGGGCTATATCAAGGATGAAGCGCAGCAGGTCGTGGGCAACGATTTCTACCCGGGGTTCAGTCGGGTTTATCGTTGCGTGATTCATGTGAGGAGCGGTCAGGGCGGCTGGGCGACGGAGAAGCTGGCCGCACGACTCGCCAAACTGGAGAAGCGGTACAAGCCGACCCACGTGGTGATCAAACTCTACGCCTACTGGCCCGAGGGCGAGGTTTACTGGCGGAACGTGTTCCTGCGGAAGGTGGGCAATTGAGCCGCAGCGCGGCGCCCGACTTCCGATCGTGAACCGCTCGCGGCGCGCACTGCAAGCAGGCCAGCCGTCGCCGACGGCGGCCCCTACCCCCTCATCCGAGCACCAGCGCGTCAGCGCGGTGACAAATAACCCGGCATCACCCGGCTCACGCCGTGGTGCTCGGTCGAGACGCACCCGGAGGTTCGCCCTCCAGGGGCGAACTCCTGATCCCGCTTCTGATCCCGCTCCTGCCCAGAGCAGGGCGAACGATTTCAGGTGTGAGGAGTCCTCTTCCTCCTTCTCATCGTCGTGCTCGGGCTCGGACTCGTAATCGTAATCGAGGGTCGCCGTGCTTGACCGGTCCACGCCTGCAGTGTAGGGTAAACCCAGCGTGCCGCGGTTGCGGAGATCGCAATCCTTGCGGCGGGGAGGAGGTCACACGATGTTCTTGTTTCCGTACCGAATCGGGTGATGCCGCATCTCGCGCAGGAAAGAGGCGGGCAGGCGCGCCCGGCGCCGGGCTTCGCCGGCGGCAACAACAACTGGGAGCCCATCATGCAGCGTCGTCGCCTTCCCGGCACGGACTTGAACGTCTCCGCTCTCTGCTATGGCACGGGCGGCTTCGGCACCGCCCTGCGCGACGCGGAACTCGATCTGCGGATCCGCGCCTTCCGCGACGCCGGCGGCAACTTTTTCGATACAGCTCACTGCTACGCGTTCTGGGTGGCCGGCGGGGATGGCGCCAGCGAACGCGCGCTCGGCGATTATCTCCGGCGTAATGGCCGCGGCGATCTCGTCATCGGCACCAAGGGCGGGCACATCAGTGCGCCCAACTACCGGCAGGTGGAGAACTGGCTCTCGCCCGGGCGGATCTCAGCCGACATCGACGACAGCCTCGCGCGCCTGGGACTCGATACGCTCGACTTCTACTGGCTGCACCGCGACGACACCCGGCTCCAGCCAGGAGAGATCATCGAGACGCTGAACGCCGAAATACATCGGGGACGAATCCGCTTTCTCGGCGCGAGCAACTGGCGCGCCGCCCGCATCGCCGCCGCCAACGACTACGCGACGGCTCACGGGCTGCAGGGTTTCGCGGCCAGCCAGCCGGAGTGGAATCTGGCCAGGAAGAACATCCCGGATGCCGTCCGCAACGACACCACCGGCACGGCCGCCCTGTATCTGCCGGATAAGGATCTCGAATGGCACCGGCAGACCGGCTTTCCGCTGGTGCCGTACTCGAGCACGGCCTGCGGCTACTTCGGGAGCGGCGGCGTCCGCGCCCGTGAAGCCTATGACGGCGCGCTGAGCCAGGCCCGGCTCAGCCACTGCCGGAAGCTCGCCGCCGAGTTGAACGCCACGCCCGGACAGATCGCCCTCGCCTGGCTGCTGAACCAGACCTTCCCCGTCTTCCCGATTATCGGCACGCTGACGGTCGAGCATCTCCGGGAAGCCGCCGGCGCCACCGCGATCCGGCTGACGCCGCAGCAGGTGGCCTGGATCGCGGGGTGACGCCGATCACCAGTAGATGTAGTTCACAAAGCGGTTGTGGTCCGCCGCGGGAAGCTCATCGACGTTCGGGATGATGAAGCGGTTGTCCAGCGCGTCGAGCAGGACCTTGCCCCGCTCGCCGTAATCCTCGGCACGGTCGCCGCGCCAGGGCATGATGAACTCCTCCCGCCCGCGCTGCGTCTCGACGTCGAAGAAGAGCAGACCGTATTCGTAGCGGATCTTGTGCACGCGCCGGATGATCTTCTCATAGTAATGTGACGCCAGGCTGCGCGCCACCAGGGCGTGCTGCTCCTTGGGGAAGGTTGTCAGGTCTTCGATGACTCCGATCTCCTTGTCCTTGTCGTCCGATCCCGTGTAAAGCAGCGAGATGAAATTGTTCGGATAGCGGATGGGAAAGAGGCGGACGGCGAATACGCCGCGGTAGAGGCTGTCCGGTTTCACGGAACAGTGGAGCAGCGAGAAGGTGCCCTCGAAGATCTGCGTGGTGTCGGGCGTCAGGCGGCGGACGCCGGTGGAGATAAGTCGTTCTTCGTTTACAGGCGTGCTATTGGCCGCGCTCATGCGTCACATCTCCAGTCGCGTCAACTCGGTCTGGATCCGCACCAGTTTCTGGTAAATGCCGCCCTCGAGGGCCAGCAATTCGTCATGGGTGCCGGATTCGGCGATCTTGCCATCGTCCACCACGAAGATGTGGTCGGAGTTCTTCAGGGTCGAGAGCCGGTGTGCAATGGCGATCGTGGTCCGTCCTTTGCAGAGCTGGACCAGTGCCTTTTGAATCTCCTGTTCGGACTCGGTGTCCACCGAACTGGTCGCCTCGTCCAGGATCAGCACGCGCGGATTGCACAGCAGCGCCCGGGCGATGCTGATGCGCTGCCGTTCGCCGCCGGAGAGGCCGGCGCCGTGCTCGCCGAGCCGGGTGTCGTAGGCAGCGGCGCGGCGCATGATGAAATCATGGGCGTTGGCCGCCTTGGCGGCATCCATGATCGCCAGGGCCGAGGCTTGCGGTTGTCCGTAGGCGATGTTCTCCGTCACCGTGCCGCGGAAGAGGAACGACTCCTGGAGCACCAGCCCGACCTGCCGGTGCAGGTCACCGGGGTCCAGTTCCCGCACGTCCACGCCGTCGATGAGCACCTGCCCCTGCTGGACGTCGTAGAAGCGGCAGATCAGGTTGACCATGCTGGTCTTGCCCGACCCGCTCTTGCCCACGATCCCGATGAACTGCCCGGGTTTGATCGCGAAGCTGACGTTCTTGATCACCGGCGTGTAGGGATCATAGCCGAAGGTGACGTTGCGGAATTCGATGGAGCCGGCAAGCTGTGCGACCCGCGTCGGTTTCGCGGCCACCGGCAGGATGGAAGAGGAGTCCAGGATTTCGAAAATGCGCTGGCCGGCGGAGAGGAAACCGGTCACCCAGTTCGAGAACATGCTCAGCGCCTGGATCGGCGCGTAAAACATGCCCAGGTAGCCGAAGAAGGCCATAAGCGTACCCAGACTGATCTCCTGGTTGTACACGCGCCGGCCGCCGGCGTACCAGACGATCAGGCCGCCCAGGCCGAACACGAATCCCATGATCGGGTTGAAGGTGGCCGTCGCCATCTCCAGCTTGCGCCGCGTTCCCTGCATGTAGCCGGCGCTCTTGGCGAAACGCGTCTTCTCGCGCTCCTCCTGGCCGTAGGATTTCACCAGGCGAATACCGGACAACAGGCTGGTCAGCATCTGCGCCATCTTGGACTGGCTGTCCCAAAACTGGTAGTAGCGCGGGTAGATGTGGCGCCAGAAAAACAGGGTGCCGACGATCACGAAGGGGACCGGCACAAGGACCAGCAGCGCCAGCCGCCAGTTCATGAAGAAGAGCATGGTCCCGACGCCGGCCACCAGCATCACGTTGAGAAGGAACCCCTGCCCCACCTGCGCCACGAAACCCTGGAAGTAGTCCGCGTCGTACATCACCCGGCTCATCAGCGTACCCCCGGAATGGCGGTTGTAGTAATCGACGCTGAGGCTGACCAGCTTGGCCTGCAGCCGCTCGCGCAATTCGCGGGTGATCCGCGTACCGACGATGCTGCTAACGCGCCCGATGAAGATGTTCAGGACGTGTTGCCCGAGCGAGGCCAGCACCAGCCCGAGGAGGATCAGCGGCAGCCAGTCCAGATGGCTCCGGGGCACCAGCACGTTGTCGACCAACACGCGCTGGAGCTGCGGCGGGATCAGGTTCAGACCCACGACCGCCAGCATCATCAGCAGGAGGAAAGCCATGGCGCCGCTGTAGGGCCGCATCATGGCCACTGAGCGCACGAAAATGCCATGCCGCCGGCTGCAGCGCGGGCACTCCGCTCCGCGCCCCGGCAGCGGCAGACCGCACGCACTGCAGTTGACTTCGCTCGGCCGGTTCAGGGAGTCTTCCTGAAACCCTTTGCCCGTGACGATGCGTTCGAGCTGAATCCGGGCCCGCCCAAAGGCCTCACGGCGCGCGTTGCTGTAGCGCAGAACGTTCAGGTAGAGCCCGTCGACCATGACCTGCAGGAAGGCGCTGCCCACGGTCTGGAAAGAGCGCACCTTCTGGATCGTCTCGTGTTTGAAAGGTCCGGCCACCGGCTTGCCGCCGGGACTGTCGGGCGCCAGCGCCACCACCGCCGCGTCGCTCACCAGGAGCCAGACTTCGCGCGCGGTGCCG
>Ga0247841_10011412_pt1 | contig 11827 bp, 6 predicted proteins | sample LaCruzMarch2015__2_FD_192410 | JGI IMG/M metagenome (GOLD analysis project Ga0247841, IMG submission 192410) | Freshwater microbial communities from meromictic Lake La Cruz, Castile-La Mancha, Spain - LaCruzMarch2015_18m | ecosystem: Environmental > Aquatic > Freshwater > Lake | place: Spain...
TGGGGTCGTGGCGCGCTGGACATGAAAGGCGGCATAGCCATGATGCTGGCAGCCATGATGCGCGCCAAAGTCGATGGGTTGGTACCGACAGGCGACATCCTGCTGGCTGTGCTAAGCGACGAGGAGAGCCGCAGCACCTTCGGTGCCGAATACCTGGTTACCAGCCAGGCGCAGCTCTTCCAGGGCGTTAAATATGCCATCGGTGAATTTGGTGGTTATACTTCACACATACTGAGGCACCGCTTTTACCCGATCATGGTCTCGGAAAAGCAGGGCTGCGGGGTGATAGCCACCCTGCGCGGCAAGGGCGGGCACGGGGCCTGGCCCGAACGCGGAGGTATCATGTCCCGTCTGTCCCGCTTCCTGCACAGCCTGGAGCACCGCCTGCCGGTGCACATAACACCTGTTGCCAGGGAACAGGTCCGCTGCACCGCCGAGGGCTTGCCCAGCCCGCTCAAACAGACCTTCATGCAGATGCTCATCCCTGCGCTGACCAACTCGGTGCTCGATACTTTTGGTCAGCAGGTGCGCATGTTCGACCCAATCCTGCACAACACCGTCGCGGCAACTTCCGTGAACGGGGGGGAGAGCTTCAACCAGATACCCGGCCAGATTTCCCTGGGGCTCGATTGCCGCCTGCTACCCGGCTTTTCACCCGACGATATCATCGCGGAGCTCAAGGGCCTTGCCGGCAGCGACGTGGAGTATGAAGTGTCCTACTTCGGGGGAGGCATGCCTGAGCCCGATATGGGCCTTTACGATACGCTGGCTGAGATATTGCGCGAGAGCGACCCGGGCAGCACACCCATACCCATGCTCTTCCCGGCCGTGACCGATGCGCGGTTGTTCGCCAGGCTGGGCATTCAGACCTACGGATTCACCCCGTTCAAGCTGCCGCCGGATATCAACTTCGAGCAGCTCTTCCACGCGGCCGATGAGCGCGTCCCGGTCAAAGCCCTGGATTTCGGCGCCGAGGCCATTTATAAGCTCATGCAGCAGTTTGGGGAGTGATCCCCGCCATGCAGGCGGCTATACACAAATTGAGTGAGGGCGTTCAACGATGAAGAAAAGAGACAACCCGGTGCGCACTACCGCCTATATATGGTGGATCGTAGCCGCGGTATTTCTCATTTTATTGGCGGCCTCTTTCCTGCTCGACATCGGCGGCGGCATTGGAGTGTTAGTGATCCTGGTCGGCTTCCTGATGACCTTTACCGGAATCGGGGTTGCAGTGTACTACATGCTGCGTGCCGGAAAAGTGGACGAGTTTTTAGACGGCAAGGGCTTCCTTGTTCACTGGACATATCCGGCTGATGAGTGGCAGAAATTCATGGGGCATGAATACGCAGCTGAAAAAAGGGCCGACATATTGAGGCTGGTTGTAGTGGCCGTCATTTTTGGCATACTTGCGATCATATTTTATGCAGTCCACGGCTTATGGGCTGTCGTCATTGCTCTGTTTTTCGCTTTTCTCTTTGGAGGCAGCTACCTGCTCAATCACTGGTACCTACGCAGGAAATACGCCGGATACCCCGGGGAGGCCTACATTGGCAATGACGCAATTTATGTGAACAGGCGGCTCCACGTCTGGACAGCCGGCAATTTAGCCTCATTTGTCTCTGCCCAATACAGGGAGGAGAAGCCGCCGTTCATCCTTTTTACCTACAATACATCCAGCCCCATAAGCTGGACGGTGCGCGTGCCGGTGCCGCAAGGACAGGAAGCCAGGGCCAGGGAGCTGGTTGCGCAATTCAAGACATAGTCCAGGTTTAGTGAAACCGGCTCCAAGAGTTATTTCCCCGTTTTTTGCTGTATAATACGTCAACGACCTAAGCCCAATCTCATTTTGGCGAGGAGGTGGAGATGTCCGGTTGTTACCTTCATGCGAGCAAGGAAGCGGTTGGCGCGTGTATAAATTGCGGCGAACTGGTCTGCGCCGCCTGCCACAAAGAGATAGAGGGCAAGAGCTATTGCCAGGCCTGTGTTGATAAGCTTTTTGGCGCCACCGAAGTAATAGCTGAGCAAGCCCCATCCCCTGTCACTTCTGCAGCTAAGCCGGTGCCCCAACAGACGGAAAAAGAGAAGGTCGCGTCGGCTACCGTAGTGCAGGCAGCAAAGACGATTGATCCGACGACCCCATCGGGAAAGCCGGTGACTGCGCCTGAAAAAACCGGGGTCGTTCAACCCCGTGTAACGCAATCCGTGAGTAATCTCTGGTGGCTGTTGCCCATATTTCTGGCCTGGATAGGCGGGCTCGTAGCATGGTCGGCCGTCAAAGGCAGGGCGCCACAGAAAGCCCGCTATATGCTTTTCGGCGGCATCGGAGTGACTTTATTACAAGTCTTTATGGTCTTCTTGATTATCTTCGCTGCCGCTGTACCAGGCGCACAAATCCCTGTGGTTGAACTTAAAAGTGCAGCGCCTACCGAGCTCAATATTCCGGCAAATTCCACATGGACAGCAATCGCAACTGCAGAAAATGGCACAACGCTCCAAAACGCGGGCATCTCACTACAAGTGCCCCCGGCAGCGGTTCAATCAGATACTGAAATAGTTGTAAAGGAGTTTACCGCGCTACCGTCGGAATTTTACTATGCGGAAACTAACGAACCACCCCCTGTAGCAATGGCCATAAGCGATGTGTACGATGTTGGGCCTGCAGGTGTTCAGTTTGATAAACCGGTTCAGGTCACCATATCCTATGATAAAACGCTGCTGCCGGCCGGAGCCAAACCCGAAGATATTAAAATGGCACATTGGGACGGCAAAAATTGGGTTGTAGTTGGTGGATATGTGGATGCCCAAAAGGGCACGGTTACAGTCTCCTCAGCCAACTTTCCCGGATCCGTATTAGGAGTAACTATTGCGGGCGGCATAATTATCGGAGGCTATATTCTATACACCAAAATAACAGGAGATCCAAGGGCAAAAGGCACGGCACCTCAACATGTTATGCCAGAAAATGATACAGTCAAAGAGTATTCTAAAAAGGCGGGTATCCTTCAAACAGGTAAATGGATTCCCCTGGAAGACCCGTATCACTCCGGGAAACTCAACCCCCAGGTAATGGCCGCACCCGGACTTAAAAGGATTGGATTTAAGGATGAGGGCTCCAAGGCGCCAAACTACCCGGATTATACAGAATATGTGGCAGGTTCAGATGTAAATTGGACTAAGCCGGATGCTTTTTTCAATAACAAGAATGGCAACGGTGACCCGAGAGGTGACTGCACCTGCGTCACCAGCGCCACTCTGAGCATGTTGAGAAAAATGGGGCTGGAGGCCTATGGTGTAGACGGTCAATTAAAGGATCCCAGGAACGTGAAAGGCATAGTTAAAGATGTATGGTTTGAACATACGTGGGTAGAGTTTGTCTATCAAGGTACGCCATATTATTATGACAATGCTTATGGTATCGTGCCGCTGCAAGATATGAAAGACCACTTATACGTACCCAAGTCTATCACTGATATTAATAAGGGGTATATGTGGAATGAAAAGGGACAAAAATGGTACCAGGATGGATGGTGGAAGAGTAAGTTAAATACGCCTGCTGTGACCATAAAGACTCTGGGAAGCATCGGGTATATTAACCAACCTTGCATCTTCATTGCCGACCCGGAAAACATACCCCCCGGTTCTAAAATAGTGTGGTCTATCTCCGGTGGTCCAAACGAAAGTGGCGCAGTATACACGGACGTGGAAACTGTAACTCATACATTTGAATCTACCGGCGAAAAGACCATCACGGTGCAATATACGCAAGACAATGCAAAAATTGCAGGAGACAAAGTGGTGTTCGTTGTTTATGCTGAGCCCACTCTTGATATCTTGCTCCCGGCACCTGCAACCACAGAGTACAAGCCGTTAGACCCCGACAAGCCGAACACATTCACTGCTATACCCAAGGCTATACCGCCGGATGCCGTTTATACCTGGCAAATAGGCGACACAGAAATGGATAAAGGTGCAAACAAAACAGCCCTGACTGTCCCGGCCAAATCCCTGAAGCCTTCCGGGGAATACGAGGTCTCAGTGCTTGCCAACTGGACGGGCGCTGATGGTAAAAATAAATGGCTTAAGGCGAGCAAATTCTTCTCTGTCGAATCAAAATCACTTTACATTACAAGCGACCTGCCCTCATACATGACCGGAAAAGTATGCACTGAGTATACCTTTACGGCCAATTTCACCAATAAGCAACCGGGGACCAGTTTTGAGTGGTTTGAAGATGGTCAGACAATCGACAGCGGCAAGGATTCAATTACCCATATGTTTAAGAATCACGGCAGCCCGCTGGTCACGATCAAGGCTACCTGGCAGTCTAACGGAAATACCCAATCAACAGAAGCCAGCTATAGTGTTAAAATCGGCGAGCCGAAAATAACGGTAAAAGGGCCGAAAGAGCTAAAGGAAAAGGAAAATGGGACCTTATATGAAACCTATTCCTTCTGGATTGAGCCGGAGAATATACCAGACAGCGCCAGTTATACGATGGATGGAAAGTCTATCAGCGGCACAGAATTCCAAACCACAATGCTGGCCACAGGCATACAAATAGTTAGGGGGGAAGCCAATTGGGATAACAATGATTGCCGAGGCCAGGTTAAAGACTCACAGGTAATTATGGTCGAACCACCAATTCTTGACAAAATTACTGCCACACCAACGCCTGGCATCGCAGGACAGCAAACCGCATTTAAAGCGTCAGGCAGAAAAATACCCAGCCAAAAATGCACCTTAACATGGGAGCTGGGCAAAGGACAGAAAAGCCAGGAAGTTACGAGTATAAATACCGAGGTAAATAACACATATAATGATGCCGGCGACTATGATGTAATAGTTACATTGCGGGGACCGGGGCAAAGCTTTATTGATTATACGAAGATTAGATACCACGTCAATGCAGGAGCTACGTTGACCCTAAAGATGCCAGAGAGTGGCCCGATAAACAAACAATACACATTTACGGCCGATCCTACTGAAGTTCCAAAAGGGGCATATTATACCTGGTACATTAATGATTCCCCGGAGATGGAAGGAACTGATAAGACTATTTTTACTACTGCAGAAAATTTCTTGAATTCCGTAAAAGTTAAAGACAGTAACCTTTTTAAATTCTACGTGGTCGCAACCTGGACTGAAAAGTCTGCTTCCGGAGCAACCCTGAAAAAAAGTGTAGATGCGACCGCTGTTTTTGAAACTCTTGATGCAGCGCCTGTTCTCAGCATAAAACTTCCAGCTCCCGCTCCAAACAAGCCGCTTGACCTGTCAAAAGAACACATTTTCTATGCCGAGTCCACAGGAATCCCCGATAGCGCTACCTACGAATGGTATATCAATGAACAAGGAGTTTTAAAAGCCCAGGGAAAGGAAGGAATGGAGGCTATAGCTCCCGCAGGATTTTTCAAAGAGGGAGACTATAAAATACTGGTGATTGCCAAATGGAAAGGCGCAGATTCAAAGGAACAGTGGGCACAGGCAGACGCCATGTTTAAAGTAGAGAAAATCAATATTTCGTTGTCAATAATACCACCACCGGATATACAGAGTAATACTGCCAAGGAAAATATTAAATATTATTTTGCCTTCAATACCAACATCCCGTCTACCGCTACTTTCACCTGGTACAGCGACGGCCAGGAAGCGGGCAAGGGACAGAGCATCGGACTCGCATTCCCATCAGGTCAACATATTATTGAGCTTAAAGCTAACTGGCAGGATACCGATGCTGCTAAAACCAAGCATGAACAGAAAGCAGACCCTTTGAGATTTAATATCGCAGCGATACAGCCTCCCGATGATTCCGGTACTGGATGGCATCTGGTTAAGATAGAGCCGCCTATGCAGTTTTCGGAATACTATGGCCCCAACGACACTCAATCATTCGATAACGGTAATTATACTGTTACATACCCATCACATTTCAATTCTAATGGCCCAGATAAATGGCAAACAAATAACTTCATTTACACCAAAATGCCTCAGTATCTCAAGCCGGATAATGATTTTAAAATATCCTGTTCTATAAATGCGACCTCAAGTCTTTATTTTGCTGCAGATAACATTATTGAATCTAAAGTCCAGCCTGGTACGGGTGTGGTTTACTATGTTGGCGGTAAAATTATTTATAGATGCGAGTTCGAGAGTTCAAAAACATCAGTACTGCATATTATGCCAGGTGTGCCGGGTGGTGATAAGCTCCGGATTAGAGTTTCATTTTTTTCGAAAGATACAATGGATGCCAACGGGGGATTTACTCAAACTGCTACGTACATTTATGAGTATAGATAGACTCCAATCACATGTTATAAGGGAGTACAGGCTAAAATGAAAGACAATCCTCCCCTGCAAACCATCGTAGCCTGGGTGATCATCACCGCCCTGGCTGTCTTCGGCATCTTCGCGCCTTCGCTGTTCGGCATGGACGGCTTCAAGGGCGGTTATGCCATCTCTTTTGTCAGCTTTTTCATGGTCATATGCGGTATCATCGTAATAGCTATCTATTCAGGACGTGCGCGCGCCGTGAGCAGGATATTGAAGTCCGATAACGTCCTGGCCCACTGGACCTACGATCAGGCTGAGTGGAACGAGTACGCTGAAAAACAATTCGTAGAGGAGAAAAAGGAAAAGAGTGCGCTTTTCTACGTAATTGCAGCCTTTGCCCTGTTCTTCGGCATTGTGTTTTTTCTCATCGATAACGAAAGCGGTTTATGGGTCCTCGTACTGATGCTAATACTGATCGGCGTGATCGCCTTCACCGCCTGGTTCACAGCCTGGTATAACCACCGCCAGAATCTAAAATATCTCGGTGAAACGTATATCACCGCGGACTCTATATATATTAACCGCCAGCTCCATACCTGGCGCGGACTCGGGGCCAAATTGGAATCCGTCGACCTGGATAAGCATAAAGCCCATGCAATGTTGAAACTGGTCTATTCCGCGCCGACCAGGACCGGCTTCCAGGACTATACCGTCAGGATACCCGTGCCCCGGGGGAAAGAGGCGGAAGCGGAACAGATATATCAAAAGCTGCAGCAGGATTCATAACGGCCCTTTCATCTGCGTGATATAAATCATATAATGCCCGGGTCACCACCTATAGAATAAAAGTATGTCCATGCTATTCAGGTGCCCGGGCGGCCAGGGCGGGGCCACTCCCACCATACAGCTTAAGACATGCCCGCAGTGCGGCGGAGAGGTGGAGCTGTTCTCAACAGATATGAAGATGGATTGCCCCTCCTGCGGACAGACGGTTTTCAACAACGTAAACAGGTGCGCCGACTACTGCCAGTACGCGGAGCAATGCCTGGGCACGGCAGAATATCAGAGACTGAAGAAATAGATCCGGGGGAGGATTAAATATGGAAAAAACTGCTTCGAAAGTCAAAAGGAAGATCGTCAAAATCGACGAAGAGCTATGCGACGGTTGCGGACAATGCATTATGTCCTGCGCCGAGGGGGCCCTGCAGATAATAGACGGCAAGGCCAGGCTGGTCTCCGACAAGTATTGCGACAGCCTGGGCGCCTGTTTGGGCGAATGTCCTCAGGGCGCCATCAGCATCGAGGAAAGGGAGGGAGAACCTTATGACGAGGAGGCGGTAAGAAAGCACCTGGCGCAGATGCCGCCGCCCGAACCGGGCCAGTCCTGCGGATGCCCCTCGGGTGTGCTCAAGCATTTCGGACAAGAAGACGCCCTGCCCTGCGGTTGCCCATCATCCACGGTAGCGCAGTTCAAGGCAACAGCCAAAGAATCAGCGGTCTCACACTATGAACGCCAGGAATCGGAGCTTTCACACTGGCCGGTGCAGCTCACGCTCGTTCCCGTTAAAGCGTCGTTCCTGCAGGGCGCAGACGTTCTGCTGGCCGCCGACTGCACGGCCTTCGCTTACGGCGGCTTCCACCACGGCTTCTTAAAAGACCATGCTTTGCTGGTGGCCTGCCCCAAGCTGGACAACTACGAAGCGCACCTGGCCAAACTCACGGAAATATTACGCCAGTCAAATATCCGAAGCCTGACTGTGCTGCGTATGGAAGTGCCCTGCTGCGCCGGCTTGACCCGTATGGCCATGCAGGCTATTCTATCCAGTGACAAGGACATCCCGTTCAAAGAATCCATTATCGGCACCCGTGGCGAAATAAAAAGTTAAGCGGAGGTTGGCATGGAAGGGGACCGCATCTCGTATCATAGCTCGGTACGTACCGTCTACGAACGCATAAAAAAGGACGGCATGACCAATATCTGGGAACGCTACGAGGCCCAGGGCCTTGGCAGCAGCCCCGACCAGCGCTGCCCCTTCTGCCAGGAGGGGAAGCGTTGCGACCTCTGCTCCAACGGGCCCTGCCGCGCAGATGCCTCCAAGGACAAGCGAGGTGTGTGCGGGATTACCGCTGACGGCATGGCCATGCGCATGATGCTGTTGCGCAACGTGATGGGGGCGTCCACCTACCACTATCACACGGAGCAGACTATTAAGACGCTGCGGGCCACGGCGAGAGGACAAACCCCTTTCAAGATCACGGAGGGAAACAAGCTCAAGGTTTTCGCCAAACGGTCCGGCCTGAGCACCGTCGGATCGTATAAACGCATGGCTCTCAGGTTGTGTAAATTCGTGGAGGAGGACTTCAACCGTAAATACGACCAGCCCAGCCGCATCGTGGAAGCGCTGGCGCCCCCAGAACGCAAGGAAGCCTGGCACAAGCAGGGCATCTTCCCCGGCGGCATCTACGGCGAGATGATGTTCTCCACCAGTTCCTGCCTGACCAACGTTGACGGCTATTACCAGAGCCTGGCGCTCAAGGCCATGAGGCTGGGCATCGCCATGGCCTACCAGAGCCAGATAATCAACGAATACTGCCAGGATATACTATTCGGCATCCCCCGCCCCCATAAAATGCGCGTGGACCTGGGCGTCCTGGACCCTGATTACGTCAACGCCCTGCCCAATGGCCATGAGCCTTTCCTGGGCTTCGCCATGGTGCAGCTGGCGCGCACCCCGGAGTGGCAGGATAAAGCCAAAGCGGTCGGGGCTAAAGGGCTGCGCGTCATCGCCAATATCGAAGCCGGCCAGGAGATGATACAGCGCTGGGAGATGGACGATGCCTTCTGGGGTTTTACCGGAAACTGGATCTCGCAGGAGGCCGTGCTGGCATCGGGATGCGTCGACCTCTTTGCCTGCGACATGAACTGCTCGATGCCGGTCGACCCTGCCTACGCCGAGAAATATAAATTCAAGCTTTTACCCGTGAGCGATTTGGTTGCCTTTGAAGGTGTTACAGACCGCATAAACTACCTGCCCGAAAAAGCTAAAAACCAGGCTGCCAGGCTGCTGGATATGGCCATAGCCAATTATAAAGAGCGCCGGAAAACGGTAGAAGCCGTAACCGGGCTGCCGGTTACCGAGGCGGTGGTCGGTTTCTCTACTGAGAGCATCCTGGAGCTGCTGGGGGGGACCCTAACGCCGCTGCTGGAGGCTATTAAAAAAGGGACCATCCGAGGAGTGGCGGGGCTGGTATCATGTACCACGCTGCGCGATCATGGCAATGACGCCCACAGCGTGGCCGTCGCTAAAGAGCTTATCAAGCGTGATATCCTGGTGCTTTCCATGGGCTGCGGCAGCGCGGCCATGCAGCTATCCGGCCTGTGTTCGCCCGATGCCCGGGATCTGGCCGGGCCGGGCCTGAAAGGCCTGTGCAAGGCGCTGGGAATCCCGCCTGTTTTGAGCTACGGCACCTGCACCGATACGGGCCGGCTGGCCGACCTGCTGGCCGCCATCTCCAGGGAACTGGGAGATGTGCCGGTAACCGATCTGCCCGTCGCAGCGGTAGCCCCCGAATATATGGAGCAGAAGGCGACCATCGATGCCGTATTCGCGCTGGCTTTCGGCCTCTATACCTACGTCAACCCGGTGCCTACTGTCACCGGCGGTCCCAGCCTGGTCAAGCTCCTGACGCAGGACCTGCCGGGCGTCACCGGCGGCCTGCTCAGCGTGGAGAAGGATGCTGTCAAGGCCGTGGACGGAATCCAGGCAGCTATTGAGGAGCGGAGGAAAAGGCTGGGTATTTAATAGCCTATGGTTAAATGAGCGCTGATGAGAACCACCAAACAAATAATCCTGAACCTGTCCGGTTACGATAACTATAGCGAAGTGCTGATAGAATCGGCGGGCACCAGGATCGCCCTGTCCCTTTATCATGCTGGCGATAACCGTCCATGCATCGTGTTCATTCCCGGAACGATGACCCATCCGCTGTTTTACGATGATTTCCTGACGCTGCTGGCCGGGGCTGGATTCAACGTTGCAGGGGTTCATTTATTGTCTCACGGGAAAAGCCCGCGGGAGAAAATGCTTTTCACGTTCGCAGATATGTTACAGAACATCATGGATACCATTTCATACTGCATCGACAACATCAGCAGCGACGTGATCCTGTTGGGATCCTCCCAGGGGGGTATTTTAAGCCTTGCGGCAGCCGGTATGGACAGCCGCATAAAAGCGGTATTTCCAAATAATGTGCTGATCCCCTCCCTGAGCAGCTCCATTTATATAACGAGATTCCCCCGCTTCCTGAAACCTTTTCATAAGCCTCTTACTTCAATTATGAAGTTTGCTGCCCGGATCGCTCCGGGCTTACAGCTGCCGCCCACGTTTTACCTCGATTTCGACAGGGTTTCCAGGTCGAAGGCACTGATAGACCTGTTTTTCAGCGATCCGCTTAACCTTGCGTCTTACCCCCTCTGCTTCCTGGCATCGCTGTTCACAGCAGATCTGAAAAGTGTCTCAGATGGTAGCATCAAATGCCCGGTGGTTGTAATCGCCTCCACCGGTGATACACTTTTCCCCTACGATTACTGCCTCGAAGTATATGAAAAAATCGCCGCCCCTCAAAAGGAGATGCTGGTATTCAATGAACCCTACCATTTAATATTCAACGAATGCCTCGAAAGCATAATCGGGCCGGTGGTGCAAAAGCTGAAAGAGTACCAGTGACTGCCTAAGGCTCGGCTATGGACTTTCGCAGCGCCATGATCATCTCCGGGACATCGATCTTCATGGGGCACCGTACCTTGCACCTTCCGCAGGTGAGGCAGGTATAGGCCATTGACGAGGCTTTCTCCATATTCTTGGTCACCTCTGCGGCCCACACTGCACCGATGCCCGCGAAATATTTATCGCCGAAATAACCCGCTGTGAGCCCGAAGATCGGGCATTCATAAAGGCACCCGCCGCAGCGCAGGCAGTACAGCGCCTGCCGCAGCACCGGGTCCCCGGCAAGGCGCGTCCTGCCATCATCCAGGAAGATGACGTGGAATTCTTTGGGGCCGTGAACACCATAAGTGGTCACTTTTTCGATGTCCCCCGTCTTGCTGGGGCCTGAAATCATGCTGACGTAAGAGGGCACGGTATAGTTGGCATAACGCCAGGTAACCTCGGATACCTTGAAGGCCTCTTCCAGCGTCGGCACCAATTTTTCCATGCCGACAAGGGCGATATGCACGGGTGGGGCGCCTGTGGCCAGGCGGATATTGCCCTCATTTTCAATTAAAAATAGTGTGCCCGTATCGGCGGAAACCACGTTGGCACTGCTGATGCCCACATCCGCTTTGAAGAATTTATCCCTCAGCAATTCCCGTGCCGTGGCCACCAGCGTATCGATATCCGGCTGCAGCTTTTGGCCTGTTATCTGCGAGAATAGCCTGGCTACATCCTCCCTCGGCACGTGTATGGCAGGGGAAAGTATGTGCATGGGGCGCTGCCCCAGCTTCTGTATGATGAATTCGCCCAGGTCGGTCTCATATACCTCGTTTCCCGCCTCCTCGAGG
>Ga0247841_10011414_pt1 | contig 11826 bp, 10 predicted proteins | sample LaCruzMarch2015__2_FD_192410 | JGI IMG/M metagenome (GOLD analysis project Ga0247841, IMG submission 192410) | Freshwater microbial communities from meromictic Lake La Cruz, Castile-La Mancha, Spain - LaCruzMarch2015_18m | ecosystem: Environmental > Aquatic > Freshwater > Lake | place: Spain...
TAAACAAAATAAAAGAAAAAAATAGAAAAAAGGGAAGAATTGATGTATCTCAAATCGCAAACGAGATAAAAAAAGAATTAATACAACAACAAAGAAAACCTATTGCAAATCTAAGTAAACATAATTTTAAAGATAAAAATAAAACTGGGGTAAAGGAATATGTTAAAACAGGTGTACCTGGATTTGACGAATTATTTGAACAAGGTATACCAAAAGGGAATCAAATGATTGTAGCGGGAGGAGCAGGAAGCGGTAAAACTATTCTGTGTCTACAAACACTAATAAATAAGGCAAAAGAAGGAAAAAAATGCTTGTATATGACTCTAGAAGAAAGTGAAGAAAAATTAATTCAGCATATGGAAGATTTTGGTTGGCCAGCTAGAGAACTAGTTAAAAAGAATAAAATAAGAGTATTTAGAATTAATCCATTTGATATAACTAGAAATGTTGATGCATTACTTGCAAAACAAAAAGGAGAGCTACTAATTGATATTGATCCAGTTTTATTGCCCAAAAACTACTCAAACCCAGACTTTATCGTAATTGATTCTTTAACAGCAATTGCTTCTGCATTTACAAATAAGGATGAGAGTTATCGAATTTATATCGAACAATTATTTAGATTTTTAGAAAAAACAGGCGCAACAGGATTATTAATTACGGAAACAGACCAAGTTCCAAAGATCTTTTCACCTACAGGTGTTGAAGAATTTCTTGCAGACGGAGTAATTGTTTTATATAACTTAAAACATGGGAATGTAAGAGAAAATGCAATTGAAGTTCTCAAACTAAGGGGGGCATCTCATAAAAAAAAGATTGTTGCATTTCAAATTACTTCAAGCGGAATAATAGTTTATCCTGATCAGGAAGTTTTTTCTGAGATGCAATAAAATGTCAGAATTAAAAAAAGATATTAAAAAATACAAGACAATTGCTCTTCTTGCTCCAAGTTTTATCTGTGAATTTAAATATCCAAATATTATTTCTGAACTTAAAAGTTTAGGATTTAGTAAAGTCGTAGAATTAACATTTGGAGCAAAAATGATAAATAGAGATTATCATAAGATTCTTGAAAAAGAAAAGAATAAACTCTGGATTTCATCTGTATGCCCAGGGATTACAGAATTTATAAAATCAAAATATCCTAAATATACTAATAACCTAATTCCGGTTAATAGTCCTATGATTGCAACAGCAAAGATATGCAAAAAGTTCTATCCTAAATATAAAACTTGTTTTATCTCTCCATGTAATTTTAAAAAACAAGAAGCTAAAAATTCAAAATATGTTGACTATTCTATTGATTATCAAGAATTAAGAGGGTTGTTTAAAAAGAATAACATAAAACCCATAAAGAAAAAAGAAAAGTTTAGCAAATTTTATAATGATTATACAAAAATATATCCTCTTTCAGGAGGATTATCTAAAACAGCTCATCTAAAAGAAGTATTAAGACAAGGGGAAGAAAAGATAATTGATGGAATTATTAACGTAGAAAAGTTTCTAAAAAATCCAGATAAAAAAATCAGGTTCTTAGATGTTACTTTTTGTAATGGCGGATGTATAGGGGGCCCATTTTTATCTTCAAAAAATCTAAAAGAAAAAAATAAAAAATTAATGCATTATCTTTGTCTGGCAAAAAAAGAAAAAATACCTAATGGAAGAGAAGGTATAATAAGAAAAGCAAAAGGAATAAAGTTTACTTATTAATATCACTACTTTTAACAACTTTCAAACCAATCTTTTCGCAAATTTCCATTGTAACTTTCTTCTCTTCACTTTTTAGTCCTTTCCAATCAATGATCACTGTTTTTATCGGTTCATTTGTCTTTGAAATAGCCTCTTTTATTACTTCTTCAGTTATTGGAAAAACATATTGAGGGATTATATGCGAAATTGCATACTCTGAACTAATTTGAATCTTATTAAAGGCAGGGCAATAATGCAGTCCGCCTATGGCAATTGATGAAACCCAATTTTTACTAACAACTTCTTTTTCAAAGTTACTTATTGCTTTTTTTATTGTTTTACAGATTATTCTTGCAGCTTCTTTATCTTCCCATTCTTCAATTGTAGTTCCAATTTCAATAAAAACACAGGGTTTCTTAATAAACGGCCCATGATGAGTAACTTCCAAGGTAACTTCAAAATCACTTTTATTCTTTGCTTCTTGATCTAATACCTGAAAGAGATATTTTAAAAAAAATGCGCTAGTATTACAAACTTTTCCAGCTTGGCCCCCATAATCTGCCTTTAACCAATTACCTGGAGCATGCAATGAAAATGTTTTTCTATGCTGTTGAGATTGATGTCTTGTTGCAAATATAAAAAAATCAAAAATAGGATAATCTCTATCTAAACTATCTGCAAAAATTGTTTCTTTATCAATTAATACTGCTTCAAGCTCCGGATATTCTTTTTTAAGAAGATTATGAATGCTAACTCCTGCCATATCCTCTTTACTGGAGATAATTAAAAATTTCATAAGTATTTTAAAGGATAATAGTTTTAATATCTTATGATAGAATATATTTTATCCATTATATTTATTATTACAGCCTATCCCGTTGGGCTAATTTTAAATTACTATACAAGAGATGAAAAATATCTAAAAGAGTTTATTAAATATGTATCAATTATACTAATAATTTTAACTATCGTTTCATTTATATTTTGGGGACCAGTTATTTCATTAACTCTTATTTATATGGTCATTGTTAGCCTAATTAGTTATATTAAGAGATAAAATCTATAAACTATATTTTCATAATATTTCTATGTTTTATTTAATAGGATTAGGTTTAGAAATAGACTCAATAACTTTAGAAAGTAAGAATATAATTGAAAAATGCTCAAAAGTATATCTAGAAACATATACTGTAGACTTTCATTATTCTATAGACAAGTTAGAACAATCAATTGGGAAGAAAATTGAAAAGCTAAACAGAGAAAAAGTTGAATCGGAATCTTTTTTAAGAGATGCAAAAAAAGAAGATATTGCGTTATTAGTTTTTGGTTCTCCTCTAGATGCAACAACCCATATCTCTCTAATATTAAAATGTAAAAAAGATAAAATTAGATATAGAGTCATACACAACGCGAGCGTATTTGATGCAATAACTGAAACAGGGCTACAGTTGTATAAATTTGGAAAAACAACAAGCATGCCAAAATTTCAAAAGAATTTTGAACCTTCTTCATTTTTAGAAGTTGTTAAAGACAATCAATCAATAAAAGCTCATTCACTAATACTCACAGACATTGGATTAGATTGCAAGAATGCATTAATCCAACTTGAAAAGGCAATGAACGAAAAATCCATAAAAATCGATAAAATAATTCTCTGCTCAAAGGCAGGAACAGATGAAAGTAAGATCTACTATGATACAATAAAATATCTAATAAAAAAAGAGATAAAAATGCCATTTTGCATAATTATTCCTTCGGAATTACATTTTGTAGAATTGGAAGCATTAGAACAACTAAAAGAGAAATAGACTATGTTTAATCTAACAAAAGAAGAAGAGGAAGTATTCAAAAAGCTAGACACCCCAAGAAAAACCCAAGACTTTCTTAATAATTTAGATACAAATTTTGAAGAAAAGGGAGAAACATGCATGTCTCCTAGAAGAGTTTTAAAAGAGAAGAAATGCCATTGCATTGAAGCAGCAATGTTAGCCGCACTAGCATTAAGGATTCACGGAAACAAACCTCTAATTCTAGATCTAACTGGCACAAGAAATGATTGGGATCATGTTATTGCTATTTTTAAAAAGTATGGGAAATTTGGAGCAATATCCAAAACAAATCATGCAGTCTTAGGTTATAGAGATCCTGTTTATAACTCTATTCGCGAGCTAGTAATGAGTTTTTTTCACGAATATACTGATGAACACGGGCATAAAACACTAAGAAGCTATTCGGATCCAATAGATTTATCAAAATTTGACAAACATAATTGGATAACTGATGAAGAAGACTTATGGTATATCTGCAATTATCTTTCTGAAATAAATCATTATCAAATATTAACAAGAAAACAAATAGCAAATCTAAGAAAAGCAGATGAACTTGAAATAAAAGCAGGCAATTTAATAAAACAACAAGATCCAAAAAAGCTAGCCCAGAATAGTTTTTACACTCCTATTCAACTCTCGTCATAACAAACTATAAAAACTAACACAACTTCCAAAAAACATGGAGCTAAAGAACCTCATTGAGGCACAGCAATTTACTCCAGAAATTTTATTTAGTTTATTTAATGAAGCAGATAAAATAAAAGAAAGTCCTAAAGAATTTTTAGAAGCACTTAAAGGAAAAGTTTTAGCTACTCTTTTTTATGAACCCAGCACAAGAACGAGATTAAGCTTTGAATCCGCAATGCTAAAACTTGGCGGAGCGGTAATAAGTACTGAAAATGCAAAAGAATTCTCTTCGGCAATAAAAGGAGAGAGTATAGAAGACACAATTAGGGTTGTTTCAGCCTATGCCGATTGCATTGTAATAAGACATTATGAAGAAGGAACTGCAAAAAAAGCAAGCGATGTTTCAAACATCCCAATAATAAACGCGGGAGATGGAAAAGGACAACATCCCACTCAGGCATTATTAGACGTATACACTATTTATAGAGAATTTGGTCATTTAAATAAGATAAAAATAGCTTTTGTTGGAGATTTACTTTCTGGAAGAACCGTTCGTTCATTATGTTATCTGTTAGGAAAATTTCCAGAAACAGAGATAACTTTTGTTTCCCCTGAACATCTTAAGATGAAAGAAGATATAAAAGAATATTTAACAAAACATAAAGTAAAATTTAAAGAAGAAAATAATCTAAATGAAGTTCTTCCAGAAGTAGATGTTATTTATATGACTCGAATACAAAAAGAAAGAATGTCCCTAGAAGATTATGAAAGAGCAAGGGGGAAATTTGTTATCAATGAATCTAATTTTAACTTAATAAAAAAAGAATCAAGAATAATGCACCCTCTGCCCCATGTAGAAGAAATAGATCTCCATGTAGATATGGAAAAAAGTGATAAAAGAATCGCCTATTTTAGACAAGCTGAAAATGGTCTGTATATCAGAATGGCTTTGTTAAAAGAGCTATTAAAGGACAAAATTTAAAAATCCATTATTCTTAAAATTAACATGGCAAATAGAATTAGTTTCTTTCCGAGAAGCCTAACTATTTCTTGTCAGAAATCTTCTGTAAGGATTTCTGAACACCTCGAAAATCTTTATAGAAGATTTTCTCAGTTTTCTAAAGAAAGGGTTGGCATTGCCATAATCGGAATTATCATTATTTGAGAACAAGCTGATTTTCTAGCTTGCAGAATTAACATGAGCTTAGACAATACTACACCAAAACGCGAAAGAGCAATGAAACCTGAAGAAGAGACTCAACTAATAAAACTCTTAGAATCTGGTCAATTTGAACCTGCGAGAAAATATGCAGATCATCTCTTGGGTCAAGGGGTTTTAAGAGCAATAGTGAATCATACTAGCTATCCAATTGTAAAAAGATATATTGGAGGATATTATCAGAATGGAAGAACCGCCGAAGAATTAGCAATGACTTTTAAAGATTATAGCTGGTCTTTTTGGTTACCAAAAGAAAGGAAATTATAAGCTAAATTTAAAAACATAGAAAGACAAATAATAACATGACTGAAGAAATAAGAAAAAATATCACCATTAATGAGCAAGAAAAAAAGATATTGGAATTTTGGAGAAAAGATAAAACCTTTGAAAAATCATTAAAAAGAACTGAAAAATTAAAACCTTACATATTTTATGATGGCCCGCCATTTGCAACAGGATTACCGCATTATGGTCATCTTTTAGGAAGTGTTGCTAAAGATTTATTTGGAAGATTCTGGACAATGAAAAATAGACATGTTAGAAGAGTCTGGGGATGGGATTGTCATGGTTTACCAATAGAAACTCTTGCAGAAAAAGGATTAGGAATTAATTCTAAAGATGAAATAGAAAAGATGGGAGTTAAGAAATTTAATGATTATTGTAGAAGCAAGGTATTGGGTTATGCTGATGATTGGAAAAAAGTAGTAGAAAGAATTGGAAGGTGGGTAGATATGGACCATTCATATAAAACAATGGACAACGAATATATTGAAAGTGTTTGGTGGGCATTTAAAAAATTATATGAAAAAGGGTATATCTATGAAGGAGAAAAAATCTTAATGTATTGTCCAAGATGTTCTACTCCTCTAGCTAAGGCAGAAGTTGCAATGGATAATTCATACAAATGCGTTAAAGATGAAACAATTGTCGTTAAATTCAAACTTAAAAAAGAAGATGCAAATATTCTTGCTTGGACAACTACTCCTTGGACATTGCCTTCTAATCTTGCCCTAGCAGTAAATCCAAAATTAATTTATGTTTATATTAAAGATAATTCTGACAACAATGTTTATGTTTTGGCTAAAGATTTAATATCTCGGTATTATAAAACTGAAAGCGAGTACAAAATTATTAAAGAAATTACTGGGAAAGAATTAGAAGGAAAAGAATATGAACCATTGTTTCCCTACTTCTCTAATAATAAAAATTCATTTAAAATAATCTTGGCAGATTTTGTAACAAAAGAAGATGGAACTGGAATAGTACATATCGCTCCTGCTTTTGGAGAAGATGACTTTAATGTTTGTAAGAAATATAAAATTCCAATTGTTCAGCCAATTGATGAAAAAGGAAAGTTTACTAAAGAAGTTAAAGATTTTGAAGGAAGATATGTACATGAAGTTAATACAGACATTATAATCTTCTTAAAAAAACAAGGAAAAGTAATTTCTGTTAAAAAAGTTGAACATGAATATCCTTTTTGTTACAGATGTGACACTAAATTAATTTATCGAGCAGTTCCTGCCTGGTTTGTGAATATAGAAAAGATAAAACCAAAACTTCTTGAGTTAAATAAGAAATTAAATTGGCATCCAGAATTTTTAAAAGAAGGAAGAGTAAAATATACTATTGAAACAGCTCCAGATTGGAATATATCTAGAAATAGATATTGGGCTACAGCTATGCCCATTTGGCAATCAAAAAGCGGAGAAAAGTTAGTTATTGGGAGCATTGAAGAATTAAAGAAATATGCTAAAAACCTTCCAAAAGAAAAAATAGATTTACATAAAGATTTCTTAGATCAAGTTATATTAATTAAAGATGGTAAAGAATATACTCGAGTTCCAGAAGTACTCGACTGTTGGTTTGAATCTGGAGCGATGACTTTTGCTCAATTTCATTATCCTTTTGAAAATAAAGAATTTTTTGAGAATAATTTTCCAGCTCAATTTGTTGCAGAATACGTTGGTCAAATAAGAGCCTGGTTTTATTATATGCTAGTTTTATCTGCAATTCTATTTGAAGATATTCCATTTGAGCATATAGTTACAACAGGCACAATCCTTGCAGAAGATGGACAAAAAATGAGTAAAAGTAAAGGCAATTTTACCGATCCACTAATACTAATTGAAAAATATGGTGTGGATGCCATCAGGTTTTATCTTATGTCAAACCCCGTAATGAATGCAGATGATATTAATTTCTCAGACAAATCTGTTGATGAAATTTACAAAAAATTAATGGTTTTGTTATATAATATAAATAATTTTTATAGTTTATACAAAACCGAAGAAGATCTTAAAAAGCCAAACGCAAAAGAAATTATTGATAAATGGATATTATCTCGATTAAATGAATCTATAAAGATAATCGAAGAATCTATGGCAGATTATAATACAATAAAAGCCTGTAATGAAATAAAGACTTTTGTAGAGGATTTATCTACTTGGTATGTTAGAAGAAACCGGGATAGATTTAATGAAAAAGATAAAGAAGCAGGAAGAGTATTAAGACTTGTACTTGAAGAAATATCAAAATCAATAGCACCAATAATGCCCTTTGTTTCTGAGATAATTTATCAAAATGTTTCAAAAAATGGATCTGTTCATATTCAAGAATGGCCAAAGTCGGATAATAAGATAATTAATAAAGAAATAAATGAAAATATGAAAAAAACTAGAGAAATAGTTTCTATGGCATTAAAAGAAAGAGATATCGCACATATCTCTCTAAAACAACCGCTATCGGAAGTAGAAATTTTTGGTTCCGAAATACCAAAAGAGTATATTTTATTAATTGAAGAAGAAGTAAATGTAAAAAAAGTAACAATAAAGAAATCTGAAGAATTAAAAGTAAAATTAAATACAAAAATTACTCCAGAATTAGAAGCAGAGGGATATGCTAGAGAAATATCTAGAAAAATACAATCCTTAAGAAAAGATAATAATCTAATAAAGGAAGAAAAGATAAATTTAAGCATCATTGTATCAAAAGAATTATCTAAAATGCTTTCTAATTATGAATCTTTTATAAAAGAAAGAACAAACGCTAAAACAATATCTATTAGTTCTCAAAAAGCTAAAGAGATATTTAAAATAAACTCAGAAGAAAAGATAAAAGAAGAAAATATTACTATTTCTTTTAGTAAAACATAAAATCACTTAAGTTAAATGAAGAACTTTAGTCACTCTAGACTAACAAAAAATCGAGGACGAAAATAAAAAATGGCCTATTTGTCCTCGACGGAAACAAAAAAATCAGAGAAAGCTTTAAATACTAGCACAACATGGAAATAGTATGATTGTTAAAGAGGAGTTTTTAAGTAGGCTAAGAAAAATCTTTGACTTAAACCTCTATGAAGTTAAAGTTTGGACCGCATTGCTTTCTCGCGGTACTTCTACTGCTGGAGAATTAAGTTCTATTAGTGATGTTCCTCGTTCTAGAACTTACGATATCTTAGAATCATTAGAAAAAAAAGGTTTTGTTATTATGAAACTGGGAAAACCTATAAAATTTGTAGCATTAAAACCAGAAGAGGTTGTAGAACGTGTAAAGAAAAATTTGGTTGTTGAAGCAAGAGTAAAATCAGATAGATTAGAAAAATTAAAAGGAGAAGATATACTTGATGAACTTTCTGCACTATTTAAAGAAGGAGTAAAATATGTGGAACCTGCAGATCTTTCTGGAGCATTAAAAGGGAGACAAAATATCTACAATCATTTAGATATGATGGTAAGAGATGCTGAAAAAACAATTACAATTGTAACAACCGCGGATGGAATTAATCGTAAACTAGAAGCATTATTACCTTCTTTAGAAAAGGCAAAAAAAAGAGGAGTAGTTATAAGAATTGCTGCGCCAATAAATTCAACGAATATTAAGGTAGCTAAAGATCTCTCAAAAGTAGCTGAAGTAAAAAATCTGGATAAATTAAAGGCAAGATTTACTATTATTGATTCAGAACAATTAATGTTTATGCTACTAGATGATCAAGCAACTCATCCAAATTATGATGTGGGTGTTTGGATTAATACAGAATTTTTTGCTCAAGCATTAGAGCAATTATTTGAGCTTGCTTGGAAAACATTTAAGAAAGTATAAATTTTTAGATATTTAATTTTTTAGATTCCTAGACTTCTACTATCTGCTTTTCTTTCTAAGAATCCTAACCTTTTTTCTTTGGAAACCTAAACTTCCTTTACAATCTTAGTTTTCTTTTGAAAGCCCAATTTTCTTTTTCTAAAAGAAAAGAGGCATTACATCTCATCAATTTCTTGTATTCCCAATAAATTCAACCCGGATTTCATAACTATCTTAAATGCCTCAACAAGTTTTAATCTAAGTCCTTCTTCTGCACTACCCAAAACAGGACATTCGTGATAGAACTCATTAAATGCCTGAGCAAGATCATAGATATAATTTGCAATTAAGTTTGGTGCTAAATCTCTATTCGATTTTTTTACAACTTCGGGGAAATCCCCCAGTTTCTTAATTAAATCAATCTCTTGCTCTTTTAAATCAACAATTTTTATCTCTTTTGATTTCTTCTTTACCTTTTTAACTATAGAATTTGCTCTTGCATAACTATAAAGCAAATACGGGCCAGTGTTACCATCAAAATTAAGAGCTTCTTCTTTACTAAAAACAATTATTTTATGCGGATCTTGTTTTAACATAGAATATTTAATAGCAGAGATACAAATTTTTAGAGCCCGATCTTTTAACTCTTTATCTTTAATATCAGAATATCTTTTCTTAATCTGCTCTGTTGCATATTCCATCATTTCTTTCATAAAATCTGAATAAAGAATATTATCTCCTGTTCTTGAAGACATCTTTCCTGTTGGAAGTCTAACCATCCCATAAGTTAAAAAATTATAATCTTTTTTATTTTCAAAGTTCATTAATTCTAATGTTTTAACTAACTGCTGAAAATGCAATGCTTGTTCATCTCCAACAGTAACCAAATATCTATCTGCATGAAATTCTTTTACTTTCTTTATTGCTAATGCCAAATCCTTAGCAGAATATAAAACCGTTCCATCTTTTCTTAACAAAACCCAAACACTAAGGTTATCCTCTTTTAAATCCATGATAACTGCATCATCACTTTTCTTTGCAATTCCTTTATCTAATAGCTCTAATGCTATCTTCTTTCCTTCTAATTCTACTTGACTTTCAAAATAATGAATATTAAAATATGTCCCCAATTCTTTATAGATTTTATCCCAAGATTTAATTGAAAGTTCTCTTGTTTTACTCCAAATTTCATTTACTTTTTTATCTTCTTTTGATTCTATCTTTCGATTAATTTCGTCAACTTCTTTTTGAAGATCTTCATTTTTAGCAAGTCTTTTAACTGCATCAACATAAATTCCGGCAATCCAAGATTCGTCATTAATTAGTTTTTCATTTTTATGGAATTTTTGATAACACCATATCCACTTTGCAATATGCATTCCAGTATCTCCACTATAATTCGCCCTTATAACTTTGTTTCCTAAAAACTCAAAAGTTCTTGCTAGACTCTCTCCTAAAGATGTTCCCCTAATGTGGCCAACATGAAACGCCTTATGTGTATTTGGCTGAGAGAATTCAATCAATATCTTGGATTTTTCCTTTCCCCGACCATAATCCTCTTGCTCTTTTAAAATTTTATTCAAAACATCTTCGGTCATTTCTCTTTTATTCATAAAAAAATTAACATATCCTGCCTTTGCATCTACATTTGAAATCTCGCTTTTCTTTGTTAAATCTTTCCTAAATTTTTCTGCAAGCTGTTCTGCAATTAATATTGGGGATTTCTTTTCAATTTTAGCAAGTGCAAAACATGGAAAAGCAAAATCTCCCATTTCAGAACTAGGGGGTATTTCAATTAAATGCTCAAATTCTTCTTTTTTTATCTTACCCTTTAACTCTTTTTCAAGTAAACTAAAAACAATCTCTTTCATATTTATAGATAGAAGAGGGCATTTATTAAGCTTTTTCTAAGTAATTTAGGAAAGATTTTAATCCTAAAAATTTACCTTCAAGAACCTCTTTTGTCTTTAAAACAAAAGAAGAAACATGCTTTTTACCCAAAACAATTCCCATTTCCTTAAATGTTCCTTGATCTCCACTTCCGCCCATTGTGCAAAAAAAGGCTATTTTCTTCTTTTTTAATATCTCCTTATTTTCGATTAAATAAGTCCTTATTGCCGGAGCAGGTCTTGCACCCCAAACAGGAGTTCCGATCAAAATGAGATCATATTTCTTTATTGTTTTATCAAATTTTATTTTTGTTAATTTTCCCAACAATGCATCTCTCCCTCCGAGGATATAGCCCATAACTCCTTTTCTATTTTTTGAATCAATAACCTCATCAATATCTGCATTAATATTCTTTACAATTATCTCAGCTAACTTTTTTGTGGTGCCTGTTCTTGAGTAGAAAACAACCAAGATTTTTTTGTTTTTCATATA
>Ga0247841_10011415_pt1 | contig 11825 bp, 10 predicted proteins | sample LaCruzMarch2015__2_FD_192410 | JGI IMG/M metagenome (GOLD analysis project Ga0247841, IMG submission 192410) | Freshwater microbial communities from meromictic Lake La Cruz, Castile-La Mancha, Spain - LaCruzMarch2015_18m | ecosystem: Environmental > Aquatic > Freshwater > Lake | place: Spain...
TTCGGTTCTATGGATGGAGACCGCGCAGCCGCCTATCGTTATACAGAAGCAAAACTTTCTAAAATTTCTTCAGAACTAATAGAGGATTTAGAAAAAGATACGGTAAAAATGAATCCAAATTTTGACGGAACATTAAAAGAACCAGAAACAATGCCAGCAAAGTTACCAAATTTATTATTGAACGGCGCAACTGGAATTGCCGTCGGTATGGCAACAAATATTCCTCCGCATAATTTAGGAGAATTATGTGATGCGATTACTGAATACATTAACAAACCAGATATCACAATCGAAGAGCTTATGGAATTTGTTAAGGGTCCAGATTTCCCGACGGGCGGTTATGCTTTAGGTCCCGGAATAAAAGAGATGTATTTAACTGGAAAAGGAAAAATCGTAATGCGTGCCCGCTCGAGTGAAGAGGAAGATAAAAACGGAAGAACTTCTATAATCGTTACAGAAATTCCTTACATGGTAAACAAATCAGATTTAATAAAACAAATCGCCGCGCTCGCAACAGAAAAAAAACTGATGGATGTTTCTGATTTAAGAGATGAATCCGCAAAAGGAAAAGTCAGAATTGTTATCGAATTAAGAAAAGGAACTGAAGCAAAATACACATTAAATAAATTATACAAGCTGACAAACTTGCAATGTAACTTCGACGCAAATATTTTAGCGCTAGTCGGCGGCCAACCAAGAATTTTAACTCTAAAAGATGTAATTGAAGAATATGTAAAGTACAGAAAGAAAATCGTAACAAACCGAAGCAAATTCGAACTAAAAAAAGCAGAAGAAAGAATGGAACTGGTTTTAGGATTAATAAAAGCGCTAAAAGATATAAACAGAATAATCGAATTCATTAAAAAATCCAAATCAGCATCGGAAGCCCATGAAGGTTTAATGAAACATTTCGAGTTCACAACACGACAGGCAAAAGCAATTCTTGAAACAAAGTTGCAGCAACTGACTTCTATGGAAGCTGAAAAATTGCGGGACGAAGAATCGAAATTAAAAGATATAATCCAAGAGCTAAAAAGAATTCTTGGTGATGAAAAAGAAATTCTCAAAGTTATTAAACGAGAGATTAAAGAACTGAAAGAAAAATTCGGCGATGAAAGAAGAACTCGGGTAATCAAAAAATTAGAAGAAATTTCAGAAGAAGATATGATTGAAAATAAAGATGTCGTCGTCACAATTACAAACGGCGGTTACATAAAAAGACTTGACATAAAAACATACAAAGAACAGCGACGTGGCGGAAGCGGCGTAACCGGAACAGGATTAAAAGAAGAAGACTTCGTTAAAGAATTAATTACCTGTTCAACTCACGATTATTTATTATTCTTCACAGACAGAGGAAGAGTTTACTGGTTGAAAACAAACGATGTTCCGGCAGCAGAAAGACAAAGCAAGGGCCGTTCAATTGTAAATCTTTTAAATCTAAGAGAAGAAATTATAACAAACGTCAAATCAATAAAAGATTTTGAGAAAGGATATTTAATGTTCACAACAAAACTGGGAATTGTAAAAAAGATTCCTCTGAAAGATATTTCAAAACCTCGTTCGACCGGCGTCAGAGTAATTAATTTGCCGGCGGATAATTCGGACACGATAATTAATGTCATAGAGGTTGCAGACAACCAAGAAGTTTTGCTTATAACAAAGAAAGGACAGGCAATAAGATTCAACGGGAACGACGTCCGCCCGATGGGAAGAACAAGTTACGGCGTAAAAGGAATTGAATTAGAAAAGAAAGATGAAGTTGTTTCAATCGAACCATTACCGATGGACAAAAAAGGTTCAATCCTTACAATAACCGACGACGGATTTGGAAAACGTTCTGACATCGAAGAATACAGAAAAACCGCGCGTGCAGGAAAAGGCGTAATAAATTTGAAAGTCACGGATAAAACTGGAGACGTTAAATCCTCTCTCTCCGTCACGGACAAAGATTCAATAATCGTCACAACAGTAAAAGGAATGACTATAAGAGTTTCAATGAAAGATCTGCGAGTGATGGGCCGAGCAACACAAGGCGTTCACATAATCAGATTAAAGGATGACGATAAAGTTGCCGACGTCGTTAAAGTACCAATCGCAAAAGATTCTTCCGGCGAAATAATTAAAGTCGAAGAGCAAACAAGTTTAGAAGGATAAAATTTTTAATTAGATTTTTTTATTTTATTATGGCTTAAAAATAATTTTATCCGCCCCGTCTTCTATAGAGAAGTTTGAATTCTTAACTGGGCGTTCAAACTTCTTCTTAGAGAACTTGAGCATTTCTGCGAAGTTCTCTATATCCCGGATTCTCCCCGCCCAATTCAATTTCAAGATCACGTATTTCTTTTAATTCTCCGATAGGAAGTCCAAGAAAACTCAATCTCCTCAATTGATCTTCATCACATTCCCCCAAACATTTTGGACATCCATTCAATCGAATGGGCGCATTAATTAAAGCTTGCAAAACAGGTTCTGAGTCAAATGAACGCGACCCTCCCCCAAACATTCTAATATAATCAACATCATAAAAATCAACTTTCGTTATTGTTCCCCGTTCACCTTGAATTAAACTCACATGAGGAACAACTCCTGAAGGAATATACTCATATTTTCTCCGAGCCATCTCCGAAAAAGGACAAACCATTCTTTTTAATTATTTGTGTACTTCAGTTGGTGCCTTATAACTATCCAAATACCCTCAATAAACCAAACAATTCTCCAATTTACTAAGTAGAACTTACATCTCCGAAAAAACTTCTTGATCAGGATAAACGGTTATTCCAGAATCAGAAATAGTACATGCAACAATTTTCTTCTGATGATTTTCTCCTCGCATTTTCAAAACTTCGATTCCTTTCTCTCTAACGTCGCCTCTCTTAAAGTTATAAAATACAATAACTCCGTCAGCCAAAAATTCTTCAACTCCCGTCTGTGAAAAAATTTCCGGAATCTGTTTTGTTTCTGTAATCAGCAAGTTGGTGCTTCCCAATTTTTCAAAAAAACGAAATAACTGTTCAATATAAATTCTGTACGAGTCTTCTTTTCCAGTAAACGCCGACGCAATCGCAGTCAAAGAATCGATAACAACAAAATCCGGTTTGAATTCCTTAGGCAAAATAACCGGATCGATATCAATCAAAAGTTCTCCCTTCTGTTTTGCAAGAAGTGCATCAACATTTCGAGTTATATCAAAAGGATTCATTCTCTGAAGTTTTAATTTTCCTTTCTTGATTAATTCCTGTGGATTCCAACCGAACTCTTCCATGTGTTCAGTCAGCCTATCTTCCGATTCTTCAAAACTCATATAGTAACATTTCTTCCCCTCTCTTGCCTTGTTAACCAAAGTTTGCAAACACAAAATAGTTTTTCCGCTTCCCGCCCCGCCAGCGACGAGAACCGAATATCCTTGTGGAATTCCATTGTCAAGCAAATCATCAAAACCAGGAACTCCCGTCTGAATATGCTCCTTCACAGATTTTCCTTTTTTCTGCTTCAAATTGGTAACAACATGCAACGCCGGCGCTCTCTGCTCTTTTATTTCCGCTTCATGTGGTTCGATTTTCCCGCCCCTCAATTCAGCATCAATTTCTTTTTTTATCTCACTCATGTCGAACTTAGAATTTTTCTTAATGAATTTTTTTTGTTTATCGACTTTCTTTTTCAAAGGTAAAGATTTCTTTTTCAATTTCAGAGAAGTCCTAATTTTTATTTTCTTCACAACATTCTCTTTTTTCCTCTTCACCATCTTCTTTTTATTCTTCATTTTCTTTCTCCGAGGTCTTTCTTTTCAAGAAAGAGCTCTTTTTCACACTCTTCTTCATTTCCATATAAATTATGTTTATTATTTAAATCCTGTGTTTATTTTATTCCGTTTTCCGTCAGCCACGGAACATACTTCTGGTCATACTGCGCAAGATGATCATCCAGCCATTCTCGGATAAACTTCAAAAAGTCTTCAACCAATTTAGAAATGTCTTCCTTCGATTCAAATCTTTTATTAAAATTCAAAACTTTCCCCAAAAGTTTTTCATGTTCTTCCATGTGCTCTTTCATATCGGGATACTCCGTTTCCTGAAAATATTCTTCTTCTGTGGAAAAATGTATTCGAGCATATTCCGTTAAATCGCCGAGTATTGACTCAACTTTCTTCCGATCTTTTTTTGCTCCATTAATAACATAAGTTCTGTTAATTATTTCCACAAAATGTTTATGTTGTTCATCAATTTTTTTTATCCCCGTTTCCCATTTCTTCCGCCAGACAATAAAATCCTTCATCTTATTTTTTATCCCTCGCTATACTCAATATTGCCGGCTGCCCATTATAGTTTATAATTTTACTAGAAATTTCTACCGGAATTTCTCTCCCAGACTTTGTAACATGAGCCGATTCGAAAATAAGATGACCTTTTTCTTTTAGTTCTTTAATTCTTTTAGGAACAAATTTTGCAAATTTGGGGGAATCGATCCTCGCGGGCCCCATTTTCAAAAGCTCTTGTTTAGTATAACCCAATTTCTTACAGGCCGTCTGATTAACTTCTAAAAATTTTCCCTGCAAATCATGAATAAATATAGTATCGGAAGATTCATTAAAAATATATTCATAACTAGCTTCAGAATGTTTATGCTCGGTTAAATCTCTAACCGTAGCTTGCAGATATGTTTTCCCTGACTCTTGAACTCTCGATAATAAAACAGTCGCAGAAAAATTTTCGCCCTTATATTTTCTATGAACCCATTCAAAAAAGTTGTTTCCATCCTTCATTGCTTTTTCAATATTCTTTTTTGCCTTAACACTTGAAAGCTCGCCATCTGGTTGTTTCTCTGGACTCAAATCTCCCGGAGCTAATTTTTTCAGTTCTTCTTCGTTCTTAACGCCAAACATTTTCAAAGTTGCAGGATTTCCTGAAGTAAAATTCCATGTCGGAGGTTCAATAGTCATAATTGCATCATTAGAAGTTTCATACAACAGTTTAAACTTGTCTTCAGCTTCCTCTTTCGCTTTAATTGCCTCACCAAGACCAAGCTCTCCTTTTGAAAGTCCAGTCCTTAAAATTGCAAGTTTCATCGTCGCCAAAATTCTGTTCAAAGAGTCAGTCAAACTTTTTATCTCAGTCAAACTGCTCCTCTCAAGCTGAATATCTAATTTTCCTTTTGTAATCTCATCAACATCAATTTTTAATTTTTTAATAGGTTTTGAAATCGAACGGGCAATCCAAAAGGAAATAATTAATGCCAAGATAATTATTACTGCCGAAGAAGACATATTTAAAATATTCAGCTGATTAGACTCTTCAATAATCTGATTTCTTACATTTGTGGTAGTTTCAATTTCTATAGCACTCCAATTTTTATACAATTGTAAAAGCTCCACTTTGTACTTTGGATAATCGCCAACAACAATAAGAGAATAGGCTGTCTCTGTATCTCCTTTATCCATAGCATCAAACGCTCTAGTCTCCAAATCCACTAATTTTAAATTTACCGCATCTAATTGCTTTAAAATTTCAAAAGTTCTATCTTTAACTTCCTGACTTCTCTTACTCTTCATCAAAAGATTCGGAGCATCAGTTTTCAACAAATTATCCAGCTTTACTCCAACCTCATCATAATAGACTTTATGCTCTTTAACCTCTTCCAGTTGTCCTTTTTGTGCATGCAATAATGCTGCGTGTGCCGCTCCAGTTAAAATAGCGTCATATCCTATTACTTGTTCAACCATTAATTCCAATGGTGCCTCAACATCTTTAATCTGATTAGTTTTATCAAGCCTGTCTTTATTCCAATAATAATTAGTTCCGGTTAGAGCAATGACTAAAACAATAATTGCCAAAAACCCAAGTAGTATTCTTGTATTTATTTTCATTTAACTATCTCCTTCTTCCAAACATTTATTTTGATTTACTCTTTGCTTTGAAAAGATTATACAGCATATAAAACGCCACGACATACAAAATTCCCAGCACTAATAACAAAACGCTGTTCAATTGTAAAAGCAGAGTTTTATAGTCTTCAAATCCCGGACTGATAGCTACAATTGCAATTATTCTTCGGACAACAATTCCAAAAAATGCAACAGCCAAAACAATCCATGCTTTAAACCAGCCAGTAACTTTTGCTATCATGCATAAATATATTGCAGCAATAAACGTTAGCACTGTTCCAGTCCATTCAAAAATATTCATCAAACCAGCTATATCCATTTTATTTATTTGGTTTCAAAAGCGTCAAGAAATTTCTTTTCAGAACTTTCCAAATCACTCTTTACCACCTCTTTTGTTTTCCCTCCTTTCAACACAACGGAAACTTTATTTTTAAACTCTTCTGCGAGAAATTTTTTCATTATTCCTTTATGGACTAAAAATTCAATATACTCATTAATTGATTCAGAGGTTATTCCCTGGCTTTCTTTTAAATTTTGAAATTCTTTTTCTCCGAGAGGCCCGATATATTCTTTAAACAGATTTATTATTGATTCGTCAACTCTCCCACTATCGGAGAAAAGCAGTTTTATCGCTTTAATATCTCTAACCGGTTTCAATGGCAAAGTAAAATAAAATATCGTTCCTCTTCCCGGCTGTGAATTCAGCCAGATTTTTCCGCCCTGACTTTCAACTATTCCTCGACAGATTGATAAACCCAATCCCGTTCCACCGCTTTTATGCTGATACATATTATCAACCTGATAAAACGGTTCAAACAATCTTCTCTGATCTTTTTCTGGAATTCCTATCCCGCTATCTTTCACAGAAAATAAAATCATTCCACTATGCAGCTTCGCAGAAACTTCAACCTTTCCATTTTCCGGCGTAAACTTAATCGCATTATTAATTAAATTTCTCAAAACCTGAGAAACTCTGTCGGGATCACATTCAATTATTGGTAATTTTTCAGAATGATTCTCAATCCTAATTTTCTTTTCAGACATAAAATTTTTCATTTCATCAATAACCAAATTAACAGTACTATTCAAATCAGTTCTGACAAAATTAAATTTCAATCTCGCCGCTTCAATTCTGGAAATTTCCAAAAAGTCGACGATAATTTTATCCAGTCTCTCTGTATTATTTAAAACAATTTGCAAAGAATCTTTCTGTTCTTTGTTCAACTTTCCAAAATAATCTCCCAAAACCATTTGCAATTGCGCCTTCATCGGCGTCATCGGGCTTCTCAGCTCGTGCGAAGTTATAGACAAAAATTCTGTCTTTGCTTTATCAATCTGATTTTTTTCCTTATCTAAATTTTCAAGAATCTCTGCAGTCTTATTAAAAGAATCTCCCAACTCTTCAACCTCATCTCCGCTATGAATATTAACGCGAGCCTTAAAGTCCTTATTTCTCAGCCTATCCGTCGCGAAAGTCAATTCTCTGATTGGTTTAGTAATTATTCTTGAAATAAAATAACCTACAATTAAAAAAACAATAAAAACAAGAACAATAATAAGAATAGAAATCCCCAGAAATTTATATTGAATAGGCAGAATAACTTCTGCTCGATCTATTTTTGCAACCACGCCCAGCCCAATAGAAGGAATATATCTTGTTGCTGCTAAAACGTTTATATCTCTGTAATCAAGAGCATTTTCAAAGAAAATAGATTCTCCTTTAAGAGCAGTTTTCATTGGAACAGAAGAAGAAGAAGAAGAAGAAGAAGAAGAAGAATTTTCAAATAATCTTGGAACAGGATACACAATATTTCCATCTTTATCCTTGAAAGCAATTAAAACTTCTCCAGTATTTCCTAAACCGGTTCTTCCATGAACAATATTGCTTAATTCATCAAGAGATTCTAGTGTAATAATTACACCCATTAAATTTCCACTATTGCTTATTGGAGCAGAAACAAGAAAATCGTATCCATGACTGTGCTTAAAAAAATAAGCCCCTTCCATTTTTAATCCATTGATAAAGAAATCTTCTTTGCCGAAGTCTTCTCCATTAAAAGAACCGTCGCTACAAGCAACAACCTTTCCGTTTAAGCCAATAAAACATATCTCCTCAATTTCTTCAATAGAACTTTTAGAATCATCAAGCTTTTTTATAATCTCTACGTTTAATTCTTTAGTTGGACTTTTTAGATAACTTTCTATATCTTTTCTAAATTGAGTTCTGCTTGTAACAAGTTTTATTCTTTCAGTATCCTGATTAATATAAGTTTCAATGTGGTTTGTTCTGGATTGAACAGTATCTTGCAAGTGATTTTCAACCTCTTTAGATATAGAATTTATTGAAGTATCATAAAAAATAAAAGTCCCAAGTAGGGCCATACAAATGCCTAAAATAATAAATGAGATAACTATCCTTCTGCTTAATTTTCCAAATAAAATTTTCTTCAGACTAAAACCTGATTTTTCTAAGTTATCCGCCATAATTCCTCTTTTTATAGAATTATATAGAGAATTATGTTTTTAAACTCTACTCATAACCCCGTTTTTACAGAAATATTATTTCTCCATATCAATAACTTTATCGACGAACATTCCGGACTCTTTAATCAAAGCCTCTTGCTCTTTAACTGAAAGTGCATAAAATATTGCTTTTGTTTTCGATTCTTTTATTTTATTTACAAGCGAGGCGACAAATTTTCCCACCGGCGCTTTGCTTTCATAAACAAGCAAATTAGTCAAAGAATCAAAAATAAGATAATCAAAATTATGTCTGATAAATTTAGAGACAACTAAAGATAATTCGGTCAGCGCTCCCGGAGACGAAACATAATAAACTCCTTCAGATTCACTCGGAACGCTCTTAATCGTTTTCGAAATTGCGTCGACAAAAACAATATTCTCTGTCTTAATTTTATTTTTCTTAAATAGTTCAACCAAAGAATCTTTAGTTTTATTCAATGTAACATAAGCAATATTTTTTCCAGACAACTTTTTCATAATATCAATAATTTCTCCATTATACTCGGTACTAGACATAATCAGTAAAATCGTCTGGTTCGTAGAAAGCTCTTTTTTAATGTCCATTTTTCACCAGCTTACCCCACCAACTTTTTAACCCTTTTAATTAGCTCGTTAATGTCAAAGGGTTTCTGTATAAAATCTACAATATTTTTCGACTTCATCAAATCTTCCCTCTCAGCCTCGCTCGTTCTCACAACAGAAAGGTAAGCAATTTTAAATTTCCCAAGTTTAGGAATTATTTCTCTCACAGGGGTTCCGGGCATCATAATATCCATTAAAATCAAATCTGGTTTCTCTCCAGAATTAATCTTCTTTAAACAATCATCAGCACTCGTCGCCACAACAACAGTGTAACCGCTCTTTTCCAAAACAGTCTTAACTGTGGATCGAATGTCCGGCTCATCATCAACAACCATAATTTTTTTTGTCATAATCACTTAAGAACTCTTTTCACCTCACTAATTAGTTTAGCTGGCATAAACGGTTTCTGCACAAAACCATCAATATCCCCTAAATCAACATCCGTTTTAGGAACAATTGAAACATAAATCATCTTAACTTTATGATTTAATCTTTCTCTCAAAAGTCTAAGCAGGTCATAGCCTGAAAGCGTCGGCATTTTTATATCAATAAGAATTGCATCGGGTTTATCCGCACTGATTATATCCAAAGCATCGGCGCCATTGTCCGCAGTCTCAATTTCATATTTCTCCTTCTGCAAAACTATTTTCATAGTTTCCAGGTCATTCAAGTCATCATCAACAATTAAAATTTTCTTCACCATCTTATGTAGCCTATTTAATATTTCGCTGTTTTTAAATCTTTATTTTTAAGAGTATCGAGCTTCTTCAACCTCTCTTCCAAAACGGGAAGTTCCTCTTTAATCTCCTGCTCCCGCTCGTTATACTTTTTCATCCGTATATTATAAACAAGCCCAGAAAGTTTATTCTCTCTAAACCTTTCCGTTTGAACTTTTTTCATCAAATCATTCAGAACAATCAGCTCTGTTTTCAGTTTTTTAATTTTTTTTACCAATAATTTTTTCTCAAATTTTTTATAAGTATAGTATGCAACAAATAACAAAATAATTATTACAACAATCATATGTAGCCAGTATCTTTGAACAAAATTCTGAGCTCCAATTTTTATTCCTTGTAAACTCGAACTCTGCATTTGTTCTTTCTCAGAAGCATCTCTGAACTTAACTAAAAGATACTCGCTTTCATTATATCTGTCGTCGTAGAATGCCGCCACAGCATTTTCAAAAATTTGTCTTGTCTCATTTGATGCCCCCAAAAAATTCTGTTGTTCAACAGTTAATGTATCAAATATAAAAAAAGATTCATCTCTTCTCTGTTTAATCTCATCTGTATAAACCAAAACATCAGAATAACTTATTTTTTTCCAGTCAACCAGCCTTAAAGCCTGACTAGCCTCCGCTTTCTGTCTTTCACTCGCATTATCACTTTTCAAAACTTCAGCATAACTTACCTGAGCAAAAACTCTTTTCGCCTCGGATAAACGATCGCTAACATAAACAATTGAAAAATTATTATTTTGCATTTCAGAAATAATTTGTTCAGACTGATTAATTGCTAAAATCGCGTCGCTGCGCGTTACAATAAAAGTCTGATTAATAACGGAGTTACTTCCGTAAGGACTATCATTATATACCGCAAATCCGCTCAAATTGAAGCCATAATTAAAAATAAAAAAGCTAACTATTATTGTCAGCAAAAAGCATACAGAAACAATTGCAATATTTTCTTTTATCATTTAATCCCCATATCTTTTATTTTTTCCCGAATATGATCTTCATTTTTTAATTTCCTTTTCTCTTTATAATTTTTTATATAGCTCATTATTCTGCCGGATTTTTTATTATCGGAAGATTTCTTATTAATTTGTTTTTCAGAATTCTTTCTCAAGACATCGCTTAATTTTACAACTTTAACATCGCGGTCTTTGTCAGCATTAACATTTATTTTATTCTCAACAATTTTGTTTTTTATTTTTTCTTCTTTCTTTTTTCCAAAATAATTAAATGGTCTTTTTAAAATTCCAGATAAAACCAAAAACATTTTTCTTAATTTTCCTTCCCTGTTTTTTCCTTTTGCTTTTTCAACTTGCATTTCTAATTCCCCCTTATTCAACTTTGTTTTGTTTTTATCGTTCAGCAAATCAAGAGTTGTTCTTTCTCCTTCAATCTCAGCAAGTCTTTCATTATTCATCTGGAATTGAGTTTTATACTCGTTCTCCGATATTTTTCTATCGCGATAGAAATCTTCCTGTAACTTCTTGACTTCACTTTCAACTTCCGAGCCTTCAACTTTCAAATCTCTATTAACCTCTTCCGGCTTCAGCACATTAATTCTTCTGTTTCTCAAAGTTAATCTTTGCTTTCTTATCTTCGCTAATTTTTCCTGATTCTGGGCCATGATTCCGTGATATTCTCCGACGGATATTTTCCCGCCGAAATAATTTCTCTGAGCATCCCGTATGATGGTGCCAATATTTTCTTCTTCCTTGTTTATATCCTCTATTCTTTTCGTGATATAAGATTTCTGGAAACGCCTATATCCAAAAATTCCTGCGACTGAAAATATTACAAATCCCAATAAAATAAAATACCAATAGAAATAAACAAATAAAATAAAATTTCCTTTCAACTGCAAAAGCAACAAAGATTCTGCGCTGTTTGCTCTTTCTTCGGCCGTATCATAATCTCCTCGTTCAAATGCAGCAATAGATAATTGCAAAATTTGTTTAATCTCCGGATATTTTTGGTTTATCGCGGTCTCAATCTGCGTTGTAACCAACATTCCCGTAATAAGAGACTTACTAGTGTTATTTTTATCTGCAGAAACATTTACAACTCTCTGTTTTACCATATTATCAAGAAGCTCTTTCAAAGGGGTAG
>Ga0247841_10011416_pt1 | contig 11824 bp, 5 predicted proteins | sample LaCruzMarch2015__2_FD_192410 | JGI IMG/M metagenome (GOLD analysis project Ga0247841, IMG submission 192410) | Freshwater microbial communities from meromictic Lake La Cruz, Castile-La Mancha, Spain - LaCruzMarch2015_18m | ecosystem: Environmental > Aquatic > Freshwater > Lake | place: Spain...
TCATCAGGCCCTGCGTTGGATAGAGTATGCCCTGTTCCTCCTGAACCAGTTTCAGGTTTTTAAGCTTTTCATCGTTCAGGGGTTTGCCCTGGGCCTTGAACCGGGCGACCAGCGGAGTTAGGTCAAGTTGGGCTAGCGGTTGCTCCCGGCTGATCTCTTCATCAAAACTCTGATTACGCTTTTGCCGCTCAAGTTCAAGGATATGTTCAAAATCCGCTTTGCGATTGGCGATGCCGACCCGTAGATAGGTGCCGTTGTTTTTGCCGTCTTCTTTGAGGTAATACGGCAACAGGTTGCCACGAAATATTTCAATCACCAGAACTGTTTTGCCTTCTAGATTTGCTGTGTACATCTCGGGCAGGATTGCCGGATAGCAGCGGTCAAAGATGATCGAGCCGATACGCTCCTGTAATGCGAAAATGTCCTGTTCCGGCAGACCAAGGATCGTGCGGTTGTCATCGACACCTATCACCAACTTACCTCCGCTCGTATTGGAAAAAGCCACGACAGTCTTGGCAATCTGCTCGTTCTGAGGCAGTCGAGCCTTTAGTTCGAGCGTCTTGCTTTCACCCAGACGAATGCTGTCATTTAAGTTCATAATTAACTAAAAGTTATCCGTTGGGTTAGTTTTGCTCATACGCACTGAGTCCTGAGATGTCGCGCCCCTGGGCGCGTTTGTTGAGCAATGGAACGAGGTCTTCCATGAGGGCGAGTTCCCTGACGCGCCGCTCTTTCCAGTTCAGTTTAAGGGGTTCCATGAGGTCGGTCAGTTGCTCACCGTCAAAAATCATACGTTGAAGGATGTTGTCCGCGAAGGCTTGAAGCGTGTCGGCGGGCAATCCGTGCCGCTCGGCAACCGTGGCGAGTTCGGCGGCGTTTCGCTCATCCTTGAAGCGCTGGTAGCCGTCGCGGATCGCACTCTCGCCGAGGCCTTCGCCCTCTTTCAGCGAGCGGACATAGTCGGTGATGACCTCGCGCTCGTCCATGAATTTGGCGTCGGACTGGATGAGGCCAATGAGCTCATCGCGGGTCATCTTCTGTTTTCCAGGGGCCTCCTGCGAATAGCGGGCAATGAGGTCCATGATGTAGTCATAGTCAATGACGGCTGAGGCGAAGAGCACGAATTCGAAATCGAGCTGGTTCACATCGTAGCTGTCCGATTCTTCTCGGAGCATGCCCCAGTCGCTCTGACGCGTCTTGAGACGCTGGGCGGTCTCAAGGTAGACACCTCGGAAGGCATTGAGTTCATCCTTGGGCAGGATCTGCTCGATGGTCACTTTGTCCTCTTGGGTGAGGTCGGTGTATTGATCGAGCTGTGTCTTGAGGCGCTGCACCTCTTTGAAGCATTTGATGAACTGGACGCGGGCATCGTCGCCTCGGAGGTTCGGCACATCCTCGGCAACGCAGGTGAGCCCCTGGGATTTCATGAACTCTGCCAGACCATGAACAGCGGAATACAGTCTTTCGATGACCTTGGGAGCTTTCTCCACCAGCCAGATTTCAGGGGCGCGGTCGGCCTTAATGCCTGAGAACATGGCAATGGCGTCATTGACGGCATCACTCTGCTGACGGAAGTCCAGAATGTTGCCGTAGGGCTTCGTGGCATTGAGTATGCGGTTCGTACGCGAAAAGGCCTGAATCAAGCCGTGGTGCTTAAGGGTTTTATCCACATAGAGCGTATTCAGATACTTGGAATCAAACCCTGTGAGTAGCATATCGACCACGATGACCAGATCGATCTTTTTCTTGTGGGGCAAGTCCGGGTTGGGGTATTGCTGGTCTTTGATCCGTTTTTGGACATCCTGATAATAGAGATCGAACTCGGCAATCACGTGATTAGTCCCGTAGCGGGCATTGTAATCGGCGATGATGGCCTTAAGCGCGGCTTTTTTACGCTCAATTTCATTCCTCTTTTTTTCTTCATCTTCACCAACCTGGATGGTGTACTCCAAAGATTCCTGCTGCAGATCTTCCTGGAGCTGTTTCACGTCCCTATTGCCCTCGGCAGGCGGGGAGAAGACACAGGCGATATTAAGAGGAACAAAGTGGGGGTCTGCGGCCTTCTTCCCCTGTTGCAGGTCTTTGAAAAGCTCGTAATATACGATAGCATCGCTGATCGAGGCCGTGGCGAAGATCGCGTTGAAACGGCGGTTTCCGGTCGCGGCATCGTGCTTGGCGATGATGGCCTCGGCAATCGCCTTCTTGGTAAGCGGTTCGCCTGACTTTGAGGAGGCTGTACCTTCGGGCTTATAGTAGTCAACGTGGAAGCGCAACACATTCTGATCCTCGATCGCATGCGTGATGGTGTAAGCATGCAGCTCGCGCTCGAAAAGATCTTGGGTTGTAAGGAAGGACGCCAGGTCGCCTTCGACTTGCGTGTAGGAGGCGTTATCCTCGAAGATCGGCGTGCCGGTGAAGCCGAAGAGCTGAGAGTTTGGAAAGAAGGCTTTGATCATCTTATGATTCTCGCCAAACTGCGAACGGTGGCACTCGTCAAAGATGAAGATCATCCGTTTAGCGCGTAGCGGTTCAAGACGCTGCTTGAAGGTTTCCCGGTTCTGCTTCTCTTTTTGTCTATTGCGCTTACTGTCTTCATCGAGCGCGAGACCCAGCTTCTGGATGGTGGTGACGATGACTTTATCCGCGTAGTCTTCGGAAAGAAGACGGCGGACGAGCGTTTCCGTGTTGGTATTCTCTTCGACGCACCCCTCCTGGAATTTATTGAACTCCTCGCGCGTCTGGCGGTCGAGGTCTTTGCGATCCACAACAAAAACACATTTTTCGACCTCTAGATTGTCTTTGAGAAGCGTCGAAGCTTTAAAGGAGGTCAATGTCTTGCCGCTACCGGTCGTATGCCAGATATAGCCATTGCCGCAATTTTGGTGGATACAATCCACAATGGCTTTGACGGCATAGATCTGATAGGGCCGCATCATCAACAGTTTCTGTTCACTGGCGATCAAAACCATATAGCGGCTGATCATCTGTCCGAGGGTACATTTGGGGAGAAAAGATTCGGCAAAGCTGTCAAGATGGGTGATCTTCTTGTTGTCGTCCGCTGCAAACTGGTAAATGGGCAGAAAGCGCTCGTCAGCATTAAAACTGAAATGACGGCTGTTATTATTTGCAAAATACCAGGTATCGCTGTAGTTGCTGACGATAAAAAGCTGGATGAAGCAGAGGAGCGTCCGCGTGTACCCGTTGCCGGGGTCATTCTTGTATTCTACAATCTGTTCCATGGCGCGGCGGGGATTGACCCCGAGGGTCTTCAATTCAACCTGCACTACCGGGACGCCGTTGATCAGCAACATCACGTCATAGCGGTGATGGCTGTTATCCGTATTGATGCGGAGCTGGTTGACCACCTCAAAGGTGTTTTTACACCAGTCCTTGATATTCACCAACGTATAGTTCAGGGGGGTACCGTCATCGCGTGTAAAGTCATTGATCTGACGCAAGACACGGGAAGCAGCGAAAACATCGGGCGTAATCAACTCATCGAGTAACCGTTGAAACTCGCTATCCGTCAGGTTGACGCGGTTCAGGGACTGGAATTTATCGCGGAAATTCTTCTCCAGCGCGGAACGGTCACAGATGTCTGAACGATAGCTGTACTTCTGGCTGACGAGCTTCTCAATAAACCTTTCTTCCAGTTGTCGTTCTGATGACATTATTTCAACCTTTTCGCAAAACATTCAGTAGCTGATCGAGTGGAGAGACGTTCTCATGGACAGCTAGTTAACAATTTGTAAAGATTTTACCCTTTTCAAGCCCGCTTCGCAATCCGGAATTGAGGGGATATTGATCGATATTAATATGGAAGCCGCTTCAGCTCCTCCTCCTTCAACTAGTCGGTGACGATAACAGAGGTATTCGAAGGGAGCAGGAGATAGAGCTCTTCAATGTCCGTGTTCTGGAAGCGGACATTCGCCGCCTGCTTGGTCTGTGCGTTTCGAGTGCCTTGTAGCGTGATGCCTCCTGGCATCGTTTTCTCTTCCATGGCGAGCGTGACCCAGCAGATGTCACGTTCATACCGTGGTTTGTCATCCGCATTCCCGGTCCATTTTTCATCCGCTCCCACGGTTCTTCTTCCTCTGCTGCGAACCCGATAAGAGCCTTTAGGAGGAGGCGTTCCTTCATTCAGCAATAAGGTATAGCGTTTAAAAAAGCCATGGTTAAAGAGGAGAACAGCTGTGGAGTCGCGCTTGGAAATCAGAAGTTCAAACGTGGGGTTCTGAAGAACCATGATCTTCTTGCCAATCTGTAAGGCCTCAGGTTTCTGGATAGCATTGATATACAAAAGATATTCAAGAGGACAGCCATAAAGAGAGGCTATTTTCCCGATCTTTTCGTTTGCCGCGAGCGTGTGAGTTTTCTTGCCAGGCGCAGGGCGGTTTGTGAGGTAGAGTAACACATGAACAGCTCCGAGCTTACGCTCAATAAAAGGACGCAGTTCGTTCGCCTCATCCATGCGCAGGAGGCGAAGGAGGTGTTGGCGGGCTTCTAAAAGGTTGTTCGCTTGCTCGGCGATGTTCGACTTGTCAAGCAACTCACGAACCTTGGGGTCAATCTGCTTTGTAAGAGGGCTCTTAGGCGGTACCGCTGACGTGGCCGAGGTGATATTGGTTTCGATGTTCTCTTTTTTAAAGACGTTATTGACAAAATGGTCCCAGATGGACATCCGTTTGGGCAGCGACTTCTCATCTGGCGCATCAAAGCGCCGGGCCTCTACGGGGTCTTCTTCTGAAGGGGCACTGGGATCCACGCAACCGCGCATAGAGAAGAAGAGCAGAACGAGAACAGGAATAGCAAACGCAACCCACCAGTAACGCTGAAAGGCGGTGTCACGACTGTTGCCGTCGTATTCGATACCATAAGAGCCACGATTCAACATAGTCGTCTTTAAATCCTGTTGGTAAAGCCGTCATTTAGTTGAAAAAACTAATAGGCATTCAACTTAGCAAGCATGGCGCGTGTCGCCTCATGGAGTCCGATAAACAAAGCGTCGCAGACAATGCTGTGGCCAATGTTCAGCGTATCCAAATGCGGAATCGTCAATATGGGAGAGATGTTTTCCAAGTTGAGACCATGTCCTGCATTGACCTTGATACCCAACGCATGCGCATGGCGTGCAGCTTGAATGAGGCGCTGAAGCTCTTCTTCTCGCGCGACGCCTGTTTGTTCTGCATAAGCACCCGTATGGAGCTCGATGTACGGCGCTCCGATCGCGGCGGAGGCCTCAACTTGACGAAGGTCTGGCGCAATGAACATGCTGACCGCAATGCCCGCAGCCTTCAGCTTGGCGACTACCGGAAGAAGTGCCTGTTGCTGGCCTGCGACATCAAGACCGCCCTCGGTCGTCAGTTCTTCGCGACGTTCAGGGACCATACAGACCTCGTCTGGTTTCACATTCAGGGCGATCGCAACAATCTCAGGCGTATTGGCCAATTCAAGATTCATCCGCGTCTTCAGTGTCTTACGCAGGGTGTAGACATCCGCATCCTGGATGTGCCGGCGATCTTCCCGCAAATGAATAGTGATGCCGTGCGCGCCTGCTTGCTCGCAGGCCGCTGCAGCATCGACTAAACTGGGGTAGATCGTGCGCCTTGCCTGACGCAATGTTGCGACATGGTCAATGTTGACACCTAAGCGGATCATAAGGGGCCTTTTGTGAAAAGGGAGCGAGGAATGCACTTCTGGTAGGATAAGTTGCTGAGATTACTTCAGCAACTTAAGGAATCGGGCATAAGCCGAACTCCAGTCTTCCATATTTTCAGGCTTGAATGTTGAAATGGGGAAGGCGGACTTGATAAACGGCATGGCTGTCTTCAAGTTAGGAATGATGCCGGCTCCGATGGCTTGAACCATAAGGTTGCCCACGGCAGTCGCTTCCTTAGGTCCTGCAAGAACGGGCACGCCAATCGAGTTTGCCGTAAACTGGTTGAGCAGGGGGTTGTTGCTACCGCCACCCACGATGTGCACAGCCTCTGTCACGGTGTTCGTCACGCGATTGATGGTCTCATTCACGAAACGATATTTGAGTGCAAGACTTTCGTAGACACAACGCAGGATGGTGCCGCGATCCGTGGGTGCAGTCTGGCCCGTCTCAGCGATGAAGGAGCGGATAGCGTCCTCCATGTTCTTCGGATTGTAAAAGCGCTTATCATCTGGATCAATAAAGGCTGTGAAGCTGGGAGCTGCAGGCGTGATGGAGTCCACCTCTTTCCACTCCATGCGCTTGCCGTCTGCAATCTCCCAGACGCGCAGAAGCTCTTGCACAATCCATGTTCCCATGCAGTTACGCAGGAAGCGTGTATTACCAATGCCGCCTTCGTTGCTGAGGCCAAGCCCCATCGCTTCAGGCGTGGTAATGGGCTTACGAATGAGCTTGCCCACGAGAGACCAAGTGCCAGAACTAATGATGAGTGACTTTTGCGTGTCCTTGACTGGGGCGGCTGCGAAGGCGCTGGCGGTGTCGTGTGAACCGATTGCGATGAGATCCACTTCGTTGATGCCAATCGACTCGGCTAATTTAGCATGGAGTTTGCCAATCTTGGTTCCAGGCTTGACGATCTCTGGCATTAAAGCCTTCTTGATGCCAAGGGCCTTGAGCATTTCAGAACTCCACTTGCCCTTCTTGGCATCCATCATCTGCGTGACGCTCGCGAACGTTGAGTCAATCGCGGTACAACCACCCAGGTAGTAGTAAAAAAGAGCTGGGATGGGGAGGTAGATGCTGGCCAGCTTGAGCAATTCGGGACGGCGTGTTGCAGACCACAGCATCTGATTCGATTGGTTAAAGGGCTGGAAATGGTTGCCGGTGATTGCGTAGACGCGTTCGGCGTTCAGGCGGCCCTTGACCTCGTCGCACATGGTGTCGAGACGGTGGTCGCGGTAGCAGTAGACTTTACCAATGGTGTCCCCGTCCTTTGTGAGGAGGTGTCCATCAGCGCCCCACGTATCAATGCCGATACCATCCAGATGGGGACCGAATTGACGCTTGGCCGCCTGGAGTCCCTTGACAATGTTCTGATAGATGTAGGTGTCATCCCAGTGGGTACGCTCTGTAATCTCACCGGTTCGGTCTGCACCGAAGAAGGTGACGCCTTCATGGGCAAAACGATGGACCTCCTCCATACGAAATGACTTTTCTGAAAAGAAACCGACGAAACATTTACCGCCAGAGGCCCCAAGGTCAACGGCGAACAGCTTTTTTTCACTCATGATGACTCCTTTTTGTCTCGTGTTCGTGTACTGGTAAAGAGGGGGAATGAGGTGCCTCGCTGTGTCCTGTATGAGGCGCATGATCGCTGGCGTGCTCCTTGCGAGGTGGCCCGCGACGTTTGCTTCTCCGTCGCGTGTTGCTAGAAGGTTTCTTAGCAGGAGCATCTTCGGCAACCACGGTAAAGACTGCTTCAGGATCAACCGCTTCTGGGGATTCAGGGTTTATCTTCTCTTCGTCGATATGACGATGGGCGGCATCCCACTCCTCGTTGAAGAAGGCCTCCCACGCGAGGGCCTTAGACAAGTCATGTCCCTGGGCGGTCTGCACGATGCGGTAGAGGGCGAGTGCCTCCAGGAAATCAGGGTGACGGACAAAGTGAGCGAAACGCCTTGAGCCCTTTGTGGGAAGCTCGTCAAAGCGCCGTTGAAGATCGAGGATTGTCGCTGCGGTAAAGAAGGTCATCTTGGGAATCTTTAACCGCTCGGCGATGGAGGAGAGGGCGTTGCGCGAGGCATGCGGAAGGTTCATCTTGTTGTGTCCGGCATGCGCCCCTTCGTGCTTCAGCTGTTCCAGAAAGACGGTGTAGTAGAGGCAGGCGGTCCGGAGTCCATTTGAAGCGCATTCGGACGATGGGTCGCTGTCCAGTGACTGAAGGATTTTCCAGAGGAGCGCGTGTTTGCCTCCCGCAGTATGGATGTGTTTGTCCAATTCAGGCAAGAGATCTTTGAGTAACGTGAGCTCCCACAAGAGATGAAAAGCTTCGCTGGATTTGTTGTAGGTGAAGAGCCTGTAAACCTCTTCACAGACGCGAGGAGCAGAGGCCTTGAGAATTTCGGAGTGATGTTTCAGAATGGCTTTGCGACTGGCTCGGTCGATCGTGAAGTCTAAACGTGCGGCGAACTTGACGGCACGCATCATTCGGACAGGATCTTCTTGAAAACGGATGTTGGGGTCACCAATGCAACGAAGTGTCTTCTTGTCGAGATCTTTGAGCCCGCCGACATAGTCAATAACCGAGAAGGTCTTGATGTCATAGAAGAGTCCGTTGACCGTGAAGTCGCGCCGTTGCGAATCTTCTTCTGGCGTGCCGAAGGTGTTATCCTCTGCTTGGTAAAGGCCGTTTGTAGTCTCGCTCTCTTGGGGTTGACACCGGAAGGTGCTGGTCTCAATGACCTTCTTGCCGAAGATGATGTGCGCCAAGCGAAAGCGACGACCAATGAGGAAGCAGTTTCTGAAGATTTTACGGATCTCGTTTGGACGGGCATCAGTCCCCACGTCAAAATCTTTGGGTTGACGACCGAGCAACAAATCGCGCACACTTCCACCTACCAGATAGGAGATGTGCCCTTCCGTGGAAAGACGGTAAAGAACCTTCAATGCATCCTCGTCAATGTTAGCGCGAGAAATGCAGTGTTCGCTTCTTTTGCGTATGATCGGACCTCTCTTGCGTAAGAAAAACATAATGATTCAAAATTAACTAAATAAGATGTCCGCATTATCGCAAAAAATAGGGCTGGAAACAAGGAAACAAACAGGATTTTTTAGGCGTAGGCTGTGAGCTCATCCCATAACACGTTAAGTCGTTTAACGGAAACAGGATAGGATGTTTTTAACTCTTGCGCAAAGAGGGAGACTCTTAGCTCCTCAACAAGCCACCGATAACGGCTGAGAAGGGGCTTGTTTAGGAGGGGACTATTTTCCTGTCCGCTGACGTCTGTATACCGCTTCCAGACTGGGGCAAGCTCGAGCTCTTTTCGCTGGTCTCCCGAGAGGTTTGTCTTTGCACGTTGGATGCGGATCCGACAGGCCTCCAGATAACGAGGAATCTCTTTGAGGTTGAGGTGGGGCGTTGATTCTGCAAAGCCAGGGAAGACGAGCCAGGCCAGTTGGTCGAGAATGCTCTCGGCTGTGGATGCTTGCACGTCGTGCCCAGTGGTCAGCGTTGTCAGTTCGGAGGCTGTTTCAAGGATCGTCACCACCAGGCGCGTCCGCTCCTTATGCAGGGTGTGGAGACGCGGAAGCTCACTTGTGAAACGAGCTTTGAAAGAGGTTTCATCTCTAATAGCGGGTTTGTCTGCAGTAAACGCCTCGCGCAAGGTGGCGATCCCGATCTCCTGCCCGAGTTGCGCGGCGGAGGTTTCAAGTTGCGAGAGATAGAGGACCACTTGGCGTGGCAGAGAGGGGAGTGCGAAATACCGTTTACACTCCTTGCCAAGGGCGAGAGCAAAGAGCCGGCAGACGCCCTTTTCATGGACAGCGGCTGCCTCGGAGGCCTCACTGAAGAGGCGCAGGGAGACGCTCTCACCCTTATCTTCGAGTGCGGGGTAATGGAGGATTGGCCAACCCGCTTTCCCAACATCCACCTGCGAAGGGAGGTCACCCATGTCCCAGGAAGTGATGTGATCACGATGCCATTGCGATTCGGGACGCTTGGCGTGCGTGGGTGAGGATGCTTCGGGTGCAAACAACTGCGCCAGTGTTTTGCAGTCGTGTCCGCTACCCAACTCAACGCCCTTCTCGTCAAGCGCGATAAAGCGCATGCGAAGATGTGTTGGACAGGCCTCCTCACGCCATCCCTCGATAGGAACGCGGAGGGCGCGTACCGCATAGAGCGCGTCGGCAAGTGCGTTGGCTAAGGGTCCGCGTCCCGGCGTTAAGCGTGATTTACAGAGTCCGATGGTTTCGTCGTAAGGTTGTAGGAGGCGTCGGACTTTCGAGGGCAAGACTTGAATCATCCAGCGTATCTTCTCCTCCAACAGACCCGGCACGAGCCAGTCGCTCTGCCATGCCATCACCATGGGGAGCATCGAGGAGGGAACATGACAGGATACCCCATCGTCGCGCTCGCCTGGCGCGTTTCGGTAGGTCAATGCCAGTCGCGTGCCGTTGAGTGTAATAGAGTCTGGAAAGTCACGGGAGAGGTCTTGCGCAGGCGGCAGATCTGCATCCTGCATGAGTAGGGCTTGTGGATGGGTCTTTAGCCATTCACGGAGATCATGCGCTGAGCAGACCGTGTTGGGCAGGCGGGTGTCGTAAAAGGAGAAGGCTTTTTCAGGATCAAAGAGATTTCCATGCTGACGTGTCTTGGCTTCTGCGTCCAGAAGGGCGTTTGTCCGTGTCATGTTCTCTGCGAGGAAGAGCGGCCACGGTTTCGGAAAAGCACCAGGAACAAGGCCCTCGCGAATAAAGATGGCGCGTGCCTCTGCCGGATTGATTCGGCTGTAGTCGCGTGTGCGGGCTTCGACAAGAACAAGACCAAAGAGGGTCACACGTTCTCGTACACGGGTATAACCATGGATCGGATCCCATTGCGCGGAGTGGTAGCTGTATTTGCAATGACGCTTGGCGATGGGTTCGATCCAGGCCACATCAATGCAGGCTGCGGTCCGAGCATAGAGCCGAGCGGTCTCCACCAGTTCCCCTGCCATGATCCAGTCCCGGCTGGGCGAGGATTTTGGTTTGGCGTGCCCAGTCGCTTCGTTTCTAGCGGGTTTGGGCTCCTTCACCTTCATGAGACCAGAACCTGGAAAGAGCGCAAAGCGGATTCCGCGCGCACCACGGTAGTCATTGGTTTCTGGATCGCGTTGCCCGATCGTTGCAAGCAGCCCCGTCAACAGTGCCCGATGGAGCCCCATGTCGCCACCGGCTGAAGCGTCCACTGCGAGCTCGCTGCTCTTACAGAGACCTTCAAGTTGCTCTCGAAGATCAATCCATTCGCGCATCTTGGGATAGGAGAGAAAGTTGTCTTTACAGAGTCGCCGTGTGACGGTCTGGGATTTACCCTTGGTCTGGTCATGAAACCAGCGCCAGAGACGAATGATCGCAGCAAAGTCGGAGTTGGGGGTCAGGTAACGCGCATGGCATTTGTCAGCTTCGGCCTGCTTCTCCAGGGGACGTCGCCGGGGGTCGTCACACTCCAGCGCAGCGACGACAATCAAGGCCTCTTGCAGGTTTTTTTCGTGATGGGCCGCAAAAAGGATACGTGCCAGGCCGGGGGCGATCGGCATGCGGGCTAGTTCGCGTCCGAGGTGTGTTAAAGTCCACGGACTGGACTCTTCATCCGCGTGCTGGCGATCGGGCTGTATCGCATCGAGCAATTCGAGTTCGCGGTAGCCATCGCGGATCATCGAGTCACTGGGAGGCTCGATAAAGGGAAAGGTCTCCACCTCTCCGAGCCGCAGGTCCATCATGGTGAGAATAACCCGTGCCAGGCTGGACCGGAGAATTTCAGGGGGCGTATAGTCGTCTCGCTTTTTAAAGTCGTCTTCGCCGAAGAGACGAATGCAGATGCCGGGGGCAAGACGACCACAGCGTCCCTTACGCTGATTAGCGCTGGCTTGAGAGATCGGCTCGATCTGGAGTCGTTGAACCTGCGTGCGCGGATTGTACCGGCTGATACGGGCAAGGCCGGAATCAATCACATAGCGAATCCCTGGAAGCGTGACAGAGGTTTCTGCAACATTGGTGGAGAGGATGATACGACGGTTGGAGGAGAGCTTGAAGGCTCTTTGCTGCTCGCCGGCGGGCAGAGAGGCGAGCAGGGGAATGATCTCCGTGTTCGGGAGACGACGCCCAGTGAGCACCTCGGTTGCATCGCGA
>Ga0247841_10011417_pt1 | contig 11823 bp, 3 predicted proteins | sample LaCruzMarch2015__2_FD_192410 | JGI IMG/M metagenome (GOLD analysis project Ga0247841, IMG submission 192410) | Freshwater microbial communities from meromictic Lake La Cruz, Castile-La Mancha, Spain - LaCruzMarch2015_18m | ecosystem: Environmental > Aquatic > Freshwater > Lake | place: Spain...
TTCAGGTCAATCGTCCTGGCCGCTTGCAGCGTGATGTGACCCGTCGTGCTCTCGATGTCGGCGTTCGCATTGGCCACGATATCCGTACCTGTTCCGATCGCCTGCAGCAGGATGTTGCCACTGCCGTTCGCACTGACGTTACTGTCTACCGTCAGAACACCCGATAACACATCGATGCTGATGTTGCCATTACCACCTTCAGTACGAACACCTCCAACTCCAATCGTCAACCCGTCGCTCTCCTGCACAAAGATTCCACCGCTCGTCGTATTCCTTGCATCCAGCATACCGATCGTCGTGTCGATATCACCAGCGCCAGCAACACCGATACCGGATTTCGCAACCAGCGTCGCGATGCCGCTGCTCTTGATGTTGGCGATCTCATTTGCAATGATATCTGTGATAGCTCCTGCATTGGCCGTTATCTTCACGGCACTGCTTGTCGTGCTGATTTCACCCAGTTTGACATTGGCTGCAGCAAGCAGATCAACGTTGCCCGAGCCAGCGGTATACACGGTACCATCCGCCATGGTAATATCGCCTGTGGTTGCCGTCACACCAATCGTACCGGTACTACCAGTTGTGAGATCACCCGATAAACTATGCGTAACACCTGTTCCGCCCGTCAGGCTCAGATTGCCAGTACCTGAAGAGATCGCAGCATTTGCCGTCAGCAAAGATGCTGCATTGAGTGTTACATTACCCGTACCATCTGCTGAAACAACAGCATTTACCGTCAGGTCGCCGGCATCAACATCAATATCAATGTTCCCTGTGCTGCCACTGCTGCCCTGCGTGCGAACTCCAGTGCCGCCAATCGTCAAGCCAGAGCTCTCCTGCACAACAATATCGCCACTGCTCTTGTTCGTTGCTACCAGTGTACCGATCGTCGTATCGATATCTCCCACACCTGATGCACCGATACCGGTATTCGCCACCAGCGTTGCCGTACTCGCTGTAGTGATATTGGCCGTCTCAGGAACGGTATTATCCATGATCGCCCCATCGGTGGCTGTTATGTTGACGGCGCCGCTTGTTGTGATCTGACCAAGCTGCACATTCGAACCTGCAACAAGCGTAACAGCTCCACTTCCCGTAGAATATACCGTACCATCAGCCATCACAAGATCACCTGCGTCAGCCGTTACCGTGATCTTGCCGCCTCCACTGGTTGTTACATCACCCTCTGCCATATGCGTAACACCAGCCTTGCCTCTCAGCGAAATATCGCCCGATCCGGCATCAGCAATGGGTTTGGCAACCGTCAGCACTCCAGCAGTCGTCTCTATTGTGGCTCCTCCTGTTGAGGTAACTCCGTCAACACCATTCAGGGAGGTAATAAGCAAAGCCTTGTTATTGCTGACCGACACACTGCCGTTCCCACCATCTGCCGCCAGATTATCGACACTCGTCTTTAATGCTCCGCCGCTGCCAATGCCGGTGGTTGAGGTCGCAACGAAATTATGAGCAGAAACAAGGCCACTGCCTGATTGCACAATACCGCCAGAGGTGGTATTGAGTCTCACATCATCGGCACTGACCGTACCGGCTATCTTGACATTGCCTGTACCGTTCACCAGAACAAGCGAGTCGCCAGGTATCCTTGGTTCACCTGCAGGCGAAGCCGAAACCGTACCAAGCGTAACGTTGCCAGTTGCATCGAGATAAATATTACTCCGACCAGCATAAATATCGACCACGCCCGGCACATCGATACCAAGCGCCTGCGTCGGCGTTCCGATGACGTTTGCCGAATAGACATCGTCAACAAATTTATCGGCAGCAATCGCCTGTATCTGCACCTGAGAGGCTGCAGCACTCGCAATGACAGCCTTTTCAGTTGCCTTTGTTGCAATGGAGAGCGCTTCTGAAGATGATTTGACTGCCGCATCAGCTAAAAGATAGTCCTGACCGGCTGCGTATAATTGCGCTGTAGATGTACTCTGGTCAATTGCCGCTTCTGTAGCAGCATCTTCGGCCGGAGCAAGAAATCCCTCATCAAGGATCAGTTTGGCAACATCGACCACATCCCTTGCAACGGAAATTCCGGAAGCCACAGCGGCTAACCCGCCATCACCAACAAATGGAACGGCCTGGGCTATTCCAGCAACAAGTTGCGAGACATCCTCCACAATACTCATTACCTGTGAGGTAACACTTAAAGCAAGAGAGGCGTTTTTTAATGGCTCAACCTTGTCATCCGCAGCATTTCTTGCAGCAACTTTGCTCTGGTAATCCCCTGTTGCAGTTACCAACGAGTTCCTTGCAATAATTCTGGCAGCCGAATTCGTATCAAAGCTGGCCTGCCATGTCGCAGTAATGGTTTGATCGGCTGATACCAAAGCGCGGGCGGCGCTATACTCACCAATGGCAAGCGTCTGCCAGAGATTGGCCACAGACTGGTCAGGAGTAATGCCGCTTAACGAGGCGCTCCCGCCAACAATATTCAGCGCATCTGCATTACCATCAAGAATAATCCCATGCTTTGCATCAACCATCACATGACCAGTCGTACCAGTTTGCAGCAAACCAATTGTAATATTGCGATCAGCAGAGACGCTGATATTGCCGCCAGCGGTCATAAGGTTTCCAATGATCGCCACAGCGCCACTTCCTCCGGCTTCTACAGTGATCGTGCCCGTACCAGAAGTCTGGATCGTATCTTTCGTATCAAGAAAAACAATGTTACCTGCTGTAGTCTGAAGGATAAGCGAACGGCCCGAAGCGAGGAATGCAGTGTTATCGCCGATATCAAGGATGGTAATTGAAGGTGCATTAAAGGTCAACGCGCTCGAACCAGGCGCCTCCAGAACAGCTTCGGTGATGGCAAGGGGAGAAGCATTGGTCAGTGTAACCGGCGTACCTCCACCATCAGCCGAAAGAACATCCACAGAAAGTCCCAGGCTTGAATTAATTCCGCCTTGGGCGTTTATCGTAAGCGAACTTGCGGTAACATTCGCATCAGGGCCATTATAATCAGTGATCCCGCCAGTCGCCGTAAGGATAACGTCATCCCCCAATGCCGTGACCGCACCAAGAGCAATCGTTCCTTTGTTGGTTATGACAATATCAGCCCCTGAACCGGAACTCGTAGCTGAAACAAGGGTCAGATCAACACTATTATCAAGATAGATCCCCCCTGATGTCGAAGTGAGCGTTGCCGATGAGAGCGTCGTTTCAATGGCATCACCGGAATCGCCGATCGACAGGCCCGAAATCGTGGCTGATTTCGCCTTGATATTATCAGTAGCTCCATTCCCGTCAGTTATGGCGCCGACCACAGAGAGGGTAACGGCATCTCCGTCAGCGTTGACAGAGCCAAGCGCGACATTGCCGGTACTCGTTATCGTAATATCAGCGCCAGAAATTACGGAATCAAGCGCCAGATTTTCCGATGTATTGGCAAGAGAGATCCCTCCTGACGTTGCCGTAAGACTCATTTTCGAGAGGGCAGTTTCAATCTTGTTGTCGGTAGCGCCAATCTGTGTGCCGGAAAGAGTTGCCGACGCACCAGTGATATTCATGACGCCGGGAGCATCCGCTGTTGCGTCATTACCATCAATGATCTTGTCGCTGGCTGTCAGCGTCACCGCACCCGGAGCCGATACCGTCATCAGCGTCAAATCACCTGATGAGTGAACCGTGATGTCGTTGCCTGCGCCTGCTGCCGAAGCCGTCAGCGTCAGCGCTGTATTGTTTGATACAGAGACACCGCCACTGCCAGCAGTAACCTTGAGGATATCCACAGCGGAATCCAGTTCGGCATTGGGTGCAGAACCACCAATCGCCCCACCTGCAATAATCGTCGCACTCCCTGCCGAAAGGATGGTTGTGTTAATGCCATCATCGAGTATCGAACCGAGAGCAGTCAAGGTTACCGTTCCGGACGATCCCGTATCAATATTCAGCAGTTTCATGCTCCCCCCGGCATTCTCAAAGCTAAGGGAGGTTATCCCTGACGCTTTAAGCTCACCAGTACTTGCAACAAAGTCCAGTGGTCCGCCAGTGAAATTTTTTATGGAAACATTACCCCCTCTGGTCTTGGCTGTTATAGACGACAGATCATTCGCTTCACTGATATAGATACCGGATGCGTTAGAAAGAACGGTAAGAGCAAGCGTTCCGACCGATGTCGTTATGGGATTGGCAGCGGTACCAATTCCGGTATTTCCGGTCAACGCCAGCTTGTCCGCTGTAATGTTCAATGCAAAACCATTGCTGTTGACAAGCGCTCCGCTGCCACTGCTGCCGTTATCAATGGTCACCGTACTTAACGTTCCGGAATCGGCGCTGATGGTGCCAAGATTCAGCGTGCCGACACTCTCTTTCACATAAACAGATGCCGCCGGTCCGGCAACAATGGTGTCAAGATAACCCATATTCCCAAGCGAGAGATAGACACTTCCATTCTTCGCAGATGCCTTGGTTGTTTCGTCCACTATCTCGATGGCATCGCCAGCCGCTCCGGAAACCCACGTACCGATGTCACCACCGGTTGCCTGCAGATCAGCCGTACGGGCCGTAACGTTATTAACCTCACGTATGGAGGTCAACAAACCAGTAGCAGGGTCGATGATCGGTTCATCATTGTAATCAATAATCTTGCCGCTGGTCGTGCTGATGGTCGCTGCATTCGGCGCAGTAACAACACCGAGCACGATATCGCCAGCCGCGTTAACCGTAACATTGAACTTTCCTGCCAGCGAAGAAGTGGGGCCCACCAGCAAAACAGCGCCGGTACCAGAATTCGCTGTTGGAGCGATCCCGTAGTCCGTGCCGAAATTTAACGATTCCCGTGCCACAAGCGACTTTATGGTGACACCGTCATTTTCATTGAAATAAATACCGCCATGGTTAGTGGAAGCCGTCAACTCAACAATGTCCGTATTGAGAGGTAACGCACCTCCTATGGCTCCCCCTTTTTTGCCCGCAGTCGCAAGATTAAGGGCGCCAGCAGTGATCATATTGCCCGTTCCGGCTGTTATTGCTGCGCCATCTGGATTGGTCGTCACGATGGCATCAACCGCTTCATCAGCCTTTGCATAACCGGTAGCCGTCAGGTTAAAAGTGTTTGCATTCGAAAGGGTGATAACCCCAAGCGCAACGCCATCAGCCGTATCATTCAGATAAACACTCCCATCTTCAACCGTTACGCCAAGATTGACCGCATTGATTTCAAGCGTATTGGCTAAACTGCCAATAGTACTGCCTGCACCTGTCGCTTCAAGCGTAATGGTAGATCCCGTTATATCTGCCACTGCATCCGAGCCCGATTCCGTGATGCTATCAGTCGCGGTCAGGAAAAGGTCTCCTAAGCCAAGATTGATGGCATCAAGCCCTATGCCGCCATCAATTTTAATAAAAGCATCACCATTTTTTGTTATAACAGCAAGCGTCCCTGCAGAGATGAGCAGCGGATTTGTTAAATCAGTACCAATAACTGCCCCATCCTTTGTGGTTGTCATGGAGAGCTTACTCGCAACTATAGGGCCTGAACCAGCAACCTGAAGAATAGAGCCGAATGAGTTGAGCGCCACATTCATGGCAAAAACATCAGCAAGAAGCATACTTCCTGGTTCAGGACCCGTACCAATGTTCAGCGTTAAGTTGTTGAGACCGTCAATGATTGATGTCCCTGATGCCATCACAATATTGCCGGGGCCTCCATCCCTATTTACGGATGAGGCTGCCGAATCATTTGCCGTCATGGTGAGATCACCGTTCCCGATAATAATATCATTATTCACCCGAATCGACCGACCCGCCTGCATGGTGAGCGATACACCCGGGTTAGAGTTATTGATGGCCGCATTGACCGTTATATCGGTGTTGGCCTGCAAAACAACACCAGCGAGGGCTGCATTGATCACTCCGGCCGCTATAGTGGTATTAGAAGTAGAACTATCGGAGAATTGATCGACATCAGCCAGCGAAACAGACCCTGTGGCTTCAATAAAGATATTCTTCGGATCGATCAGCAGCGTACCGCTCTTGCCCTGAGGTGCCTGCGCATCGACGGTGCCATTGAGATCAACCTGCCCCTGGCTCGAGAGATCGACAAAGCCGCCATCGCCTCCATTGTCGCCGCCGCGTGCTGCTATCGAACCTTGCAGAGTGGCATGATTGTCGGAACGGATCAGCACGGTACCACCGGAGGAGTTATCCTGCCCACTCACGTCAATCTGGCTGGAAGAGCCGAGAAGGGTGTGCGTTGAGGAGTTGAAGGTGACCGTTCCGCCGTCAGCGTCTGTGGCGCCCTTCGCCTCGATGGCGCCGAAGTTGCCTGCATACTGGCCGCTGATGGCGACCGTTCCCGCCTGTGCACCCGCTTCCGCCGCTGAAACCGTTATTGTCCCTGTATTCTGCGCTATCCCTTCGTCACCACCGGAGAGCACAACCAACCCACCCTGCACCTGCAGTGATGAAGCCTCTATAATTCCGCTGTTATTGACCACCGAGGAGAAGGCATCTTTAGCCCCGTTGCCAACCAAAACAACCTGACCGCCGGGGGTCGTAATGGCGCCGGTGTTGCTGACCGCTGCGTCGAAGGGTTTGCCATCAGGCCCGGTAATGCTTTCCAGCACCTTGCCTGAAACTGTGTAGGTGAGCAGACCGTCGCCATTGAAGTCAAGCGTCAGCGCATCGCCTGATGCCATGACCACCTTGCCGAGCTGCCCGATAATGGTTCCGCCATTCTGAACTCCGGGGGCGACAAGAAAGCAGAAGCCGTTATCGGCTATGCGGATCTCGCCCTGATTGACCACAAAGGAGGGCGAGTTAGCAAGATTCTGGCTAAAAACCGTCTGGCCACCCATAAAGGCATCTTCATTGATCGAAAGAGTCGTGGCAAGCAGGCCTGCAACGTCAACCTTTGAGCCAGCTCCAAAAACAACACCGTTCGGATTGGTGATAAAGACCCTGCCATTCGCCGCCAACTGACCGAGAATAGAGGTTGGATTACCACCGGTAATACGGTTCAGGGCAATGGCACTCTGGCTTGCCTGAATAAACTGCACCCGTTCACCATCGCCGATATCAAAACTTCGCCAGTCAATCACCGCCCGGGCGCTCCCCTGATCAATAATCGTCGAAAGAGGACTCTGGGAGATCGTCGCAGAACCTTTCACCACCAGGCCATCCGTAGGATTGGCAAAACCGTGCAACGGATAAAAGAAGAGGACTGCTCCTGAAACGATACTGATCAGCGGCTTTCTCATGAAACGCTTCAAACGGGCGGAATGGAAGGAATGTCTCATACTCTATCAGGCGTTAATGGTTCACTAAAATATGCAGCCAGGCTCTCAGGGAGAGAGCTGTTTTCAGCAGCTTCGCGCAGCCTGTTCAGACAAGCGAGCTGCTTGATGAGCGGTATTTTTTTATCAAGAGAAGAGGAAGCTGGCTCTAAAGCCAAATCCCCATGAAAGAGAGGCGTCAAAGAAACGAACGAAAAAGCAGATGACCTAAAGAATTTTCTGACAAAACGCATGGTCACCACCACTCTGTTTTTGTTAAGCAGCTCGTCTCTTTAAAAGAGAAATATATACTACTTAATTTTAATAACAACAGAGAGAAACCATAATAATTACCGCACAACCCAGCTCCCGCTGGACAGGGAATACAAAGATTTCACAGAAGATGGAAAAATTCACCAACTGATCCCTTTACTCTTCAATAACGACTGAGCAGATGCCAATCCTGACTTTGCAGCATACTGCATGTCTTCCACCGCACCTTTTTCATCACCAAGGTCACTTTTGGCAATCCCTCTCATATACCAGGCTTTTGCATACTGAGGATTACACTCAATCGCTTGAGTATAGTCAGCTATGGCTCCCTTTTTATCCTTTTGGCCATCTCTGACAAACCCTCGATTGAAGTACGCATCAGCGTTTTTCGGGTCGAGAGCAATCACTTTTGAATAATCAGCAAAAGCACGTTCTGTTTTACCCAGTTTTACATAAGCATTTCCTCTTCCAAAGTAAATGAGCGCCGATTTCGGATCAAGCTTGATCGCTTTCGTATAATCGGCAACAGCCTCCTGATGGTGAGCAAAGGTGCCCTGAGCAAGCCCCCGTCGATAATAGGCCACCGACGACAATGGATCAAGCTCGATAACTTTGGTAAAATCGGCAAGCGCACCAACCCTGTCGCCAAGAAAAGCCCTCACCAACCCTCGATTACTATAGGCAAAAGGATGCTTTGGATTAAGTTCAACAGCTTTCGAATAATCGGCAAGCGCACCCTCTCTGTCGCCAAGATCATTTTTGGCATTTCCCCGGTTATTGTACGCATCAGCATGTTTTGGACTCATGCCGATCACTATGGAATAATTGACGATGGCGCCCTGTTTGTCTCCTTTCTCCGCTTTCTGAACTCCACCGACAAAATACGCATCAATAGCTTTATCCAGATCAGCAAGCGCTCCCTGTTTATCGCCAAGTTGTTTCCTTGCTATCGCCCTGTTCAGGTATGCATCAGCATTGCGAGGTTCCAGGTCGATGACGCTGCTGAAATCAGCAAGAGCGCCAGCGTTATCGCCACTATTGATTTTCGTTCTTCCCCGGTTCATAAAAGCCGGAAGATAGCGCGGATTATGGTCAAGGGCCTTCGTATAATCCGCTACAGCTCCACTATAATCGCCCAGTTCACTTCTGACAACTCCAGCATTATAACAGGCCTCGGCATAGTCGCCCTTGAGGCTTATCGCTTTTTTATAATCCTCAAGTGCTCCTTGACGATCTCCAAGAGCTAATTTGATACTCCCCCGGTTATTGTACGCTTTTGCATCGGTTGCATCACGTTCAATCGCCTTGCTGTAATCTGCCAGAGCGCCTTTAAAATCCCCGGCAGCAGCTTTTTCATTACCCTGTTTACTGTAATCCACACTCTCCCTGGCTGAAATAATAGTGCTCTGTGTCATCAACATGATAGAAAATAAAGAGACAAGATACCCGATATTTTTCATGTAATCTTTTGGTTTTTACCACTCATTCATTCTTCCCCAACAACGAAAAAATATCAAAGGGCACAACAGCAACCCTGCCAGTGCTGATTGCCGTCGTGCCATTCAAATCACTCATCTTCTCCTCAAGACCATATTTGGCAATGAGGCTACTGGAGCTGGCGCGGGAACAACAACCACTACCGGTGAAGGAACAACAACCGGTGCAGCAGGGAGTTCCGGCGTTACGGGTACTTCCGGCGCAGGCGCTGCTGAAACCGTCAGTGATCCAGGCAGTATTGTGCCTCCTCCTCTTCTTCCTCCTCCGCCTGGAGTTGGGGTCGGTGTTGGTACTACCGGTGGTACCGAAGAATTGGTGTTCTGCAGGTAGACACCTCCGCTAATCTTGTTCGTAGTCTGCAGCAAAGTACCAATCGTCATGTCGATATCAGCACCATCAGGTGCACCGATTCCAGTCTGGGCAACCATCGTAACGGCCCCTGTCGTTATGATGTTGGATGTTTCTCCCGCTGTATTGTCCGTAATTGCACCAACTGACGTACCATTACCGGCAGTGATGGAAATTGGTCCACTCGTTGATTGCAGTAACGAAAGGTTAACATTTCCTGAAGCTGTGTAGGTAATAGCACCCGTCACACCTGTTGTCGAAGCACCATCCTTCATCGTGATTGAGCCGTTATCAGCCGTTACCGTAACATTGCCGGTGCTGCCCGTTGAGATATCAGCATCCTGGGTAACAACATCGCCCGTTATGACAATATGACCGGTCGTTGAACTGACCCTGGCATTCAGATCGACAATTCCATGATCAGCATTCAGCGTAACATTGCCCGTGCCATGAGCTGTAACCACACCGTCTTCCGTCAGATTCCCTTCGTTAACATCAATATTGACATTCCCGTTACCTGCAAGGGTTTGGACACCCGTACCGTTAATCGTCAAGCCGTTCGTCTCCTCCACGAAAATACCTCCACTCGTGGTGTTTGTTGCCTGCAGATTATCAATCGTTGTGTCAATATCCCCCGCACCCGACACACCAATACCAGTTGCGGCCGTCAACCTTACCTGCCCGGCCGTTACCAGATTAGAGGTCTCAGCCAACGTATTGTCCGTGATAGCCCCGTTCGTAGCCGTAATAGCAATAGGACTGGTCGAAGCAATGATCTGACCGAGTTTAACATCTCTGGCGGCCATCAAGTTGATGGCACCGGATCCGGCAGCATATACCGTACCGTCAGACATCACAATGTCACCTGTCGTGGCCGTTACGCCAATCGTACCGCTGCCACTGGTCGTCAGGTTACCCGATGCTACACCCGTACCACCAGTCAGGCTCAGATTGCCAGTACCGGATGAAATAGCTCCACCTCCCTTCACCATACCAGCCGCGTTCAAGGTTACCCTGCCTGAACCATGCGCAGCAACAACATTGTTCACCGACAGATCTCCGGCGACAACAGTAATGGAAATATTACCGTTGCCTCCCTTGGTCTGAACACCTTCAAAAGATACCGGAGGAGTACCAACAACGGTACTGCCAATATCCAGACCGTCAGTCTCCGTAACCGCAATATCGCCGTTTGTTGTGTTGAGTGCAACCAGTGTGCCTATGGCGGTATTGATATCTGCAGCGCCGCCCCCTGATCCGATTCCAGTTGCAGCAACAAGAGTTGCCGTACCGCTTGTAGTTATGTTCGGAGTTTCGGCTGCCAGGATATCAGAAATAGCGCCATTACTTGCCAGGATATTGACATTACCACCACCGGTCACAAGTTCACTCAGCGCAACATTTTTATCTGCGAGAAGCGAGATATTTCCGCTGCCGCTCCTGATTCCTGTATTGTCAATGATGGAGGCTCCTGCACCAAGAGCAAAAACCATAACGCTGCCACTGCCATTGGCACTGATGGCGGTGTTGTCGGTACCTGCTGTCAGGTCGGCCTTGACCGTGCCATCGTTCAGCGTAATGTCGCCATTGGTCGTGCGCAGCATGATTGAGCCATTGCCGGCAGTGGTGATGACATCGCTCTGGGTCACATCAGTGGTTGAGGTAACACTCGCATCAGCATTGACACGCTGGATGGTGGCGCTCGTGTCGCCAACAATCAGTCCGTCACTTTCAAGAATATTGACGCCGCCGTTCGTAGCCCGTGCACTCAGGGTGGTTACCGTTGTTTCAATCGGGTTGTCTGTCCCGATACCAAGCTCGCCAACTCCGGTACCTGCCACGAGACGCAATGCATTCGAGGCAATATCAACACTGTTGTCATCAAGGTCGTTGTCGAGAATCGAGCCCTTTGTCGCCGTGATGCTCACGTTCGCTCCGGTCGATATCAACCAACCCACCTTAACGTCGTCATCGGCAAGCATCCGGATATCGCCACCGGTGCTCGTCGTGTTGCTGCTGGTGCTCATAGTAATGCTGCCCGTGCCCGCTTCAACGTCAATCGTACCCGTCACGCCAGCGCCGCCTGTCACGATATCCGCAGTGCCCGTGAAGGTAACGTCTTGTGCTCCAAGCAAGGTAATGTTGCCCGTGCCACTCTTCACATCAGCATTGCTGGTGATGGAGGTACCAGCTCCCATCGAATGAACAAGAATGTTGCCCGTGCCATTGGCGCTGATGGCGGTATTGTCGGTACCTGCCGTAAGGTCGGCCTTGACCGTGCCATCATTCAGGGTGATATCGCCGTTGGTCGTACGCAGCACGATGGAACCATCACCGGCAGTGGTAATGACATCGCTCTGGGTCACATCAGTGGTTGAGGTAACACTCGCATCAGCATTGACACGCTGGATGGTGGCGCTCGTGTCGCCAACAATCAGTCCGTCACTTTCAAGAATATTGACGCCGCCGTTCG
>Ga0247841_10011418_pt1 | contig 11823 bp, 10 predicted proteins | sample LaCruzMarch2015__2_FD_192410 | JGI IMG/M metagenome (GOLD analysis project Ga0247841, IMG submission 192410) | Freshwater microbial communities from meromictic Lake La Cruz, Castile-La Mancha, Spain - LaCruzMarch2015_18m | ecosystem: Environmental > Aquatic > Freshwater > Lake | place: Spain...
AACTCCGCGACCAGCGATATTATAGTGAAGATTCAAACCCGGAATTTTTAAAGAATGTGAAGGGCATCTCACGCACCATCGCCCACATGTGCTACCAGTGTGGTACCTGCACGGGCTCATGCCCGTCTGCCCCGAGAAGCACCTACCGTATCAGGCTGTTTATGCGCAGGGCTGTGCTCGGACTGGAAAATGAGGCGCTTACGGATCCAGATCTCTGGCTTTGTACTACCTGTTATAGTTGTACAGACCGGTGCCCGCGGGACATTGCACCCACAGATGTCATCATGGCAATGAGAAATCTTGCCTTCAAACGCGATATTATACCGGTGAACTTCCTGAAGACCGTGCAGTCTATTTATAAGACCGGTCATGGTGTGCCAAACAATGACGTGAACAGGGCAGCCCGCGAGAAACTCGGACTCACCCGTGATCCGCCGACCACCCACATGTATCCGGAATTTATACCCGGTATCCAAAAGATCCTCGACCACTATAAGCTCAAGGCAAATTCCGACCGGATTGTCAAAGAGAGGGAGGGATAAGATACCATGTCAGAATCAAAATTCAAGTTTGCATTCTATCTTGGTTGCATCGCTCCGAACCGGTATCCCGGATGTGAGTCGGCTTCAATCAAGGGACTAAAGAAACTCGGCATTGAGCTCGTCCCCCTCAAAGGGGCAAGCTGTTGCCCTGCACCAGGTGCATTCGGTTCGATTGACCTGAACGTGTTCTATGCGATGGCAGCACGGAACCTTGTGCTCGCCGAGCAGATGAAGATGGACATTGCGCTTTTATGCAACGGCTGCTACAAGTCGATCTGGGAAGTCAACCACAAGCTCAAGCACAACCAGGACCTCCGCGATGGCGTGAACGAGGTCTTAAAAGAGATCGACATGGAGTATAAGGGCACCATCAATGTCTACCACATCGCTGAACTGCTCTACAATGACAAGTTCATTGGTGTCGACAAAGTACGTGACAGCGTCACAAACCCCCTGACCGGCGCCCGGATTGCCGTCCACTATGGCTGCCACCTGACAAAGCCCCACAAGGACCGGGAGTTCGAGAAGGAAGTCATGCTGAACACCGAACACCCGGTCTGGATGGAAGAACTCGTCGCTGCGCTGGGAGCTACTCCTGTCGAGTACCGAAACAAGATGCAGTGCTGCGGTGCCGGTGGCGGTGTCCGTGGGTATGATATCGTGCACTCGCTGGACATAACGAACGAGAAGATGATCAACCTCAAGGAGGTTGGTGTTGATGCACTGACCGATATCTGCCCGTTCTGTCAGCTCCAGTTTGACCGCGGTCAGATCGAGATTCAGGAAAAGTTTGGCGTGTCATACAATTTACCCGTACTGCACTACGCTGAACTTCTCGGTCTCGCACAGGGAATGAGCCCGCAGGACCTCGGGCTGGACCTCCATGGGATCAGCTGTGAGCCATTCCTGCAGAAGGTGCTGTGAGGTGGTCATGATGGCTGAAAAGAAGAAATCAACTGCGAAAAAGACGGATGCAAAGAAAGATATGAAACACGAAGCACCCGTACAACCGGAAGTAAAACAGGCAGCAGTCCCGGCGGTTATATCGGCAAAGGATGCACGCATCGGTGTATTCATCTGCCACTGTGGTACCAACATCGCCGGTTCAATGGATATCCCTGCCGTACAGGAATATGCAAAAACCCTCCCGAATGTAGGCTATGTTGACAACTACAAGTATATGTGCTCAATGCCCGGGCAGGCTGTGATCAACAAGGCAATCAAGGACAACAAACTTACCGGTGTTGTTGTCGCCGCCTGCTCGCCCCGTCTCCACGAGCCGACCTTCAGGACGGCAACCAAGGAAGGCGGTCTCAACCCGTTCCGGTTCGAGATGGCAAACATCCGTGAACAGAACTCATGGGTGCACATGCACGACCACGACGGTTCAACCGAGAAGGCAAAGGATGCAGTCCGGATTGCGGTCGCAAAAGCGGCACTGCTCCAGGACCTCTTCCCGAAGACCGTACCGGTCGAAAGGGCGGCAATGGTTGTCGGTGCAGGGGTTGCCGGTATGCAGGCATCCCTCGACCTATCAGCTGCGGGCATCAAGACGTACCTCATCGAATCCACGCCAAGCATTGGCGGCAGGATGTCCCAGCTTGACAAGACCTTCCCAACACTCGACTGCTCGCAGTGTATCTTAACCCCGAAGATGGTGGATGTGGGCAGGTCTGAATTGATCGACCTGATGACCTATTCCGAAGTCGATGCCGTAGAAGGCTACATCGGCAACTTCGATGTGACCATCAGAAAGAAAGCCCGGGGCGTCATCTCCATGGCAGAGGGAGAAGCCCGCGGAATTGTCGGCGGCGGCTGCAACGGCTGCGGTGACTGTGAACCAGTCTGCCCGGTCATCAAACCCAACCAGTTCGAAGTTGGCATGAAGCCGAGAAAGGCAATCTATATCAACCACCCGCAGGTCGTTCCCCTGCTCTACACGATCGACTTTGATGCGTGTGTGAAGTGTGGGCTGTGCGTGACTGCGTGCGGTGAAAAGAAAGCCATTGACCTTGAAGCCAAGGACGAATTCGTCACGGTCAAAGTCGGTACTGTCATCCTCGCAACGGGATTCGACATCTTCCCCATCGAGAAGAAAGAGGAATGGGGTTACAAGCGGTACGAGAACGTCATCACAAGCCTCGAGTTCGAGCGGCTTATCTGTGCATCCGGTCCGACCGGTGGTTACCCGGTCCGCCCGAGCGATGGGGAGAAACCGAAGAAGATCGCGTTCGTGCTCTGTGCAGGGTCCCGTGACAACACCGGCGTCGGTAAACCGTACTGTTCGCGGTTCTGCTGCATGTATTCCTTAAAACATGCACACCAGATCATCGAAAAGATCCCCGGTTGCCTGCCCATCATCTTCTACATGGATATCCGGTCATTCGGTAAGATGTACGAGGAGTTCTATTACCGTATCCAGGACGAAGGCACGAGGTTCATCCGCGGACGCGTGGCAAACATCCTCGAAGATCCAAAGACAAAGAATCTCCATGTCTTTGCCGATGACACGCTGCTGAACCGCCCGGTCGATGTGGAAGTCGACCTCGTCGTGCTTGCAGCAGCAGTGCAACCCATGGCAGACACAGACAGGACACGGAAACTATTCGGGGTTTCCTGTACTGGCGATGGCTGGCTCCAGGAAGCCCACCCGAAACTGAACCCGTGCGGAACGACCACTGCCGGTGTATTCCTTGCCGGTGTCTGCCAGGGACCAAAAGATGTCCCTGACACGGTAGCTTCAGCTGAAGGTGCAGCCTCGGCAGCCAGTATCCCGATCCACAAGGGAGAGGTCGAACTGGAGCCGTATTTCGCAACCTGTATCGAAGAGAGATGCGCAGGCTGCGGTATGTGTGTGAACCTCTGCCCGTACAGCGCCCTTGCTCTCGTTGAGAAAAACGGTCGTACGGTTATGGAAGTCACCGAAGCAAAGTGTAAAGGCTGCGGTACTTGCGGAGGGTTCTGCCCCGGCGGTGCAATCTGGATGAACCATTTTGCCACCCCGCAGATCGTTGCGCAGATCGATGCGTTCCTGCTCGGAGGTGAGCAGTAAATGGCTGACGAATTCAAGCCCAAGATTTTGGGGATCGTCTGCAACTGGTGTTCCTATGCCGGTGCTGACCTCGCGGGTGGTGGACGTATCCAGTATCCCCCCGATGTCCGGATCATCCGTGTGATGTGTACCGGGCGTATTGACTCGCTCTTCGTACTCAAGGCATTTGCCGATGGTGCGGATGGCGTGCTCGTATCAGGCTGTCACTTCGGTGACTGCCATTACCTTGCAGGGAACTTCAAAGGAGCAAAGCGGATGTTCATGGTCAAACGACTGATGAAGAGTATCGGTCTCGATGACCGCCGCTTCAGGATGACCTTCGTGTCAGCTTCTGAAGGTGCCAAGTGGGGTGCAGTCATCACCGATGTAGTTAAAACAATCAACGAGCTCGGACCAAGCCCCCTCAAGGAGTTCAATAAATAACGATCGATAAGCGGTGGAAACAATGATATCCCTCAATCTATTTTTTTTGACATGTGGAGGTAGCACATGTCACAATGGAGGAATACAAGTAATAGCTGACAGAAACATTGTTTCACCGACTGATTCGACTAATGGAGGAGTATACAGTGGCAACGATACAGGTAAACCTGATATCAGGTCGAAGTATCCAGCAGGGTGTTGCGATTGAAGGCGGGAAGGAGAAACCCGCGTACCGCACCGCTGCCGGGATTATCGAACTTGATCCATCAGATTTGAAAAAACTTGGCGCGTGGAAGAGCACCAACGTCAGGGTTACCAGCGATTACGGCAACGTGGTAGTAAAAGCCATCGAGACTACTCAGGGACCACACCCGGGTCTTGCGTTCATCCCCATGGGTCCATGGGCGAACACTATCATCAACCCGAACACCTACTCAACCGGCATGCCGACCTTCAAAGGAACTCCGGTAAAAGTTGACGTGGCGATCAATGAACCCGTGCTCCTTGGCATCGAACTGGTGCAGAAATCATGCGGGGTGAAATGAAATGACAAAGACAGTAACTGATGTGATTTGTCCTTTCTGTGGAACGCTCTGCGATGATCTTGAAGTTGTTGTTTCCGATGATGGGAAACAACTCCTGGAAGTCTACAATGCGTGCGTGATCGGCACGGAGAAGTTCCTGCATTCCCAGTCAAAGGACCGGGTCACCCGTCCACGGCTTCACCAGCCTGACGGAACCTGGAAAGAGATCAGCTACGATGATGCAGTAGAATATACTGCACAGATGTTGGCAAAAGCGAAAAAACCGTTGATGTACGGCTGGAGCTCTACAAACTGTGAAGCCCAGAGCGTTGGCAATGAGATTGCCGAGATGGCAAGAGCCTGTTGTGATAATACCGCAGCAGTCTGCCATGGTACTACGCTGATTGCCGTGCAGGATATCGGAATCCCTTCATGTACACTCGGTGAGATCAAGAACCGTGCAGACCGGATTATCTTCTGGGGCTGCAACCCGGCGCACGCTCACCCGAGACACATGTCCCGGTACTCGATCTTCCCCCGAGGGTTCTTCACCGGCAAGGGACAGATGAGCCGTAAGATGGTCGTCGTTGACCCCCGGGTCACCGACACCGCAAAGATGGCGGATGTTCACCTGCAGATTGAGCAGGGACGGGACTATGAACTCTTAAATGCACTCCGTGTTGCACTCAACAATGAATGGCTTCCGGATGTTGTCGCCGGTATCCCGAAAGAGAAGATACGCGAAGTGGCGGACATGATGAAGAGTGGTCGTTTCGGGATCATCTTCTTCGGTATGGGTGTGACCCAGTCGCTTTCAAAGAACCACAATATCGACGAGGCGATTGCACTCACGAAGCACTTGAACGAGTTTACGAAATTCTCGATCATGCCGATGCGGGGTCACTACAACGTGACCGGCTCAGGAGAAGTGTTTGCCTGGCAGTTTGGGTTCCCCTACTCGGTGGACCTGACCCGCGGGTTTGCACGCTACAACCCCGGTGACACCAGTTCTGTTGACCTGCTGATACGCGGCGAGCTGGACGCTATGTTTACTATAGGCAGCGACCCGGGAGCACATTTCCCCATCAGCGCTGTTAAGCATATCGCAAACCTGCCTTCCGTCTGCATCGATCCGCACCTCACGCCCACCAGTGGTGTGTCCAAGCTCCATGTGCCCGTCGCCTTTAACGGTGTCGAGACCGGTGGGAACTGCTATCGTATGGACAACGTGCCGATTGACTGCCGTAAGGTTGTCGAACCACCGGAGGGCATGCTCACCGATGAACAGTTCTTAATCAAAGTCCGGGACAGGCTCAAGCAGCTCAAGGGGGCGGCATAACTATGTCAGAATATGTCATAAAGAACGGACACGTATTTGACCCGGTCCAGGGCATCAAAGGCGATAAGGCGGATGTTGCCATAAAAGACGGCAAGATCGTCACGAACGCCGGTCCCGGTGCAAAGGTCATCGATGCAACGGGTAAGACGGTCATGGCAGGTGCCGTGGAAATCCACGCCCATATCGCCGGTCCAAAAGTGAACCTCGGAAGGATCTACCGCCCTGAAGACAAACTCTTCACCTGCACGCCCACAAGGGGCATGGAACGTATGGGCGGCGGTAATTCGATCCCGACCACGTTCAAGACGGGTTACGAGTACGCGAAGATGGGATACACCACCGCGATGGAAGCGGCGATGCCGCCCCTGTTCTCGCGCCACGTGCACGAAGAGATCCGTGACACCCCGATCATTGACGAGGGCGCGTTCCCGGTCTTCGGGAACAACTGGTTCGTGATGGAGTACCTTAAAAACCACGAGATCGAGAACACGGCAGCCTACTGTGCGTGGCTTCTCCGTGCAACCAAAGGGTACGCGATCAAGGTCGTGAACCCCGGCGGCACGGAAGCCTGGGCATGGGGACTGAACTGTCTCTCGATCAACGACCCGGTGCCCTATTTCGACATCACCCCGGCTGAGATCGTGAAGGGTCTGATCGAGGCGAACGAGTACCTCGGTCTCCCGCACTCGATGCACATTCACCCGAACAATCTCGGGAACCCCGGCAACTACACGACCACGCTCGATACCTTAAAACTCGCTGAGGGTTTCCAGGCAAAGAACAAGTTCGGGCGTGAGCAGGTAATGCACCTTACCCACACGCAGTTCCACTCGTATGGTGGGACAAACTGGGGTGACTTCGAGTCCAAGGCAAAAGAGGTCATGGACTACGTGAACGCAAACAAGAACATCACGGTCGATACCGGTAACGTCACGCTTGACGAGACCACGACGATGACCGCTGATGGTCCGTTCGAGCACCACTTAACCGAGCTCAACCACCTGAAGTGGGCGAACTGTGATGTGGAACTCGAGACCTGCGCAGGGATCGTGCCCTATATCTACAGCCCGAGTATCTCGGTCTGTGCGATCCAGTGGGCAATCGGTCTCGAACTCGCGCTCATGGCGAAAGACCCGATGCGCTGTTTCATCACCACCGACCACCCGAACGCCGGTCCATTCACCCGGTACCCCCGCGTGATGAAGTGGCTGATGTCGGCGAAGGCGCGTGAAGCCCAGATCAATGCGTTCAAGCACAAGGACAAAGTCCTGTCCCAGACCAGCCTCGGCACGCTGGACCGCGAGATCTCGCTCTACGAGCTCGCGCAGATGACCCGTGCAGGTCCCGCAAAGTCGCTCGGTCTCGCGAGCATCTGCGGTGGCTTGAAGCCCGGCATGGACGCGGATATCGCCATCTACAACATCAACCCGGACATGCCAATCGCGAACCCCGAAGATATCGAGAAGGCGTTCACGCGGGCAGCGTGTGTCTTTAAAAGCGGTGTCGAAGTCGTACGTGACGGCGAGATCGTGTCGAACGGTCACAAGCGGACACTCTGGGTCAATGCAAAGGTGAAAGAGAACCCGCAGGTTATGCGTGATATCAACGAGAAGTTCCTCAAGTATTACAGTGTAACCCAGGCGAACTACGAGGCTCTCGGGCACCACTTTGTCCCGAACCCGTACGCGATCGAGGTCGACGCGGTGCAGTGAGGTGTTGGACATGGAGACTGTTACTATTACCATGAAAAACCCGCCTGCACTGTATCTCGAGGCGGACAATGTATCGCCCGATGCGTTTGCTGGTAAGACCGCTGCACAGATCGCCGAACTCCACGTGTACGAGGGAAACACCACCGGCACGCTGGGGAAATATTTCGACGTGAACGGCAATGCCGGTGCAACTGCCGCGGAAACAAAGATCGTCGTCAAAGGCGATGTGAAGAAAGTCAAGTACCTTGGCTTCAAGATGAGCGCCGGAGAAGTAGTTGTCGAAGGCAGTACCGATTTGTACGCCGGTGCCTGGATGACCGGCGGCAAGATGACCGTTAAGGGCAATGCCGAAGCGTTCGCCGCAACCGCGATGAAAGGCGGCGAGCTTGTCATTGAAGGCAATGCCGGTAACTATCTCGGCGCTGCATACCGTGGCGACTGGCGCGGGATGAAGGGCGGCAAGATCCTCGTGAAGGGGAATGCCGGCAGCGACCTTGGTATGTATATGCTCGGCGGCGAGATTGTCGTAAACGGCAATGTTGACGTCCATGTCATGACCCATGCTGAGGGCGGACGCACGGTCATCAAGGGGAACGTCAACTCCAAGGTTGGCGGTCAACTGGTTGAAGGTACTATCATCATCTTCGGCACGCTCGATGTGATGATGCCCGGGTACAAGTACGTCGATGACGTTGAACTCGAGATCGATGGAGCAAAGGCAACATTTGCCCACTTCATCGGTGATACCGGCGAGCGTCACAAGAAGAAGAAGGGTCAGGTTATCTACGGAAACCTGTACAAAAAAATCTAACCCTTCCTTCTTTATGACTTCCCCGGTGAACCCTGCATGTTCAGGCACACGACAAACCGGCGTTCCGGTTTTTCCGGGTACATCCGCCCCTGAAGGTTTTCGCGGTAAAAACCGGCGTACCCGGTATCCAGGTGAATTGCCTTCGGGCGGTCAAGAGTTCACGTAGAGGGGCATGATCCATTGCACGCGATATTCCGTTCATGAGCACTGCAAAAAATAGTATATGACGGGGCAGGGGTGCAGGACTCCTTTTCACCTGCATATGCCCCCTTTTTTCTTTTCACCGGCACACGACGGTTTTCGAGATTTCTGTTTGTGCCATCAAGGGCGGAGCGGCTTGCGTCAGGAACCGACTCAGATTGTTGTTGTTCTTCGGAGTCGAACCTCCGGGCTGGACGCGGGTTGGTGAACAGCGCACCGGAAAATCAAATGATTGGGGTTTTGTTATATCAACTCATCAGACTTTTTTTTGTATTCGTAATACTGAGTAAAACGATGAAACCAAAGATATATGTTATATTTGAACATTGCTTCCGTATTAATTACTATTTTTTTGTTTGTATAATAAAATATTCTGAGATGAAATCGGAATGCTTATATTGCGAAATAGGGTATTATTCAATGTCCCATTTAGGGGACGTGCAATAGTGACCGTCAGTGACTACCAGTGTACATATTAGTGTATACTTTCGTTCAGCGCACGTACTGTATCGCGGTTAAATTCGAATTTGGAGGAAATTACATGGCAAAATACAAAGACGCAGTCGACCTCTACGATGATGAGGGCAAGCTCTTAAAGAGCAACGTCACCATCGACAAGGTCAGCCCGCTGGTCAACAAGGGGGCACTCAATGTTATCGACCTCACCAAGAGGACAGTAGCAGTCAACATTGCTGGTATCGAGGAAGCATTAAAGACCGGAAAGATGGGTGGCAAGTCCAACCAGATCCTTGGTCGCAGCATGAGCTGCGCCTGTGTCAAGGACTGCGACGCACTCTCGGAAAAGATCAAGGAGATGGTACAGGTCACCGAAGGTGACAACACCAAGATCACCAAGATCGGCGGCGGCAAGATGATCCTTGTCGAGGTCCCAAGTGCACGACTGGATGCAGCAGCAACCTACGATGCGGCATCAACCGCTGTTGCGGCAGCTACCACCTATGCACTGGTTGACCAGTACAAGGTCGGCATGTTCGACGGCTCCTACGTCAAGAGTGCAGTCTGGGGTACCTACCCGCAGACCATGAACATGGATGGCGGCAATATCGTCTCGATTCTTAATATCCCGCAGAACAACGAAGGTCTCGGCTACGCACTGAGGAACATCCCCGCAAACCACGCGGCAATGATGACCCACCGGAATGCAATGCAGGGTGCAGCACTCTGTTCGACCTTTGAACAGGCTGGAGAGTTCGAGATGGGTATGGCAATCGGTCCATTCGAGCGTGCACAGCTCCTGCTCTACGCATACCAGGGCTTGAACGCGAACAACATCGTCTACGACCTCGTCAAGGCAAACGGCAAGACCGGTACTATCGGTACTGTCGTGCAGAGCCTCGTCGAGCGTGCCATTGAGGACAAAGTCATCAAGGCAGGCAAGAAGGGCAAGAGCGGCTACATCTTCTACGACACGAAGGACCCCATGCTCTGGAACGCCTACACATCAGCCGGAACTCTCGCAGCCACGATGGTGAACTGCGGTGCCGGACGTTTCGCACAGGCAGTCTCTGCCACCCTGTTGTACTTCAACGATCTGCTCGAGCACGAGACCGGTCTCCCAGGCTCTGACTTCGGTCGTACCATGGGTGTCGCAGTCGGGTTCTCGTTCTTCAGCCACTCGATCTATGGTGGTGGCGGACCTGGTGGATTCAACGGAAACCACGTCGTCACCAGGCATGCAGCCGGTGTCGGTATGCCCTGTATCGTTGCAGCATGCTGTCTTGATGCAGGCACCCAGATGTTCGGCCCCGAGCACACATCGAAGATCTACCAGGACACCTTCGGACAGCTCGATGCATTCAAGAAGCCGATTCAGGCTGTCGCGAAGGGTGTATAAACCCTCCCCGGAGACGAATGACACAAGCCACGTTCCCCCAGTGCAGGATTTCCACCGAGCGGTTGCTCAACCCTGAGACAACAGAGCGCCTCTTAAATGCACTTGTAGTGATCCCCGGCATCAGGCGGATGATCTTAAATGGTCCCCGCCTTCCATTGACGGTTCCATTCGGACCCGCAAAAGGCATGGATAACCCTCATCCGATGAGGAAGAAGATCCATGTCGGTAACCAGGAGATAGAACTGCAGGTTCATGTAGGTACGATATTGCTCGAGCTTGAGAATCGCGAGGTCGTCCCCGCACTGAAAGCCGCGTGCGAACCGGTCTTCACAGATTTTACCTTCCGGATACAGGAAGGACGATACATGAAGACCGACCCGTCACTTTCTGATTATTGCAAGTACGGACCGAATGCGGACAAGGATATGATCGGGATGGCTGATCCAAAGAGCCATTCCAGCCCCATAATCATCCAGGGAATATAATAACTATGCCGATTGGACGAGTAACCCAGGTTGTTGACTGCCGCGAGGCGATGGGCATGGGTAAAGGAGGCGGGATTGCCCAAAGGGGCACCATCTCCGAGTGCCGGTACCCGGACGTCATCGTGGTCGGAATGTCCCCCGGACGCCGCCACGTGACAAAGCCGGTGTGCGATATCACCTCAGGACTGCGACAGCAGGGTGTCGAATACAGCATCAGCACGCTGGTGTTGAATGCCGGAAGCGGCGTACCGCCCGACGCCCCGAAAATTGCCGGTGGCGTCATCGGCGCTTCCATGGGCATATCCGACAAAGAGATCGTCCAGATCGAGAGACACAAAGTAGCCATCCTTCACCACGGGAATGTACGCTCCCACGTGGTGCACAAGGTCAGGTTTATTCTCCAGGCTTGTGACGTGAATGCAGTTGTCGTCTCCCAAGCCCCGATCGATTATGAGGACCTCGCGAAAGAGGGAGTGAAGACTGCCGTCGTTATGCCGCCGGTTGACCAGTGCCGTACGAAAGGTACGGTGATGGCAATCGTGAGCGGTGTAACGCGGGGTCAGACCCCGACACGCGAGAAGATGGCGGAAGTCATTTCGTCAGTGATGAGACTTTTGAAAACAAAGGAAATAATGGAGTGAGAAAATATGGCATATAAACCCCAGTACGGTCCCGGCGAGACTCATATTGCCGAGAACAGGCGTAAGCAGATGGACCCGAACCAAAAGCTGGAAAAGCTTCGGGATGTCACTGACAAGGACGTTGTTCTCGTCATGGGACACCGTGCACCCGGCTCGGCATATCCATCGGCACACCCGCCGCTCTCTGAGCAGCAGGAGCCAGCATGCCCAATCCGCAAGCTCGTGACCCCGACCGATG
>Ga0247841_10011421_pt1 | contig 11822 bp, 8 predicted proteins | sample LaCruzMarch2015__2_FD_192410 | JGI IMG/M metagenome (GOLD analysis project Ga0247841, IMG submission 192410) | Freshwater microbial communities from meromictic Lake La Cruz, Castile-La Mancha, Spain - LaCruzMarch2015_18m | ecosystem: Environmental > Aquatic > Freshwater > Lake | place: Spain...
AGGCGCTTTTTCAATGAATCGATCGAGATGATCTCTTTGACGCCTCGGCTAAAAAATATTTCTTCCATCGTCAAAGCTCCGCTTTATTACTAACCATGTTTACATACTACCAATTGGAATGTATAATGTAAAGCAAGTTGAAGGAGAAAAATGAAGCTAAATTTTGCGTTTTTCAAGAGATTTAATCTCAACAAATTGCAGCGCCGAAAAAAGAATAAAAAAGTCTTGAGCTACATACTCAGGGGCTCATTATTTACCATTATATTCTTGGTGCTATTTGTAGCTTCCGCATTTGCATGGTATTCCAAGGATCTACCGACCCCCACTAAAATTGCATCAAGAAAAGCTACCGAGTCCACGAAAATTTATGATCGCACCGGAGAAATACTATTATACGAAACAGGAGATCAAAAAAGAACAATTGTTCCAGGAGAGGAGATATCGTCCTATCTGAAGGATGCCACGGTTGCGACCGAAGACTCTAATTTTTATCGACATCACGGTTTTGATACCAAAGCCATTCTTGCGGCTTTTGTTGAGAAAGCTCTTGGGCGGACCAGACGCCTTAGAGGCGGATCAACGATCACTCAACAATACGTAAAAAATTCTTTTCTCTCATCGGACCGTTCAGCAATTAGAAAATTCAAAGAGCTAATCCTCTCGATTGAGTTGGAATTTATGTACTCGAAAGATCAAATTCTTGCCATGTACCTAAATGAGATCCCCTATGGCAATGGCACAGCAGGGGCCGAAGCAGCCTCGTCAATGTACTTCGGCAAAAAGGCAAGTAATTTATCTATCGCAGAAGCTGCCACATTAGCAGCCATTCCTCAAGCTCCTTCTTATTATTCTCCTTACGGTACTCACGTTAAGGAGTTGGTAAACAGGAGAAACTACGTTATCGACCGGATGGTAGAATTAAATAAGATTACAAAAGATCAGGGCGTTGAGGCTAAAGCCGCCGACACCACCACGATGGGTCAAACCTTGAGACCTCGTCGTGATTCACTTCTAGCGCCACATTTTGCCATGTATGTTATCGATCAGGTTGCCAATGAGTATGGAGAAGATAAGATCCAAAAAGAGGGCATGAAAATCGTTACCACGCTTGATTATCATAAGCAACAAGACGCAGAAAAAGCCATTGCTGCAGGCGTGCAAAAGTTAGATCGATATGGTGCATCAAATGCAGCATTAGTTGCCGTCGACCCAAAAACAAATGAAATTTTAGCAATGGTTGGTTCTAAAGATTATTACGATGCAGAAATCGACGGAAATGTTAATGTAGCCGACTCCTTGCGCCAACCAGGATCATCGTTTAAGCCGATTGCATATGCGACTGCTTTCAAAAAACCAGATTTTTCACCATCAAAAATTATTTTTGACCTCGAGACTGACTTTGGCGGAGGATATGTCCCCAACAACTACAATGGCAAAAGCAACGGTCCTGTCACTATAAGGCAAGCTCTGGCAAATTCTTTAAATATTCCGGCAGTCAAAATACTTTCATTGGCCGGAATAGATAACGTCATCAGAACCGCCGAAGACCTTGGGATTACATCTCTGACAGATCGAAGCCGCTATGGCCTTTCATTGGTATTAGGAGCAGGAGAGGTAAGCCCGCTCCAAATGGCGAGCGCTTTTGGAGTCTTTGGCAATCAAGGCGTTTATCACGACCAAAAGAGCGTTTTAAAAATTACTGATTCTAAGGGTAAAGTTTTATATGAGTACAAACAAGAAGAAGACTCGGGAAAGATAGTGCTTGATCCGCAAATTGCGTATGAGATATCGAGCATTTTAAGTGATGATTCCTCTAGGGGCATTGTTTTTGGGACTCATTACCCTTCTCTCTATTTCCCTGATAGAGCTGTTGCTCTTAAAACTGGTACCACTTCTGATTTTAAAGATGCTTGGACAGTCGGCTATACACCATCAATTGCAACAGCGATTTGGGTTGGAAATAGCAACGGCTCGAAAATGAAAAATGGTGCAGATGGTTCAGTTCTTGCGGCACCAATCTTCCACAATTTTATTGTAAATACACTTAAAGATAGTCCGAACGAAACGTTCAGCCGACCTGAGGGGATCCAAGACATAACAGTTGAAAAATATTCAAATAAAATCCCAAACCAGGCCTCAAAAGAACTTACGACTGATATATTTGCTTCATGGCAAGTTCCGACCGAAAAAGACGACATCCATCAAATCATTAAAGTTTGCAAAACTAATGGCAAACTTGCCCCTGATGACCTGCCAACCAATTTGATTGAAGAAAAAATATTTACAATTTTACACTCAGAAAGACCAGATTATCCAAACTGGGAAGGACCCGTATCGGGTTGGGCAAGCCAGAATGGTATGAACGAGACAGTGCCAACTGATAAATGTGATGCCGAATCTATCTTGCCGACAATTTCTTTTAGCCAACCCAAAGATGCTTCTTCAATTTCAGGCGAAAACAATATTGAGGTAAACGTTGTAAGTCCCTACCCGGTAAAACACGTTGAATTCTTTATTGATGACATCTCTATCGGACAAGTTCTGAGCGCACCTTATTCAAAAAAATACAACTTCAACAATCTATCGAAAGGCAATCACAAGATAACTGCCTTAGTGACTGATCAAAATGATTCCTCGGTTAAATCCGATATTAATATTAAAACAGTTGATGGCGGAGGCGCTACGATCTCAGAGATTACAACAAAAACTTCCCCGTCCCAAAGTGGCACTAAAAATCTACTCATTGGCTGGAAAACAGATTCACTGACAACCGGAAAGTTGTCAGCTACTTCCCTCGATGGCATAACATCAGTAACAGGGGCAGACACCTCCTCAAAATTTGACCACCAGGTAACGATGAATCTTCCATCTGGGAAAAATTATAAGATTTTGATAACTGCGATTGATGATAATAAAAAAGAAACCACTGCAGAAAAATTAGTTACGATCGAATAGAATTATTTCAATCTAGAGATTAAATCACCAATATATTTAATATTTGTATCTGGTTCATAGCCAAGCGTTGTTGCCTCTTTTTTTCTGTCTTCTTGTCTCATGACCTTTCGTATTTCGCCCGATAGGCCAACCTCACCATAAAAGCAAACGTCATTATTGTAAATTTTGTTTTTATATGAGGAGATCATAGCAGAGCAAACGGCCAAATCGACAGCAGGCTCTCCCAAACGAATTCCTCCGATAACGTTTAAATAGATATCGCAATTACTCAGGTTCACTGGCGTTTTCTTGGTTATAACCGCGGCCAAAAGATTCAGCCGATTTAAATCAAAACCGGATGATGTTCTTTTTGGAAAGCCAAAACTAGTCGGGACAACTAGAGCTTGGATTTCAACAAGGATTGGTCTTGTCCCTTCCAACGTGACAGTAATGACGCTTCCAGGGCTATTGACTCGCTCACCCAGGAAAACTTGGGAGGGATTTTTAATCTCGACCATCCCATTTTCATTCATTGCAAAAACACCGACCTCATTAGTAGCCCCGAACCTGTTTTTTACCCCTCGAAGAAGTCTGGCGTCGTTGAACCGATCACCCTCAAGATAAAGAACAACATCAACCAAATGTTCAAGGATCCTTGGACCGGCAATATTTCCCTCTTTAGTAACATGACCGATTAGCACTACCGGAATTCCCGATGTTTTTGCAAATTGCTGCAACAAGATACCACATTCTCGCACCTGGGTAATGCTGCCCGCTGTACCCTCGAGAGAATTTTTAGTAATAGTTTGTATAGAATCGACGATAAATAATTCCGGTTCAACTTTTTTAACTTCTCCAAGGACGGCTTCGATATCCCAATCAGCCGAAAGAATTATTTTGTCATTTTCTACCTTCAATCTTTTCGCCCGCATTTTGATCTGCTCGACTGATTCTTCAGCAGAAAGATAAAAAACTGTTTTCAACCTATCCGCAAGTTGAAGCAACAGTGTGGATTTGCCGATCCCCGGCTCTCCGCCCAGCAGAATAATAGATCCGGCCACTATTCCGCCTCCCAGCACTCTATCTAACTCAGAAATCGATGTCTTGATTCTTGATGATGACTCAATCTTAATATCATTTATTCTGATCGATTCCACCTTTGCATCAGGCCTTTTGCCCTTATTAATACTATGGCTTAACTTGAGCTCCTGCAACGAGTTCCACTCACCACACATTGAACACTTTCCGGACCATGTGGGAAACTCATTGCCGCACTTATCGCATATATAGATGGTCTGTTTTTTATTGGCCATTGCTTGCTCTTTGCTTGAGATCAATTATATTAATAGAAAGCTTTTTTTCATTATTCCAGTTATCTTCATTCACCGTAAAGACCAAATCAAAGCGCGCATCCCGATTTATCCAATCCTTATGTTTAAAATTGAAATAAATTGATTTGATTTTACTTTGGCTATCTCGCGCTACAGCCGAGAAGTGATCCTGGTTTTTTCCGACAAATCTAAAGTTTTCAAAACTGGTGTCTGCAACCATAAATACGGGCCTTGAATTTCCAAGACCAAAAGGTTCCATTTTTAAAATTTGGTCATAAAGTTTGAAGGTAATATCTGATAACTTTATCTCGGCGTCAATTTTTATCCTCTTTTGAAGAACCTTCTCTGAAATTATTTTTTCAGCTTCTTCCTCAATCGACTTAACGAAATCGTCATACCTTTCTTGAAGCACGGTTAGGCCAGCAGCACCCGTATGACCCCCATATTTTAAGACGTGTTCCTTAACTCTTTCTATTAAATCTACTATATTAACTCCCGAAACACTCCGGGCGCTTCCGGTAAAAACTTTTTCTTTGGTTGAAAATAAAAGTACTGGGCGATAGAACTTTTCCACTAATCTGCTGGCAGTCGGACCAATTACTCCCTTTGACCATTCCCCTTTTAATATGATTATCTTTTTGTCTGCAAGATTATTATTAATAATTTCCTCAATTGATGCCTTCTCAATTGCATCCATTTCCAGCTGTCTCTCCTGATTCTTGAGGTCTAACTCTTGAGCCAAATGATCAGCCTTTTCATAATCATCGGCTGTCAATAACTCAAAAGACTTCGTTGCATGATCAATACGACCAGGAGCATTGATTCTAGGACCGATAAGAAAGCCAATGTGATAAGAGGAGATCTTCTCTTTTTCTATATTAGAAATTTTTATCAGCGCCTGAAGTCCGATATTTTTAGTCTTCGATAAGACCTTCAAGCCAAACTTTGCGATAATACGGTTTTCATCTGCCAAAGAAACGACATCGCAAATGGTGGAAATCGCAACTAGATCTAGGTTCCACTTTAGAAAACCTTCATCTAACTCTCGGGAGAAATTGCTCGCAATCGCTTGAATCAATTTATAGGCAACTCCACACCCCGATAAATCCTTAAACGGGTACCTGTCATTCTTACGTTTAGGATTGATAACATAGCTAGCCAAGGGTAGTTTATCGCCAGGCAGATGATGGTCAGTGATAATTAAGTCTATACCTATCTGCTTACAATAATCTGCTTCATCGATGTTTCTTATTCCTAAGTCGATTGTGATAATTAAACTACAACCCTCTTCTTTCAATTGATCAATTCCCTCCCGGCTCAAGCCGTAGCCACCCTCACGATTTGGAATGTAAACTGAAGTCGGGACCTTTAGTTTCTTAAAAGCAAGATAGAGTAATGCTGCTCCCGGTATGCCATCAGCATCATAGTCTGAGAATATCCCAATTTTTTCTTTGTTTTGAATTGCTTTAACAATCCTGTCAACTGCCCCTTTCATGTCTGTAAGATCAAATGGATTGTTCATATCCTTCAGAAAATCAGGCTCCAAGTATTTAGAAAAATCATCTTCGGAAACAGAATCTTTAATAACACCTCTGTTATAGAGAAGCTGCGTGAAAAGATCGTCGTATTTTCGCTTTTCGATCTCCCAAATTTTTTCCATTCAGGCCTCTTTCAGATTGAAATTAATTGCTCTACGGGCGCAAAGTCATCAGTCAGAATCATTGCATTATCCCCATAGCCAACTGGCAAGATAACTTTTTTAGATAAATATCCGGCGATCTCTGAGGAATAATTCTCAGTTCTTTGCCCATTTTTAGTCGCGACAATAATTAAATTCTGTTTTAAAATTAGGTTTTTCGGATCTTGGACAGCAAACATGGATACATCACCAAATACTTTCCGAAGAGTTTTAAATTCTGATTTTGTAAATTTACTATGAATGCCTTCCACAGATCCAATGATATTTGCAATAAATACTCCCTTTTCACTCAAAAGATCATAGTATTTATGATCAGACTCTAGAGTTGTTAACTGAAAAGGAACTGACGTATCGGAATTAAAAGCATCCATAAAAAGAATGTCATAATTAGTATCCTTTTGCCGGTTTACGAAAGCCCTGCCGTCTTCATAAAAAATTTTCATCCGTGCATCTTCAGTTAGAAAAAAATTGTCTTTCGCGATCTCTAGCAACCCCTGATCAATCTCTGCAACATCAATATTACTTTCCGGGTTCAGCCTCAAAAAATCACGCGGGGAAACGAAAGCCCCGCCCCCAATCAAAAGCGCTTTTTCTGGTTTTTGAACAAAAGCTGAGTTGATACGATAAAATTTTACATAATCTATCGGAGGCTCCTTGTCACCATCCAGAAAAACCGCCGACTCTGTTGTATCAAAAAAGCGCGTTAATGTTCTGACCGGTTTGCTCGTTTTATTGTCGATTGAATTTACAACAAAGTACCTCTCATACATAGTATCAAATTCATTCTTTATTAGCGTCCGGTTTGTCTGAATAAATAATATTTGAATTATGATCAACACAACAAGAGCGATTTTAATCTTCTTCTGCAATCGATCGAAATAAAAAAGTGATAGAACTGCAAGAGTCATCGAAAGGACCAAAATGATGTTCCTTGACCCAACGGTCGATATTAAGAAGTAGCCAGATATAAAAGTGCCAAAGATACTACCGATCGTAGAAATTGCATACAGTGTCCCGATAATTGACCCCGAATCTTTCAAACTATTAATTCGTAATCTGATAGCATAAGGTGAAATCATGCCGAGAATTACACTTGGGGCCGCAAAGAGAATGACTATTGAAAATAATGCAATCAGCCTGTTGTCTCCCTCGATTTTCAACCAGGGAAACAGAAACTGATAAATAATAAACGATATAACTATAGAAAAACTGGCGCAAGATAAAACGAGTGCTAGAATTTTTTCGTTGAGATGACGATCTGCCAGCCTTCCGCCCAAAAAATATCCCAGACTAAGGGAGCCCAAAACAATTCCAATCAATCCGGTCCAGATGTGGATAGAGCTTCCAAAATAAGGAGCTAACAAACGCGAACCGACTATTTCAAGAGCCATCCCTACTGCCCCAGAAAGAAAAAGTGTAATTTCAATTCTATACTGCTTAATCATATTATTCCAAATTATTTATAGTATGCCCAGCCGTCTATCCGAAGATCAACATATTCAGAAATTTTTTCTCGCTTGTCTGCAAGCACTAACTTGAGATTATCTAGTTGTTTAACGCTTGATCTCAAAGAGTTGAATTTAACGTAAAAGTTCGCCCCCGTATGCAAGTAGACATCAAATGTTGTTGTTTGTATCTCAAAGAAAGTGGGCTGGATCCCAGTTGACGCAAAGAAGTTTTGTTTAATGTTTGAAATAAAAGCGATAAAGCTTGGACTTACCAACTGTTCGCCTGGATTTACAGGAAAATTTCTAACATCCTTGATAAGAGGAAAATTACTACTATCGGTATCTGACAATTCTCTCATCACCTCTCCCAAGGAACTAATCAAATATTTCTTACCATTACTTTCCCATACTATCTTGCCCTCTCTCTCCAAGACTACAATTTTCAAAGCATTCGGTATTCCCCGATAAATATGAACATCATGGATCTCGGAAAAGGCGGCAATAATCTGTTTTTCGGCAAGACCAGAGTTGAACATAAAAATATTTCTACCCGGTCGGACGATACTAGTAATCTTCTCTGTAGAGATATAATTATTTCCCTCGACTAATATATCCTTAACCTTAAAAAACTTGGAAAAGAAAAGTGAGTATACAAGAACCAAAAATATTATAACGATCAATAATGTTTTTGATAAACGATAATAATTAATACTAATTTTCTTGTTTTTCTTTTTCTCAAAATTATTAAAAAGAGCCGGTTTTTTGAACAGGCGATACCCTCCTCGAACAAAACTATTTTTTTTGCCTAATCCGACCATTGGCCTATATATTCTATTTCTTCCAAAAGATCATAATTGAATTTTTCTTTAACGAGACTTTGAGCCTGTTTTGCAAGCGTTCTTACATCATTCGCCGTCGCATGTTTAGAATTGATCAGAAAGTTAGCATGCTTCTTCGAAAACGACGCTCCCCCGACTCTAAGCCTTTTTGCCCCTGCCTGATCTAATAAATATCCAGCTGATTGTTCTGGCCTCGCCCCGATATTCCGAAAAAAACTACCTGCAGATTTTTCGTTTAAGGGTTGTTTTTTCTTTTTTTCAGATAGACGAGTCTGGATTATTTTAATAATTTCATCCCTTCTTCTTTGAACTAACTGAATTCTTGCAGTTAAGATAATTGGCTTAAATTCAGCATCTCTGTATGCATCCTTTAGATAACTGCCACGATAAGAAAACTTCATCCATCCAGGGACATGCTTCATGATTGCCATCTGCCCGTCTTTTGGAATAAGCAATGTTAAAGATTTAACAAAACCACCGATCTCATGGCCGAATGCACCAGCATTGCCATAGATTGATCCCCCGATAGTTCCTGGTATGCCGTACATAAACTCCATCCCGCCCAGCCCCCTCCCTGCTGCAAGATTTATCAACGTTGAGATATTCACGCCGGAATCTACAATAACCTGCGAAGAATCGTTTGCAAATAATATCCCTGAAGATCTATTCAAAATTACCAAGCCAGGAAAGCCGGAATCTGACGGAATAATATTATATCCGCCCCCCATCACAAGATAAGGAATTCGCAATTTATATGAAAGTGATACAGCATGGACAAGGTCTTCGATTGAGTCAGCCTCATAAAAATAATCCGCAACTCCACCAACGCCGATACTGACATAGTCTTTTAATATGACATTGAATTTTAATTTATCTCCGAGCTCCGTTCTAAGTGTGCTCTCGCTCTCCCTCATAATTGACCCTTCTCTCTTAAAAGTTGATCCGAGATTCTATAAACCGGAGGAATTCCGATAGTCAACAAGACGCTGTCCTTATTTAGGTTTTTCTTCAGATAGTCGAGAATAAAATCATCGGTTTCCCCATAAACTGCTAGGCTTTTATTCTTTCTGTTGATCAAAGATATTATGTCCTCAGAACGCACACCATTCTCCTCATCTCTGCCAGGAACAAAGAAAATCGGCTTAATAATAACTTTATCGGCCCCCCAGAAAGCATCACCAAATTCTTTTAAAAGCGGTTTAATCCGTCTATATTGATGGGGCCAAAAAACAACAATTTTTGTTTTGCTTGGATACTTCTCAGCCAATGCCTCGATTGTCGCTCGAATCTCAGTGGGATGATGTCCGTAGTCATCTATTAGGGTCGCGCCATTATACTCGCCTTTTTTTTCAAAACGTCGCCTGGCACCGCTGAACGTCGACAATGTTTCTTTATATACTTTTCTATCAATATCTAGATAATCAGAGAGGGCTAAAACTGACAAAGCGTTCAAAACATTATGTTTTCCAGGTACTCCGATAGAAAAATCAAGCGCATTATATATTGGGGCGGACAAGCCAAAATAAATAATCTTAGCCTTGGTATTGATTCTACTCAGAATTGTCATGATATTTTCATCATCTTTATTGGCGATGATCAGACCATCATCAGGAATTTTGTTAAGATAATTTACAAAGGCTTCCTTAATCTCTTCCAAACCTCCCGGATATGTATCTAAATGTTCTTCTTCGACATTCGTCAAGATTAATACCTTGGGAAAAAAATCCAGAAAGCTACGGTCATACTCGCAAGCTTCAAATACCACGTAATCACTTTCCCCGAGTTTGATAACGTCATTGTCGAACTCTTTGACGCTATCCCCAACTATGACGGTTGGATCCATACCTGCTTTGATCATCAGTAATCCTGCCATCGTTGTTACGGTTGTTTTTCCGTGCATGCCAGAAACAGCAATGAGATACTTTTTTTTGAGTAATTCGCCCCAGAGTTCAGATCTTTTTAAAACCTTGATCCCGAGGTTTCTAGCCGTCTCAACCTCGATCCAACCAGGTGAACCAGGATTGACAGCTGACGTCCTGACAACCACATCAATATCCTTAGTAATATTTATGGCCTTATGTCCATTTGTTTTCAAATCTGAGCCAGAGACAATATGGCCCAAAGACAGAAGATAATTTCGGAGCCCTCTCATCGAAACTCCCTGGTCTCCAATCAAATGATATTTCATATGACCTCACTTAAAATAGCGTTTACAACTGAATCCAAACCGTCCTTCGGTATCAGTTCCCCTGCTGATTTAGAAATCTGTTCCATTTTTTTACTATCGCAAAGTAAATTTTTGATCTCAGAATAGAGTAATTTTGAGGATAGATCCTTCTCCCTTATTACTATAGCAGCTTTATTTTCAAGAAAAAAATCAGCATTTTTGTTTTGATGATCTGAGGCCGCGTGCTGCCATGGTATTAAGATCATTGGCTTTTTCATTGCAGCGATCTCGAGGATAGTGCTTCCCGCTCGCGTAATGACTACATCCGATAAAGAGATTGCCGCAGCCATTCCATCTCCATGGTCAATCGGCAAAACTGTTCTCAGATAATAGCTGCCTCTCTCCTGAATACTTAGTTTATCAAGAAAAAGGTTTGCTTCATTTATGCTATTTTTGCCAGCTTGATGGATCACATTGTATTCCCTCAGCAATGACTGACCGACTTCTAAAAAAGTTCTAGTTATATTGAGCGAACCCTGGCTGCCGCCCGTAACTAAAATAGTCGGTTTGTTCTCTTCAAATTGAAAAGCAGACACATCCGTCTTGCTTAAAAAGCCGGGCCTTAAAATTGGACCTGAAAATACCAGTCGATTTGATGAGATATCAGGGTAATAATTTACAGGGTAAGAAACAAAAACCTTTTTTGCATCCTTTGCCATAAAACGGTTTGCCTTTCCCATTTCAATATCAGATTCGTGAAACATGTAAGGAACTCTTAAGACTTTTGCCGAAAGTATCACAGGAAGAGATACATACCCTCCCTTTGAGAAAATCAAATCAGGCTTGAAACTGGCAACAACTAAAAAAGACTGAAAAAAACCAATAAAAAAATTAATCAGCTCAGCAATATTCTTAAGAGTAAAATAACGATGTAGCTTTCCGGCTCGGATAGTTCGGTAAGTCGGAATTTTTTCGAAAAAAACTTTCTCTTCGGTTGACCCTGATCCGATAACCAAAATATCAAGCTCCGGGTCACCGTGTCGTAACATGCCATAGATAGAGCCAATAGGGCTTGCATGCCCACCTGTACCGCCTCCAACCAATATAATTTTTTTAATTTTCATGTTCTCCCCTGTATTTGGAAATATTGATTAAAATTCCAACGGCAGTTAGCAAAACGAGCAAAGACGATCCGCCGTAGCTAACGAAAGGCAGAGGAACGCCTGTCAAAGGAATCAATGAAAGCATGGCAGCAATATTCACAAGCATCTGGATGAAAAACCAGGTAGTTATCCCTGTTGCGAGAAGCCGGGAAAAGATATCCGGAGCTTTCATGGCAATTTTATAACCTCTGATCGCGATAAGAATAAAGACGACTATTACTATTGAGGACCGAAGAAAACC
>Ga0247841_10011423_pt1 | contig 11821 bp, 9 predicted proteins | sample LaCruzMarch2015__2_FD_192410 | JGI IMG/M metagenome (GOLD analysis project Ga0247841, IMG submission 192410) | Freshwater microbial communities from meromictic Lake La Cruz, Castile-La Mancha, Spain - LaCruzMarch2015_18m | ecosystem: Environmental > Aquatic > Freshwater > Lake | place: Spain...
GACGAAACGGGGCCTTTCTTTGACCAGCTTCACGTCTTCCCCGAGTTCAGCCTGCACTACATCGGGTTCAACACCGGTAAGCCGCCTTTCGACGACCCCCTTGTCAGGCAGGCTTTCAGCCAGGCCGTGGATAAAGACCGCATTGTCGGGATCATACAAAAAAATATGGTCAGCAGGGCGGACGGTATAATACCGCCGGGTATGCCCGGCTACAACAAAGAATTAAAGGGGCCCGCATATGACCCTGCGCATGCCAGGGAGTTGCTGGCCAAATCCAGGTACAGTTCAGGCCTTCCCCCTGTCACCATCACCGTTATGGGGTGGGGAGGCGTGGACGTGGAGGACTACCTGGGAGCGGTAATCCAGGATTGGAAAAAGAACCTGGGAGCGGATGTGTCGGTCAGGCTGCTGGAGCCCGGACCGTTTCATTACAACCTGCGGCAGGAGGCCGACGAGATGTTTGTGTTAGGCTGGATAGCAGATTACCCTGACCCTCAGAACTTCCTCCAAACGCTCTTCTATACGGACACGGAGTACAATGCCGGGCGTTTCTCCAGCGGGGAACTGGACGACCTGATCGACAGGGCAGCCACCGAGCAGGACTATGGCAAGCGCATGGAGCTTTACCAGCAGGCCGAGCAGGTCGCCGTTGACCAGGCGCCCGTTATACCCCTCTGGTTCAACAAGAGTTATATACTTGTCAACCCCCGTATCAAGAACTACAGCATCGACCCGCTGGGAGTACCGCGCCTCAACCTCGTAACGGTTGAAGATTAGCCATATAATTAGCAGGACACGCGAGAGGAGATCGTGAAAGGAGAGCCTGATGGATAAGAATGCACTGGAAGCGCCCTGTGGGATCCACTGTGGTTTGTGCCCCTTATACCTGGCCATCAAGGATGAACAGCTCAGGCACAGGCTGGCGGAAAGTTTGAAACTGCCCCCGGATAAGGCCACCTGCACCGGTTGCAGGTCCATCGACGGTAATTGCCCGGTCATAGGGGAAAAGTGCGCCACCTGGATTTGCGCTGCGGGCAAGGGCCTGGAATTCTGCTCGGAGTGCATCGACTTTCCCTGCGAAAAACTGATGCCCTGTTCCGACCGTGCCGACAGGCTGCCCCATAATATCAAGATTGCCAGCCTGGTCCTGAGAAAAAACAGGGGGTCCTACGAGTGGGAAAAGGCCATAAAAGACGTTTATGACCGCTACTTCCACGGCAAGATGGTAATAGGCAGGGGCCCGCAGCCAAAGGGTTGAATTTATCCAGAATCTGTAAAGGGGAGCCATAGATTAAATGCAGGTCGGCTATGTAAGCAATGAAGTCTACCAGCGCCATGAAACCGGCAACCATGTCGAGGACAAGGACCGGCTGACGGCGATAGATACCATACTTAAAAAGACAAAGGTCGGGGAACAGCTCCTGCCTATCTCTCCCCGCCCGGCCAGCATAGACGAGATAGCCGCGGTACATGACCGTGCATATATCAGGGGCCTGAAAGCCGAAATCGACAGCGGCGGGGGCTGGCTCGACCCGGACACCTACGCATCCCCAGGTTCATGGGAGGCGGCCATCTACGCCGCCGGCGGAGTAATGTCAGCCGTCGAACATGTAATGGAGAACAAGGCCGTTGGGGCTTTTGCCTCGGTCAGGCCGCCCGGACACCACGCCGTGCACTCGCACCAGATGGGTTTTTGCCTCTTCAATAACGCTGCCATCGCCGCCCGCTTTGCCCTCGCCAACTACGATATCAAGCGTGTACTGATAATCGATTTTGATGTCCACCATGGCAACGGTACGCAGGAAGCCTTTTACAGCGAACCGCAGGTGTTGTATTGTTCCACCCACGAGTACCCCTGGTACCCCTTTACCGGCGCGGCCGAAGAGACCGGAAGAGGGGCGGGGGAAGGTTATAACGTGAACGTCCCGCTTGAGGCCGGCCTGGGTGACAACGAATACCTGCAGGTTTTCAACGGGGTGCTGGTTCCCCTCGCCGGGCGTTTTCAGCCGGACCTCGTGCTGGTATCGGCCGGCTACGACGCCCACTGGCAGGACACGATATCCAATATGACGATTACAACAACTGGATTTGCGCGCATGACCAAGATCATCAAGGCTATTTCAGATGAGTTTTGCCCGGGCCGGCTGGTATTTACCCTGGAGGGCGGCTACAACCTCACGGCGCTGGCCTATTCAGTCACCGCCACCATCGAACTGCTGCTTGGCCATAGCGAGGTTTACGACCCACTGGGAGAGTCACCCCTGTCATACTCCCCGGGTGATTTCGGCGGCTTCCTGGACACGATACGCTCCATCCATCAATTGTAGTAATTAAAAAAAAGAAAGCGGGGCATCTGCCCCGCATTCTTGTAGCTGACGGAAACCGGTTCAGCCTTCCTTGCTTCCTATGCCCAGCAAAAGGATTACGATCACGCCTAAGATCATGCCCGCTATGCCCATGAAAGTAGCCAGCGGGATCATGAGCAAGGCCCACAAACCGATAAAAAGGTTCCTATCCATAAAGCCCCCTTATATTCTCCGGAAATCGATAATCACAGGCTGTTCCACTCAGGCGGACCTGGGCGCAGTTTTCAGTCCCCGTTCAAACAGCACCAGCAGCGGCCCGGCTACAAATACAGAGTCGTAAATACCGACCAGTACGCCGACCAGCAGTGCCATGATGAACTGCTGTATGGTAACCCCTCCGAAGAGGTACAGCGCAAGGCAGGTCAGTATCACCGTCAGGCTGGTATTAACACAGCGGGCGATCGTTTCAAGGATGCTCGAATTTACCGTCGTAGCGAAATCCTTGCTTATCCCTTTGTGCATATTCTCGCGTATCCGGTCGTAAACCACGCAGGTATTATTGATGGCGAACCCCACTATGGTCAGCATGGCTACGATGAACATGGAATCAACCTGGTAGCCGATAAGCCATCCCAGAATCGAGAAAACTCCCATCACGATCAATACATCGTGCAGCAACGCTATAACGGCGCTGAAGCCCCACCTGAACGGGTTGGGCATATGGCGGAATGCAAAGGCAATATAAAGTATCATGAAAACGGATGCCACCAGGACGGCAATAGCTGCGTTGCGGGCCACCTCGCTGGCCACCAGCGGAGATACCGTGGCGAAGTCCCTGATGGTCACGTCCATATTCAAGCCTTTCTTCAAGCCGTCGATCAGTGCAATCTTCTGTTCCGAATTGATGTCCTTGGTACGGACCAGGAAATCTCCGTCGCTGGTCTTCTGGATGGTGGCATCACTGTAGCCAAGCTGGGACATCTGCTGCCGCAGGGATGCCTGGTCAACAGGCTGGCTGAAACGCAGGGTCATGACCGTACCGCTGCTGAAATCTATGCCCAGGTTAAACCCGAAAGCCAGCATCGAGATGATGCCCGGCACAAGCAAACATATAGAGATAAGGAAAAACCATTTGCGGTTACCAACTATGTTGATCATGCTTTTACTCCGTATAACCAGGTATTCTTAATGGCCCGTGCCGACAGTGCCAGGAACAGCCTGCTGACGGTGATGGCCGTGAACATGCTCAACGCCACACCGATGAAAAGCGTGAGGGCAAAGCCCTTGACCAGGAAGGCCCCGAATGTATCGCCGAACCAGAAAAGCACTATGCAGGCTATGAAGGTGGTCACGTTGCTGTCGCGTATGGCCAGCCAGGCACGGTTGAAGCCCGCGTCCACCGCAGCCCCCATCGTGCGCCCCGCCCTGAGTTCCTCCTTCATCCGCTCGAAAATCAGTATATTGGCGTCTACCGCCATACCGATTGACACCACGGCCGCCGCGATGCCGGCCATGGTCAGGGTGACCGGGACCAGCTTGAAGATGGCGGTCAGGACCAGGCCGTAGATGAGCAGTGCGAGGACAGCTATGAAGCCGGCCCAGCGGTAGTACAGGATCATGAAAAGGGCGACCAGGATCAGGCCGATGGCGCCTGCCACGATGCTCTTCTTGATCGAGTCGGCACCCAGTGTCGCGTCAACTGTCTGCTCCTGAATTACGACCAGCGGCACATCGAGTGAGCCGGAGTTGAGCTGGATGGCCAGGTTCTGAGATTCCTTCATATCCATGCCTGTAATTATCCCGCTGCTTTTGATAACTGCCTGCACGGTCGGTGCCGAAATCGCCTGGTTATCCAGGAAAATGCCCAGCGGCTTCTGGATATTGCGCTTGGTTATCTGCTCGAAAAGTATTGCGCCCTCATCGTTCCACTCGAAGGCGACCTCGGGCTCATTGGTATTCTGCTTGAGCATGACCTTGGAGTTGGGTTTAAGATACTTGCCCGTCAGCTCTTTGACCTGACCGTCGCTGCCGGTGCCGGTAGCTGGTGTCCAGATAATTTCGCCTTTTTCATCCCGCTGCGGTTGACCGGAAGCATCCGTGGTCGTCTCCTTGAACTCCAGCAACGCGACCTGGCCGATCAGCTTCTTGGCCTCATCCACGTTTTTTTCGCCCGGCAACTGGACCAGTATGCGGTTTTCGCCCTGCCGCTGAATGATAGGTTCCTTTACGCCGAAGGCATTGGCGCGCCTCTCGATCTTGCCAAGGACGCTGGTCATCACCTGGTCGACCGTCTGCGTGGCGTCCTTCTTGGAGAGGTCCGCCTCGTAAACAAGGTAAGCACCACCCTTGAGGTCGAGGCCCAGGGTAAGCCCCTGGCGGCCAAAGCGGTCACCGTCCAGCGGGGTTATGGCCCAGATGCTAAACCCCACAAGGACAGCAATAAACAAAAGTAGCAGCATTTCACTTGTTTTCAATTATCTATTCTCCCTCCTGAGCAATGTTTCTATTAAACTCCCTGATGATATGTCACGTATCTCATGCTGCGCAGCAGGCGCCCCTGTCCATTTCATTCCTGACATATTGCAGGGCCCCCTCCCTGGTATTGATCTCGCCCGCTGCCTGGGCCTCCCTGACCAGCCTGAGCAGCCTGCCGATATCTTTACCCGGGTGCAACCTGAACTCATTGATTAAATCGTCACCTGTCAGCAGCCTGACAGGCAAAATCTCGCTTTCCTGCCTGTTATGAACATCTATTATATACCTGACCCGCTCAATCTGCATATGCCACTCGTCGACATCCACCCGCGGCCCGGCCACGGCCAGGTAATCCGCAAGAGCCAGGTAAATAATATCGATCCCTGCGCCTTCGGTGTCCCTGAAAAAACGGTAAATGGCCCGGTGGGTGGGCATGCCTTCATGGGACATCTGCGCCGGGTGAAGGTGGTGATAAATCAATTTTTCCACGTAGCGGATCTCCCCGGTGCTGAACCTCAGCCTCCCCAGTATGGCGGCGGCAGCAGTGGCGCCGTCTTTTGTGTGACCAATGAACCTTATGCGCCCGTTCTCCTCGATGGTGCGGTCCACAGGCTTGGCGATATCATGCAGCAGCATGCCTAACTTTAATAACGTCCTGCGGTTGCTGCCGCCTGAAATCTCCTGGTTAAAATGCTGCTGGATCTCCTCCTGCCATGGGACTACCGACTGGAGCTCCCTTCTCCCGTAAACCCAGTCGCTCTCCCTTAATATATACTCAAGGGCAGCGATAGACTCGATAGAGTGATCGAAAACATCCCAGTAATGCTCCTTCGGCTGCTTCACGCCTTTCATTGACTCTATCTCCGGTATTATCCTGCACAGCAGACCCAGGTCATCAAGGTAGCGCACCGAGTTGCCTGCAAAGGGTAGGGACAGGATCCTGAGCAACTCCTCCCTGACCTTCTCGCTGGCCACTTTACGCACCAGTTCACAGCTCAGGCGGATGTTATCCTCTGTAATCGAATCAATCTCAAGGTTGAGCTCCCGGGAAAGCCTTACCGCGCGCATCAGCCTCGAAGGGTCAACCTGGAAAATGCGGTCGCTCACCTGCCTGAGCAGCCCCCTCTTGAGGTCATCCTCACCACCGGCAGGATCAATCAGGGAAACTTCTCCCGCCGCAAAAGCCGCCAGGTCAAGCCCCATGGCATTCACTGTGAAATCACGGCGCAGCAGGTCGCGCTCAATGTCTCCCGCGTATGACGTAAAATCTATGTGCCAGGGATGGTCTTCACCGGCCACGACCACCCTGCCAACCCTGTTTTCCTCATCCAGCAGCACATATCTTCCATCGAGCAACTCCGCCCCTTCCTGGGCAGTGGCCAGCGAATCCCCGCTTACGGTGATATCAAGGTCGGAAGTATCCCTTCCCACCAGCCAATCGCGCACAAAGCCGCCTACCAGGTAAGCTTTACACTCGGTAGCTGTACAGACCGGGGAAAGCCTGCTGAGGATGCCCATCAGGTCCTGGTTGATTTCGAACACAAGCAAAGATTATAGCCCCGCCCCACCACCTTGTAAAGTTAAACAGGTATGTTGTGAAGCCAATCCAAACTCGATGCTGTGATATAATTTAAGCGTCATGCAATACAAACGCATTGTAATCAAGCTCGGAACCAACCTGATCACAGGGGGCAGCGGCAGGCTGGACCTGAAAGTCATGGCCGCCATTAGTGGGCAGGTGGCACAACTGCACCGGGGTGGGCACGAGGTAATCATAGTATCATCCGGTGCCGTCGCGGCTGGCCGCGAAATGCTGGGCATAAAGAACAAACGCAGGGACATACCTTTCAAGCAGGTCATGGCTTCAGTGGGACAGAACCGGCTGATGAATATCTACTACGGCCTTTTCCTGGAGCACGGCATAAACGTGGCCCAGGCCCTCCTCACGCGGTCGGACCTCACCGACCGTGCGCACTACCTCAATGCCCGCAACACCCTGCTGGCCCTGATCGACCTCAAAGTAGTATGCGTGGTCAACGAGAACGATGTAGTCTGCACCGATGAACTGGGAGAACAGAGATTTGGAGATAACGACAACCTTTCAGCCATGGTGGCCAACCTGGTGGATGCAGACCTGCTGGTGCTGCTTTCCGACGTGGAAGGTCTTTATACGACTGACCCGCAGCAGGACCCCGGGGCAAAGCTCATACCTATCATAGAAAGCATAGATGACAGGATAGAGGATATGGCGGGCGGCGCCGGCAGCGCACGCGGAACGGGCGGCATGGTGACCAAGCTCGAGGCGGCACGGCTGGCCACTTCTTCCGGGGTGCCTGTAATTATAGCGAAAGGATCGCTTCCCGAAGTGATTATACGGGCAGCATCAGGCAAGAGCATCGGGACGTTTTTCACGGCGCGCGACAGCAAGATAGAGAGCCGCCAGCGCTGGCTGCTTTCGGGGCTGTCCTGCATGGGCAGGTTGACCATCGATAAAGGCGCTGCGGCTGCTTTACGCAAGCAGAATAAAAGCCTGCTCCCCGCGGGTATAGTTGAAGTGGAAGGCAGCTTCAGCCGTGGCGATGTGGTCGATATATACGAAAAAGGGGGCAAGCAGGTAGGCTGCGGCATAGCCAACTACAGTTCGGGCGACCTGCTGCGTGTCAGGGGCAAGCAATCCGGCGCCATAGCCGATATCCTCGGTTACGAGTACGGCGACGAGGCCGTACTCCGCGATAATTTGGCGCTCGTTTAATTTTAAGGGGGTTAATCATGCAGGCGGATATCAACGAGTTAAAGGGAAAAGCAGCACAGGCTAAAACAGCTTCAAAGAAGCTGGCTTTCACCCCGACTAAAATAAAAAATGAGGCGATGTTGGCCATCGCACAGGCGTTGCTGGACAGGGAGGATACCATCCTCCACAACAACGAGAAGGACTATAAAGAGGCCGAAGCCTCAGGCATGAGCGCAGCCATGCTCGACCGCCTGATGCTCAACTCAACGCGTTTAAAGGGCATATCGGATGACGTGAAAACGGTGGCTGCGCTTCCCGACCCCATTGGCGAGGTAATCGAGGAGCGCACCCTGCCCAACGGCCTGGTACTGAGCAAGAGGCGCGTGCCGCTGGGCGTGATAGGCGCCATCTATGAGAGCAGGCCCAATGTAACGGTGGACATATCCGTGCTCTGCCTCAAGGCGGGCAATGCTGTTATCCTGCGCGGCGGCAAGGAATCATCGCGTTCCAACCTGGCGCTGGCCTCAACCGTGCAGGAAGCAGCTTACAAGGCCGGCATACCGGTGGGAACGGTCCAGTTCATCGAATCGGCCGACCGCAGCCTTGTCGATAATATGCTGAAAATGAAAGAGTACATCGACCTTGTCATCCCTCGAGGAGGGGCTTCCCTCATCAAGTTCGTGAGGGACAACGCCGCCATGGCGGTGGTTGCAGGCGGCATCGGTGTCTGCCACCTGTACATAGACAGTACGGCGGACACCGGTAAGGCAGCGGCCATCGCCTACAATGCCAAGGTACAGCGTCCCACCGTTTGCAACGCCCTCGATTGTGTCCTGGTGCACAAAGACATCACGGCAAGATTCCTTCCTGCCATGTCCAAAGAGCTGGCAAAGGCCGCCGTGGAGTTGCATTGCGACCACCGTTCACTGCAGATACTCCAATCAGTTGAGGGGTTGAATATCAGGCCGGCCGTGGATGATGACTGGGGCAGGGAGTACCTTGCCCTGGTTATGGCAGTCAAGGTAGTGGATTCGCTGGATGAAGCGCTGGAGCACATCGACCGCTACGGCTCAGGGCACTCCGAGGCTATTGCCGGCAAAGATGAGGTTTCCATCCAGCGCTTTTTAAATGAAGTAGACGCCGCCTGCGTATATGCCAACGCCAGCACACGTTTCACTGACGGGGCACAGTTCGGCATGGGCGCGGAGATCGGTATCAGCACTCAGAAGTTCCACGCGCGCGGCCCCATGGCATTAAAAGAGATCACCAGCTACAAGTGGTGCATAACGGGCAACGGGCAGGTGCGGCCGTAGGATAAAGCAACATTTCGAGTACAAATACGCTGTAACAAAGGGGTTTGAAAGACGCATACCCTTGGGGGTATAATCGCCGCGGAATTTTAACAGAGGCAGGTGTATATGGGCAGTATAATAGGAAACATCTTACCAGAGGCCATTGCGGTCGCGATAAGCCCTCTCCCCATAGTGGCCGTCATACTCATGCTTTTTTCCAAAAAGGCCAAGGCCAACAGCCTTGCATTTCTCGTGGGCTGGATCATCGGCCTGGCAGCAGTATGCGCCATAGTTACAGCCATAGGAAGCACTCAGAACATGGCCGCGGGCAGCGGGGCATCCAACGCCAGCTACGGGTTGAAAATAATCCTCGGCCTCCTGCTGCTTTTCCTGGCTGTCAGGAACTGGAAGAAGCGGCCCAAGCCCGGCGAGCAACCCAAGATGCCGGCCTGGATGTCTTCCATCGACACGCTCAAGCCCGGCAAGGCCTTCCTGCTGGCTGTGGCACTGGCGGGCATAAACCCCAAGAACCTTGCTCTCACCCTGGCGGCCGCGCTGTATGTTGCCCAGGCGAGCCTGGCCACCACACAGGCTGTGGCAGCGCTGGCCATCTTCATCGTAATCGCCAGCCTGACCATAGCACTGCCCGTACTTCTCAACCTCTTCATGGGTGAAAAGGCGGCCGGCACACTGAACAGCTGGAAAATGTGGCTGACAACCAACAACAGCACCGTGATGTTCGTCCTGCTGCTCGTATTCGGCTTCGTGTTGCTGGGCGAGGGCATCGCGGGCCTGTCTGAATAAATATTATTGAAAGTGAGGTAAGAGGCCATGTCTGAACAGTTCAAAGGCGTCATGGGGCGCACCACGGACGAGTCAAAACCGTACTGGCCGGACCCCGTGCGCCCTCGCGAGGGAGCACCCAATATCATCTTCTGGGTGATCGACGATACCGGATTCGGACAGCTCAGCCCCTTCGGCGGGCTGGTCGAGATGCCCACGCTGCAGAGGCTGGCCGACAACGGCCTGCTCTACAACAACTTCCACACCACGGCACTCTGCTCACCCACACGCTCCTGCCTGCTGACCGGGCGCAACCACCACTCCAACCACATGGCCTGCATCACCGAGATCGCTACCGGATACCCCGGCTACGACGGCCGCATCCCCTACGAGAACGGGTTCCTCTCCGAGATGCTCACACCCAAGGGGTACGCAGCCTGGGCCGTGGGCAAGTGGCACCTCACACCTGACCAGGAAGTCAATATGGCAGCCACGCGCGAGCGATGGCCTCTCGGGAGGGGCTTCGAGCGCTACTACGGCTTTTTGTGGGGCGACACCGACCAGTGGAAACCGGACCTGACCCACGACAACCATTTCATCCCGGTCCCCGACAGAAAGCCATATTACCACCTCAGCGAGGACATCACGGACAAGGCCATCGAGTTTATCAAGGACCTGAAATCCGTGATGCCCAGCAAGCCATTTTTCCTGTACATGGCATACGGGGCCAACCACGCCCCGCACCACGCGCCGAAAGAGTGGCTGGATAAATACAAGGGCAAGTTCGACATGGGCTGGGACAAGTGCCGCGAAATGATCCATAAAAGACAGGTCGAGATGGGCATCATACCCAAGGGCACTGCACTGCCGGCCCACGACCCCGACGTGCCGGCCTGGGACAGCTTCTCCGCCGAGCAGAAAAAGCTGGCCGCGCGCTTCATGGAGGCGTTCGCCGGCTTCTCCTCACACATGGACCACCAGTTCGGCCGGCTGGTTGATTTCCTGCAGGAACTGGGCGAACTGGACAACACGCTGATCATGTTCGTCTCGGATAACGGCGCCAGTGCAGAGGGCGGGCCCCACGGCCTGATCAACGAGAACGAATTTTTCAACCTGATACCGGAGGACGTGACACGCACCCTCTCCAAGATCGACGACATCGGGACACCGCGCTCCTACAACCACTACCCCTGGGGTTGGGCCTGGGCCGGTGACACACCTTTCCGCCGCTGGAAGCGCGAGACATACCGCGGCGGGGTCTCGGACCCCTGCGTGGTGTCGTGGCCAGCGGGCATCAAGTCAAAGGGACAGATACGCAGCCAGTACACCCATGCCATAGACCTCGTGCCGACGGTGCTGGAGGTGCTGGGCATGGAGCGGCCGGAGTCCATCAGGGGAGTGGCTCAGTCGCCCATCCAGGGCACCAGCTTCGCCTACACGTTCGAAGACGCGAAGGCCCCGGACCGCCACGAGACGCAGTACTTCGAGATGTTCGGCCACCGCGCAATCTACCACAGGGGGTGGCGCGCAGTCTGCCCTTGGCCGGGAACGTCCTACGCCGAGTGCGGCAAGGGCTTCGGGGCACCGCTGTCCCTGCAGGACCTGCAGAAAATGGAGGCCAGCGGCTGGGAACTTTACAAGCTGGACGAGGACTACGCCGAGGCCCACAACGTAGCCGACAAGTACCCGGAGGTCCTGCGCGAAATGATCTCGCGCTGGTGGACCGAGGCCGGCAAGTACAATGTGCTGCCGCTGGACGGGCGCGGGCCTACGAGGTCATTCGATATCCATCCCCCTGTCGATAAGCCGCGCCAGCGCTACACCTACTACTCGGGCGCCAACAGGGCGTGCGGCAAGGCCGTGGCCGACACGAAGAACCGCTCGCACACAATTTCCGCGGACGTGGTCATACCCGCCGGGGGCGCCGAGGGGGTGCTGATCTGCCAGGGCAGCCGCTTCGGGGGCTGGGCGCTGTACATGAAGGAAAAACGGCTTCGCTACGCCTACAACTATGTCGGCATCACCACAACCGTGATCACTTCCGATAAGGAAGTCCCCGCCGGCAGCTGCAAACTGTGCTACGAGTTCGAGAAAACGGGCGAGCCAGACATATTTAAAGGCAAAGGCGCACCCGGGACCGGGCGGCTGTACATAAACGACGACAAGGTCGCCGAGATCAAGATCCCCGTAACTTCACCTATCTGTTACGACCTGGGAGGCAACATGGTGTGCGG
>Ga0247841_10011425_pt1 | contig 11821 bp, 11 predicted proteins | sample LaCruzMarch2015__2_FD_192410 | JGI IMG/M metagenome (GOLD analysis project Ga0247841, IMG submission 192410) | Freshwater microbial communities from meromictic Lake La Cruz, Castile-La Mancha, Spain - LaCruzMarch2015_18m | ecosystem: Environmental > Aquatic > Freshwater > Lake | place: Spain...
TTCAAGGACGAAGAACAGTGGGATGACAAAGACATCCAGACCGAACTTAACAGAGCAAGGGAATGTGTGAGAACGCACCTGCAAGGTTTTAAGGAGGTATTCGCTTTATGACCTACCGCTTTATGAGTTACCGGATACTGGCAAGGATATTTAGGGCAACATTGATGCTGATCTTCTGTATTCTCTTTATAAGCGTCGGGCTGACAACGTTTGTATTATTTCGGCCAAACATTCAGGCTGGTTTAAGAAACGCGCAAGCCTGGATATTTAACAACGATGAAGTAGGTTGCGATATGAGCTTGCCATCAGTGAAAGGGACATTCTGTATGGCGAGAGATCAGGAAGGAAAAATATTCTACGTGAACGGGGAATATAAAATTTACATAAAATAAAGGCGGAGCTTCGGCTGAATGTATGACTTCTGTAGTGGATTCGTCACCGGTCAGCCGGAGCTACCGCCTTCAGAAGAAAGGAGGGAACACATGTATCAAATGAAACCAGCGTATGATCGAATAAACGATGAATACTTCGCCAAGTACATTTCGCATATGCCTGAGGCCATCGCCGCGTCACTCTATCAGAAGCTAAAAGAATTCTTGAGAGTAACACCCGGCAATGTATTGAAGTGGCAACCACGGGAAGACAGCCGGAGCAAGCCGTCTTTTGAGGAGTTCATCAAATATTACAACATCAAAATTATTTAAAGGCCATTGGCCGAAAGGAGAATAATATGAGTAATTTTCACAAAGCAGAACGGCGGAAAAGTAAACTCCGCCTGGCAATCGCAGGTCCCGCAGGATCAGGCAAAACATACTCCGCCTTACAGATAGCATTCGGCATCGGCGGGAAAATCGCACTTATCGACACAGAAAGAGGATCAGCAGAGCTTTACTCTCACCTGGGCGCTTATGATGTCTGCACAGTTGAAGCTCCATTTGAGCCCAGCAAATACGTTGCCGCAATCAAGGAAGCGGAAAAACTTGGATATGACATTATCATCACCGATTCACTATCACATGCCTGGTCAGGCACAGGCGGCTTGCTTGACACACATGGAAAGATCGCTGATCGAGGCGGTAACTCCTGGACAGCATGGCGCAAGATTACACCACAGCACAATGAGCTTGTGGAAGCAATGCTCCAATCAACCAGCCACATCATCGCCACGATGAGAAGCAAAATGGAATATGCTCAATCAGAAGAAAATGGCAAAAAGACCGTCAAGAAATTAGGTTTAGCGCCGGTACAAAAAGAAGGCATGGAATATGAGTTTACCGTTTTCTACGAGATCGATATTAACCATGTCGCTACGGCAAGCAAAGACAGGACATCCCTATTTGACAACAAGTATTTCACGCCATCACAGGAAACAGGAGTCATCCTGATCAACTGGCTGAACAATGCGCCGGATGCAAAACCGTTGCCGGCAACAAGAACCACACAAGCAGCCAAAGTTAATCCCGAACCTTCAGCCAATAACCCAAAGGTGACGCGAGGCTGCAGCACCCGCTATGCTGACCTGTTCATTGTAGCCAATGCGCTAAAGCTCTCCGACGAAGACTACAAGTATTACTGCTATCAGCGTTATGGGCTGCACTCCATGGCGGAACTGACAGATGGACAGATTGCAGAACAAGTAAAACTCCTCGATTCTTTGAAAAAGCCGGAAAGACTTACAGCCTTCAGGGACATACTCAAAGGTATAGAGAATGAAAGGTTGGCGGGACAGGTTGCACAAAACGCAGCAGCAGCCAATCAAGTTCCAACAGCGATAGTTCACACAGTTCAATAAACAAATAGAGATAGCTCTGAATGATCAGGGCTATCTCTGTGCAAAGATGTAGGGGGGAAATATGAAATGTCCATTAAACGGCACGGCTGTTAAGGTTTATGATTGTGAACGATGCTTGACACAGAGAAAAGCAAGCCCGGTTTGTTTCAGACGCGACTTTGTATGGGGCGTTCCTGACAGCAAGGAACCCCTATGGGTATTAACTTTAGAAGAAGCACAAGACAGCGATGAAGATGTTTCCAGGTATTTTGATCCAGAGTGGGAAGGTAATACTCATTTACCACGACCACTGACCGCAAAAATAAAATGTGCAAACATGGAGAAAAATACTCCATGAACCGCGGCTATGTGAAATTATATCGCAAAGCAAACGACTCTGGTTGGCTTAAAAATCCATCCCTATGGACTTTCTGGTGTTGGTGTTTAATGAAAGCCAGCCATAAAGAGTATGACGTTCATATTGGATATCAAACTGTGCGTCTAATGCCCGGTGACTTTGTGTTTGGGAGGAAGGCAGCAGCCGAGGAGCTTGGTATGACTGAGAGGACGGTTCGGACAAGCCTCGACTCACTGAGCAGACAACGAAATATCGCCATCAAAACGACCAACAAATATTCGGTAATAACTATAATAAACTGGCAGGCTTACCAAAGCGAAGAAACAACAAGCGACCAGCAAAACGACCAACAACTGACCAACAAACGACCAGCAACTGACCAACAACTGACCACAAACAAGAATGTAAAGAATGTAGAGAATGTAAAGAATCTATATTTAAATACCTTTGTCGCTACTGAAGTCGTCAGTGACGAATCAGCCCGACTCGCCGAGCTGCTCTTTTCGGAAATCATCAAAGAAAATTCTAAATCACGTTTGGCAAACCAAAACACCGCAACGAAAGAAAAAACAATAACCGTATGGGCGCTCGATATCGAGAAACTCATCGGCATCGATAAACAGGAACCCTCAACAGTCGAGGAAGTCATTTTTTTTGCCACACACGACGACTTCTGGGGGGCTAACATCCTGAGCGGCAAGAAACTACGGGAAAAGTGGGACACACTAACCATGAAAATGAAACAGAAAGGACAAAAAAATGGCTTTACAAAACCTACGGGAATTGAACCCTTCTCCGACATTCCGAAGGCTCTCAGAGGGAACTGGTAAACCGGCAAAAATGTGCCCGCTCTGTGGCAATAGCATCCAGTTTGTTTTCATCGATAACGCCACATATCTGGCTGCTACCGGAGAAAATCCTCACTGGACAGAACTCCCTTGCCGCGTATGTGAAGATACCCAGGACAGAGCGAAACGAGAAGAACAACGCATTGCCAGAAACCTGAAAAACAGCGCATTGGGTAAACGTTTTTCCGAAAAGACACTCGAAACATTTAAGCCATACGGAGCGGCCAAAGAAAAAGACAAGCAGACCCGCATACTCAAGGCCATACAGGAATACACTTCTGCCTTTGCCGAACACAGAAAGACAGGCACATGGTTGTTATTCATGGGAACTGTAGGCACCGGGAAAGGTCATCTTTGTGCCGGCATTCTCAACTGCATCATTCGGGCAGGATTCACCGGACTGTTTGTCAAAATGCCAATAATGCTTCGTGAAATCAAGGACACATTCAGCAATAAAAATACCGAAGAATCCCACAGCCAGATAATCACCCACATGGTCAGTTGCGACCTCCTCGTCATCGACGAAGTAGGCGTCCAGTTCGGTACGGACACAGAGCGCATGATCATTTACGACATCCTCGACCAACGGTACGAGGCTATGTTGCCGGTGATCCTGACAACAAACATCATGGACATAAAGTCACTTGAAACCTGCCTGGGCGATAAAATCATCGATCGTCTTTACGAAGGGGAATCAAAAATATTCAGGTTCGACTGGCATAGCTACCGGAAGTTTCAGAGGAACGAACAATGACAATAACTATCCGCCTTCCCATGTTGCCACCGTCCTTGAATGCTTACCGGCTGATGCACTGGTGCAAGCAGCATAAACTGAAAAAGCAGTGGGCGCGTGAGGTCTTTGTAGAATGGCACAGGATGAACAGGCCGAAGTTCCAGAGAGTCAGGATAACGCTGGTATTCACCTTTCCCGACCGGAGGCGACGCGACCTGGACAATTACATGGCCACGGGGAGCAAGTTTGTAGGCGATGCCGTCAAAGGACTTTTCATCCCTGATGATATACCGGAATTTCTCACTGGATGGGCGTTTCGGTTTGACACAGGCAAGACACCGCAGACAGCAATCATTATCGCAGAAGCACATTGTTCTGAATGCTCACGACTATCTTGCACAGGAGGCTCATAATGCACCCTCAATGTGAATCTTGCCCATACAGACCCAAAAAGAGAGTTCGGTCAGAAAGGGAAGAGTGCAAAATGTACGAAGTATGCGAAGCGCCCTTCTGCCCCCTGGAATCAAATAGCCTGATTATCTGGTATGCTGGAGAAGAAATCTGCCGCGAGCGCGTGCATAGAAACCACCCGCTGGTACAGGCGCAGCGTAAGATCGCAAAAGTGGCTCCTGCAGGTTACTTCACCCTGGAGATGCTCAACCGGAATTGTATCATCAAAACAGGAATGCTGGGTCTCGATCCAGACAAAGAAGAAAAATCTCAGCTCCAGTTATGGCTAAAAAACCACCCGGCAAAGCAGGAGATCACAGACGAAGATCGAGAAAAACGCCGGGAATTGATGAAGAAGAATTTTGATGACAAAAAGTAACCGGTGATCTGGAGGGTTCGGATATGTTTTTGAAGTGGCACTTCGTCCGAGAGATTTGACAAATTTGGTGCCGTTCGTCCGACGCGAACCGGATAAAAAATTTTGGGTAAGGGTAAGGTCAGGGGTCGGAGGTTGACACCCCTTAAAAACGATTTAAAACGGTCAAAAACGGTGAAATGTGGAAACAGTTAAACCTAACATTGTAAACGCAAGTAATTCCGGTGGCTTAAAGAAAGTTAAGTCCGTTGCGTCACTTATCTCAAGACAGTATTACGACATCCAGGATGTTGCTACTTATTTTGATGTCCATCCTAGTACAATTAGAAGGCTCATCGGCGATGGGCTTTTGCCGCGAATAAAGATTCGATCAAGCACCAAAATCTCCATAAAAGAAGTTAAAAAGTTGGAAAAGCGTCTCAAAGTTGACGAGTTCGCGTAATTTTATCATCTTGGATGATAAGAACCTGGCCACCGGTCGCGGCAGTCTCAGCAATGATGCGGAATTAAGCAACAGTAAATTTGTTTCTGCTTTCAAGGCAAAAGCTGACCGGCTCTGGAAGGCTAAGGCAGGGGAAATTAAGGTGCTTGAAAAACGTTATTTTTTTGGTTCATCGGGTTGATGCGTATAGCTGCCTTTCCCCACAAACCAGCCCTTTACTAAAAAAACAGGTCTCAATTATAAAAAAACTTCAATAAAATCGCAAAAACTATATTTTAGCACAGTTGACAAACAGTTTAAATTGGTTCATAAGTCTCAGCTAACCAACAGATAGCTGCGCTTCGCTTGGTTTTGGCACGGGTAATTACATAAATGAAATTTCCGCTCCCAAAAACGGCAGATCAACAGCGGCATTAAATGCCTAAATCACTCTGTAAGCAAGAGAAGGAAGATATGAAGCTATACGAAACATTAGAGCAACTACTCAAGAAAGAACCAAACTTCGTAACAGACAACGGAGAACTGAAAAAATGGGTGGTGCTGAACAAAGCACAGAATTTTGATGAAGAACTCCTTGGGTTATTGCTCGACAATGCCGAGCTGAAAAACAAGTTTTTTGTAACCGTGAAAGGGACTTTGGTATTTAACCAAAACTTGTTTGTGCAGTTTTTGGAGCAGAAAAACTACCTGAATGACAGCTACACGCAATACAAAAACAAAGTTGGGCTAACCATTGACGGCAAATACTTAAAACAACGCAACGAAGTGTCCTTGGTTTGGCCATTTAAAGACTGTATTTTGGAAGGCGGAAAAAGCCGTGAAGAAGGCAAAAGAGAAGAAATATTCTTCAATGAAATTATGGCACAAGACGAAATTACCCAACTCTTAGAACCAAAGGTTTTAACCAATGCCAAACGTATTGCCAAAGACGGAGAAAAACCACTTGACCCATTTAAGCGAAATGAAAACGGCACGATAACCGACAACCTGATTATAAAAGGAAACAACCTTTTAGCCTTGCATACGCTGAAAGAAGAATTTGCAGGAAAAGTAAGGCTCTTTTATATAGACCCGCCTTACAACATAGGCGATGATAGCTTTGGATATAACGATAGTTTTAATCATTCTACCTGGCTCACCTTTATGAAGAATAGACTAAGCGTCGCAAAAGAATTATTAATGAATAGCGGCAGTATTTGGATAAGTATTGATGACAGAGAAATTCATTATTTAAAAATACTTTGCGATGAGGTGTTCGGTAGAGAGAATAAGATTTCATTCATAACCGTAAAGGTAAAAGATCCAGCTGGTGTAGGACAACAGAGTCCATTATTTGATGTATGTGAATACATGCTTGTCTACGCTAAAAATGCAACCGAATTTAAAAATATCTACAATAAAGATTTTAAAGATATTACACCACTTGATTCAAAGATAACTAATTATAAACACTATATCGTAAACTATGGCGATTCTAAAATAGTAAAATCTATTGAACGAGGCGGAGTTGGCAAAGTAGACATTTATAAGTGTAGTAATTATGAAATCCAATCAACAAGTAAAATAAACTTTGATGATTACATTAAACTCAGAAAAGATATAGTTGCAGACTATAATCCAAGCGGTGGTATGATCTTGGCCATTAAAGACCAGATCCCAGACAAGGGATTATCTTTCATAGAATATGTGCCAATTAAAGGTAAAAACAAAGGCCAAAAAGCACGAGTATATTTTTTAAATCAAAGGATTCTATCTTACCTCACTGAAATTATCGATGTTAACGATAACGGCATTTTTAAGCTATCGAAATTAACTAACCTTTGGTCTATTCCTAACGCCAGTTTACACCTTGAAGGTGATGTTGATTTTCCTAATGGGAAAAAACCTGAACTCATATTTGAAAAGATTTTTTCATTTGCAACTCATAAAAATGATCTTATTGTAGATTTCCATGTTGGTTCTGGCAGTTCTTGCGCAGTTGCTCATAAAATGGGCAGACAATATATTGGTATTGAACAAATGGATTATGGTGAAAACAGCCCGTATGTCCGGTTGAAAAATGTTATCGATGGCGATAAATCAGGAGTTTCAAAAAAAGTTAACTGGAAAGGTGGCGGTGATTTTGTTTATCTCGAACTCAAAAAATATAACCAAACTTTCATAGAGAAGATTGAAGAAGCAAAAGACAGCGACACGCTTTTGCAGATTTGGGAACAGATGAAAGCAAAAAGTTTCCTGAATTACAATGTGGACATTAAAAGGCAGGACGAGCATTTGGAAGAATTTAAAGCATTGAGCCTTGCAGAGCAGAAGCAACACCTATGCGAACTATTGGACAAAAACCAATTGTATGTAAATCTTTCTTCGCTTAATGATGCCGACTTTGCCTGCACCGATGAAGAAAAGAAATTAACCAAAGATTTTTACCAAATAAAGAAGTAAGCAAATGGCAATTCTACACGAAATATTCAATAATCCATTTGCTAAAAGAGCATTAGCACAAGTTGATGTGCCTATTTGGATTAGCGACAATTTAAAGCCCGGTTTTGGCCAGCGACCTTATCAAATCGAAGCATTTAAGCGATATATATACTTAGACCAAGAAGATTTAGAAGAAAAGCCAAAAAAGCCGTACCACTTGCTTTACAATATGGCCACAGGTAGCGGTAAAACTTTGATAATGGCAGGTTTGATGTTACACCTTTATCAAAAGGGTTATCGTAATTTTTTATTTTTCGTAAACAGCAACAATATCATACAGAAAACAAAAGATAATTTTCTCAATCCGCAGGCTTCAAAATATTTGTTCAACGATAAAATCGTGATTGACGGAAAAGAAGTGCTCATCAAAGAAATTGACAACTTTGAAGAAGCCGACAATCAGAATATCAATGTGAAGTTTACCACTATTCAACAGCTTCATATTGACCTGAACAACACCAAAGAAAACAGCGTAACCTACGAAGATTTTAAAGACAAGAAATTGGTTCTGATCGCTGACGAAGCTCACCATTTGGTAGCAGGAACAAAATCAGGCAATTTATTTGGCAGTTGGGAAGATACTGTAAAGAAAATTCACGGTTCCAATTTTGAAAATATCCTACTTGAATTTACAGCAACCATTGATACAGATACAGCGGCATTAGTAAGCCATTATCAGGACAAAGTAATTTTCAAATATGACCTTGCCGAGTTTCGTAAAGATAAATATTCCAAAGAAATAAATCTTATCCGTTCTTTATATGACGAGCAAGACCGAATCATTCAAGCCTTGTTTTTAAACTTGTATCGTGAGGAATTGGCTACTTCAAACAATATAAATTTAAAGCCTGTCATTCTGTTCAAAGCTAAAAAGACAATCAAAGAATCGGAGAAAAACAAAGAGAATTTTCACAAACTGATTGATGATTTTTCGGTGGCAATGGTGGAGAAAATCCAAAAGACTTCCACCGTACCAATCGTGCAAAAGGCTTTCCGATTTTTTGAAGCCAAAGGAATTTCAGCCAACGAAATTGTAAAACTTATTCAAGCCAATTTCAGATTTGAAAATTGCTTAAGTGCAAACAATGACGCAGAAGCCGAGCAAAACCAAATCTTGCTCAACACCTTGGAAGACGAAAACAACCCCATTCGTGCCGTTTTCGCTGTTCAGAAGCTGAATGAAGGTTGGGACGTTTTGAATTTATTTGACATTGTTCGATTATATGAAGGTAGAGATGGTAGAGAAAACAGACCGGGCAGAACAACACTTGCAGAAGCTCAACTTATTGGCAGAGGAGCCAGATATTTTCCTTTTGCTTTAGAAGAAGGGCAAGACGAATACACCCGTAAATTTGATGATGATATTTCTAAAGATTTGAAAACTTTGGAAGAGCTTTATTACCACACCAAAGAAGATAGTAAATATATTTCAGAATTGAAGATTGCTTTAAAACAAACTGGTATTTATGAAGATGATGAAAACCTTGTTACCAAACAGCTGACTTTAAAATTAGAATTCAAGAGAACTGATTTTTACAGAGATGGACACGTTTTCTTCAATAAGAAAATTCCGAAGAGTTTTGACAATATTAAATCATTTGTAGACTTAGGAGTTAAGAAAACAAACTATCGCTATACTCTATCTTCGGGCGCTGGCAGAATGTCGATTGCTTTCGCAGAATCTGAAGCTACTGAATCTTGTTCAGATAATATCAAATCATTTGACGTAAAACTTTCGGACATTCCAAAAAACACAATCCGTTTTGCATTGAGCCAAAATCCGTTTTTCTATTTTAGTAATCTTGAAAAATTCAACATTGGTTCAATTTCAAATTTCATCGGCAGCGAAAAATTTCTAACAGGTTTGGAAATCACTTTTAGTGGAACACCTGACCGACTAAAAGAGATAAGTCATTTTGACTATCTGCAAGCCTTAAACGGACTCTTGCAAAATATTGAAGCCGACATAAAGAGTAATTCAATCGAATACGAAGGTTCGGACTACATCAAACAACCGATACACCAAGTTTTCAGAGATAAAGAAATCAAGGTTTGCAAAGACAGCGAACGGGCAAACGGACAAGAAACTTTACTAGCCAACGAACCTTGGTATGTTTACAATGCCAATTACGGAACAAGCGAAGAAAAGAAATTTGTAGAGCTGTTTGCCAGGCGATTTGAAGGACTGAATCAGAAGTTTGAGAACATTTACCTAATCCGAAACGAAAGAGAAATAAAAATCTTTGACAAACTTGGACGAGCCTTTGAACCAGACTTTTTATTGTTCTGCAAACAGCGAGATGGAGAACAAATGACTTTTCAGGTTTTCATTGAGCCAAAAGGAAATCACTTATTAGGACACGACAAATGGAAAGAAGACTTTTTGAAAGAAATCAGAGCTGAACAAAAAACTATCAAAATCGAAACTGATACATATTTGTTAACTGCTGTTCCGTTTTATAACTATACAAATGAAAATGATTTTAAAAACTCTCTAGAGGATACTTTAAGAATTTAATTCCTGTACACATAACTTAATAATACCCATCCCTGCCATCCCCGCCTCATTCCTTGCCAATCTTTGCTTGCTTGAATTTGCCCATCACCAAACCTTTTTTTCTTCTCCCCCAAACATTTATTCGCCACAAGTCGCTGTAGTGCTCCACCGTTTTTGACAATTTCCATCCACAAGTTTACCCTCCTCGCCAAACCGAAGGAGGGTTTTTTTATGACAATAGAAAATGTGACTTGGGCACCAAAGACAGCAGTAGAGAAAGCGGCGGTGACTGTTCCCGCACCGGCTATTCCAGGCGCGGCAACAAAAGCAAAGTGGACATTCATGGTCTTTATGGCCGCTGACAACAACCTCGATGCGGCTTCTCTCAAAGACCTTGCAGAGATGGCGCAAGCCGGTTCAACACCGGAAGTTAATATTCTCGTCCAGCTCGACCGCGCCGGCAAAAATCCAACAAACAGATACAGAATCACGAAGGGCAGCTACAAAAACGATGTTGTCTGCACGCTTCCCGAAACCAATACTGGCGATCCCACCGTTCTATCCGACTTCCTTAACTGGGCATTCCAGAACTATCCAGCAGAACGTTACTTCCTGATCCTCTGGAACCACGGGTCAGGATGGTGGGAAGAAGAACGAAAGAAAAAAGGCATTGCCTATGACGATTCCCAGAACGATTACCTGGACAACATGGAATTGACCAACGTCCTCAATACCTTCCAGGAAAAGACAGGGAAGAAATTGGATATCCTCGGAATGGATGCCTGCTTAATGTCGATGGTGGAAGTGGCGCACCAGCTCAAGGACAATGTCCAATTCTTCGTCGGGTCAGAAATCGAAGAACCATTCGATGGCTGGCCTTACAGCACCGTCCTGAAATATCTCACTACCCACCCGGCAGTCCCCACGGCAACTTTGGCAGGTCAGATACCACCGCTCTATGCCAAATCTTATGCCAATACCGATGAGGACATAAGTCAGTCCGCCATCAACCTGGCCAAGATCGACCTGGTTACGGTAAAGTTAAACGACCTGGCTAAAGCGCTTCTTGACCACCCTGATCCAAATACTGCCAACGGATTTGTTTCTATGGCCTGGCGTCTGACACCCAAATTCTACGACAACATGTATCTTGATCTGTACTCCTTCGCCTCGAACATGCAGAAGAAATCAACTGGCGATGTCAAGCTAAAGGCAGCAGCCTTGCTGAAAACCCTCACCATCGGCAGCACAAAGACGATCATCGCCAATAGCACCCTTAACTCATTCGGCAAAAAGATGAAGGGACTCGCCATCTACTTCCCGCCATCCAATGTCAATACAGCATACTACGACCTCAAGTTTTCGAAGGTTAATCTGTGGGCAGAGTTCTTGAAGAGGTATTTCGCACAATAACAAGATTGCCATGAATGTTCATAGCGATCTTATATTTACAATAAACCTAAAGGAGGAATTACGAACATGAAAAAGACAATATTAATCGCGGTAGTTATCAGTTTCATTCTGGCGCCTGGCTTTCAAATAGCTGCGGATTGCGCCGACAGGTCAGCCGGGCAATGCTCTTATCATGGTGGCGTGGATAAGGACACAGGCAAATGCAAAGACGGAACTGCCATAGGCGCGGTCAGTGCACCCAAGGAAAAACCCGATCCGGCAATAGCGGCAAAAGCCAAGGCGTGCAAAGCCGCAACATCGAAATACAACAGCCTGGCAAATAGCGCGACATGGAAAAAGATTCAGTCACAGATGCTGGGCGACAGCGCAGATGATTGCTCTGACTCATGGGATGAAAAATATGCTCCCAAAATAGCAGCGTGTAAAACAGATGCTTGCCGGAACGGTTATCA
>Ga0247841_10011426_pt1 | contig 11819 bp, 8 predicted proteins | sample LaCruzMarch2015__2_FD_192410 | JGI IMG/M metagenome (GOLD analysis project Ga0247841, IMG submission 192410) | Freshwater microbial communities from meromictic Lake La Cruz, Castile-La Mancha, Spain - LaCruzMarch2015_18m | ecosystem: Environmental > Aquatic > Freshwater > Lake | place: Spain...
GGGACCTGGTCGGCGGGAACCAGGTCCGGTGACAGGACCCCGGCCTTGTGGTATATGTCACCGAGGCGCAGGAGCCGAAGTTCCGGGGACAGTAGACTCATCTCCGGTTAGCGGGCTTGAATTCGGTATACGCTTCGTGAGTTTTCTGGCGTGTTCTGTCCGCGGAGTACCGAGGGAGAATTAAGTATACTGTCCCCGAAACTCGGCCCCGGAACTCGGTGTCCCCGGAACTCAGAGGCGAACGGCGGGGCGGGAGATCGCGATCACACTGGCAGCGGGTTGGGACGGCATCGCCGCGCCGCTGGAGCGGCTCCCGGGCACGGCGCGCAGGAGGCACGCACCTGACGGCCAACGCCCGGTGCCGATGGCCGCAACGGTGATCAAGGCCACATGGCCCGCGCATTTTCGCTTTTCCTGCCGACGTCCTCTCGATCCGCTTGCAAGTCGCAAGCGCTTGCGCAGACAATCTTAGTTACCGACAAGATTGCGAGAAATTCACTATGTCAACCGTCACTGTCTCGGACAATGGGCAAGTGGTCATACCGGCAAGGATTCGGCACCGGCTCGGGATCGCACCAGGCACCAAACTGGATTTCGAGTTGGAGGGCGACAGCATTCGCGTACGGCCGCTACGGACGATCAAGCGCACCCAAGTCGACGACGGGTACGGAATGCTCCGGTGTGATCAGCCTGGCGAACGGCGCCTCGCCGACTTCGACGTCGCGACCGCGATGCGTAGCGACACCGATGATCGCCCTTGATACCAATATCCTGGCCCGGTATTACGTCGATGATCCGAGCGACCCGGAAGCGGTCAGACAGCGGCCGATCGCCTACGAAATCATTGCCGGGCGCCCGACCCTGTTCGTCCCGCTGACCGTGATCCTGGAGTTAGAGTGGGTGCTGCGTGCCTTTTATCGCTTTGAGGCTGCGGCGGTCATCCGGGTCATGAAGCACCTGCTCGGACTTACGAACGTCGATGTGGAGGAAGCTGCACGGGTCGCCGCCGCGCTTGAATTGCTCGGCCACGGACTGGACTTCGCCGACGCCTTGCACCTGACCGGGAGCGGTCATTGCGAGGCACTCTACACCTTCGATGACCGCCGCTTTGCCCGGCGAGCGAAACGCTTGGGTACCTCGCCGAACGTTACAGTACCGGGCTCCGAAACGGAGTCCGCCCAGTCCGGTGCTCCCGTTGAGCCGGATTAACACGCCGGCGCCGATCATGGCCGAAACGCTGCTTATAGAATAAGCGGCAACAAGTCGGCTTCATTGCGAAAGCGCACGCACCAGGCAGCGACGGCGGATAGCTCCGCCTCCTCTCTGGTCATTTGCCGAATGTGTCTCGCCTTCTCTTCCATCGTCTCCCGCGGAGCCGGATTGATCCCCGGGCGATACCTGGACTTGGCATCCAAGTAGGCGTCGATCTCTCTTGATACCGTCTGCCAGACGCGCACGCGCTCTTCGGCCAAGGCCTCGTGCTCATTGAGCTTCAGCCGCATGATCGACTCCATGACACGATCTTTCTCCCACTTGTTCGCCCCAGGTCGTGGAATTGCCTTCCCTTCTTCATCGAATGCAAGCAACGCAACGTCGGTCTGCCTTACCGGGTCCAAGAGATAATAGGTCTCGGACTCCTCGCAACGAGCAGTGAAGCGTGAGCAAGGGGAGTCCTTATGCAGCGGGAACCAACCGCCCTTCTTACGGTTCGGGACGTTTCCGGACGCGCGGAAATTGCGGTAATCGAATGCCAGCCACCAGTACCCATCGCGCGCAGCGTCGTCGATTCCTCGCGCTTCCTTTTTCGGACGAAAGTGCTCCACGTCCGCGTGGGAGCAAATATCGCGACCCTCAGTGAACCAGCACTTACCATGCGACAAGGCAAAAAGCCATGGCTTCAACTTGCCCCAATGGCTACTATGATCATCAATATATTTATTCCGCTCCTTGATCTTATCATTGGCTTGTTGGAGATGTCCGGCAGCACAAAGCGCCTCCGCCTCCAAATTGAGACAAGCAACTTCGCCTAGCAGGATGTCGGCCTCTTCAAGCCAGGCATCCCATTGCTGCCGGGTCCAGCCGACCCAGCCGCTGATGGACTCCATCGGCGTTCGATGTTGAAAATCGATCCACCTCATCGGCCCTTCTCCTCGGCCAGGATTTGTTTGATGATCTCGTTCGCAATGGCGTCCTGGGCTTGCTGCTCCTCCGGCGTCAACACGGGCTTATGGAAGCGCGTGTGCTGCGCCATCTTTTTTACGAACATCGCGTAAAAGGGGTCTTTGAAATCCTGGGCGAAACCAAGATCCGCGAGTTCGCTGCTGAGCCGACGCATCTCCGCATCTTCGGCCGGTGTTCGCCGCTCACCCACGGCGTATAGCGCATTGCGCCGAAACAGGCGGCGCTCGGTTTCTGGATCCAGCGTCGAGCTAAGTCCAAATAGCTCGCTCTTCAGCAGGCCAGTGAGCCCCATACCTTGGGGGTCCACATCCGGCTGATCCACGCTCACGGCGCCGGCATTCGTTCTGCGCAGAATGCGTACCTGCTCCCGGCGCAGGCTGGCAATCATCATCGGATCGTGGGTAGTGACGATGATCTGGGAGTCGCCTTGCAGCGGGTCTCCTGGCTGCTGCTTGAGCACCTGCTCAATATTCTCGAAATAGCGCAGCTTCCACAGTGGGTTCAGATGGGTGTCCGGTTCGTCCAGCAGAAAGAGACAGTGGTCCTGGTGGGTCAAACGCATCAAGCCCAGTACCGTCAAGAGTTGTAGTTCACCCTCGGAGAGTTGCTCGAAGGTCACCAGTCCGTCTGCCTGACGATGCCGGACAAAGAGCTTCACGTCATCGAGTAAATCGGCGATGTACGCCCCTTCGAGAAAGCGGAAGAATCGGTAGGAATCACCCACATGATCCTTTAGCTCCAACAGCTTTTCGCGGGAATCCAGAAACAGATACAAGAGCGCCTGTTCCTCCACCCGGCCGCGAAAGTCGATCGTCTGCTCCACGGTGTCGTCAATCGGGGCGACGGCCAGTTCCCAGAGCTTCTCGAGCAATTCCTCGGTGAAGCGCGTGCGGTCGTACCAAAAGTGCGGGTTCCCCTGGCGGATATCCTCCGGACTCAAGGCATCGCGGGTGAGCCGATACGGCTGCTTGAGTACGAACAGCGCCGATTCCAGCCCCGTGATTTGCAGGTCATCCAGCACCTGCCTTAGGGGACGTTCGGGAGCAAGCAGCAGGGCAAGCAAGACCAGGCGCGAATGGGGATGGCGGCAGTAGAAGAGTCGACGTACCAGGGCGTCCGTTTCCTGCCGTTCCCCGAACGCCTCGGAATCCAGGTCTTCCAGTTCCGCGGCGTTCAGGCTCTCGATGAAGGCCCGCTGATGGTCGCGAAACAGCGTCTCAAGGCGTTCGTTTTTGCCCGAGTAATAGGTGAACACGTTGGACGGCAGATAGCGCCGCGCCTTGCCGCGCTCGGCCTTGCCGGTCTGCGGATTCGACCGATGGGTGTCGCTAAGCTCCCAGGCGTCCGTCGGTTGGCCATCGATCAACACCCGGGGCGAACAGCCCGCCGTGGCGCGGATGGCGATGCTGAACCCGCGAATCGCGTAGTCCAACTCGTAGTCGAACGACGCCGAAAGGTTGAGATCCAGGTCACGGAAGATGGTGACCATAGCCTCCAACAGGTTGGACTTGCCGGAGCCGTTCGGGCCGATTACCGCATGGCTCTTGAAGCGCTGCTCGGTACCATCGATGTCGGTGATCGCACCGGTGAAGTGGATCTCCAAATCACGCAGATTGCGGAATGCGCCGAGTTTCAGACGTTGCAGTTCCATCAGTCAACCGCCACTTCGCGCATTGCCGCCGGCTCCGGCTCGACGATCCAGCCTTGGGCCATCTCGGTTTTAAGTTGCTGGTAGAAGACTTCAATGGCTAACCCCGAGCGCTGCCAGAGGGACTTGGCTGACAGGCCGCTCTGGTGCTCCACAAGCAGCGCCGCTAGAGGTGCCCGCGCACCAACTCCGGGCGTCCGGTCGGCGAGGAGACGCGTAACCAATTCGGTCTTAGGTGGTGTCATCGGCTTGAGATCCTGAACTGGGGTTCCCGTGATGGCGGCGACGGCGGCCTTAGCGAAGGCGTCGGAAATGCGTTCTTTTTCGCGCTGCTGGGATTCCAGCCTATCCACAAAGTCCATTAGCTCATCGAGTCGCTTAACGATTCGATGCTGTTCTGCGCTAGGAGGAATTGGAATGGGAAGATGCTCCACAAGGGATCGGCTGACGTTTTTCATAGAACTGCTTGTTCCAGATGCGTTACGCGTATAATAGTCGCGTGCCCAGCGCGAAGAATTGACGAGATTCAGAAACTGCTTATCGAGATAAGTTGGTACGTGAAATCTCACGATCTTGTCACTCATCATCAGCCGTGCCGGGGGATTCCGAACGACTACGCTACTTGCCACAAATTGAGCCGTGTTTGCGCGGACAAGTAAGAAATCCCCATCCTTTACTTCATATTCGGGCCGAGCTTCAACATGAGAAGGAAGCGCCTTGTTTTCCTCCGGTAGAAATTTTCCGCGTGAAACTGCACTGACTTTCAGTACACCCCAAGACGTTCCCAATCGCGAAAAAGGTTCGCATTTTGGACTCCACCCCGAATCACTGGCGAGTGCGATATTGCCAAGCCGTTCCCAAGTCCAAGAGTGCGGCACTGCAAATGGAACGTCGTCCTCGCGAATCACAGGAAGGCGGGGCCTTCCGGCCTCTTGATGAAGAGTTGAATCGATCAGCTCAGCCGGGAGATGTTCATTTGGATCTTGTGGCACCAAGCGACCCTGAACTGCCAGAGAAACAAGATTCGCACGTAGGTCAGCAGCACTCGATCCCCCCGGCCCGTCGAATATGGCGTCTAGGCTATCATAGCCGAGTGCTTCACTAAAGCGGGCATGACACGCTTTGGACAACACCGGGCCTCGTTGTTCACATTCGTGCTGCTGCGCCTCTAGCGTGGCGCATAATGCCATCAGTTCGTCCACCTTTGCGACGATCCGCTGCTGCTCCCGTAAGGGAGGAAGAGGAAAGGGACATGTCGCAAAGAATCCCGTTGGCAGACGCTTCTGCCCTGACGTTCCGGTCATGTGTGCGACGCCGCTCGAGCGAAAATAGCTGGACCGGAGAAAAGCGTAGACAAAGCGAGGCTCAATACCAGCTAAAGGACGTACAACATGCAGTTCCGTCGTACCGGCGCCAAAACCGTTTGTTAAGCCATTGACCACCGCCGCCTTACCATTCTCAAAACAGGGCGTAATCTTTGCGACAATGACGTCGCCGTCTGCGAAGTGCGTATATCCCTTTTTCATGGTCTTCCAAATTCGATCCACTCCCTGGATCGGAACGCCGTGCATCTCAGAAATCGCGCTCATGGACGCGAATGTACCGAGGCGCTGATCCTCTTCCACAACTCTTGGACTGATCTCACCGACATCGACGAGCCGCGTCCAAACCCAACTTGCTGGAATAGGGGGTAAGCCCTCACCAAAGGCGTAGGGCAGATTCTCGAGTCTCGGCGAGGACTTGAACCTACCTTCTGCAAGAAGAATGCTTCGCTCTTTCGCGATTGATTGCAATGACCCTCCGCCATCGCCTTCGGCCGGATCCTGCGGACAAAGGGAACCGGTAATACCGAGGAAGTAAACCAGCTCGCGCAATCGCTTAATCCCGTTTGGGGCCTGCGCGACATAATGAAAATTCTCCAGAAAATCCCGCGTGTTCACTGGCCGGCGGCTTCCGTTTCAAATCGATGGGCAAGCACTGCGGCCAGCTCGTCCCTCAGTTGACTTTGCGTGGTCTCGATCTCGGCCAGCAATTGCTTATACTTCGCAAGGAGCACATCCGGATCGTGGATTTCTTCCTCTGGGACCTTCGGGTTCTTGATATCGAGATTGTAGATGGGCCAGTAGTGGCGGTCACCAGCCGCTTGGGCATCCTTTGCCTGTCCACGCAAGCGCTCAATGGCTTCGGTGAGCTCCGCGAGTTGGTCATCAACAGGCTGGCGCTGGATGGGGTCTGTCTCACCGCGAAAGGAAGCCCGCAATGCCTTGGCCTGTTCATTGAAGGCCGCCGCCTCTTTGTTAAATTCCTGGGCCTGATCCCAGTGGGGCTGGGCCTTGGTGATCGCCGCTTCCTTCAGCGCCTTGAAATCGACCCGCCAGGCGAGATCGGACTCTGTCCGATCCTTGAATCCGTCGGCTTCACGACCCCACCAAGCGGCGATGGGTTTCAGTTCCTCGGTGCGCAAGGGCTTGCTCTTGGAATAGCTCTTGACGCCCTGTGGGTAGCGGTGTTCGTAAAACCAGATGCTGTCCGTAGGGCGTCCGCGGGTGAAGAACAGCAGGTTTGTCTTGATGCCGGTATAGGGGTTGAAGACGCCGTTGGGCAGGCGCACCACGGTATGCAGATGGCACTTGGCGAGCAGGTCCTCCTTGATTCGGCCCTTGATACCATCGCCGAACAGGAAGCCGTCCGGCAGCACCACGGCTGCGCGACCATGGTGCTCCTTGAGAAGCTTGTCGACGATCAGGGCGATGAACATATCCGCAGTGTCGCGGGTCTGGAGCGGGTAGTCGTCTCCAGTCGCCTCGTCTTCCATGCCGCCGAATGGTGGGTTGGTGATGACGCAGTCTGCCCGTTCCGACTCCGGCCAGTCCGCCCAGCCCTTCGCCAGGGTGTTGGCGTGCTCGATCATGCTCGGCACCTCGATGCCGTGGAGCAGCAGATTGGTGGTGCAGAGCAGATGGGGAAGCTGTTTCTTCTCGATGCCGCGAATACAGTCTGCGATGGCGCGGCGGTCGTCGGGATCGGCATCGGAGGGGAGTTGTTGCTCGAAGTGGGCAATGCTGGCGGTGAGGAAGCCGCCGGTGCCGCAAGCGGGGTCGAGTACGGTCTCGCGCCGGTCAAGTCGCGGATCGACGCGGTCCACCATGAATTCGGTCAGGGCACGCGGGGTGTAGAACTCACCAGCATTGCCGGCGCTGCGCAGGTCGTTGAGGATTTGCTCGTAGATGTCCCCGAGCTGGCCACGCTTCTTGATATCCCGGAAGTCGATTGCCTCGTCCAGCTTCTCGATGACCCCCAGCATCAGGCTGCCGGATTTCATAAAGTTGTTGGCATCGGCAAAGACCTCACGAACCACCCGTACCCTGGGGTCACCGCGAACCGGCAGCTCCTTCAGCGTAGGGAAGACGGTATTGTTGACGAGGGCGATGATTTCGGTCGCCGGTGTCTGGGCTTTGCCATCTTTGAACGCGGCCCAATTGCGCCAGCGGCAGTCGTCGGGGATTGCTGACCGGTAGCTCTTGTCGCGGCCCCGGGCGTCATCCTCCCAGCCTTCCTCGCATTGGTCGAAAATTTTCAGGAACAGCATCCAGGCGAGTTGGCCGATGCGCTGTGCATCGCCGTCCACGCCGTCGTCCTTGCGCATTATGTCTTGGATGGACTTGATGGTCGTGCTGAGGTTCATGGTGTCTGCATCGATGTGGCAAGTAGTGCGGGCGCTTTGCTGCCGGCGTAGATTGGCCCTCTAAGGCTACCGGTACAACCCAGTCGAGGTGCTCCCGGACCTATGTCTCCCCATGGCCGGGGCTGAGACCCACCGGACGCTTCTGCCGGGGCTTCACCCCACCAACTCATTCGCCCCCAAAATCGCCATCAGGATGGAGATAATGATTCCGGCGACCACCACGCCCAGGCCGATGATGAGCACCGGCTCCAGGAGCGTCAGCATGGATTGGACGCTGTTGCGGGTCTCCCGGTCATAGATGTTGGCGACCTTGGCGAGCATGGCGTCGAGTGCGCCGGATTCCTCGCCGACGCGGATCATCTGGAGCGCGAGATCGGGCAGGGCCTTGAGGCGGACCAGGGGGCCGGCGAGGCCGCGGCCGTGTTTGAGGTCTTCCCCGGCCTCGTCCAGGAGATGGGAGATCTTGCGGTTGCTGACCACCTCCTTGGCCAGCGTCAGGGCGCTCAAGAGCGGCAGGCCGTTCTTGAGCAGGGTGGCGAGGGTGTGGGCGAGGCGCGCGGTCTCCATCTTCCAGATCAGGTCGCCGAAGAGCGGCAGGCCGAGGATGCGGTGGTCCAGGCGGTCCCGGACCTGCTCGTCCTGCATCCAGCGCTCCAGGACCAGGGCGATCAGGGCCACGGCGGCGAGCATGGCCCACCAGTAGTTGCGGAAGAGGTCGCCGGCACCCACGACGATGCGGGTCGACAGCGGCAGGGCCGCGCCCATGTCCTGGAACAGGGCGGTGAACTGGGGCACCACGAAGACCAGGAGCAGGATGACCGAGGTGAAGGCGACAAAGAGCAGGATCGAGGGGTAGACCAGGGCGGAGGTGACGGTCTGGCGCAGCTCCGCGGTCCGCTCCAGGTAGTCGGCCAGGCGATCCAGGACCTGATCCAGGGCGCCGCCGGCCTCCCCGGCCTTGACCATGTTGATATACAGGCGCGGGAACTGGCCCTCCTGGGCCTCCAGGGCGCTGGAGAAGGTGGCGCCGCCGCGTACCCGGTCTTGCAGGTCGGAGAGGACCCGCACCAGGTGGCCCTCCGGGGTCAATTCGATCAAGACCTGCAGCGAGCGGTCCAAGGTCAGACCGGCCTCGATCAGGGTGGCAAGCTCCCGGGTCAGGATGCCGATCTCCTTCTGGTTCAGGCGGCGGCGCCGGGTGCGGCCCAGACGGGCGCGCAGCCCCCCGGCGGAGCGGGTCTCCAGCGGCAGCAGGCCTTGGGCCTGGAGGGCGCTGATGACGGCGTGTTCGTCGGCCGCCTCCAGCTCGCCCTCCACCGCCTCGCCGTCGAGCTTGACCGCTTTATAGAAATATTTGGGCACGGTTGATCCTGAAAAAGGCGATTAAGCCACAATTGAACGCCAATGATCAGCGCGACGGCACAAAGGATGGCTATCGCTGTGCTCTACCCATCGGGAATACCTGTCCGGTCGCTGCGCCTCGATCATAATCCCGGCCACTGCACCGAGTCCGAGGCCGCTGGTCCGCACAGCGGACCCTACGGGCGCAGGGCCGTAGGGTCCGCTGTGCGGACCGGCGACCTCCCACCTGGCCGGGTGGCCGGGGTTATGATCAAGGCCGCTGCGCGGTGTCACGGGTGCCTTCTCCCCGGCTAATCGTCTTCAGCGACCCGCAGCACTTCTTCCACCGTGGTGCGCCCGTCCATGGCCTTGCGCAGGCCGTCCTCGTACATGGTGGCCATGCCTTCGTCCATGGCCACGCGCTGGATCGCGGAGGCGGTGGCGTGGCTCAGCACCAGCTTGCGGATGGTGTCGGTCATCAGCAGCACCTCGGAGATGACCAGCCGGCCGCGGTAACCGCTGCCGTTGCACAGTTCGCAGCCGCCGGGGCGATAGAGCCGGATGGGGCCGGGACCCTCCGGCTGAAAGCGGGTGAAGCGGGCGGCGAGTTCGGGCAGGGCGTCGTAGGGCTCGCGGCAGTGGGGGCAGAGGCTGCGCACCAGGCGCTGGCCCAGGATGCCGTTGATGGTGGAGGTCAGCAGATAGTCCTCGACCCCCATGTCCAAGAGGCGGGACACGCCGCTCGCCGCGTCGTTGGTGTGCAGGGTGGACAGGACCACATGGCCGGTGAGGGCGGACTGCACGGCGATGCGGGCGGTCTCCAGGTCGCGCATCTCGCCGACCATGATGATGTCTGGGTCCTGGCGCACGATGGCGCGCAGGGCCCCTGCGAAGGTCATGCCGATGGCGGCCTTGACCTGGATCTGGTTGATGCCGGGGAGCTGGTATTCCACCGGGTCCTCGACCGTGATGATCTTGCGCTCCTGGGTGTTGAGCCGGGACAGCGCGGTGTAGAGGGTGGTGCTCTTGCCGGAGCCGGTGGGGCCCGTGACCAGCAGGATGCCATAGGGCTGCTCCAGGATCTCGATCAGGCGTTGGCGCGGGGAGCCGTCGAAGCCCAGGGCATCGAAGTCGAACCGCACGCTCTCCTTGTCCAGCAGGCGCATGACCACGCTCTCACCGAACATGGTGGGGACGGTGGAGACGCGCAGGTCCAACTCCCGGCCCTGGACGCGCACCGGGATGCGCCCGTCCTGGGGCAGGCGGCGCTCGGCGATGTTGAGCTTGGCCATGATCTTGACACGCGAGATCACCGCCGCGGTGGAGCGCACCGGGGGGGCATCGACCTCCTTTAGGATGCCGTCGATGCGATAGCGGACCTTGAGCTCATCGGCAAAGGGCTCGATGTGGATGTCCGAGGCGCGGGACTCCACCGCCTTCTGGATCAAGTGGTTGACCATACGGATCACCGGGGCCTCGCTGGCCAGGTCCTTCAGGTGCTCGATGTCCTCGTCGTCGAAGTCGCCGTAGTCGGGCTCGGCATCCGGGTCGGCCTCGGCCTGTTTCTCGTAGAGCCGGGCGAGCGCGAGCTCGATCTCGGAGGGCAGGCCGATGACCCCCTCCACCCGCTTGCCGGCCGCCATGGCGACCGCGGCCAGCACATAGGGGTCCACGGCGTCCGCCACGGCGACGCGCAGGTGCTCATCGTCCTCGGCCATGGGCAGCACCCGGGCGTCTTTCAGGAAGCGCAGGCTGAAGACGCCCTCGGCGACGGGTTCGGAGGGGAACTGCGAGGAGTCGGCCAGGGGCAGGCCCAGGACCTCGCTCGCGGCCTGGGCCATGTCCCGCTCCGAGACCAGGCCCAGGCGCACCAGCATCCGCAGCAGGGGCTCGCCGCCGTCGTCGGCCAGGCGGCGCGCGCGCGCCAGGTCGCCGGGGGTGAGCTTGCCGCGCCCGTGCAGGGCCGCCACGATCCGGGCCTCCGGCGGGCGTTCGGTCGCGCCCGGATGGTCGGCCAGGTCCTTGGTCTCATCGGCGCTCGCATCAGGGGCCTCCGCGAGCGTCGCGGCGGGGGGCGCCGCGGCGGCCGAGGGCTCGTCGAACGGCGGCGGGTCCAGCTCAACCGGGTCCGGCAAGCCGGGGTCGCGATCGTCGCGGGTTCCGGCGATGGCCGGAAAGTCCTCCAACAGGGTCTCGTCGCGCATCACTGGGTCCCCTCGGCACTGTGCACCGCGGCCGGCGCCGCCGCTGGTTCGAGGCGCGGCGCGACGCGTGCCGCAGCGTCCGATTCGTCGCGCCAATCCGGGATCAGGCGCCGCAGCAGGCCCCGCAACTGCGCGGCCGAGCCGTCCTCGCAGGCGCGCCGCAGTTCGGCGAGCCAGTCGCCACCGAGCCCGAGACGGTCGGCCAGCACGGCATGGACGCCCCGGGCGACGCGGATCTTGGGGTGGCTGGTGGGGATCAGGTCCTCGCCGGCGTAGAACAACTCCTCGAAGAGCTTCTCCCCGGGCCGCAACCCCACGTACTGGATCGGGACCTCCCGGCCGGGCTCGCGCCCGGAGAGCCGGATCATCTGCTCGGCCAGATAGCGGATCTTCACCGGCTCGCCCATGTCGAGCACGAAGACCTCGCCGCCGTCGCCGATCACCGCCGCCTGCATGATCAACTGACAGGCCTCGGGGATGGTCATGAAAAAGCGTTCGATCTCCGGGTGGGTCACGGTCACCGGACCGCCGCGTTCGATCTGGCGCCGGAACAGCGGCACCACGCTGCCCGCGGACCCCAGGACGTTGCCGAAGCGTACGGTGATGAAGCGGGTCCCGGCCCCGGACGTGCGCCGTTGGCGGTCAAGCGTCTGACACAGGGCCTCGGCGGCGCGCTTGGTCGCCCCCATGACGTTGGCCGGATTGACCGCCTTGTCGGTGGAGATCAGGACGAAGCGCTCGCAACCCCAGGCACAGGCGG
>Ga0247841_10011427_pt1 | contig 11819 bp, 8 predicted proteins | sample LaCruzMarch2015__2_FD_192410 | JGI IMG/M metagenome (GOLD analysis project Ga0247841, IMG submission 192410) | Freshwater microbial communities from meromictic Lake La Cruz, Castile-La Mancha, Spain - LaCruzMarch2015_18m | ecosystem: Environmental > Aquatic > Freshwater > Lake | place: Spain...
CTACTCGTGGCGGATGGACCTCTTGTTCGGCGCCAGCCATTACAACATGCGGGAAATAGTCGCTCTTTACTGGGAAAACGGAACTATACCTTATGCGTACCACGACTACGTCGAGTGCGGTTGGTATTTTAATGACAATTATCCGAGTATGGATCCGCTCTGGACGTTGTATGAATCCGGCGCCACGGACCTGTGGAAACCGCCGCGATAAGTCCGATGAGGGCCGTGTGCCTGCTTTGACAACTCTTCGTAAAGCAGGATGCGGCGCCTCCGCAAAACAGGGGTAAACGGCATCCTGGCCGGGCCGTGCCTTGTGACGTCCTCACCCCAGCCCTCTTCTAATGTGTAGGGGCGGGTTTCAAACCCGCCCTTGGTTTGGGCTTCTCAAGGATGGGCAAGGTTGAAATCTGCCCATACCCTTCTTGGGGACAGGGCGAGGGGCAAATGTGCCACGATTCAGAGGAACGCTCCACAAGGTCGGCAGGCGCCTCTGTGACTGTAATTCTGCAGAATGATCGTGCGGCTCGGGTCTTGAACCCGCCCTCCGTCCTCAAAGACTAATTAGGGGGCAGGTGAATCCCGCGCCGTACCGCGCGTCGCGGCACGATCACTCCACTTGTGGAACTCTCGATATGAATTGATGTCAGTTGGCCGCAATACGGTCCGCCGACCTGTGTACGGGCGGAATAGTAATCCGGGTCGCTTCCTTGAGGGCTTTGCGGTACAAGAGGCGGGTGTCCTTGAAATGGTCCGGGCTTCCCAGCACCACTATGAGAATGGCGTGGCGGCCGGGTCTGAACTCGGACGCAAGGCAGTGTCCTGCCCGGCACGTGTAACCCGTCTTTCCTCCGGCCAGCGGGAGGTTGTCCCGGAGCAGCTTGTTCGTGGTCCGAACAGTGTAGCTTTCGTCATCAGAGCCGGCTATCACGTGGGACTTCTTCATGCAGATTTCACGGATGGTCTTGTTTTCGAACGCAGCCCGGGCGACTTGAGCGATCTCGCGGGCGGTGGATTGGTTGGAATCGACTTCTACGGATGTTTTCCCCTCTTCAGTGCTCGTCGTCTTTCGGTCTAGGCCGCTCGGAGTATAGAAGACGGTCTGTTTCGCACCCAGTGTTCTTGCCTTTCGGTTCATGGCAGCTATGAACTTCTTCCTGCCGCCGGGAAAAGCTTCAGCCAGGGTTTCGGCACAGTCATTGCCCGAGCCGATGAGCAGTCCGTGGAGAAGATCTTCCACGGTTAAGCGGTCTCCCGGCTTCAAGCCCACTACCGACTTGGGAGTACTCTTGATGTCATCGGGAACCGCGACTCTTTTGTCCAGCGTCAGATGGTCCAGAGTGACCAGGGCGGTCACCAGCTTGGTTAGGCTGGCCACCGGCATTTTTCGGTCCGGATTCCTGGCCAGCAGAGTCTCATTCTTTCCCAGGTCTACACAGTACACGGCTTTGGCCTGAACAGACTGAGCAGCCTGCGAGGGCTTCTTCTTGTGGTTCTTTTTCTTGATGGTCTCTTTCTTGAGGATCGGCTTCTTTTGTACGATGCGAGATTTGTTGTGGCGGTCTTTGGTGCGAGCAGAGGCTTCGGTCCATGAAAGAAGAATCAGGCTGATAATAGCGAGACCAACCGTGAGACAGAAAACGGAAAAACGGTAAGAGATGGGTCTCCCTACGGCATTTATTATCGGTATATGTGTCAAGCTTTTTCCCCTGACAAAATAATCGCTTAATGGGTTAGTTTATAGCACAGATCCGATGATTTGAAAAGCCCTTTTCATTGATGAGCGCCAGGGGATTGGAATGACAGGTGAACGTTAATGGAAATGCAAACCGATTCGTGGAGGCAGGAGTGTGATACCTTTTCCCTTTCAGAGAAGTGATCCGGGGAGGACCTTCCGTGCACAAAGAGGCCACCCCGATCTTACATGTTTGAAACCGCATTTCCACGAAAATCACGTCGTAAGCGCCTCGCTGTCCTGTTCGCCCGTGCGGATTCGGACTGCTCCTTGCATCGGTATGACGACTATCCTTCCGTCTTCATGCTTTCCAGCGGATCCGTGCAGACGCAATGCTTCGATGATTACTTCCGCAAGCTTCGCCGGTGCAGCGATCTCGATCCTCATTTTGGGGACCATATCGGACGGAGTCCCCGGCGCTCCAAAAGATCGACCCCGACCTCTGGACGGAGCAGCCTGCATTACTTCGGATATCGTGATTCCGCCGACGCCGATTTCCTCCAGGGCTTCTTTCACGTCATCCAGCTTGAACGGCTTTATATAGGCTTCGATCAAGACCATGGCGTCTCCGTACGGGGCATGCCTTTCGTGGTCCGGGCACATGACGGTTCACTTGTTCGTGGAAGGAAAACCATTGACTTCCTGCCGAGATCTGCCCTAATCTCATCCGAGGAAGTCTGTCCGTCCGTGACATTTTCCGGTGCCCCCGTAGCTCAGTGGATAGAGCGACGGATTCCTAATCCGCAGGTCGTAGGTTCGATTCCTACCGGGGGTACCAAAAAATGTTCCAAAAATCCAACCGACTACGCAGATCGCAAATGGCTAACTTGTTTTCGCAAAATCACCATTGTGCCAGATTTGTGCCAATGGTTGCCGCAGACACGTTCGGACGCCTGTAGCAAATTAAGCAGCTCCGGTGCCGAATAGTGCGTAGTGATCCTTCCCGATTTGTGCCCAAGAAGGTCCTGTCTGTCCCCGGAGGATACACCTGCAGCGCGTAGCCTTCGACCAAAGGTGTGTTTAAGGTCATGAACACGAACCTTGGGAAGCCCGGTCCTTAATCTTGTCTACCTCCATGCTCTACCGTACATCGCTGAGACCTTCTTGCCTCTGTACGTGATAACATAGTTGGCATGTTCTCCCCTGACCTCGTCAATCACGCTGCTCGCTACCGAATTGAGTACAACCAGACGGTCCTGTCGATTTTTTACTCGCTCACCGGGAATGATGAACACTGATGTGTCCAGTCCAGGAATTGACACTTCCCACGCCCAGCGCAGGTTGCATACCTCTTGGTCCCGCGTTCCGGTATTCACCTTGAAAAGAGCCATCCGCTTCAAATAGAGCGGCAATTCGTCAAATAGTCGCGCTTGTTCATCCCATGACAAGGGGCAGGGCTCCTTTCTATCCGTTGCTCTTAGCAGTTTTATCTTGGGAGCATGTTGCAGCCATGTGAGACCGTTTTCATCCAACCACTCGCCCGCAGCGAGGTTCAAGATATGTCGCACCGTCTGAAGAACAGTGTTGATGGCACGATTTCTCACGCCTGTCTTCTTTCGCGCCCCTATGAATCCTTGCAATGAGCCCATATGAACCGCTTCCAACGGCAGATCGCCGATATGAGGATCGAGATACCTCAGTTGTCGTACATCTTCCCTAATCGTGACCTTGGTTGCCTCGTCGAGGTACTTGATCGCACCCTGACGAAACGTTCGCTTTGCCCGTACACCATAGACTTCCGCATTTCTGATCTGCTCCATGGGTTGTGCTAAGTATCTTTCCGCTTCCGCGAGGTTGTTCGTTCCAGTGCTTTCTCGAATTCGGTGACTTCCGATTGTTTTCCAAATGTACCATGTTTCTCCACGTTTTCTGAGCCCTGGTGGAACCTTTGGTCCCATGGTGGCTTTCCTCCCATGGCCTTCCCAGGACGCCCGTTGCGATTCTTATATTGATCGATCCACGCGTCCAGGTCAAGACGGTCAAAGGCTACCCCCTGCTGCCAATTGTGAAACGCCTTGTTTCTCCCGTCTCCCTCGATGCGGTCCTTGAACCACTCGCCTTTCAGTGGTGGCAGATAATCCCCGTGGGAGAACAGTAACAAGGGCTTCCAGCAGGTCATGATCTTGCGGGGAAACACCGTGTCAGGAGGGGTCCCGTTCATCACGACCGCTGTCCATACGTACTGGAGATGTTCGCCGACCAGACGCATGACCTCGGGTAGGTAATAGTTCCCTGAGTAGGTGACCAAAATCCTCCCCGGTTTAAGCGCCCTGGCAGCGAACCGGCTGAGGTCTTTCCATAAGGGAAGGTGAGCCTTCCCATAAGGAGGGTCGGTTACGATTAAGTCCACCGAACCAGTCTGAATGAGTGGCTCGCGAAGCGCTTCCCGAAAATCTCCACGTACGATCCTGACTCGCTCCTCTTCATTGGTCATCTCGGCCAATCTGATAGCCGACTCCCTTTCCTCACACCGGGCCTTGTCCCGTATCTGCTTCACCTCGTCCACGGAATAGGCGAGTTCCAGCTCAATCCGGGCTCTGTCGAAATGAACAAGGCTGTGCATATGCCTTGAACAAGGCGACTGCGGACTCAAGATTTCTCTGGCGCTTCGTTCCATTTTTACACTTCGGCAAACCGGAAATTCGTTAACAAAGGAGCGAGTCTGTCACCCCCTCCCAGGTAGTGGGCAAGCCTTCAGCCATGCAACGAGTTCTTCATCAGTCTGACCGGAGTACCGTCGTCCTTACCGAGTTCATGACCGGACGAGCAGCGGAATCTATAAACATCCCCCTTGTCCAAATCTCGCTCATGGCTTAGCGCAACAACAGGATCGACGCCCGGCGTGTCAGATACGCACACCGCCACTACACTCCTCACGAACTCCAAGCCGATCTCTACTCTATGACGTTCCGGTGAACCGCACTTCGGGCATTGGAAAGGCAGTGTGGTCCAGACTTCGCCATTAGCTTTTCCCCATTTGATCAGGGAATCAGGACTGCCTACCGGACCGCCGCATGAACGGCACCAAATTTCAAGATTGCAGCCGTGGCTATCCAGGGAAGTATCAGAACATCCGATCTCGCCCTTGCTCGTAGTTCCTAAGATCGGGGATCCAGCGAACATGTCGAGATCCAAGAGGCTTAGTGTATCCTCGCCGCATTCAGGGCAAACACATCGGTAGAAAACCGGCAGGTTTGCGCTATCCACTGTCGTAGGCTCTTCGGCCTCACCCCACAAATTATTGTGAAATTCTTCCACCATGTTATGCCTCCTTTGTTTGTGAGTTATGTGGTTTGGAGATCTGTGCTCACGGGCCACCTTTCTCAGAGGTAAACCCGCAGCACAGTCCTGGCCGGAGGGACCTCTCAACATACCTCCGCCTGCGCCCCGTACTTGTTAGAAGTGATTGCAAAACTTACATTTCGGATCATAACCGTCTGAAATCATGAAGCCAGAACGTCGGGCGAACCGGTATTGCAACCGCTTCTAGAAGTTTGATAAAGTCCCGATTATCTTCGGCAAGTTACCTTTTCAACCCGGGCAAGTTTTCAAAAAGATTGACAGAAGATTAGATTCGTAACGGGAAGGCAAGGTTGTAGTAGGTTACCGAGAAGCCCTCAGGACCGTACGAGAGTGCGATCTCGCCGTCTTCGAGACACTCCCCATGGAACTTGCCAAGAAATGGAGCGAGGAGTCTATTGTTGGGGCCGGCAGGCGGATGACCCCAATCCACGTCGAAAAAATGAAAGTAGCGAGAGCTGTGACCATTCTCCAATGTGTCCATCAACAGTAAATTTTCAGAATCCATCGCCATATGATTTGGGACAATGTCCTGAATCCAGCCCATGTTGTGCTTTCTCAGCTCAACGGCCAGCGCTTCCAGGTCGGAGAGCCCTCCCAACTCAGGATTCAACTGATTGGGGTCAACCACATCATAGCCGTGGAGGCTGCCCTTAACGGCTTTGAATATGGGAGAAGCGTACAGGTCGGATATACCCAGGTCCGCCAGGTAGGGAATGACTGGCTGCGCGGCCTGAAAGCCGAACGCAGTACTGAATTGAATCCGATAGGTCGCGGTTGGGATATTCATGAGAGACTTCCCGGTCTTCTATCAATTTGCAGGTTAGCTGTTTATGGGGCATATGGGCACCCGCAGCAAAAAGTTCTCGGCCAAGACCGCGTAATGGCGTAGCCATTCCTGCGAGTTTTGGTCGCCCAGGCCGGCTTTCTCTTTCAAGTTGGGGCAATGGGCGTGAAGGATCTTGTAGCAGATGTTTTGGGTTTTCCAGAGATTGACCTCGAACGGCAGGGTCCGGACTAGTTGTGCAGCCTTATTCAACCTCTCCATGCGAGAAAGGTCGTCGGGTTGTTCGAGCAGTTGTTCGGCGAGACGCTCAATGTTGCCTGCCAGGAGCAATCCGAGAGCTGTCGCATCCAGAGTTGCGCCGGCCAAACGAGCTTCTTCCAGAAGAGGTTGAACGACTTCGGGTTCAAGTCCCTCCCCTTGAAGCGCCCCACGAAGCTTGGCATTCAAGCATAACTCCGCTGCCAAAGCCAGGCCCTTGGGCAGTGGCGCGCCGGCCCCTTTCAGAAAGCGAATCAAGGGAGCATGGTGCTCGTATAGCGAGCCGTATGCAGCTTCAGCCTCTCTCAGAGTCGGCTCCATGATCATGTTCAGGACTTTTCGTCGCTCATCGGCAAACAACGAAGTCAGAGAGTACGTAGACGTCCCGAAGTGCTTACCCAGCAAAAGTATTGTCTTCGGAAAGTCAGCTATGGCGAAAGCCCCTGAAATCTCTTTGACAAGTGCTTCATATTTTTGCGCTCCCTGATAATCACCCGTGCCGCAGGCGATATTGTGATCACCAAGGTGTAAAACGCCAAAGCACAAGCTTGTGGATATGCGCGTAACTTTTGAAGTGACCTTTGCACGTCCGATTACAAGCTTTGTGCTTCCTGCCTGAAAATTGCGGTAATCCTCCATGACGGCAGAATACGAATAGATCGAGCCGCGTTCACCGTTGTCCTGGAACAGCGAGCTTATGGCATAGTGGGCGCCAACATTTTTCAGGTCTAGCATGGCAGGTCTGACGAATTTCTCATAAATTCTGCGGCCGTCACTGTGCTCAGGGATGTTGCTCCTGGCAAGTTCAAGACGTTCGAGAAAGCCAGGTTCGAAGGCCTCGCTAAAAAGCTGGTCGGCCAACTGAAGAACTCTGCCGGCATACTGTATGACCTGAACCGTCTCAATCCCCGAAAGCTCGTCAAAGAACCAACCACAACTTGTGTACATGAGCATTGCGTGGCGTTGGAGCTCCATGAGCTTCAGGACAATGATCTCGTCATCGGAGTTGAATGGCCTGGTCGCGTGACGGCTCATAAACGCACTGACTCGGTCGGGTGATCGATCCACGATGATGTCGATGTAGTCGTCTCGAGCCGCCCACGGATCGGTCAGAAACTGTCCGGCCAATTGTTCATAAGCCGGGTTAACGGCATCTCTGAGCCAGTCCAGTGCCGCACGCAGGGGGGCTCGCCAAGCCTGGTTCCAACCGGAGTTGCCTCCGCTGTTACATCCGCAATCCGACCGCCAACGTTCTATTCCGTGAATGCAGCTCCACGAGCTGTTTTCAAAGATTTCCACTTCGTGCGTCGGTGGATGACCTTCCAGGTACTGGCCATAATTTGTCAACTGCGCAGGCCCGTTGAACTCAATGTCATGGAGCGCGCGAGCGAGGGCCATGTCGCCGCCGCGATGATGATGCCCGTAGCTTTCGCCATCCGTTGCGATGTGGACGAGGCGAGGAGACGAATGGTCGTCGGGGAACGCGGACAGCAGCCTGTTGGCGAACGCCTCTCCGTTGTCGAGCAATCTTTCAAATGCTAGAGCCTGTGAAATGGGACCGTCGTAAAAGAACAGATTCATGACGCGGCCTGACGGGAGCGATACCCGGTAGGGAATTCCAGGATCGATTCTTCCACCACTCACGTCTTGCCATTTATCGCCGTCAATGGGCCGAACCCGCTGTGCCTGACTGGGGGCAAGTATGGCAAATCCGATTCCGTGTTGCGCCATAATATCCAGGGTCTCAAGATCTACAGCCGTCTCTGGGAGCCACAACCCTTCCGGATTACGTCCGAAGCGATACTCAAAATCTTTTATTCCCCAGATAATCTGGGTCTTCTTGTCACGGCTGTTGGCCAACGGTAGGATCATGTGATTGTAAGCTTGGGCCAAAGCAGATCCATGACCTGAGAATTTCTCTGCGCTCTGCCTGTCTCCCTCCAGAATTGCCTCATACGCGTCGGTGGCATATTTCTCCATCCAGAGCAAGAGAGTTGGACCAAAGTTGAAGCTCATGCCGGCATAATTGTTCACCAGTTGGACGATTCGTCCTTCCGGGTCCCAGAGTCTTGACACTGCGTTTGCAGCATAGCATTCAACTGAAATTCGCTCGTTCCAGTCGTGGTACGGGAACGCCGAATCTTGGATCTCAATTGCTTCCAGCCACGGGCTTTCCCTGGGAGGCTGATAGAAGTGGCCATGAATACAAATGAATCGGTCCATGATCTAGCCTTTCTGTTGGAAATAGGGGGCCAGTAGGACGTCCGGTTAGCTATTCTTCAGGATCGTCCTCGGCGAGGGTCTTGACCCAACATCTGAGAACTTCGGCCACGCTCCACGCCTGTGCAATGCAACCTCTCGGGGTATGCGGTTCCTCGGCGTCAAATATCTCGCTGATGAAGCCGATGCCGGCATGGTCCAATTCCGGTGCGAACCTGCGCACCAACCGCCGCGCACCTGCTTTGTCTTCGGGATGCAGTTTCAGCCATGCGTCAATGTACGGGCCTATCAGCCATGCCCAGACCGTACCTTGATGATATGCTGCATCTCGAGAGCGAAGATCACCGCTGTAGGTCGGCTTGTAATCCGGATGATCCCTAGACAGCGATCTGAGTCCAAAAGGAGTGAGCAGCCGTTCCGTGACCGCATTCATAACGCTCTCCCACCGTGAACGCTCAAGAATAGGATAAGTCAGAGAAATTGAGAGGACTTGGTTGGGACGGCATGCCGGATCATCGCCATCACGCCCGTCTACCACGTCATACAGGTAACCCCCCTCCGATTGCCAGAAGCGATCGTTGAAAGAAGCATAAGCCCGACCGGCATGGTCCGCCAAATGAGCTGCCGCTTGACTTCCTTGTTCTTCCGTAACCCATGTTTCTAGCAATTTCAGCGCGTTATACCACAGTGCGTTGATCTCCACCGCTTTGCCGGCTCTCGGCGTTACGACCCAATCGTCAACCTTCGCGTCCATCCAGGTGAGCTGATAACCTTCTTCTCCTTGAGAAAGAAGGCCGTCGGCGGGATCCACTTTAATATTAAAGCGGGTGCCTCGAATATGATGATCCACTATGTCCAGCAGCTTGGGAATGAGCAGCCGGAGGATGGCGCGGTCTTTGGTAATTTCGATGTATCGCCCAATTGCATGGAAAAACCAGAGAGTCGCGTCGGCAGTGTGGTACAAGCCCCGCTTTTCGCCCTCAGGGAACATATTGGGGATGAGTCCGTCCCGGATGTAATGAGCAAAGGTGCGAACAATGGAACCCGCCTCGATATAGCGCCCCGTAGTCAAGGTGAGCCCTTCGAGGCTGATCATGGTGTCGCGCCCCCAGTCTGTGAACCAATGGTAACCTGCTATGACGCTAGAGATGTCGTACCCGGCGGCTTGTGTTCGAGCAGCGTCCTCCTTGCGCCCCGCGGGTTTGATGACAAATTGATCTGCGGCAAGGACCAGTTCCGCCGCTCTCCCCGTGCGGGCTGCGGGATGGGCCAAGCTGACGAGATGCTCTCGGCGCCGCTTCTCGGCCTGAAAGGCTTCTTCGGGCTTCAACGCAAACATCGTCTCCCAACTATGGCTCGACGCGACCAGTGCCACATCCTCATTTTCTTTGAGATCAAGGTTGAAACGTCCGGGACTCCAAAGATTGCCTTTGCTACTGTAACCGCGCCTTTCTTCCATCCAAAAAACGACTGGCTGAACCGTTCTGGTGTCCACGTGGAAAGCCGGTCCTTGTCCATGAAGGGCAATGCGGAGAGGCGGTACGGAGCCACTTGAGCGAATTTCGTAACGATTGCCACCGAAGAGAGTAATTGAGTAATTGTCCCCGACGGGAGTATCCGGGGGAGCTTCGTGCATGCGGAAGTTTACGGTCGGGGATAGTCCCAACCGCACCGGCCCCTCGCCGGACAACATGCGGTATATGATGTGCACACTATTCTGCATGTGGGGGAGTACCAATCTCTTCTCAAGGACGAAATCACCTCTTGTGTAGAGCCAGACCGGCAGACCTAATTCCAGCCGAAATTCCGACAGGATCGGTGGACCGCAAAACTGAGGCTGGCTGCCCACTTTGCTTTCACCACCAAGTCGTACGCATGCTCCATCCGGAAGAACAATTTCCTCCGCCAAATCACTTAACATTACCACTCGCCCCCAGGGAGCCGGAAGCGCAGAGATCAGGAGCCCGTGATAGCGCCATGTTTGGACACCCGACACCGTGCCTGAAGCATAGCCACCCAGTCCGTTTGCCACAAGCCATTCGCGTGCGAGCAACATTTCGGTTTCGACCACATCTTCCTTACGCCAGGGAATTCTGCGTACCAAATCGGTCATGAACAGCCTTCTCCAGTTTCCCTGGGCCCCAAGACCACTGCGGCGTGACCTGGGATATACCAGTTGTCAATGGTGTCCATCGGTGGAGTTCCGGAGCCCCCGTACTTTGGATTTTCGCTCGACCAAATGATTTCCCAACGCATGGATTCCGGCGGGGCCAGCAAAGGTTCCGGCGCGGGGTCAAGGCGCAAGTCCAAGCCAAAATTCACCACCAGCAATCTGTCATCTCCATTTTCTCCGAAGAAGCGTAGAACGAGGGCTTCCGGCCCTAAGACAGCGCCGTCCAGTCCGCGATGTCGCTGAGCACGAAACACGGGTTCTTCGAGTCGCAATTTTATCAAGTCGCGATGCAGCGCGTAAACTCCCGCGTGGCGCTGCCGTTCGGAGATGTGAAGTTTTGATTGTCTGAACAGAGCGGGGTCCGCGGGATCGGTAAGGAGAGGGTTCATATCGGGTGCGGCAAGGCTGTCAAACTGCTCAAGGAATTCGCCTCTACCCTGACGGACTTTTCTCGCCAATCCTTTCTCATGGTCCGCAAAAAAATGAAAAGGGCTTGATGCTGCGAACTCCTGTCCCTGGAACAACATCGGAGTGCCAGGACCCAACAGCATGAGAGCGGTCACGGCCCGGTAGCGCCCTGAGCTCGTTAGCATATGGCATCGCAACCCTCCAGCGGAGTTGGCAATCTGATCGTGGTTCTGCATGAAGGTGATGAACGCCTGCGGTTTGAGATCCAGACAGGGAGTGCCCCGACGTTTCTTTTGATGTTTATACCACTGGCCCTGAAACAGGTAGCCCCATTTGGCCGCGGAAATAAATTCCTGTGGAGATCCAAGGTAATCCGTATAATACGCTTGGTTACGCCCTGTAAGAGCCACCATGGCGCTGTGGTGGAAATCATCGTTCCATAGTGCGTCCATGCCGTACCCGCCCTGATCGTTTGGCCGAGCCAGCTTCACATCTTGCGATTCATTTTCTGCCACCAGAACAACGGATCGCTTGCCCGCAGCTCCTCGCACATGCCGAGTTATGGCTGCGAGAATATGTTCCGATGATCGATCATAGATATTCTGAGTGGCATCCAATCGCAAACCGTCGAGATGGAATTCTTTAATCCAGTAGACCGAATTGGAAATGACAAAATCTCTCACAGCATCGGCGCCGTCCCCGTCAAAATTGATCGCGGTTCCCCAGTCCGTCTGATAACGATCAGTAAAGTAGTCCTTGGAGAATTTCGGCAAATAATTGCCGTCAGGGCCAAGGTGGTTGTAGACGACGTCAAGGATTATGCCCATTCCCAGCGAATGGGCCTTGTCCACGAATCCGCGAAAATCGTCAGGCCGTCCGTAAAGATGCGTCGGAGCAAAGAGGTCCACGCCGTCGTATCCCCAGCCGAAACTGCCTGAAAA
>Ga0247841_10011428_pt1 | contig 11818 bp, 13 predicted proteins | sample LaCruzMarch2015__2_FD_192410 | JGI IMG/M metagenome (GOLD analysis project Ga0247841, IMG submission 192410) | Freshwater microbial communities from meromictic Lake La Cruz, Castile-La Mancha, Spain - LaCruzMarch2015_18m | ecosystem: Environmental > Aquatic > Freshwater > Lake | place: Spain...
GGCAGGAGGTATTATGCTGCGGAATTTCCTTATCACTAATATTATTTACGAAAAAGATAAAATAAGCAACTCGGTGGTGGTGACCGGGGAAATATCAAACAGGTCCGGGAAAGATTACAACGCCGTAGTTTTCAGGTTGGTATTGTTCGTCAGGGAGAAGCCGGTAGGGCATACTATGATGACCATAAACGGCTTCAGCAATAACGAAACAAAGACGTTTTCGAAGCTTATAAGAGAAGCCGACTTCAGGTATATCACTCAGTCGGCCAGGACCGAAATAATCCCGGAAAGTGCTTATTAAGAAAAGGTGCGGCTAGATGAAAAAAATCATCAGGCTGGCAGTTTTTTCGGTGCTGCTGGCTGTCGGTTTGTATTTTGGCCGCAACTGGCTGGCGGTCTATTATTGTAATCAGGGGAGCATTGACTATAACCGTGGTGCCTATAAAGAGGCGGCCGGGTCTTTTAAGAAATCACTAGCGATTAATTCTTCCGTCGCCATGGTCCATTATAATTTGGCCTGTGCCTACAGGGAAATCAATATGGCGGATAAGGCGATAGAGGAATACCGGAATACAATCCGTATCGACCCCAAATACGCCCGTGCTTATATAGGCCTAGGCAAGTTATACTGGGAAGACAAAAGGTACGAAGAAGCCTTAACCCTGCTTAAGCAGGCGGCAGCCAAGCTTCCCTATAGCCAGGAAATCGAAAAGTTATCCGACGCCATTTCTTTCGAGTATATGACTTATTGTTTGGACAAAGGTATAGATGTGTTTTTATCCGGCAACCAAAAGAAGGCCCGGGATTTGTTGAATAAGGCGCTGGAGATAAGGCCGGATTTCGCTTATGCGCATTACACGTTAGGCTACTTTTATTACGCTGAAAATAATCGTAAGGAAGCGGAAGAGGCGTTGAATAGAGCGATACAGGTAGATCCCCGGTATTGGCCGGCATATAAACTTTTAGGCGATATGTGTATGGAAAAGGGAGACTACAAAGAAGCGGTTACTAAATACAGCGTGGCTTTAAATTTAAACCGTGGAAGCGCCAGCGTTAACAATGATCTGGGCCTGGCGTTGATGCAGGTGGAGCATTACAAAGAAGCAGCCGGATATTTAAAAGAAGCGCTCAGGCTGCAACCGGGAAACCTTGATATTCAATGCAGCCTTGCCAATGTATATAAGGATATGGAGTCATTCGGCCAGGCAGCGAGTGAATATGAAAAGATAATACTGCGCAAGCCCGATTATCCCAATGTGCATAATGACCTGGCGGATAGCTATAAAAAACTGGGCAGAAAAGATGAGGCGCTTGCGGCATATCAGAGAGAAATAAATATTTCGCAGAAGAAACTTTTAACCAGCCCTAATAGCGCCGTCACCATCAACAGCCTGGCTTATGCTTACAATGGGATAGGGAGTTATAAAGAAGCAGAAGGGGCTATCCATAGGGCCCTGGCTCTGCAGCCTGGTTACAGGGAAGCTTATTTGACCCTGGCTAAAATCCAGGAGAATGCCGGCAATAATACCGAGGCGTTAGCCTCGTTAGCCAAAGCCAGGTTTTTATCCAGGGAAACAGGTTTTATAGACAGGGATATCGCCAGGATCAAAAAAGAGTCCCTGCAGGCGTTTAAGAATAAGACGTCATTTTTGCCTTCGGATATAGTTTATTTGAAGAATGGACGGCGGCTGGCGGGCGTGATAAAATCAGAAAACGGGGAAGAGGTGGTTTTAGAGGCGTATGCGGGGAATTCTTCGGTGACAACCAAATTGCCTCGTGGAGAAATCGAACGCATATTCAGGTCCTCCAGTACCGCTAATTAACGCGGCTGAAAAACAGGAGAAGGCCATGGATTTCATTCAATTAAAAACGCAAATTAAGAATGTAGTTTTTGAGTCGGTCCGGGCAGATTACGAGGATTACTTTGAAGCAGTTGTAACAAGAGAGAAGTTAGATGAGCTTAGCCTTAACCTGGAAAGAGGGCTTGGTGCTCCGGCATGGCCTTCAAAAAACAGATTGGCATCCCAGGTGCAAAAAGCAATTGACGAATTTGGCGGGATCCGTTCCGGCCAAATCCTCTACTGGGGGAACCAGGAAAAATTTTCTCTATTTGCCATGCTTTGGCCCTGGCAGGACGCAGAGCATATCACTTTAAAGATGGCAACGAAATGATTTTTAAAAAGATTAAATAAAGCCTATTTTTGTGGTAATATTCTATATTATTAGCATAACGCGTTTCGGGGTGTAATATGATTATAACAGAGCAAAAACCGTTTCAGGAAATTATAGATAGCCTGAAAGATCAGGCCAATGTGTTTTTAGTAGGTTGCGGCGAATGCGCGACTACATGCAAAACAGGAGGGGAGCCGGAATTGCTCAGGATGAAGGAGCAGTTAGAAGCCCAGGGTAAAGTAGTCCTGGGGATGTGTATCCCCAGCGCACCCTGCGTGGCAGCCCAGATAAAAACGGAATTAGCTAAGAACATGAAGATCCTGCGTGAGGCGGATGCGATTTTAGTTTTGGCCTGCGGCCTGGGAACGCAATCGGTAAAAGAAAATAACAGGATGGAGCAGGCTGTTTTACCCGGGTGTAATACTTTATTCGGCGCGGTCGTGGACTCTCAGGGCAGCTTTATTGAAAAATGCTCCATGTGCGGGGAGTGCGTGCTGGATGTCACCGCCGGTATCTGTCCTATTACGCTTTGCGCCAAGGGCCTCTTAAACGGCCCCTGCGGAGGAATGAACAAGGGCAAGTGCGAGGTGGATAAAGATAAGGATTGCGCGTGGGTCTTGATTTATAATGAACTGGATAAAAAGAAAAAACTTGATGCGCTGCGGGTCATCCGGGAACCGAAAGATTTTTCAAAAACAACCAGGCCGCGCAAAATAATAGTAGGGAAATAGGCGATCAAATGGCAGAACAACCATATTCAGACAAGGTCATGGACCACTTTAATAATCCCAGGAATGTGGGAGAGATCCCCGATGCCAGCGGGATCGGCAGCGTTGGGAACCCTATCTGCGGCGATGTTATGCGCATGTATATCAAGATAGAAAACGGGGTTATTGTGGATGCCAAGTTTAAAACCTTTGGTTGCGGCGCGGCCATCGCCACTAGTTCCATGGTCACCGAAATGGTTAAGAATAAAACTATCGCGGAGGCATTGAAGATATCCAATAAAGCGGTTGCAGAGGCCTTAGGAGGGTTGCCGGCGGTCAAGATGCACTGTTCTGTGCTGGGAGAAGAGGCGCTTAAGGCAGCGATAGCCGATTATTACAAAAAACAGGGTAAAGATCTTTCATCCGACAATGTTGACAAAGAGAAAAATCCGTAGTAAAATTAAAGCTAGACTAGTATCACAAAAAGAAAGGGATAGGAGTCGAAAAAGCAGATTAATCAAAGACGCGCTTTTTCGCGCGCCGGTTTTTAAAAAAGTAAAGAGAGTGATGTTCTACATCGCCTTTGGCGGCGAGGTTGACACAACAGATATGATAAAAGAAGCTCAAAAGCTAGGTAAGATAATCGTGGTGCCCGTTTGTAAAAAAAATAGAATAATCAAAGCTTGTTTATTAGGTAAAAATTCAAAACTCGCAAGAGGGCCTTACGGGATTTGGGAACCGGTGGTACAGGAGTGTATAGACTTAAAGCACCTGGACCTTGTGGTTGTGCCGGGGATCGCCTTTGATAAAAAAGGCAACCGTTTGGGCCGCGGGAAGGGCTACTACGACCGTTTTTTAAAAAAACTCCCCAAGAAAACTACTTCTATCGGACTGGCATTTGATTTCCAAATCTTACCTTTTGTACCCGCCAAAGTTCACGATGTGAGCGTCAATAAAATCTTTTTTGCTTAGCGAAACAAAAGCAGGCTTATACAACGATAGCAAACGCAAGTTCTATACTTGAATTTGGTTCGCGCAGCGGCCTGTGCTTACTCGCTGTGCTCGTTTATTAAGTCGCATGCTCATTAAAGGAGGCTGATTAGACATGTGGAATATAGTAGTGTTTGCAGTAATTGCTTCGGTTGCACTATGCATGGGATATTTACTCAGAAGATATGTGGCTGAGAAAAAGTTACACGATGCCGAAACAGAGGCAAGGCATATTTTAGAACAAGCTAAAAAAGAAGGCCAGGACCGCCGCCGGGAAGTTGAACTGGAGGCCAAAGATCTCCTGTACCGGATGCGCCAGGATTTTGAACGCGAGACCAAGGACAGGCGCCAGGAGATATCTAATCTGGAAAAGAGGCTGACTCAGAAAGAAGAAAACATCGACCGCCGCCTTGACCTTTTAGAGGTCAAAGAAAGAGAAATCAACCAAAGAACGCAGAATTTGGTAAAACAGGAAGATGCCATAAAGGCAAAGGATAACCAGCTGCATATGCTTATTGCCGAGGAAAAAGAAAGGCTGCAAAAAATATCTTCTTTGTCTGCTGAAGAGGCAAAGCATATTTTGCTTAACCGCCTCAATGAGGAGTTGAACGTCGAAAAAGCGGTCTTAATAAAAAGAGAAGAAGAGGAATTACGCAGTACCGTGGATAAGAAGGCGCAGGAAGTAATAAGCCTGGCCATACAGAGATGCGCTGCGGAACACGCGGTGGAGTCTACGGTGAGCGTAGTAACCTTGCCCAGTGATGAGATGAAAGGCAGGGTCATCGGAAGGGAAGGAAGAAATATCCGGGCGCTGGAGATGGCCACCGGGGTTGATGTCATAATCGACGATACTCCTGAAGCAGTGACATTGTCCGCTTTTGACACCGTGCGCAGGGAGATTGCCCGTTTAAGCCTGGAGAAACTTATCTCCGACGGAAGGATCCACCCGGGGAGAATCGAAGAAATAGTTGAGAAGACCAAGAAGGAGATGGACGAGAAGATACGCGAAGAAGGGGAACGGGCAGCGTTTGAGGCAGGGATTAACGGTTTGCATCCGGAGCTGATAAAACTTTTAGGCCGGTTGAGATACCGCACCAGTTTTGGGCAGAACGCCCTTCAGCATTCAAAAGAAGTTTCCTTTCTTTTAGGGGTGATGTCTTCAGAGATAGGGCTGGATTTTAAACTGGCCAGGCGTATCGGCCTGTTACACGATATAGGCAAGGCAGTCGACCACCAGGTTGAAGGCACGCATGCCAAGCTGGGCGCGGATTTAGCCAGGAAATTTAATGAGTCGGCGGAAGTAGTCCACGCCATCGAGGCTCACCATGAAGAGGCCCAGCCACAGAGTTTATACGCGGTTTTAGCTATAGCCGCTGATGCCATCAGCGCCGCCAGGCCGGGTGCCAGGCGTGAGACGCTGGAAACCTACATTAAGAGATTAGAGAAACTGGAATCCATTGCTAATTTGTTCAAGGGCGTGGAGAAATCTTTTGCCATACAGGCCGGACGGGAGATCCGCGTAATCGTGCAACCTGAAAAGATTTCAGACAGCGATGCTATCAATTTAGCCAGGGATATCCGTAAAAAGATAGAAGAAGGGATGGAGTATCCCGGACAGATAAAGGTAACGGTTATCCGGGAAACCAGGGCGATTGAATTTGCCAAATAATTTAAACCCATGAAAATAATATTTCTTGGCGACATAGTCGGAAGTCCGGGTCGGGAGGCGGTAAAAATGCTCCTGCCGGGATTAAAAAAAGAATATGCCCTCGATTTTGCCATTGCCAACGCGGAGAACGCCTCAGGCGGCTCGGGCATCACTCTTCAGGTTGCCGAAGAATTATTTGCCTCGGGACTGGATGTGCTTACTTCCGGCGACCATATCTGGAAGAAAAAAGAGATCATTGAGCTTATTAATAAGGAAGGGCGTATTTTGCGGCCGGTGAATTTTCCTCCGGGCTCTCCGGGCAACGGTTATGCAATATTTAAAACCAAAAAAGGCCAGAGCCTTGGCGTGATCAACGTCAACGGCAGGGTGTTTATGGAAGCGCTGGATTGCCCTTTCCGTACCTCTACTAAAGCCCAGGAAGAGTTGAGCAAAGAAACAAAGGTGATTATCGTGGATATCCACGCCGAAGCGACTTCGGAGAAAGTTGCTTTAGGCTGGTTTTTCGACGGTAAAGTATCGGCAGTATTGGGGACCCACACTCATATTCAGACAGCAGATGAAAAGATTTTGCCGAACGGCACCGCTTATATTACCGATGTCGGTATGACCGGGCCTTATGATTCGGTCATAGGCAGAAGAGTAGAAGATGTTTTGCAGAGGTTCCTTACTTCCATCCCGGTGAGATTTGAGGTAGCCAGTGAGAACATACAACTGCACGGGGTGGTTTTGGATATTGATGAAGATACAGGTAAGGCAAGGTCTATCGTAAGAATACAGAAAAAGCTTTAAAATGCAGAAATTAACCGGATATTTGTTTGCCCTCGCTGCCTGCTGTCTTTTTTTTGCCGGCCAAGCCTTTGCCCAGGACAGCGTTGTGGAGTTTACTTTAGATGTTTCTTCCCGCACCGTCCCTCTCCCCGCGGTTTTTAAGCCCAATATTGATTTAAGCGGGCGCGGTTATCATCGCGCGATTACCTGGCCGCAGAATCTGGCGGCAAAAAAAGTCCTGGATGCCTGGGCCGGTGATATCGGCTTTCCGGGGATCTATCGCATCCAATATAATCTTTGGGAGATAAATCAGCTGGCTAAATTTAAAGACCTGCAGGACCAGCTATTAGGTAATTATGAAGATGTAATCAAGAACATCAGTAATTCAGGCGGCATAGTCATTTTAGATATATTCGGCACGCCCGCCGGCCTGGGAAAAGTTTTAGATAAAAAAAGCCCTCCTTGGGATTTAAAGGCATTCAAAGAATTAATCAAGAGCCATATAAGAGATTTAAGCTGCAACAAAAAATATAATGTCTGGTATGAGGTTTGGAGCGCGCCTGATTTAGATGATTTTTTCTTAGGCAAGAAGCAGGAGTACATGAGCCTGTATAAGGTAGTTGCCGAGGCAGTAAAAGAATTAGAAGAAGAAACAAAGATGCATATACCTGTAGGCGCTCCCAGCGTAAGCTGGTGGTTTCAGAATTTAAATGGCAACACTATAATTACTCCGGAAAGAAGCCTCATTTATGAACTTATCAAGTTTTGCTACAGCTATCACCTTCCTCTGGATTTTATCACCTGGCATGGTTATTCTACCAGCCCCGGCATAGAGCACGAGGCTACCATATATAAAAAGACAGCGGTCAACCTTATCCGCGATTGGCTGACCTATTTCAATTTTGACAGAAATATTCCGTTAGTGGTGGATGAATGGAATTATGACAGCGGAGCCAATGTTTTGCCGGAAAGGCAGGAAAATGCTTATATCTCTGCCAGCTATGTCCCCAGCCGCCTGAAAAATATGTATGAAGCGGGCGTTAATTACCAGCTTTATTTTTGCCTGGAGGATTTTTTCAACAAAAAGGAGGGTGTAACCAGGAACGTAGGAGCATTCTGGTTCAACCTGGAAGCCTCCGAATATAAAGGAAGTCCCAAGTCCGTATATAATGTCTTTAAAATGCTCTCTCGCCTGGGGCCGGATATGTTTTTGGCTCCGGCAAAAGTCAACGATGAATTCGTGGGGATAATTGCCACAAAGACCCAGGACGGCATCGCGCTGGTTATTTATAATTATATTGACCCGGAGTCGGGCAGGAATTATTTGTCTAATAATATCGCCAGCTTAAACGAAGCGGAGAGAAAATCGCTTTTGAATCTTGTCACTACAAACAGGATTGCCAAAATTTTCAGCCGGGAATTAGAGATTTCCAGCTTACGCCCGTCTAAGAAAGAGGAGGCATTGCTGCTGAAGGCCCGGGAGTTAAATGACCGGGCGATTAAATCCAAGGCTTCTTTGCGTAACCTCAAATTAACCATTAAAAATATACAGGAAGATTATTTATACCAGAAATTTATCGTAGATTCCTCCTGCAATGTTGAATGCGAATTCACACCGGCCGAAAAAAAGGAAGTGCGCGCCGCAGATATTTATGAGGAGACGATTTCCTTAAAACCGTATTCGGTGAATATGATAATATTTAAGAAGAAGCTAAAAGAACCGGAGGCTCTGCCCGTTGAGGCCAAAGAAGCAGCAGTCCCCAAGATAATTTCTGAGGGTAGCGGCGCCGATAAATCGCTGAATATTAAAGAGGAGGCCCCTAAAATTAAAGCCGCTCCGGATGCGGCAGGCTTCCCGGATAATGGAGAATTTTAGTGATGCAGGAGCAGCGCGTCTATACCGTTTCAGAAATCACCCAGGATATAAAATTAATTTTAGAGACTAGTTTTGGCGAGGTTTGGCTGGAGGGAGAAGTTTCTAATTTCAAGGCCGCCACCTCGGGCCACTTTTATTTTTCGTTAAAAGACGAAACAGCGGTTATAGCGGCAGTAATGTTTATCCGGGCAAATAAAGACCTTAAGTTTAAGATTGCCGACGGGCTAAAGGTGATCTGTTTCGGGAAAATCGATGTCTATGGCCCGCGCGGTCAATATCAGCTTATTATAGAAAGAGTAGAGCCTAAAGGGATAGGTGCCCAGCAGCTGGCCTTTCAGCAGCTGAAGAATAAGTTATCTAAAGAAGGGTTATTTGGCCTCGGCCACAAAAAGGAATTACCTCTTATGCCTTTTTCCGTGGGAATTGTTACTTCCAGTGCGGGTGCTGCGGTCAGGGATATCTTGCAGATACTCAAAAAAGGGGCTCCTTGCGTTGATGTAGTAGTCCGCTCTGTGCGTGTGCAAGGCGATTACGCGGCAGGCGAAATAGCTTTGGCGGTGGATGAGTTTAATCAATACGGGGGAGTGGACCTGATTATTGTCAGCCGGGGCGGCGGAAGCGTTGAAGACCTCTGGCCATTTAATGAAGAAGCGGTTGTCCGGGCTATATATAATTCCGCCATACCGGTTATTTCCGCGGTAGGCCATCAAATAAATATTACTCTTTCAGATTTAGTCGCCGATGTATTTGTGGAGACGCCTTCTGCCGCAGCCAAGATTATCGTGGATAAGAAAAACGCGTTATTAGCCCAGCTTGACGGCATAAGGCAGGAAATGGCTTTTTCGGTTTCTGAGGCCATAGCCCGGCTTAATAACGCCCTGGTGGCTTTACGCCATATGCTTAAGAGCCCGCAGGACAGGCTGTTAGAAAAACAGCAATTGCTCGACGAGATAAATTCCGCTCTTATGCAGAATATGTGGCATTATTTGAACATTACCAGGGAGAAAACGGGTTCTTTGATTTACAGGCTGGAAGCATTAAGCCCTCTGGCGGTATTATCCCGGGGCTATAGTTTAAGCATGCTTATGCCGGAAGGCCGGGTTATCAAAGACGCCGTCGAGCTTAACCGGGGAGATAAAATTAAAACGATCTTGAGCAAAGGGGCAATCATAAGTCTGGTTGAGGAGGTAATTAAAGATGAAAGAAAAACAGTCATTTGAAGAAGATATCAAACGCCTGCAGAAAATCGTGGAAGATTTATCCAGCGGTAAGCTTACCCTGGGGGAATCGCTTAAAAAATACGAAGAAGGTGTAAAGCTGGCGCAGGGTTGTTCGTCGGTATTAAGCGATGCCCAGCGCAAAGTTGACCTGTTGACCAAGAAAGACGGAAAGTATTCTTTAGAAAAATTTAACGATTCCGGAGAAGAAAAGTAATGTTATTAGAGTCGATAAATTCACCAGAGGACTTAAAAAAATTAAGCCTTGAGCAGTTATCTGTACTGGCAGGAGAAATCAGGCAGAGGATGATTGAGGTTGTTTCCCAGACCGGCGGACACCTGGCTTCAAGCCTGGGGGCAGTGGAGTTGACCCTGGCCCTGCATTATTGCCTTAATACTCCCCAAGATAAAATTATCTGGGACGTGGGACATCAGACATACGCGCACAAAATCCTTACCGGCAGAAATAAAAAATTTTCAACTTTGCGCCAGTATCAAGGGATAAGTGGATTTCCTTCTAAGGAAGAATCGGTATACGATACATTTACCACCGGTCATAGTTCTACCGCGGCATCATTGGCCCTGGGCCTGGTCTCAGCCAGGGATTATTTGCCGAAAGAAAAGCATTTTAAGGTAGTCTCGGTAATCGGCGATGGATCCCTTAGCGGAGGTTTATGTTTTGAAGGATTGAATAACATCGGCCACCTTAAAAAAGATATTTTAGTGGTTTTAAATACCAATGAATTAAGCATTTCTCCTAATGTGGGTGCCTTAAGCACTTATCTGAACAAAATAATATCCTTGCCCGTATATAACCGTTTCAAAAATTCCTTGGAAAGTTTTGCCGCCTCCCGTGTCCCCAAAGGAAGCCGCCTGGTAAAGATTGCCAATAAATTTGAAGAGGGCTTAAAAGGGTTGTTTATTCCGGGGATGCTTTTTGAAGAGCTGGGCTTTCGTTACTTCGGCCCGTTTGACGGGCATAACCTGAACACCTTGATTCCGGCGCTAAAAAATATAATCAATATTAAAGGGCCCAGGTTACTCCACGTGATCACCAAAAAAGGCAAAGGTTATACGCCGGCAGAAAGTAATCCGGTAAGATTCCATGGGGTGGGCCGCTTTGAGATTGAAAGCGGCGGGGCCTTAACCAAGAGCGAGCCGGGAGTCAGCACCTACACCCAGGTATTCAGCGAAAAATTAGCGGAGTTAGCCCAAAAAAATAATAAGATATTCGCCATAACTGCCGCCATGCCGGAGGGGACCGGACTAGATAAATTCCGGGATTTATATCCGGATAGATTTTTTGATGTCGGCATAGCCGAGGAGCATGCGGTTTGTTTTGCCAGCGGCCTGGCCCGTGAAGGGTTAGTGCCCGTGGTGGCGGTATATTCTACATTTTTACAAAGGGCTTACGACCAGATTATGGAAGGGGTAGCCTTACAGAATACGCCGGTTATTTTTGCCATTGACCGCGCCGGTATAGTCGGTGAAGACGGGGCGACCCATCAGGGGATTTTTGATATCGCATTTTTAAGGAGCATCCCTAATTTGAATATAATGGCGCCGAAAAACAGCGAAGAATTGGAGTCCATGCTTGAATTCGCGGTAAATTTGAATAAGCCGGTGGCCATAAGATACCCTAAGTCTGACTGCCCGCAGATTAATTTTCCGGCAAGCCCTTTGGGGCTTGGTAAAGCCGAAACCCTGAAGGAAGGCAAAGATTTTGCATTGATTGCTTTGGGCAGCATGGTTGAACCGGCCTATGAAGCAATAGGGCTATTAGAAAAAGAAGGCCTTTTCGGTACCTTGATTAACGCGCGCTTTGTAAAGCCGTTGGATGTTAGTTTATACCAATCCTTAAGTTCAAAAATAAAATTTATTTTTAGCGCCGAGGAGGGTATTATTGACGGCGGGTTTGGCAGCGCGGTCAGCGAAGCAATAGCTAAGCCGATCGTAAGAATCGGCCTGCCCTGCGAGTTTATCCAGCACGGAAAAAGAAGCATCCTGCTGGAAAAATACGGGTTGACCGCGAAAGGAATAGCTAATAAAATTAAGTCTAGTGTCGGCGTAAAAGAGAGGCTGTAAAGTGGCCAGGATAATTATTGACCAGAAAAAATGTAAAGGTTGCTTGTTGTGCGTTAGTTTTTGCCCTAAGGGTTCAATCAAGGCGGACGAAGGTTTAAACCAGCAGGGTATCAAGCCGGTTAAATTCAATAAAAATTCCCAGTGTTTGGGCTGCGCGATGTGCGCGATTATCTGCCCTGACTGTTGTATCGAGGTTTGGAAATGAACAAAAAAATATTAATCAGCGGTAACGAGGCAATCGCCGAAGGGGCAATACAGGCAGGCTGCCGTTTTTACGCCGGTTATCCGATTACCCCGCAGAATGAGTTGACTGCTTATATGGCAGGGCATATGC